>Ga0207647_10001338_pt1 | contig 18951 bp, 17 predicted proteins | sample KBSCornC2_FD_184295 | JGI IMG/M metagenome (GOLD analysis project Ga0207647, IMG submission 184295) | Corn rhizosphere microbial communities from Kellogg Biological Station, Michigan, USA - C2 (SPAdes) (version 2) | ecosystem: Host-associated > Plants > Roots > Rhizosphere ... | reverse complement strand
TGGTGCCCAAGAGAGGACTCGAACCTCCACGATTTTACCCGCTAGTACCTGAAACTAGTGCGTCTACCAATTCCGCCACCTGGGCAGGTGTCCCGGTCGCAGCAGTTGCTGCCCCGTGAGCCGCGTAGATTAGGCAGGTCGAGTACACTTGTCAACGATTTTTCAAAACGGAAGTTCGAATATTTCACTTCCCCCTTCCAAGGTCCCTACGTGACGAAAAAATCCAAAGGTTCCGGTGCTCCCAAAGGGCCCCGTAAGCCGAAAGCCAGCCGCCCCGGCAAGGCGCTGGCCAAATACCGTGACCGCATGCCGGCTCCCGCGGTAGCCGATCCGCACGCCGCGCGCGAAGCGCAGCGCTATGAAAACCCCATTCCCAGCCGCGAGGCCATCCTGGCCATGATGGAGGAGCGCGGCGAAATCATGTCCGCCGAGGACATCGCCCGTGGCCTGCGCCTGTTCACCGATGACCAGATCAACGCCCTGGACAAGCGCCTGGGTGCCATGGTCCGCGATGGCCAGCTGCTGCGTAACCGCCGCAACGCCTACGCGCCAGCCCAGAAACTCAGCCTGATCCCCGGTCGTGTCATCGCCAATGCCGAGGGTTATGGCTTCCTCCGCCCGGATGAGGGCGGCGATGACCTTTACCTGTCGCCCTCGCAGATGCGCAGCGTGCTGCACGGCGATCGCGTGCTGGCCAGCGTGGTCGGTATCGACCGCCGTGGCCGCCGCCAGGGCGCTATCGTGGAAGTGCTCGAGCGCCGTTCGCCGCGCCTCGTGGGCCGGGTGGTCGTTGAAAACGGCGTCACCCTGGTCGAGCCGGATGACCGCCGCCTGCACCAGAACATCATGATCCCGGCCGGCCGCGAAGCCGGTGCCCGCTCGGGCGAGATCGTGGTCGTGGAGATCACCGAGCCACCGACCCCGCACCGTGGCCCGCTGGGCACCGTCCGCGCCGTCCTTGGCGAGCGCCTGCAGCCGTCGCTGGTGGTCGAGATGGCCATCGCCAGCCACGACCTGCCGCACGAATGGCCGGCACAGGTCGTTCGCCAGGCCGAGGAGGTTGAGCCCAAGGTCACCGCCGCCGAGCGCAAGGGCAAGGTCGATATCCGCAACCTGCCCCTGGTCACCATCGATGGCGAGGATGCCCGCGACTTCGATGACGCCGTATATGCCGAGCCGCTGAAGAACGGTGGCTTCCGCCTGATCGTTGCGATCGCCGATGTCTCGCACTATGTGCCCGTCGGTACGCCGCTGGATGCCGAAGCCTACGAGCGCAGCACGTCGACCTACTTCCCTGGCTTTGTCGTGCCGATGCTGCCGGAGACCCTCTCCAACGGCATCTGCTCGCTGAACCCGCGGGTGGATCGCCTGTGCATGGTCTGCGATATGGAAGTGGACGCGGACGGCGAGGTACAGCACGCGAAGTTCTACGAAGCGGTGATGTACTCGCATGCCCGCCTTACCTACACCAAGGTGTGGCAGGCCGTGGGTGAGCGCAATGCCGATGTGCGCGAGGAAATCGCCGATGTACTGCCGCAGGTGGAAAACCTGCACAAGCTGTACAAAGCCATGGCCAAGGCGCGCAAGCGTCGCGGCGCCATCGATTTCGAAACGCCGGAAGTGAAGTTCCGCCTGACCCCGTCCGGCGATGTGGTGGCCATGGGCGCCACCGATCGCAACGACGCGCACAAGCTGATCGAAGAGTGCATGATCGCCGCGAACGTGCAGGCGGCCAAGTTCCTCTCCAAGCGCAAGATCCCGGCGCTTTACCGCGTGCATGCGCCGCCGCCGGTCGAGAAGTACGAAGACCTGCTGCAGTTCCTGCGCGAGTTCAAGCTGCGCCTGCCGCCGAACGATGAAGTGACGCCGGCGGATTTCTCCGCGCTGCTGAAGAAAGTGCACGATCGCCCGGAAGCCGAGCTGATCCAGTCGGTCCTGCTGCGTGCACAGAGCATGGCGGTATACCTGCCTTCCAACGACGGCCACTTCGGCCTGGCACTGGACGCGTACGCCCACTTCACCTCGCCCATCCGTCGTTATCCGGATCTGCTGGTGCACCGTGCCATCCGCTACGCCCTTACCAAGGGCAAGCCGGCGGACTACGAGTACACCGAAGGCCAGATGGAAAAGATGGCCGTGCATTGCTCGCAGCGCGAGCGCCGTGCGGAAGAAGCCGAGCGCGATGTGGATGAGCGCTTCAAGTGCGCCTGGATGGAAAAGCACGTGGGCGAGGAGTTCGCGGGCACCATCACTGGCGTCACCTCGTTCGGCCTGTTCGTGGAGCTGGCCGCCTCCCGCGTCTCGGGCCTGGTGCACGTGTCGCAGCTGCCGAACGACTATTACAAGTTCGATCCGGTCCGCCACCTGTTGTCCGGCGAACGCACGGGTGCGGCTTACCGCCTGGGCGACTATGTAAGCGTGCAGGTGCTGCGCGCGAGCATGGAAGACCGCAAGATCGATTTCCGCCTGAAGGCCCGCCTGCAGTCGCTGCCCAAGGCCGTCGTGCCGCCGCCGGTGGCACCTCCGCCGATCATGCCGGTGGGTACCGTGGCCCAGGTGGGCAAGGCCCTTGGCCGTGCCGTGAAAAAGGTGGCCGATAAGCTCACTGGCCGGGGTAAGAAGAAGGCCGACGTTGCTCCGTCGGCCCCGGTCGCGGATCATGCGCTCCCCGCGTTGCCAGCGGTACCGACAGGCAGGAAGGCCGCGCCTGGTAAATCGCCTGCGACGAAGGCTGCGGCCCGGCCGGAGTCTTCGCGGAAACCTGCTGAGCGAAAGGCGGCGTCCAGGTCGGCCGCACCCGCGCAGCCGGTAACCAAGGCAGCCAGCAAGAAGGCGGCCGCGAAGGTGGCACCTGGCAAGCAGGCGCACGCCCAGCAGGAGGCGAGCAGGCCGTCGGGCGGCAAGCAAGCAACGGCGAAACCCGCTGCCGCGAAGCAGGCCCCCACCCGCCAGGCCCCTGCCAAGCAGGCGCAGGCCAAGCAAGCCCCTGCGAAGCCGGCGCCGGTACGCCAGGCATCCACCAAGAAGGCGACGGCCAAGAAAGCCGCGCCGCGTAACCCCAGGAGCAAGTCGTAAGCCATGACAGAGACGTGGATCGTTGGCATCAATCCGGTCGAGAGCGCCCTCGCGAACGACCCGGAGCGTGTCCGTGAATTGCTGGTCGAGCAGAACTCGAAGAACGCGCGCATCAACGAAATCCTGGCTATCGCGCGCAAGCGCGGTATCCAGGTGCGCACCATGGGCAAGGATCAGCTCGAGAAGATGAGTGGCGAAGCCCGCCACCAGGGTGTCGTTGCGCGTTATGAAACACCGCCCATGCTGGGCGAGAACGACCTGGAAGGGCTGGTGGAGGCCGCGGGCCACGATGCGCTCGTGCTCGTCCTCGACGGCGTGACCGATCCGCACAACCTCGGCGCCTGCCTGCGCAGCGCCGCGGCGGCGAAGGTCACGGCCGTGGTCGTCCCCAAGGACCGCGCCGTGGGCCTTACGCCTACGGTGCGCCGTGCATCCGCGGGCGGTGCCGATCTGGTGCCGCTGGTGGCGGTCACCAATCTCGCGCGTGCCCTGCGTACGCTGAAGGATGCCGGCGTGTGGATCACCGGCCTGGCCGGTGAGACGGATCAGTCGATCTACCAGGTGGACTTCAAGGGGCCGGTCGCGCTCGTGCTGGGTAGCGAGGGCGATGGCATGCGCCATCTCACCCGGGAAACCTGCGATTTCGTGGCAAAGATCCCGATGCCCGGCAGCATGGAGAGCCTCAATGTCTCCGTGGCCACCGGCATCGTGTTGTTCGAAGCCCTGCGCCAGCGAGGTGTGAAATGAGTAGCTTGCTTTGGCATGACTGGTGCGGTCTGGTAGGCGTCGCGCTGGTGCTTATCGCGTTCTTCCTGCTCCAGGCGCACAAGCTCTCGGGGCAGGGCTACCCGTACCAGGTAATGAACCTGATCGGGGCGTTCGGCATCCTGCTGTCGCTGATCTTCGGCACTTTCAACCTCTCCGCGTTCCTGCAGGAGATGGCCTGGTTCCTGATCAGCGTGTACGGCATCGTGCGCGGCGTACGCACGCGCAAAGCCGCGCAGATCCTGCCGTAAGCGCGGGTCGTTGCCACGCGCATAACCTTGGGCTATGCGCGTGGTCGTCTCGTGTAGGAGCGCGCTTGCGCGCGATGGGCGTTACGGCAGACCCCATCGCGCGCAAGCGCGCTCCTACAGGTACGGGCTTAAGCGGGGTTACACCCCGGTCAGCTTGGCCTGGTAAAATAGCCTGCGAACTCGCGCAATGCGGGTTCCCGCGCCGGGACGACCCGGTGGCGCTCACGACTCCGCGGGGACGACCCCGCCTTGGCGGAGCCAGATCATGTACTGGACGATGCTTCTACTGGCCGGTCTTTTCGAGATCGCCTGGGCCGTTGGCCTGAAATACACCGAGGGCTTCACGAAGCTGGTGCCGAGCGTGCTCACGGTAAGCGCGATGACGGTAAGCATCGTGCTGCTCGCGTTTGCCGCGAAGAAATTGCCGCTGGGCACCGCCTATGCGGTGTGGACGGGTATCGGTGCCGTGGGTGCCGTGACGCTCGGCATCGTGCTGTTCGGCGAATCGGCGCAGCCCGTAAGGCTGCTGTGCGTAGGCCTGATCGTGGCCGGCATCCTGGGCCTGAAGCTCACGGCCTGATCGACACTTGTAAGAGCGCGCTCGCGCGCAAGCGCGCTCCTACAGGTCGGCCATAGCTATTACGGCTGCTTGGCGGTGAAATCCGGGCTGGCGGTGTCATCGCGCTTGGTGCGGGGTGCGACCAGCGGTTCGCCATGCACCACGAACCACACGTTTTCCGCGATATTCGTCGCGTGATCACCGATGCGCTCGATGTTCTTCGCCATGAACAGCAGGTGCGTGCAGGGGGTGATGTTGCGCGGGTCTTCCATCATATAGGTGAGCAGGGCGCGGAACACGACGGTGTAGGCTTCGTCGAGCTCGGCATCCGACTTCCACACTTCATAGGCCGCCTCGGCGTCCTGGTCGTGGTAGGCCTTGAGCACATTGCGCAGCTGATCGGCAGCGAGCTCGGCCAGGTTGGCCAGGCCGCCGGCGGCAGTGATCGGGGCTACGCGGCTGAGCGGGATGGAGCGCTTGGCCACGTTGGCGGCGTAGTCGCCGATGCGTTCGATATCCGCCGCGATACGCAGGGCGGCGAACACGTTGCGCAGGTCGCCCGCGATGGGCGCGCGCAGGGCGAGCAGGCGGACCACGTCCTGGCTGATGTCATGTTCCAGGCCGTCGATCGCGTCGTCGTTATCGACCACGCGCTGGGCAGCGCGCTCGTCACGGCGCTGGACCACGTCGATGGCCGCCTCGAGCTGCGCCACGGCAAGCTCGCCCATCTTCACGATTTCGCCGGTCAGGCGCTTCAGCTCGTCGTCGTAGCTCTTGATGATGTGCTGGTGCGGGGTGTTCATCGCATGCCTCGAATGGGTGGGCTTAGCCGAAACGGCCGGTAATGTAGTCTTCGGTCTGCTTCTTGTCCGGCTTCGTGAAGATCTTTTCGGTCCGGTCGAACTCGATCAGCTCGCCCATGTACATGAAGGCGGTCATGTCGGAACAACGCGCAGCCTGCTGCATGTTGTGGGTAACGATAACGATCGTAAAGTCTTTCTTGAGCTCTTCCACCAGCTGCTCAATGCGGCTCGTGGCGATCGGGTCGAGCGCCGAGGTCGGCTCATCGAGCAGAAGCACTTCGGGCTTGAGCGCGATACCGCGGGCGATACACAGGCGCTGCTGCTGGCCGCCGGAGAGGCCGAGCGCGCTCTGCTTGAGCTTGTCCTTCACCTCATCCCACAGCGCGGCACCGCGCAGGGCCTGCTCCACGCGCTCTTCCATGGTCGAGCGGTTGAGCTTCTCGTGGTGGCGGATGCCGTAGGCCACGTTTTCGAAGATGGTCATCGGGAACGGGACCGGCTTCTGGAACACCATGCCGACCTTGCTGCGCAGGCGGTTCATGGAGTACTTCGGGTCCAGGATGTTCTCGCCATCCAGCACGATCTGGCCCTCGGCACGCATGCCCGGGTAGATCGCATAGATGCGGTTGAAGATGCGCAGCAGGGTGGACTTGCCGCAGCCCGACGGGCCGATGATGGCGGTGACCTTCTTCTCGGGCACGTCCAGTTCGATCTTCTTCAGCGCGTGGAACTCGCCGTAATAGAAGTTCAGGTCGCGCACGGTCATCTTCGGCGGAACCTGGCCCAGGTCCATGCCGCCGTGGTGCGGGGACGTACCGAAGCCCGGCTGGGAAGCGACTTGGTTCATGTTAGTCATGGGACACCTTGGAGCGGAAGGCGAAGCGGGCGATGAGGCTGAGCGCCAGCACGAACATGGTCAGGACGAAGGCACCGGCCCAGGCCAGGACGTTGATATCCGGGCTGGGATCCTTGGTGTATTCGTAGATCACCTGCGGCAGGCTCGGCATCTTGTCGAGCGGGTTGAAGGTCATGAAGTTGTTGCCGAAGGCCGTGAACAGCAGCGGGGCGGTTTCGCCGCTGATGCGGGCCAGGGCCAGCAGGATGCCGGTGACGATACCCGAGCGCGCCGAGCGCACCAGGATCTGCATGGTCAGCTTCCACTGTGGTACGCCCAGCGAAAGGGCAGCCTCGCGCAGCGTGCCAGGTACCAGGCGCAGCATTTCGTCGGTGGTGCGGACGATGACGGGCAGGGCGATCAGCGCCAGCGCGATGCCGCCGGCCAGGCCCGAGAAGGTCACTTCACCATCGGTGATGTACTTCGAAGGCAGCACCACGATCGTGTAAACGAACAGGCCCAGCACGATCGATGGCGCCGACAGCAGGATGTCGTTGAGGAAGCGGATGGTGGGGCCGAGCTTGGAGCGCAGCGAGTATTCGGCCAGCCACGTACCGGCGGCTACACCGATCGGGGTGGCGATCAGGATGCCCAGCACGTTGAGGATGAGACTGCCGACCATGGCGTTGGCCAGGCCGCCTTCTTCGCGGTACGCGGTGATCTTGGTGAACAGCTGCGGCTTGAGCCCGGAGATGCCCTGGCTCAGGGTTTCCCACAGGATCCAGGCGAGAAACAGCAGGCCGATGGCCGTGGCCAGCATGCTCAGCGTCATCGCCACGATGTTCTTGACGCGGCGCTTGGTGTAGAGGGACGTGGACATTACTTGCCCTCCTTCGTCTTCAGGCGGCGCAGCATGAGGCGGGCGATGAGCAGCACGATGAAGGTGACCACGAAGAGCAGGAAGGCGATGGCCATGAGCGCCGAGCGCTGCAGGCCCTGGGCCTCACCGAACTGGTTGGCGATGGTCGAGGCGATGGAGCTGCCCGTTTCCAGGAACGACCAGGAGAACTTGAACGTGTTGCCCAGCACGAAGGCGACGGCCATGGTCTCGCCCAGGGCGCGGCCCAGGCCGAGGAAGATGCCGCCGATAACTGCCGTGCGGGTATAGGGCACCACGATGTCCCACACCACTTCCCACGTGCTGGAGCCCAGCGCGTAAGCGGATTCCTTCAGGCGGGTGGGGACGGTCTGGAACACTTCGCGCATCACCGAGGAGATGAACGGGATGATCATCACGGCGAGCACGAGGCCGGCGGTGAATACACCTGCGCCGAAGAAGGGGTACTCGCTGGAGAAGAACTTCGCGATCCACGGCACGTGCTGCACCAGCCACGAGACCTTGCCATCCGGCGGATCGGCGCTGAAGTTGTTCATCAGCCAGGGCTTGACGTGCTCGGCCACGAACGGGGCAAAGATGAAAAGGCCCCACATGCCGTAGATGATCGACGGGATGCCGGCGAGCAGTTCGATGGCGGAGCTGACCGGGCCGCGCAGCCATTGCGGCGCGATCTCGGTAAGGAAGAGGGCGATGCCGAAGCTCACCGGCACGGCGAACAGCAGTGCGATGAACGCGGTACCGATGGTACCCATGATGGGTACGAGGGCACCGTACTGGTCGTTGCTCGGGTCCCACGTGGCGCTGGTGAGGAAGCCGAAGCCGAAGGTATGGAAAGCGTCCCAGCCCAGCCACAGCGTGGAGCCGGCGGCGCCCACCAGGGCGAGCAGGACGAGCAGGGCGCAGGCCTTGAGGACCCATCCGAAGATGCGGTCGTCGCGCGTGTCCTTCGCGTTACGTCCCGCTTCGGCGGTGCGCTCCGCGCTCGGAACGTCGTTGCTGACGGTGGCGTGCATGTGAATGCGGTTTCCTGGGGCCTGTGCAAACTTGAGGGCCGCCGCCCCGTGTAGAGGCGGCGACCCCGGTTGGACGTTACCGTGACCGGCTTACATGTCAGCCGGATGGCAGCGGCCTATTACTTGTTGCCGAAGTCCGACGCCCAGTAGGCTTCGATCTTCTGCACCAGCGTCGTCGGCAGCGCGACATAGTCGAGCGACGCGGCGGCCGTCTGGCCCTTCTCGAGCGAGTACTTGAAGAAATCGAACGCCACCTTGGTGTGCGCTGCGTTCTTCGACTTCTTGTACATGATGATCCAGGTCGTCGCGGTGATCGGCCATGCCTGGTCGCCCGGGGCGTTGGTCATGATCACGTTGAAGTCCTTGGCCGAAGCCCAATCGGCGGTGCCCGCGGCGGCGCCGAAGGTTTCAGCGCTCGGCTGGACCCACTTGCCGGCAGCGTTCTGCATCTGCGCGAACGAGATGCTGTTCTTCTTCGCGTAGGCGTATTCGACGTAGCCGATCGAGCCCGGGATCTGGCGCACGTACTGCGACACGCCTTCGTTGCCCTTGCCACCCACGCCAGCCGGCCACTCGACGGCCGTACCGAACTTCACCTTCGAAGCCCACTCCGGGCTCACCTTCGAGAGGTAGTTGGTGAAGTTGAACGAGGTGCCCGAACCGTCCGAACGGTGCACGACGGTGATCTTGTTGTCGGGAATCTTCAGGCCCGGGTTCAGGGCGGCGATGGCCGGGTCGCTCCAGCGAGCGATCTTGCCCAGGTAGATATCGGCGAGGACGGCGCCGGTCAGCTTGAGCTGGCCAGCCTGGACGCCCTGCAGGTTCACCACCGGCACGATGCCGCCGACGACGCTGGGGAACTGGCCGAGGCCGAACTTGGTGAGGTCTTCACCGCTCATCGGGGCGTCGGACGCGCCGAAGTCGATGGTGCCTTCCTTGATCTGGGCGATACCCGCACCCGAACCGACGGACTGGTAATTGATCTTGTTACCGGTCGTTTCGCTGTAGCTCGCCGACCACTTGGAGAGGACGGGATAGACGAAGCTCGAGCCAGCGCCGGTGATGTCGGTCGCCTGGGCGGCGCCCATGCCGAACAGCGAAGCGGCCACCATGGCGGCGATGCGAAGTTTGCGTGTGAACACGGAGGATTCCTCGGTTGAATGAGTGTCGGGCGAGGCCCGCCCGGGGCCGTATTCCAGCCCTGCCGTGTTGCAATGAAATGTGTCGAATGTTTCAAAGGTATGACAGCAGACAATTTGCTGTCATATTCAAAAGCTTACGAAATGGCTCAAACTGCGACGGAGGTCACGCGATCGGCCTCCGCGAGCTCCAGGCGACGCCAGCGGTTCACGATTTCGCAAAACAGCTCGGCCGTACGTTCCGCGTCGTAAACCGCCGAATGAGCCTCGCGCGTATCGAAGGATAGGCCGGCGGCGATGACAGCTTTGCTAAGCACGGTCTGCCCATAGGCCAGGCCGCCCAGGGTGGCGGTATCGAAGCAGCTGAAGGGATGGAACGGGTTGCGCTTGTGGCCCACGCGGCGCACGGCCGCATTAAGGAAGGCCAGGTCGAAGGCGGCGTTATGGCCCACCAGCACGGCCCGCTGGCACTCAGCGGCCTTTACGGCGTCCCGTACTGCATTAAATACGTGATCCAGCGCTTGCCGTTCGGGCAGGGCGCCGCGGAAGGGATGATCCGGGTCGATGCCGGTCACTTCCAGCGAGCGTGGGTCGATGTTGGCGCCGGGGAAGGGCTCGACGTTGGCCGAGACGGCCGGTTCCGGGACCAGGAACCCCGAGGGCTCCATGCGGATCGCAACCACGGCGATTTCCAGCAGGGCGTCCCGTTCGGCATCAAAGCCGCCCGTTTCCACATCCACGATAACGGGCAGGAACCCCCGGAACCGTCCGGCCATGGCCAGGGCGGTGCTGTTACTCGTCGTATCCATGCTGTGAAGGATACCAGCCCCCGGCCAACCCGGCACCAGACGTTAAGCCAATGTGCTGATGTCGTCATCTTGTAACAAAAAAACCATCGAACCGTAAAACCCGGGGCCCATCCTTCGCGCCGTTGGCCCCGCTTGAGAAGTTTCGGACAGAAATTACTCAGCCGGGGGCACAGGGGTCCACACACACTTTCCATACCTAGCGGAGAAATCCCATGCGTTCCAAGTTGCTCACGGTGGCTATCGCTGCCGGTCTGGGCGTGACGAGCCTCTCGGCCATGGCTGCTACCAAGCAGCAGCAGCCGGCTCGCGTCACGGTCGACGCCGCCACCCTTCAGCAGCTCCAGGCTCAGCTCGCCGCGCTTCAGGCCCAGGTCGCCGACCTGCAGGCCAAGCAGGAAGCCCAGGCTGATGCTCAGGTCGAGACGGCCAAGGCTGTCAACGATGTGCAGGTTGCCTCCGCCAAGCCGGCCGACGAGCTCGCCAAGAAGCTCGATGCGCTGAACAAGCTGGTCGACAACACCAAGATCGGCGGCACGATGTTCTTCGACGTGACCAACCAGGATCACACCGAGAAGGGCGTGACCGGTCCGAGCACCAAGAAGGACGGCCACGGTTCCACCAACGGCACCGGCTTCGACGTCAAGCGCTTCTACCTGACCGTCGACCACAAGTTCGATGACGTGTGGTCCGCCAACCTGACCACCGACTTCAGCTACCAGTCGTCGCTGTCGTCCACCAGCCTGTTCGTCAAGAAGGCTTACGTGCAGGGCAAGTTCGATCCGCTCTTCACGGTGCGCTTCGGTGCGGCCGACATGCCCTGGATCCCGTTCGTCGAGAAGTGGTACGGCTACCGCTACGTCGAGAACACCATCACCGACCGTTCGTTTGAAGGCGGCCGCTCGGGCGGCACCGCAACGGCTGGCGGCGTGGGCGCGTTCGGCAACTCGTCCGACTGGGGTATCCACGCCCTCGGCGCGACGACGGGTGACAACTCCGTCAACTACCAGCTGTCGGTCGTCAACGGCCGCGGCTACCGCAACCTGAGCCGCTCGAAGTCGGTGGATACGGAAGGCCGCTTCGGCTACTCGCCGATCGAGCAGATGGTCATCGCCGTCGGTGGCTACACCGGCAAGCGCGGCAACGACGTCGAGAACGGCGCCGATACCCGCACCGCGACCCGCGGCGACGCGCTCGTCGCGTGGCGTGACAAGACCTGGGGCGCGGGCGTGGAATACTTCCACACCGAGAACTGGGACGACATCCTGAAGTATGTCGGCGGCACGACGGGCCCGGGTGCGGCGAACAACACCAAGAAGGACAAGGCCGACGGCTACTCGCTGTGGGCTGACTGGAAGTTCGTTGACCAGTGGGCGGTGTTCGCTCGTTACGACAACGTGGACTACAAGTACACGAACCTGTCGGACATCCAGGAAAAGATCAAGGACAAGTACTACAACGCCGGTGTCTCCTACGACATCCTGAAGAACCTGAAGCTGGCGCTCGTCTACAAGCACAACAAGCTGGACGGCCCGAGCATCGCCCCCTATGGCTACAAGACGAACGAAGTGGGCGTCTGGGGCATGCTGAGCTTCTAAGCGCTATCGGAACGGAGTTCTACTCAAGGATGAACCAACGGCGGGCCCCTGGCCCGCCGTTTTTTTTGGATCTTGCTCCGAATCATCTCACTCCGCGCTGCGGCGTACAGACGGCCAAATGCTGAACGAAATGCCGGGATGATTCGTGGTTCGTCGGCTGTAAGTGTGCGCCATGTCTTGGTTTTCGCCATTTGAGCGGCTGAACCCTGAATCTGCTGCGCCGCGCCACTTGCAACTGTCATAACCGCTGGCTAGGTTCGCCCACATGGGCAATTTCCTCACCAACCTCATGCGCCGCGCAGCCTGCACGTCCTTCGTGCTGTTTGCGTTGTTCGTCGCGTGTGTGTCGGTGCAGGCCACGCCGTACGATGCCCCGCTGGAGCACGCCGCCCACGCCTCGCTGGCACTGGATGACACCGCCGCCGGCGATGATATCGATCCGACCCCGTCGCTCGAAGACAACACCGTCAGCCTCGACGATACCTTCGACGTACCGCCCGAGCATGCGCTACCCCTCGCGCGCTCCATCGCTGCGCGCCCGCCGGCCCTGACGCCGGATCCCCACGCGCATCACCACAGCTTCGAGCTGCGCCCTCCCATCGCGTAACTCCCCGGTGCGCACGACGCACCCCTGTAGGAGCGCGCTCGCGCGCGATATTTCTTCGCCGGACGTCGCTGGTCCCCAGGCTATTTCGCGGCCGGTGATCGCGCGCTAGCGCGCTCCTACAGAAGCTGCATCACCCCCTCATCGAACGTACCGGCGGGCCGTTTGGCGGCACGCCAGCGGGCTTCTGCGCCTGCGCCCCCATCCCTCAGCAAAAGAGAGAGAAACACCATGGACCGTCTCATCCAGGGCTTTGAACAGTTCCGTCGCGAAATGACCAGCGAGCAGCGCGAGACCTTCGCGCGCCTGGCCTCCAGCCAGACCCCGCACACCATGTTCATCACCTGCGCGGATTCGCGCGTGATGCCGGAGCTGATCTTCAATGCGCAGCCAGGCGATCTGTTCGTCTACCGCAACGTCGGCAATATCGTGCCGCCGTACGCGCAGCATGTGAGCGGCGTTGTCGCCGCCATCGAGTACGCGGTCACCGCGTTGAAGGTGCAGCACATCGTTATCTGCGGCCACTCCGATTGCGGCGCCATGAAGGCGCTGCAGAACCCGGCGGCGCTCAAGGGCAAGCCGTCGGTAGAGCAGTGGCTGAAGCATGCCGATGTCGCGCGCTATGTCGTCGCCGAGAACCGCCCCACCATCCAGGGCGAAGAAGGCCTGCGTTACCTCACTGAAGAAAACGTCGTAGGCCAGCTGGAACACCTGCGCACGCTGCCTGCCGTGGCGGCCGCCATGGCGAATGGCAGCCTGCGTATCCACGGCTGGATCTACGACATCGCGAAGACGGAGATCACCGCCTTCGATCCGCTGGAAGGCCAGTTCCGTCCGCTCGCGACGGATCCGGCCGATGTCCGCGATGCCACGCCGCACGCACGGTTCTCCGTGCCGGTGGCGGTGGCATCCGCCGCTTAAAGGAAGCTTCATATGCGCACGTATTTCTCCCAGGGCCTGTTTGGCCGCGACCTCCTTGGTTCGGTGGTCGTTTTTCTTGTCGCTCTGCCGTTGTGCATGGGTATCGCCATCGCATCGGGCATGCCGCCCAGCGCCGGCCTCATCACAGGCATCGTGGGCGGTATCGTTGTAGGCGCCATTGCCGGATCGCCGCTGCAGGTCAGCGGCCCGGCGGCGGGCCTCGCGGTCCTGGTCTTTGAACTGGTGCGCGAGCACGGCGTGGCCGCCCTTGGCCCCGTCGTGCTCCTTGCCGGCCTGATCCAGGTGGTGGCCGGCCTGTGCAAGGTGGGCGTATGGTTCCGCATGACCTCGCCGGCCGTCGTGGCCGGTATGTTGTCCGGTATCGGCATCCTCATCGTGGCATCGCAGTCGCACGTGCTGATGGATGCCATCCCCATGGCCCGTGGTCTGGAAAACTTCGCGGCGTTGCCGGGTGCGGCGTTTGAAGCCGTCACCGGTGCGGGTGAAGGGCAGGGCATGACGGCACTGCTGATCGGCCTCGGCACCATCGGCATCATGCTGGGCTGGGAAAAACTGCGTCCGGCGAAGCTGCGCTTCGTGCCCGGCGCGTTGCTGGCCGTGATCGCCATGACCCTCACCGCTCAGTTCGGCGCGCTGGACGTGAAGCGTGTGGACGTTCCGGCCAATTTGTTCTCGGCGGTGAGCCTGCCGAGCATGGGTAGCCTGTTCGGTCTGCTCGATAGCAGCCTGCTTATCGCTGCGGTGACCTTCGCCTTCATCGCCAGCGCAGAAACCCTGCTCTCGGCGGCGGCGGTCGATCGCATGCATGACGGTGCGCGCACCAAGTATGACCGCGAGCTTACGGCGCAGGGCGTCGGCAACATGATCTGCGGCTTCCTCGGCGCACTGCCGATGACTGGCGTGATCGTGCGCAGCGCCGCCAATGTGCAGGCCGGCTCGGCCACGCGCATGGCGGCGATCATGCACGGTGCCTGGCTGCTGGGCTTTGTGATGCTGCTGCCGTGGCTGATGCGCATGACGCCGGTCTCGTGCCTGGCGGGTATCCTGGTGTTTACCGGCGTCAAGATGGTGAACCCGAAGCAGATCAAGGAGCTCGCGGCATACGGCAAGGGCACCGCTGCGGTGTACGTCGCCACGACCGTGGCCATCGTCGCCACCGATCTGCTCACCGGTGTGATCGTCGGCTTCGGCCTGTCGCTGTTCCGCCTTGCGCTGCTGTCGTCCAAGTTGAAGATGGACGTGAAGCATCACGACGAGCCCGGCCACGCCACGCTTCACCTGGAGGGTTCCGCCACGTTCCTGAAGGTGCCGACCATGGCCCGTACGCTGGAAGGCGTCCCGCCGAACACGCGCCTGCAGGTCTCGATGGACCAGCTGCTGCATGTGGACCAGGCATCGCTGGAACTACTACGCGAGTGGGGCCGAAATGCCTCCAAGCGTGGCTGCGAGCTGATCGTGGATTGGCAGGAGTTGAACCGCCGCGTGGAAGGTAACCGCCAGGCGGCGTAACAAAAAAGGGCGGCCGTTGGCCGCCCTTTTTTTTGTAGGAGCGCGCTTGCGCGCGATGGAGCTTGCGGCACGTCCCATCGCGCGCAAGCGCGCTCCTACAGGGGGGTGTCACGCTGACGCAGGCCTGTCAGGCCTTGGTCTTTTGCTTGTACGCGCAGAGGTCCACGATGGCGCAGGTCGGGCATTCCGGCTTGCGCGCCTTGCACACATAACGCCCGTGCAGGATCAGCCAGTGGTGGGCGTCCTGGAGGAATTCCTTCGGGATCACCTTTTCCAGCTTGTCTTCCACCTTGCGCACATCCGGCCCAGGCGCCAGGCCGGTGCGGTTCGCGACGCGGAAGATGTGCGTATCCACGGCGATCGTCGGCTGGCCGAACGCGGTATTGAGCACCACATTGGCCGTTTTCCGGCCCACGCCCGGAAGCGACTCCAGCGCCTCGCGCGATTCAGGTACGTCGCCGCCGTACTGGTCGACGAGGATCTGGCTCATGGCGATGAGGTTCTTCGCCTTGTTGTTGTACAGGCCGATCGTGCTGATGTAGCTCTTCAACTTTTCCAGCCCGAGTTTCAGGATCTTCTGCGGCGTATTCGCCACCGGAAACAGCTTGCGCGTGGCCTTGTTCACGCCCACGTCGGTGGCCTGCGCGGAAAGCGCCACGGCGGCCAGCAGTTCAAACGGCGTGGTGTATTCGAGTTCGGTTTTCGGGTGCGGGTTCAGCTCGCGCAGGCGGGTGAACATCTCGATGATGTCGGCCTTCTTCACGGCGAATCCTTTTTCTTGGCTTTGGCGCGGGCCAGGGCTTCGAGCACGGCGTTGCGGGCAGCTGGTGCACCGACATCGCGCTTGCTTGCGGCCAGCTGGTCGTCGCGGGCCGCACGCTCACGTGCCAGGCGGGCTTCACGGCGCTGGAAGTGCACGCGCGCGGCGTCGGCATGCGCGCGGTCATCGGCTTGTGCCAACGGCATGGGATCGAGGGTGATGCAATCGACCGGACAGGCGGGGACGCACAGCTCGCAGCCGGTGCACAGGTCGCTGACCACGACGTGCATGACCTTGGCCGCACCCAGGATCGCATCCACAGGGCACGCCTGGATGCACTTGGTACAACCAATGCAGTCGGCCTCGATCACCCGTGCCAGTGTGCGCGGCTTCTCGATCCCGCGCGACGTATCGAGCGGGATGATCGGCTGATCGAGCAACGCCGCGAGGCGTTCAATGCCCTGAGCGCCGCCTGGCGGGCAGCGGTTGATCGGTGCTTCGCCCGTGGCGATGGCCTCGGCGTACGGGCGGCAGCCATGGAACCCGCATTGCTCGCATTGGGTCTGCGGCAGCAGGTGATCGATGCGATCGGCAAGCGTTGGCGTCATGGCTGGCGCAAAGCCGGAAGGGTTTAGCGGACGGTGGCGCCCGGCGCCGCGCCCTGGTCGGCATCGAGCAGGAACAGGTCCGCACCGCCATCACCGGCGGAGAGGATCATGCCCTCGGAAAGGCCAAAGCGCATTTTGCGCGGTGCGAGGTTGGCGATGAACACCACGTTGCGGCCGACAAGCTTCTCCGGCTCGGCGTACGCGGCTCGGATGCCCGAGAAGATCTGGCGCTTGCCCAGCGGGCCGGCATCCAGCTCGAAGCGCAGCAGCTTGTCCGAGCCCTCTACGAACTCGCAAACCAGGACCTTGCCGATGCGCAGGTCGAGCTTGGCGAAATCATCGATCGAGATGGTGGCGGTTTCGGCGGGGGCGGCGGCAGTGTCGGTCATGGCTTTCGGTGCTTCTTTGGGCTTGGTTTTCTTTGCATCCGCCTTGGCGGCCTCACGGGCCTGCTCGGCGGGGCTGAGCGATTCTTTCGACGCATCGACCATGGCTTCAATCTTCTTCGGATCGAGCCGGCCGAACAGCGGCGAGAAGGCGTTGACGGTGTGGCCGAACAGCTCGCGGCGAGCGTCGGCGAACGTTTCGATCGGCCCGCCGAGGAACGTTTCGGCCGCGGCGACCGTCACCGGGATGATCGGCTTGAGCAGGCCGGAGAGCAGGCGGAAGGCATTAATCGCGAACGTGCAGACCTGCTGCAGCTCATCGCGGCGTGCCTCGTCCTTCGCCAGCACCCACGGCGCTTTCGCCGCGATGTAGGCATTCACGGCATCGGACATCGCGACAAAGCGGCGGGTGACTTCGGCGTACTCGTCAGCCTCGTAAAGTGCCTCGATACCCTCGTACTGCGTGAGCAGATCGCTCCACAGCGCGGAGGCTTCGTCATCAAAGCGATCGGCGAGCTTGCCGGCAAAGTGCGTGTGCACAAAGCCCGCGGTACGGCTGGCGATGTTCGCCCACTTGCCGACCAGGTGCGAGTTCACGCGCTCCTCGAACGACTTCAGGTCGAGATCCACATCGACCGGCTGCGGGCCGAGCATGGTGGCGAAGTAGTAGCGCAGCGCTTCCGGGTCCAGGCCCGAATCGAGGTAGGTGCGCGCCTGGATGAAGGTGCCGCGCGACTTGGACATCTTCGCGCCGTTCACCGTCAGGTAGCCGTTGACGTGCAGCGCGGTCGGCACACGCAGGCCAGCACCGTGCAGCATGGCCGGCCAGAACAGGCCGTGGAAATTGATGATGTCCTTGCCGATGAAGTGGTGCAGTTCGGCGCTGCTGTCCTTGCCAAGGAAATCGTCGAAGGCCAGGCCCTTGCGCTCGCACAGCGCCTTGAACGAGGCCAGGTAACCGACCGGTGCATCCAGCCACACGTAGAAAAACTTGCCCGGTGCATCGGGGATCGGGAAGCCGAAGTACGGCGCATCGCGGGAGATATCCCAATCGCGCAGCCCACCGTCGATCCACTCAGCGAGCTTGGCGGCGACGCCGGCATCGGCGACCTGCTTTCCGCCGGTGAGCTTGCCAGCGAACCAATCGCGCAGCAGTTGCTCGAATTTGCTCAGCTCGAAGAAGTAGTGCTCCGAATCGCGCAACACAGGCGTGGCGCCCGACATCACCGAATACGGGTTGAGCAGTTCGGTAGGTGCGTAGGTGGCGCCGCAGTTCTCGCAGTTATCGCCGTACTGGTCGGGCGTACCGCACACCGGGCAGGTGCCCTTGATGTAGCGATCGGGCAGGAACATGTCGCGGGTGGGGTCGTACAGCTGCTGGATGTCGCGGCGCGCAATGTAGCCGCCATCGCGCAGCTTCAGGTAGATCGCCGTCGCGATCTCCTGGTTCTCCGGCGAATGCGTGGTGTGGTACTGGTCGTAGCTGAAGTGGAAATCGGTGAAGTCCGCTTCGTGGCTGGCCCGGATGCCGGCGATGTATTCCTCGGCGGTCTTCCCGACCTTCTCGGCCGCCAGCATGATCGGCGTGCCGTGGGCATCTTCGCCGGCGACGTACCAGACCTCGTTGCCCTGCATTCGCTGCGCGCGCGCCCAGACGTCGGCTTCGATATAGCCGAGCATGTGGCCCAGGTGCAGCGGGCCATTGGCGTAGGGGAGGGCGTTGGTTACGAGGATGCGGCGGGCCATGATTTGCACGGTCGGCTGTAGGACCGGGGATTATGGCATGGCAACAAAAAAGCCGCCCCAGGCGGGGCGGCTTTCAGGCGGTAACCGCGGCCGATTACTCAGCGCGGACCCATTCCTGGCTGCGGCCGATCAGCGAGAAGCCGATGTACCCGTGGACGTCCAGCTTCTTGCCGCCGTCTTCGAGCTTCAGGGTGACCTTGTAGATCTTGCCCTTCGCCGGGTCGAGGATCTGGCCGCCCGACCACTCGTCGCCGTCTTTCTTCAGGCCCCACATGATGGTCATGCCTTCGATAGGCTTGCCCTTGCGGTCGCCATCGCACTCGTCACAGACCGGGTGTGGACCCTTGTCCGACTTGAGCACCTCGAGCACCTTGCCCTCGAGCAGGCCGTGGTTCTCGGTGATTTCAACGATCGACTTCACTTCGTGGGTCTTGTCGTCGATGGTCTTCCACTTGCCGACCGGGGTATCGGTGGCGGCGAAGGCGGGGAGGGCAGCGGTCGCGAAGGCGAGGGCGGCGGCGGTGCGGATCAGGTGCTTCATAGGCTCGTAGGCTCCCCATACGGTCAGGTACGGCCGGAGCCTGACGAAGCCGCCCCAGCCCGTCAAGCTGCAACGCGGCGCAGCCGTTCCCTGTAGGAGCGCGCTTGCGCGCG
>Ga0207647_10001336_pt1 | contig 18958 bp, 15 predicted proteins | sample KBSCornC2_FD_184295 | JGI IMG/M metagenome (GOLD analysis project Ga0207647, IMG submission 184295) | Corn rhizosphere microbial communities from Kellogg Biological Station, Michigan, USA - C2 (SPAdes) (version 2) | ecosystem: Host-associated > Plants > Roots > Rhizosphere ... | reverse complement strand
GCTGCTCGCCGCACGGGTTGGTCGCGCGGATGTTCTCGCACCACCAGTTGTTGTTCATCTCGTTGACGCGGTCGATCAGGATGAAACCGGGCTCGGCGTAGTCGTACGTCGAAACCATGATCATGTCCCACAGATGCACGGCCTTGATGTGGCCGTAGATCTTGCAGGCGACGAGGCCGTCATCGCGCGTGACGTAATTCTTGTGCGTCGGCCACTCGCGCCAGATCACTTTTTCCGGATCGTCGAGGTTGATCTCGCCTTTTTCCTTGATGTTGATCGGGAACACGAGCGGCCAGTCGGCATCGTTCTCGACCGCTTCCATGAAGCCGTCGGTGATCAGCAAGCTTAGATTGAACTGGCGCAGACGACCGTCTTCGCGCTTGGCGCGGATGAATTCCTTCACATCCGGATGCGACACGTCGAACGTGCCCATCTGCGCGCCGCGGCGGCCGCCGGCCGAGCTGACCGTGAAGCACATCTTGTCGTAGATATCCATGAACGACATCGGCCCGGACGTGTACGCGCCGGCACCCGACACGTACGCGCCGCGCGGGCGCAACGTCGAAAATTCATAGCCGATGCCGCAGCCGGCCTTGAGCGTCAGGCCGGCTTCGTGGACCTTGTCCAGAATGCCGTCCATCGAATCTTCGATCGTGCCCGAGACGGTGCAGTTGATCGTCGACGTCGCCGGCTTGTGTTCGAGCGCACCGGCGTTGGAGGTGACGCGTCCGGCCGGGATCGCGCCTCGACGCAGCGCCCACAGGAAGCGTTCGTACCAGTATTTCTGTTTTTCGGGAGTGCCTTCCGCGTCGGACAACGCGCGCGCAACGCGCTGATAGGTGTGGTCGATGCTCGCGTCGACCGGCTCTCCTTGCTTCGACTTCAGTCGATATTTCTTGTCCCAGATATCGTACGAGGCCGGCTGCATGGGGATTTCCGCAGCTTCGCGGCTCAGCGCTTCGACGCGTACCGTGCTCATTTTTTCCTTGTCCTCCCGAAATCCTGCAATGTGACGCTGTTTCTTCATTTGTTTTTTGACCGCGCCGCCTTGGGCCTGTCGCGGGTATTTCTTTTTATCCAGCAACTTTTTTCGAGAAACGGGCACCCGTCAGCGCCGTTACCGGGGTTGCCGGTCGGAGGCGCTGATGTTCACTGGCTTCTCGCTATTCTGTTCTCCGGCTGGCAGTCCCCTCGAACTGCCGCTTGCGCCGCAAACCCACACATCTGGGTTTGGCAGCTTGCCGCCAACACAAGATGTTGTGCTTGGCGGGATGTGAAAGTACGCCAACAAAAACCCAAAAGCAAGGATTTTTTTCCACCATTGCAATCAAGCATTTGCAAAGCTCTATTCGCGTACCGCTTCAACTAGGTGTAGAGGTTTTTCCCGGCTTGACTGAATAGGTCGAAAATGCACTCGGAAGCGTGGAAACCTGATCCGCGAAAAATGGTCTTTTAACCGCTTCCTATCCCGAAATTTGAGGTCCAAATGCCGATTTTCCACCGTCGTTTTACGCGCTTGCGTACCGTTTTCATCACCGTGCTTGCACTTGCGGGCGCGGGACTCCCGTCCGCATACGCGGCGCTGCCTCCATTCGTCGAAGGCCAGCCGGTGCCGTCGCTGGCGCCCATGCTCGAGCGCGTCACGCCGGCAGTCGTCAACATCAATTCGAAAACGCGCGTGGCGGTGCGCAATCCGTTCATGGACGATCCGTTCTTCCGCCAATTCTTCGGCATGCAGAACATGCCGCGCGAACGCATCGAACAGTCGCTCGGCTCGGGCGTGATCATCGATGCGGCGAAAGGTTACGTGCTGACCAACAACCACGTGGTCGAAGGTGCCGACGACATTTCCGTGACGCTGCACGACGGACGCACCGTGCAAGGGCAACTCGTCGGCACCGATCCGGAAACCGAAGTGGCCGTGATCAAGATCACTGCGAACAACCTGGCGGCAATGCCGTTGGCCGATTCGAGCAAGCTGCGCGTCGGCGATTTCGTCGTCGCGCTCGGCAATCCATTTGGCCTCGGCCAGACCGTGACTTCCGGCATCGTCTCCGCGCTCGGCCGCAGCGGTCTGCGCGGCCTGGGCTACCAGAATTTCATCCAGACCGACGCTTCGATCAATCCCGGCAATTCAGGCGGTGCGCTCGTGGACTTGCACGGCGAACTCGTCGGCATCAACACGGCGATCTTCTCGCCTTCCGGCGGCAACGTCGGCATCGGTTTCGCGATTCCCTCGAACCTGTGCCGCGACGTCATGCGCCAGCTGATCGCCACGGGCACCGTCACGCACGGCTCGCTCGGCGTGCAGACGCAGGATTTGACCGACGACATCGCGCGCGCGCTGGGCACCCAGGCCGGGCAGGGCGCGGTCGTCACGCGCGTGCAGCCGGACTCGCCCGCCGCAGCCGCCGGCCTGCAGGCGGGCGACGTGATCGTGAAAGTCGATGGCCGCCCGGTGCGTGGCGCCTCCGATTTCCACAATGCGGAAGGATTGGCGCCGGTCGGCTCGTCGCTCACGCTGGAACTGTTGCGCGAGGGCAAGACGGTGAACGCCACAGCCAAGCTCATTGCGCATCAGTCGGCGAGCGTGGTCGGCAGCACGGTCGACGCACGCCTGACCGGAGCGGACCTGGGCGAAGCCGATGCGCGGGCGCGCAGAGAAGGGCTGAACGGCGTGCGTGTGAGCCGTGTCGCCGCGAACAGCCACGCCGCGAAAACCGGATTGCAGGCCGGTGATCTCATCGTTGGCGTCAATCAGGCGGACGTCAAAGGGCTCGATGATCTGAAAACCGTACTCGCGCGCCGGCCGCGCCAGGTGCTGCTTTCGGTCGTGCGCGGGCGCGAGGCGTTCCTGCTGCCTTTGCAGTAAAAGCTTGCGCCGGTTAACAGCCACGTGCTGACAAATGCGCGATAATCCACGGGCGCGCGCCGCTGGGCGCTGCGCCCGTTTTCTGCATCGAGGGTTCGTCGTGAAGACAAGCAAAGCCGCCCGTCTGCTCGGGCTGATTCTGGGCGCATGCGTCTGCGTGCTGGCCGGCGCGGCCGAAACCGGTGCGGCCAAACCCAAAGCGGCGAAGAAAGCGACCGCCGCCGAACCGAAAGTGCCTGCAGAAACCATTGTCCTGCGCAGCGATCACGCCACCGCTCATGTTCTTGCCGACGTGGTCAAGCAGTATCAGCAAGCCAAGCTCGGCAAGGTCGAACTGACGCCGTTCAGCACGATTTCCGGGCTCGACGCGGTGCATGCCGGTACCGCGAACATCGCCGGGACCGCGCGTTCGGCGATGCCCGATCGCGCCGAAGAGCAAGGCACGAACTTTTTTCCGATTGCGTGGGATGCGTTGGTACCGGTCGTCGAGCCGAACAATCCCGTCAACAATATCTCGCTCAAGCAACTGCACGATTTGTATCTGGGGCGGCTGACGAACTGGAAGGATCTCGGCGGATCCGATGCCGAGATTGGCATCGATGGCGTGGCGCCGCCGCTGGACGGCGTGGAATATTCGACGCGGCTGCTGCTGTTCCATTACGGCGACCAGGTCGTGTCGGTGCCGCGCTTGTACGTGAACGTCGACAAGCTCGAAGAGGACATCGCACTGAACGCGCACGGCATCGGCATGAGCACACTGTCGAGCGCGGGCCACAATCCGAAAGTGAAGATGCTCAGCGTCGAGGGCGTGCGCGCGTCGACGGCGACGATCGCCGATGGCAGCTACCCGCTGTACACCGTGCTGTATCTGGCCGCGCGCGATGACGATCCGCATCACGCGGAAGTGGCCAAATTCGTCGACTACACCGGCAGCGATACGGCCAAGGCGCTGCTGCGCAAGCACGATGTCGTGCCGTATGCCGATGCCTCGATGCTGATTGACAAGCAATCCGAACGCACTGCGTTCATCGACGCGCACATTCATGCGGCGGCGTCGGCGGTGGCCAGCACGGAAACGCCGGTATCGGCGCCGAATGCAACCGCGCAGGCGCTGCAACGCGTGGCGCCGACTTCCGAGCGCACGCTGGAAGCCAAGGATCGCGCCGAACGCGCCAAAGCCGAGAAAGAAGCGGCCAAAACCGCGGATGCGCACTGATTTCTCCATTCAGGCAATCACGCTCGATCTGGACGACACGCTGTGGCCGATCGAGCCGGTAATGCTGCGCGCCGAACGGCGCCTGGATGACTGGCTGAAAACGCATTGTCCGCGTGCCGCCGCGGCTTATTCGATTCCGGCGATGCGCGCATTGCGCGATCGCATCGCGCGCGACAATCCGCACCTGGCGCATGATTTTTCCGCGCAGCGGCGCCTCTCGCTGCACACGGCGCTGAGTGAACATGGTTACGCCGACACTCACGTCGAAGGCGCGTACACCGAGTTCTACGCCGCGCGCAACGAAGTGGAATGCTATGCCGATGTGTTGCCGGCGCTGACGCAACTGGCCGCACGCTTTCCGCTGGTGAGCCTGACCAACGGCAACGCCGACATCCAGCGCATCGGCATCGCGCACCTGTTCCGCTTTTCGATTTCCTCGCGCGATTGCGGCGTCGCCAAGCCGGCGCCGGAAATCTTCCACGCTGCCTGTGAGCGGCTGGGCCTGGCACCTTCGGCTGTGTTGCATGTGGGCGACGATCCGGACCTGGACGTCGCCGGCGCGCGCATGGCCGGCTTGCGCACGGCGTGGATCAATCGCACCGGAGCCGCATGGTCGCATCCACAGCGTCCGGACCTGATCGCCAGCGATTTGGCCACGCTCGCGGACCAACTCGCAGCAGTCGAAACCGATTGCACGCGCGTCTTGGCATAAACCCTGCTTTTTAACTTGACGTATCGCCGCAGCTTTGCTGCTCAAAACATTGAGCCGCAAGGGGAGGCGCAGGGAGGAGCAGATGCACGGGCTGATTGAATCTGCACGTGGCGGCAAGGCTGTAGCAATCGTTGGCGTGGATGCCGGCAGCTGCAAGCGCGTCGCACAAAAGCTCGGCAAGGCCGCGGCCCGGTGGGTGCAGGCCAGTGGATTCAGCGGCGAACCCGGCACGTTTTGTCTACTGGCTGACGCGCAAGGGCAACTGCGCACTGTACTGGCGGGTGTCGCGCGGGCCGATGGCGTGTACGCGCTGGCTGCTTTGCCGCAAGCGTTGCCGCCCGGAATCTATCGCCTCGACGCCTCCGGTTTGGCGCTCGACCCGCTGCGTTCGGCACTCGGCTGGGGCCTGGGTGCGTACCGGTTTTCGCGCTATCGAAAATCCTCGCGCCAACCCGCGCGATTGATGGTTGATCGCGCTGTGGCGCGCGCAATGGCGCCCCTGCTCGAGGCTGTCACCACCGTTCGCGATCTGGTCAACACGCCAACGCAGGATCTGGGGCCGGCAGAACTCGTCGAGCCCCTGCGCGCGCTGGCGAAAACACACGGTGGCCGCTATCGCGAATGGGTCGGCGATGCCTTGCTCAAGGCGAATTTTCCGACCATCCACGCCGTCGGCCGCGCCAGTCATCGCGCGCCGCGTCTGGCCGAACTGACCTGGGGCAAACCGAGCGCGCCTCATCTTGTGTTGATCGGCAAAGGCGTGTGTTTTGATACCGGTGGACTGAATCTGAAATCCAGCGACGGCATGCGCTGGATGAAAAAAGACATGGGCGGTGCGGCGCATGCGATCGCGCTGGCCGGCCTGATCATGCAGGCGCAGCTGCCGCTGCGCTTGACGCTGCTGATTCCGGCAGTGGAAAACGTGGTCGCGGCGGACTCCTATCGTCCGGGTGAAGTGATTCGCACACGCGCCGGCATTACCGTGGAAGTGGACAACACCGACGCCGAAGGTCGCCTCGTGCTCGGCGACGCGCTGGCCTACGCCGTGGAAAGCAAGCCGGATCTGGTCGTCGATTTCGCCACGCTCACCGGCGCGGCGCGCGTGGCGCTCGGCGCGGAATTGCCGGCGCTGTTCACCAATCGCGACGACTTGGCGGCTGCTGTCCTCGCCAGCGGGATTCGCGAACAGGACCAGGTTTGGCGCATGCCGTTGTGGGATGCCTACAACAGCATGCTCGACTCGCGCATCGCCGATGTCGCCAACGGCAGTTCATCGCGTTATGCCGGCGCGATCACCGCAGCGCTGTATCTGAAACGCTTCGTTCCGGATTCGACGGCGTGGATGCATCTGGACGTCTACGCCTGGAACGACAGCGATCGTCCGGGCCGGCCGCACGGCGGCGAGGCGCAGGGGTTAAGGGCGTTTTTTGCGATGCTGAAAGAGCGCTACCGGTAAAACACCTCTCCCGCTGGCGGGAGGGCGAGGGACGGACGGTCAGTCCACCGGCTTCTCGACTCCGGTATGCGGCAGCACATGCGCGGCGAGCTTGGTGTCGCTGCGCACGAGGTCGACGATATCGGCGACGATGTGCGCGGCCTCGTTGAGCACGACATCCTTCTCGGCCTTGCGCTTTTTTTCCTCGGCGACGTCGGTCGTCAGGCCGCGCTCGTCGGCCTGCAGGCCGTCGTCGGTGCGCGGCTCGTCCTTGGGTTCCGCAACGGAATTGTCCGTGGCATCTTCCGGCTGCGCGCCGATCTTGCGTATGGCGTTCGCTTCGGCCCACGAGTCGTGGGTGGAATGTTCGGCCGCGATCTTGTGCACATCCTTGGCTTTTTCCGCCTGCACGATCTTGGGATGACGCTCGAGCCGTTTCTTCTCCTGCTCGTCGCGCTCGGCGCGGCGCGTCTGCTCGTTGAGCGAGATCGTGGTTTCCTTGCGCACCTTGCGCCAGTCGGAAATATCGGCGGTCAAGGCCTGCCACTCGGGCGCCTTGCCCGCGCGCGCATCGTGGCGTGCCGCCAGCATCGGCACGATCGTCTTCAGATCCGAAGTCGGCGTGTAGTTTGCCGCGGGAATCGACGTCCAGGCCAAGGCGTTGTCGTAGGTCTGCTCGCCGTTCTGATCGAAATCCACCGTGATCGGGAAATTGATGTCAGGCGTGACGCCGCGCAGCTGGGTGGATTCGCCATCGACGCGGAAGAACTGCTGGATGGTCATTTTCAGTTCGCCGAACGTGGGCTTCTCGTGCTGTGACATCTGGTCCAGATCAACCAGGTTCTGCACCGTGCCCTTGCCGTAGGTGTTCTCGCCGACAATCACGCCGCGGCCGTAATCCTGGATTGCGCCGGCAAAAATCTCCGAGGCCGAGGCCGAGTTGCGATTGACGAGCACAGCGAGCGGGCCGCTCCACACCATGTCGGTGTGCATGTTGCGGCCTTCCTCGATGCGGCCGCCGGCATTGCGCACCTGCACGACCGGACCCTTGCCGACGAACAAACCGGTGAGGTCGATGGCTTCCGACAACGAACCGCCGCCGTCGTTGCGCAAGTCGATCAGCACGCCGTCGACGTTCTTTTGCTTGAGCTCGGTCAGCAGTTTGGCGACGTCGCGCGTCGCGCTGCGATAATCCTTGTCGCCGCGCCGGCGCGCTTCGAAATCCTCGTAAAAAGTCGGCAGCGTGATCACGCCGACGTGGCGCGTCGCATCGCCATCCTTCACCTCGAGGATCGAACTCTTCGCCGCCTGTTCCTCGAGCGCGACTTTCTTGCGCACGATCGCGATCTGCACGTGCTTGCCGTCCGTGCCGGCATCGACCGGCAAGACTTCCAGGCGCACCGTCGTGTCCTTCGGCCCGCGGATCTGGTCGACGACATCGTCCAGACGCCAGCCGACGACATCGGTGATGCTGCCGTTCGCGCCCTGGCCGACGCCGACGATGCGGTCGCCGACCTTGAACTTGCCCGACAACGCGGCCGGTCCGCCCGGCACGATTTCGCGGATCGCGGTGTAGTCCTCATCGCGCTGCAGTACCGCGCCGATGCCCTCGAGCGACAGGCGCATGGCCATGTCGAAATTCTCACTGGCGCGCGGGCCAAGATAATTCGTATGCGGATCGATCGACATCGCGTACGCGTTCATGAAGGTCTGGAACACGTCTTCGCTGGTGAGCTGGCGCATGCGCGTCAGGTAATTCGCATAGCGCTTGTCGAGCGTCTCGCGGATCTTGGTCTCATCCTTGCTCGCGAGCTTCAACCGCAGCCAGTCGTTCTTCACGCGCTGCCGCCACAGGTCGTCGAGCTCGGCGGTGGTCTTCGGCCACGGCGCTTTCTCGCGCTGGTAGCGATAGCTTTCTTCCTTGCTGAAATCGAAACCTTTCTTGAGCAGCTCGCGTGCATACGTCGTGCGCTCGGCGACGCGTTGCTCGTAGAGATTGAAGATAGCGAAAGGCACGCTGAGGTCTTCGTCGTAGATCGCGTCGCCGAGCTTGTCGCGCTGCGGCGCGAAACGGTCGATGTCGGACTGCACGAAGAACAGGCGGTCGGCATCGAGCGAGTCGAAATAGCGGTCGAAGATGTGTTGCGACATCGCGGCATCGAGCGGCATCGCCTTGTAATGGAAACGCGTGAGGATGCGCGTGGCGGACAGCGCGGCTTGCGCCTGCTCAGGCGTCGGTTTGAGCACCAGATCGCCGGATTCCGGCGCGCCTTTGGCGAACGCAACGACGCTCAGGGCGAGCAATGCGGCGCCAAAAAAACTTTTCTTGATGATATTCACGCTACTTCCTCTACAAATCCTGCTTCGTGTGCCATCTGGTCGGCGTGATAGGACGAACGTACCAGCGGCCCCGACGCAACGTGTTCAAAACCCAGTTGCTTGCCGTAGTCGGCGAGCGCATCGAATTCGGCCGGCGTCCAATAACGCAACACCGGGTGGTGGTGCGCGGTCGGCTGCAGATATTGACCGATCGTCACCATATCGACCGCGTGCTCACGCAAATCGTTCATTGCGCCGTGCACCTGTTCGAGCGTTTCACCCAAACCGAGCATGATGCCGGACTTGGTCGGTACTTGCGGATGTTGAGCCTTGAAGGATTTAAGCAAGCTTAACGACCAGTCGTAATCGGCGCCCGGGCGCACGTTCGGATACAACTCGCGCACGGTTTCAAGGTTGTGGTTGAACACATCCGGTGGCGCGTCGCGCAGCACTTCCAACGCGCGCTCCATGCGGCCCTTGCCGCGGAAATCCGGCGTGAGGATCTCGATTTTTATGTTCGGGGTCGCCGCCCGCACCGCGCGGATGCAGTCGGCAAAATGAGCCGCACCGCCGTCGCGCAGATCGTCGCGGTCGACCGAGGTGATCACCACGTAGCGCAGGCTCATGTCGCGGATGGTTTCCGCAAGATGGCGCGGTTCCTCGGCATCCGGCGGCTTCGGCCGGCCGTGCGCGACATCGCAGAACGAGCAGCGGCGCGTGCACACCTCGCCGAGGATCATGAACGTCGCCGTGCCCTTGCCGAAACATTCGTGGATGTTCGGACACGAAGCTTCTTCGCAGACGGTGACGAGCCGGTTCGCGCGCAATTTCGCCTTGAGCTTGGCCACGGCGTTGCCGGGCGGAATGCGCACGCGGATCCAGTTCGGTTTGCGCAAGGTCGGCGCGGACGCATCGAAACCGGCGCGGTTGCGCGCGATCTTGTCCTCGCCGAGCTGCTTGGCGGCGGCCGTATCGATGATGGAAATCGGGATGGCTTTGTCGTTCATGGCGATATCAAGCGACGCTAACACTGCCGGCGAGGACCGGGCCAGCGTCGAAAGTCAGGGGTTGCGCCGATTGTGCCGTAAGGCCGAACTGGCGCGCCAATTCCGCCACGAGCACGGTTTCGACATCAGCGAGCTGCGAGGGGCCGCCCAAGTCTAGCATCTGCGACACTTGCAGGCCCTGGAAACCGCACGGATTGATGCGCCGGAACGGTTCCAGGTCCATGTTGATATTGAACGCCAAGCCGTGGAAGGTACAGCCGCGGCGCACGCGAATGCCGAGCGCGGCAACCTTGGCGCCGTTGACGTAGACACCGGGCGCGCCGTCCTTGCGCGCGGCCAGGATGTTCCACTCGGCGAGGGTATCGATCACGGCTTGTTCAATGCGCTGCACGTATTCGCGCACGCCCACGCCGAGCCGGCGCAAGTCGAGCAGCGGATAGGCGACGATCTGGCCGGGGCCGTGATAAGTGACCTGGCCGCCACGATCCACCGGAATCACCGGGATGTCGCCCGGCATCAGCACATGCTCCCACTTGCCGGCCTGGCCGAGCGTGAATACGGGCTCGTGTTCGACCACCCACAACTCATCCGGCGTTTGCGGCGTGCGCGCATCGGTGAACGCCTGCATTGCGCGCCAGATTGGCTCGTACGGTTGCAGGTCGGGAAAGCGACGGACGAATAGCGGCCGGGATTCGGGATTGGAGATTTGGGATTCGGGAGGCATCGTTGCGGCGATTGGTGCGGAACTGTTCATGGGGCCGCTCTTGCGAATCCCCAATCCCCAATCCCGAATCCCGGCTCTACAGCGTCCAACGGATATCCGCGTCGGCACGCAGCGCGGCGTGCACAGCTTCGTATTTTTCGCGCGACGGACACGTGAAAGTGACGCTGACGGAAACGTAGTTGCCTTCCGCGGACGGCCGTGTGCGCAAGCTGCCGTTGATCACAGCCAAGCCCAGGCCGACGATGATTTCCGGTACGCGCTCCTCAAGCCCGGAGTGGGCCTTGCCCATCGCCGTGACTTCGAACGCGCCCGGGAACTGGAAGCCCTGTCCGGGATTTTGCGGCTGCAGGTCGTCGAGCGATTTCATTTTGTGTTCGGCGCGTTGCTCGGCGCGCTCGTGGCAGCCGGCACCGCGTTGACGGCCGCGCTGCCCTTGTCACCTTTCCACCAAAGCAGCACGCCGTCGGTCATGCGACCCCAGAACCCGGCTTCGGGCGCATCGGCGAGCGCGACCAGCGGGCGCTCGACGATCGGTTTGCCGTCGAGCGACACCTTCAGCATGCCGACCTGCTGGCCTTTCGTGTATGGCGCGACGAGGCGGCCCGGCACTTCCATGCTCGCTTTCAGATCGTTGTAGCGACCGCGCGGCACCGTGCTGAGCACGTCGTCGGCGACGCCGAGCGCGATGGTGTTTTGCGCGCCTTTCCACAATTCCGGCTGCGCCAGCGGCTTGCCGGCTTCATAAAGTTTGTGCGTTTCGTAGAAGCGGAAACCGTAGTTGAGCAGGCTCTGGTTGTCGTCCGCGCGCTGCTTCTCGCTCGGCGTGCCCATGACGACGGCAATCAGGCGCTGGTCGCCGCGCTTGGCGGAAGTCGTCAGGCAGAATCCGGCGTCCTTGGTGTGGCCGGTCTTGATGCCATCGACGGTCGGATCGCGCCACAGCAGCGAATTGCGATTGTGCTGGGTGATGCCGTTCCACTCGAACTCCTTGATCGCGTAGATCTTGTAGTCCTCGGGATAATCGTGGATCACCGCGCGCGCGAGCAGGCCGATGTCGTGCGCGGTCGAGTAGTGATTCGGATCGGGCAGGCCCGAGGCGTTGGTGAAGTGCGATCCGGTCATGCCGAGCTTGGCGGCGTACTGATTCATGAGCTCGGCGAACGTGGCCTCCGAACCGGCCACGTGTTCGGCCAGGGCGATCGCCGCGTCATTGCCGGACTGGATGATCATGCCGTACAGCAGGTCCTTGAGCGGCACTTTGGAGTTGAGCGCGAGAAAGCTCGTCGAACCTTCCGTACTCGCACCGCCGGAACGCCAGGCGTTTTCGCTGATGAACACGCCATCGTCGAGTTTGATTTTGCCTTTGGCCAGTTCCGCCGAGACGATGTAGGCCGTCATCACCTTGGTGATCGAAGCCGGTTCGACGCGTGCGTCGGCGTTGCTCTCGGCGAGCACCTGGCCGGTCGTGAAGTCCATCAGCAGCCAGCTCTTCGCATCCAGAGTCGGCGGCGGCGGCACCGGCTCGTTGCCGACCACGGCATGTGGTGTTGCCGGCGCAGGCGTCGGCGCTGCAGTCGGCGCTGCGGTTTTCGCGGGCTGTTCCACCGGCTGCGTCGCGGCCGGTTTGGTCTTGCTATGCGCGTGATGCGCGGGCTTTGCGATCGCGCTGGTGGAGAAAACGAGAACGGCGGAAACAACCAGGTGTTGCAAAAGCTTCATTATTCGATTCCAGTTGAACGTGCGAGTGCGGAGAAGTGCGTCATTGTATCGCGACGCGTGGTTCCCCCAAGCCCAGATCGCGCAACCTCGGCGTGAGCCGATCGGCTTCGTCGGCATCGCGCAACGGGCCCACGCGCACGCGATGCAGGGTCTTGCCGTCGGCTTGCACCTGCACGACGCCGACAGCGCCGACATGCGCCGCGCGCACCTTCGCCGCCGCGTGTTCAGCGTTGCTGCTTTCCGCATAGGCACCGACCTGCAGGTATAGCAGCGGCTTCGGCGTTTTCGGGGGCGAAGTTGAGACCTTGGCAATGCGTTCGGGTTCCGTGCCGTGCTGGTGTTCTTCGGCGCGGTCCGGATCGATGCCGCGCACTTCCACCATCGCCGTGCCACCGGGCCATACGCCGAGCTTGATCGCCGCGACATACGACAGATCGATGATGCGGTTGGCGACGAACGGACCGCGATCGTTGACGCGCACGATCGCGCTGCGTCCGCTCTGCAGATTCGTCACGCGCACGTAGCAAGGCAGCGGCAGCACCTTGCTCGCCGCGCTGTACGCATACATGTCGTATTTCTCGAAGTTGCTCGTGGTGTAGCCGTTGAACTTGTTGCCGTACCACGAGGCGAGACCACGTTCGACGTAATCCTTGCAACTCGGCAGCACGCGATAGCTTTCGCCGAGCACGCTGTACGGGGATTTATTGCCGTACTGCGAGCGCGGTTCGTTTTTCGGCACCGGCTCGGGAATCTTGCTGACGTCCGGCACTTCGCTCGGCGTGGAGTCGCGGTCCTGTGCGTAGCGGCCGTTGTGCGCGGTTTGCGCAACCGCAGGAGACGCCGAACGCGCAGGTTTCGAAGTTTGCCGATGCGTGCAGCCGACGAGCAGCGCCGCCACGATCGCAGCACCCGCCAGGCGCACGCTTGCCCGCGTCATTGGCTCGCCGCGACTTCAGCCGCGATCGCCCGGCTCACCTGATGCACGGCCAGGCTATAAAGCGGGCTGCGGTTGTAACGTGAGATGACGTAGAAATTCTGGAACGTCATCCAGAATTCGGGACCGTCGGCGCCGTCCAGTTTGATCAGCGTCGCCGGCGTCATCGGATCGAGCGAGCCTTTGCATAACCTGCTGCGCTCGGCATCTTGCGCGCCGGCGGTGCTCGGATTCCTCATGTACTCACATGTACACTCCGGTTCCTGCGCTCCGGCGGCGCGCAACCTGCCTTCGCTCGAGACGGTTCTGCAAGGGCTCGCTGGTTTCGCGTCGATCGTGTAGCCCCATTCGCCGAGCTGCTGCAGCGAATACACCTGCGTCAACCCATTGGGCTCGATCGCGCGTGCCTGCGCGTCCACATGCGCGGGTTGCGCGACCGGTCCGTCCTTCTGCCAGCCGTGCGCGGCGAAATAGTTGGCAATGCTCGCGCAAATGTCGGGCAACGAATTCCACAGATCGATCTTGCCGTCGCCGTCGCCATCGCGCGCGAAGTTGGCGATGCTCGATGGCATGAACTGGCCCCAGCCCATCGCGCCAGCATATGAACCGTTGAGATCTTCCAGCGCATACGGGAACGCCGGCGAGCGCAGCAGGAATAGACGCTTCAATTCGTCGCGGAAAAAATCCTGGCGCGGCGGGTAGTAGAAAGCGAGCGTGGTCAGCGCATCGAGCACCTTGTAGCGCATCGGCGTGTGCCCGTAATTGCTTTCCACGCCGATGATGGCGACGATGACTTCCGCCGGTACGCGGTATTCGCCGGCGATGCGCTCGAGCAGTGCGCGGTTGGCCTTGTAGAACGCAACGCCATCATCGACGCGCCGATCGTTGACGAAGATCGGCCGGTACTCCTTCCACGGCTTGGATTCGGCCGGCCGCGATATCGTATCGATCACGGACTGCTGGTAGTGCGCTTTTTTCAGCGTCGCCAGAATCTCGCCGGCGTCGATATTGCCGGCCTTGGCGACATCGGCGGCGAACTGTTGTTCGCTGGCCGCAATCTCGGCGGCGGACGGGGGCGTCGTTTCGGCGGAGGCGGGCAGGGCGGCCGGCGCGGCGCCGGCAAGAAAAGTATACAAAACCCACCCGATTCCGCGTCGCATCGTGCCGCCAACAAAGCTCAATCGCGCAAAGCTTAGCACGCCGTGGAGAGCCTCTGAAGAAGCGTTGAGCGAAGGCGCTCTGCGCGAACGCGGAGCGCAGGAACCGATGCAACCCGTCGGGCGCAGCAGCCTATGCGGAGGCGCTCATCGAGCCATCATCCTGCGGTGCGCGTGTATCGACATCAGCACGCCGAACCCGGCGAGCAGCGAGACCGCCGAAGTGCCGCCGTAACTGATCAGCGGCAACGGCACTCCGACCACGGGCAGGAGGGCGGTGATCATGCCGCCATTGACCATCACGTAGACGAAGAAGGCCATGCTGATGCTGCCGGCGAGCAGTCGCGAATAGGTGTCGCGCGCATTCGCCGCAATCATGAGGCCGCGGCCGACGATGAAGATGTACAACGCGAGCAAGGCGATCACGCCGACAAGTCCCCATTCTTCGGAGAACACGGCGAAGACGAAATCGGTGGTGTGTTCGGGCAGGAATTCCAGGCGCGACTGCGTGCCGTGGTGCCAGCCCTTGCCGAACCAGCCGCCGGAGCCGACCGCGATTTCCGACTGGATGATGTGCCAGCCGTTGCCGAGCGGATCGGATTCCGGATCGAGGAACATGCGCAGGCGGTTGCGCTGGTATTCGTGCATGAAGTGCCACAAAAAAGGCGCCGCGCCCGCGGCGCTGGCGAGCAGAATTCCTATGCGCCACCACGCCAATCCGGAGAGGAAGATCGCGAACACGCCGCTCGCGACGACGAGCAGCGCGGTGCCCAAATCCGGTTGGCGCGCAATGAGCAAGGCCGGGATCGCGATCAGCACTGCGACGGCGGCGAGCGTGAGCCAGCGCGGCGGTAGGTCGCGCGCGTGCAGGTACCAGGCCACCATCATCGGCAGCGTCAGCTTGACCAGTTCCGACGGCTGAAAACGCATCACGCCCAGATTGAGCCAGCGGTGCGTGCCGCGACCCTGCCCGAGCGCGGCCACGGCGACGAGCATGAGCAGGCTCGCGGCATACAGCCACGGCGTCCAGTTGCGCAACACGGTCGGCGGCACGCGCGAGATCAGCAGCATCAGCGCGCCGCCGAGCACGAAGCGCATGGCCTGATTGAGCAGCAAATGACTGTCCAGATCGCTGGCGCTGTACAGCGTCATCAGTCCACACGCCGCCAGCAGCAGCAACGCGCTGAGCAGCGGCAGATCCAGCCGTGGTTCGCGCACTGCGCGCACGAGCCACGCTTGCAGACGCGTGAGCAGATTCGCGTTCACGAGCCGGGCCTGTCGTCGATGTCTTTGAGCCAGGCGTCGAAAATCTTGCGCGCGATCGGCGCGGCATCGTGCGCGCCGGTGTGACCGGACTGCAGCGCGACGACCACGGCGATGCGCGGGTCGTCCGCCGGCGTGAATGCCTCGAACAGCACCTCGTGGCGTTCAACCGCCACGCTCATGATGTTCTGCCACTCTTCGTCGGTGCGCGAAAAGCGCTCGGCGGTGCCGGTCTTGCCGGCGATCGTGTACGGGAAATTGTCGCCGAGGCCGCGCGCGGTACCGGTCGGGCCGGTGACGGCGATCATGCCTTGCAGCACCGCTGACCAGTTCGCCATGTTGTGGATGAAGGTCGGTTGCGGCGGTTTGTCGGCCACGTCCTGCGGATCGGCGTTGAGCCCGTCCTGCAGCGCGTGTACAAGGTGCGGCACATGGCGCACGCCTTTCGCCGCCATCGTCGCCAGAGCTTGCGCGAGCTGGATCGGCGTGATCACCCAATAGCCCTGGCCGATCCCGGCGATCACGGTTTCGCCCGGATACCAGGGCTGACGCATGCGTGCGCGCTTCCACGCCTGCGACGGCAGCACGCCGGCGTTTTCGCCGTTCAGATCGATGCCGGTCGGCTTGCCGAAACCAAAGTTGGACATCCAGCCGCTGAAGCGGTCGATGCCCATGTCGTAGGCAAGCGAATAAAAATACGTGTTGACCGATTGCGCGATGGCCTGCACCAGATCGACGCGTCCGTGGCCGCCGCGTTTATCGTCTCGGTAACCGCGCTCCTGTCCCGGAATGTGGAATTCACCGGTCGAAAGCACCGTGTCTTCCGGGCGCCGCAGGCCGAGTTCGACGCCGCCGAGACCGAGGTACGGCTTCACGGTGGAGCCCGGCGTGAAATTGCCGGCGATCGTGCGGTCGAGCAGCGGCTTGTCCGGCGCATTGAGCAGCGTGGCGTAGTCGATCTTGCCGATGCCATTGACGAACAGGTTCGGATCGAAGCTCGGCACGCTGACCATCGCCAGCACTTCGCCGTTGCGCGGATCGATCGCCACGGCAGCGCCGGCGCGCCCTTCGAAAGCCTCGGCGGCAACGCGTTGCAGACGCGCATCGATGGTCAGATAGATGTTCTTGCCGGATTTCGGCGCGACGCGATCGGGCAACACGCGCAGCGGCCGCTTGTCGACATTGACTTCGACTTTTTCGTAGCCGACCTCGCCGTGCAATTCGTCCTCGTAATAGCGCTCGATGCCGGTTTTGCCGATGTGCGTGGTGCCGGCGTATTCCTGCGCATCGAGCTTCTCGGCGTCGGCGACGTCGATGCGGCCGACGTAGCCGATCAGATGCGCGAATTCCTCGCCGCGCGGATAGGCCCGGGTGAGGTACGGCACCACGTCGACGCCGGGAAAACGCCAGCGTTCGGTGGAAAAGCGCGCGATCTCGTCTTCGCTGAGCTTGAAGCGCAACGGGATGCTCTCGAACGAATGCTTGGCCTTGCGCAACGCGTTGAAACGTTCCAGATCATCGTCGCTCAGCGCGACGACGGCGCCGACATCTTCGAGCAGCTGCGGCAGATTCTTCGCATTCTCCGGCACGACTTCCAGACGGAAAGCCGCGATGTTGTCGGCAAGCAGCACGCCGTTGCGATCGTAGATCAGGCCGCGGGTCGGCGCGATGCTGCGCACCGAGATGCGATTCTGGTCGGAACGCGCGGTGAATTCGTCGTGGCGCGAGGTCTGCAGGTAGGCGAAGCGTGCACCGAGCCCCGCCAGGCACACGACGATCAGCACGAAGCCGGCAATCGCGCGCGCGCGGAAATGCACGGCCTCGTCGCGCGCTTCACGCAAGCGCAGGCGCGGATCGCTGGTGTATTCGTTTCTCACGATTCGCGCGCGCGCAAGCGGGTGCGCAGGTCATCGAACAGCAGGAAAACCCACGGCCACGCCAAGGTGCCGGTCAGCGGCGCCAGCCAGAAGCTCGCGGGCGGCGGCGGTTCTCCGGCGACGGCGCGCACCATCATCAGCACGATGCGGTCGTTGACCAACAGCGCCAACACGGCCATGGCCTGTTGCCACATCGGAAAAAAACGCAAACGGGCGCGAAAACGCAGCAGGATGAAACAAAGTATACAAAGCCGCAACGCCTGTTCGCCGAGCAGTTCACCGGCAAAAACGTCGCCAACAAGCCCGAGCACGAACGCGAGCCCAAGCGTCACATGCTCCGGGGTTTCCAATGCCCAGTAGATCAACACGATCGCGAGCCAATACGGTTTGAGCGGCAGCAGCGCCTGCGGCAACGGCATCAGTTGCAACAGGTAGCAGCCGAACAGACTGACCCAGAACAGCAGGAAGTGGGCGCGCGAGCGATTCATTTCTTGTGCGCCGGCGACTCGCTCAGATTTGCCGGCGGCCCGCTCTCGGCGATCGGCGCCGGCGGCCCGACCGGATCGAGCAACTGATGCACGATCAATACCTCGCCACTGCGATCCAGGGCCGCGCTCGGAATCACCGCCGCCACCGCAAACATTCCGCTCGCATCCGGTTTGATCTGGCGGATCGATCCGACCGGAAATCCGGCGGGGAAATGCCCGCCCAAGCCCGATGTCAGCAGACGATCGCCGACTTTCAGGTCGGCGCTGATCGGCACGCTCGGCAAGTTCAGCGTGTCGAGTGCGCCGATGCCGCGGGCGATCGCGCGCATGCCGGTGCGTTCGACCGTTACCGGCAGTGCGTGTGCGGCGTCGGTGATCAGCATCACCGTGGAGACGTTCGGCAGTACCTCGACGACCTGGCCCATGATGCCGCTGGCGTCGAGCACCGCCTGGCCAATCTGCACGCCTTGATGGGCGCCAGCGTCGATGACGAGGCGATGGCGGTTCGGATCGGTGTCGATGTCGACGATGTGCGCCAGCTGCACGCCCACGTCCAGGCTGCGCTGCACGGCGAGCAATTCCTGCAGGCGCTGATTCTGCTCGCGCACTTCGCTGAGTCGATTCAGGCGCGCTTGCGCGAGCAGCAAATCCTGGCTCAGCTTGGTGTTGGCTTCGGTCAGGCGCTCGCGGTCGGCCAGCGCGAGCCGGCTTTCGCGCGCGATCTGCGCCGGCAGTGCGGCGAGGCGATACATCGGCTCCACGGCCGCGCTCAATGCATAGCGCAGGTGCGAAAGATAAGCGCCGCGATGGTCGGCGACCATCAGCACGATCGCGACGGCCAGATAGCCGATCAGGCGCAGCGTATTCGCCGCGTCGGCGGTAAACAGCGGGCCGGAGTCGGTGCGGGTGAGGGCCACGGTTAGAGCAGGGATTCGAGATTCGGGATTCGGGATTCGCAACTGCGAAGATCTTGTCGCGTCCGAAGCACTGGAGTGCCTATGATTACGCTCATGTCCGCGCGTATGCTCTTGCCGAATCTCTAATCCCGAATCCCCAATCCCGGCTTACTCAGGTGCGAAGAAGTCGCTTCCGTGCTGATCGATCAGCTCGAGCGCACGCCCGCCGCCGCGCGCAACGCACGTCAGCGGATCGTCCGCCACGTGCACGTGCAAGCCGGTTTCCTCGGAGATCAGGCGATCGAGGTCGCGCAACAGCGCGCCGCCGCCAGTAAGCAC
>Ga0207647_10001333_pt1 | contig 18966 bp, 14 predicted proteins | sample KBSCornC2_FD_184295 | JGI IMG/M metagenome (GOLD analysis project Ga0207647, IMG submission 184295) | Corn rhizosphere microbial communities from Kellogg Biological Station, Michigan, USA - C2 (SPAdes) (version 2) | ecosystem: Host-associated > Plants > Roots > Rhizosphere ... | reverse complement strand
CGAGGTTTTGGCGCGTTTCAGCTCGTCGGCGGTCGGGCCATTCCTGATGAACTCGGCGACGATCGCATCGACCTGTTGCCCCACCAGCTTGGGATCGACGCCGGGCTTCACCGTCGCTTCGATGCTGAACTCGCCAACGCGCTCGTTTGTGTCGACTTCGGCCGAGACGCCGACAGCGGTTTTCTTGTCCTTCACCAGGGCGTTGTCGAGCCGCGAGCTCGCGAGCCCGCCGAGAATGCTCGCCGCCATCTCGAGTGCCGCGGTGTCCTTGGCGGTGATCCCAGGCACCGCCCACATGCGGTAGATGGTCGTATTGGCGACCTCGTCGTGGAAGGTCTTGGTGACCTTCGCCGGCAAGGTCGGCACGGTGGCCGCGGCCGGAATCGATTTCGGACCCGCTGGGATGTCGCCGAAATATTTCTCGACCAGCGGCTTCGCCTCGGCCTCGGTGATGTCGCCTGCCAGAACCAGCACTGCATTGTTCGGGCCATAGTGGGTCCGGAACCAGTCCTTCACCACGTCCAGGCTCGCATGATCGAGGTCCGTCATCGAACCGATCACGGTGTGGTGATAGGGATTACCCGCTGGGAACAGCGTCTGCTGGATCGAATATTGGAGCAGTCCGCCGGGTTCGTTGTCGTCACCGCGCTTTTCGTTCTGGACGACCCCGCGCTGGACATCGAGCTTGGACTGGGTGACCGCCGGAAGCAGGTGCCCCATCCGGTCGCTTTCCATGAACAATGCGCGTTCGAGCGCGCCCTTCGGCACCGTCTCGAAATAAGCGGTGCGGTCGAAATTGGTGGTTCCGTTGAGGTCGGTCGCGCCGATTGACTGCATCGGGCCGAACCAGCTGGTGTCGCTGTGCTCGGAGCCGCCGAACATCAAATGCTCGAACAGATGGGCAAAGCCCGTGCGCCCGGCGGGCTCGTCCTTCGATCCGACATGATACCAGACCGAGATCGCCACGATCGGCGCCTTGTGGTCCTCATGCACGATGACCTTGAGCCCATTCTTCAGCGTGAAGGTCGAGTAGGGGATGGAGACATCCTTGACGAGCGCCGAGATCGGCGCCCCCTGCGGCAGGTCCGCCGCCGCTGCGGGCGGCGTGAGAATCGTCGCGGTGGCGAGCAGGGCAAAGGTGCTGAGAAAGCGCATCAGCTTGAATTCTCCGGCTAATTTCCGATCGGATAGGCGGAGCTTAACGGCACTCCACCGCCGCGCAACAGCGGAGGTTGAGCCCGTACTCAATTTTCGATCAACGGATGCTTGACGCGCTGCGCCGGGCCGCCTTGAGTGCCGCGTCGTGACCGAGTTCGCGAAGCTTGAGCCAATCAGGGAATATGAGGGCGTCGACCAGGCCGCTTTCCAGGAGATCCGCGCGGCGCGCCAGCCAGCGGTGCTCCGCGGCCTTGCGGAGGACTGGCCCGCGGTTGGAGCAGCGCGCCGATCGGACGAGGATCTCGTCGACTATCTGAAGCGCTTCCAGTCGCCGGAACCCGTGCCTCACATCGTCGGGTCGCCCGAGATCGCGGGCCGGTTTTTCTACACCGACGATTTTCGCGAGCTGAACTTCAAGCGCGGCATGTCGCCGCTCGACCCGTTTCTCGACTGGCTGCTTCGCCAAAAGGCGAACTCGCGGCCTTATGCGGTCGCCGTCCAGTCGCAGGAGGTCCCATTCCTTCTGCCCGGCTTCGAGAAAGAGAACCGGATCGAGATCGTCCGGCCCGACGTCGTGCCGCGTGCCTGGCTGGGCAACCGGATCCGCGTGGCGCCGCATTACGATTTGACCGAAAATGTCGGGGTGGTGGTTGCCGGCCGCCGAAGCTTCATCCTGTTCCCGCCCGAGGAGCTGAAAAATCTCTACGTCGGTCCGCTCGAGCTCACTCCAGCGGGTACCCCGATCAGCCTGGTCGATCCGCGCAACCCGGATCTCGACCGCTACCCGCGGTTCGCGGACGCGATGAAGCGCGCGCAATCCGCCGAGCTCGCGCCGGGCGATGCGATCTACATCCCATTCTACTGGTGGCACGGCGTCGACTCGCTCGAAGCGGTCAACCTGTTCATCAATTATTGGTGGACCGACGCCCGCCGCGACGCGGGCAGCCCCTATGATGCGCTGGCCTATGCCATCTACGCGCTGAAGGTACTGCCGCCCGAGCAACGCGCCGTCTGGCGCGACGTGTTCGACTATTATGTTTTCGAAGAGCACGGCGATCCGGCCGGGCATCTCCCGCCGCACGCCCGCGGAATCCTCGGCGAGGCGAGTCCCGAGATGCTCGCGCGCCTCAAGGATTACATGCGGCTGATCCTCCAGCGGCTGCAGTAAATTTCGCCGCTTGACGAAGCGGCGTGACGGCCGTTAGCTCGCGCGCATGACCTTCGCGTCCACCCGTACGAACCTTCAGACACTGGGCCTCGGCTGGTGGCGCTGGCGTTCGGCTGAGGCGGGCGCATGCGCGTGGCGATGGCGTAAGAGCTAGGCTCTTAATCCTTCCACCCAAGGCCCGCCCTCCGGCGGGCTTTTTTATTGCCCTCTCCACCCGAAGGTTCGTCATGACTCCTGTTCTTCTCGCACGCTTGCGATGCGGCGTTTGCGGCGCGGCGCTGCTTCTCTGCTCGGTTCCCGCAGGCGCACAGTCAGCACCCGCCAACACATCGCAGCAGCAGATCGTCGTCACCGGCTCGCGCCTGCCGGCCGGCGTTCGCGCCCCGACTCCTCTGACCGTGCTCGGCTCCCAGGCGATCGCGGACCGCGCCCCGGCCACCGTCGGCGAGTTGCTCCAGCAGATCCCGAGCTTCGGCGAGATAGACTCGCCCAACACGGCTGGCGTCACCTCGCGCGGCGGCGCGCAGATCAACCCCGACCTTCGCGGCCTCGGAGCGACGCGCACTCTGGTGCTGATCAACGGCCGCCGCCACGTCCCGACCGCGACCACCGGATCGGTCGACCTGAAGGTAGTCCCGACCCTGCTCGTCGACCGCGTCGAGGTCGTGACCGGCGGCGCCTCGGCCGCCTACGGCTCCGACGCCGTTTCGGGCGTGGTCAACATCGTCCTCAAGAACGACCTGACCGGAGTTCACGGCACAGCCCAATACGGCATTTCGGAGCATGGCGACGGCGCGGAGCGGCGCCTCTCCCTCGCCGGCGGCGCCCATTTTGCGAACGGGCGCGGCCACGTCATGGCGGGCGTGGATTATGTGAAGATCGGCGGCATCGGGACCCAGCTGACGCGCGACTGGGGCCGCCGCGACGTCGGGCTGATCACCAATTCCGGTTTCGCTGCCAATGGCCTCCCCAACTTCATCATCTCGCCCAATGTCCATTCGGCGATCACCACTCCCGGCGGATTGATCGTCAGCGGGCCGCTCAGGGGAATTGCCTTCGGCCCTGGCGGCACGACCTACAATTATAACTTCGGCCAGGTCTTCGGCTCGACGATGATCGGCGGCGACGGCGGCGGGCAAAACGAAAACCTGCTCGCTTTGCTCGGGACGCCAATCGAATCGATCAACGGGCTCGCGTCGGCAACGTTCGACGTTACGCCCGACGTGCAGCTTTACGCCGAGCTGTCGGGGGGCTTCTCCGACACCGGCGGCGCCAGCCAGGAATCGCGTGACCGCGGCAACCTCGTGATCAAGCGCGACAATGCCTTCCTTCCCGCCTCCATTCGCGACCTGATGATTGCCGACAAGCTCCAGACGATCACCATCGGCCGAGTCAGCTACGACACCGGCAAGATCAAGCTCGATCGCGACGACGGCACCTATGAAGCCGTGGCCGGAATCACGACCCACTTTGGGCCATGGACGGCCGACGCTTATGCGCAATACGGCAAGAACATCTACGACCTCGACTTCGGGCCGAATAACCGCAAGCAGCTCGAATATCTGAATGCGGTCGATGCCGTCGTGGACTCCGCCACGGGGCAGATCGTCTGCCGCTCCCAGGCGCCGGGCTGCATCCCCGTCAACGTGTTCGGCGACGGTTCGCTAGCCCTCAACCCCTACGTCAATGGAAGCGCCACCTTCCGCCTCGTCACGACCCAGGCGGTGGCCGCGGCGAACGTCCGCGGCACGCCCTTCTCGACCTGGGCGGGTCCCGTCGCTTTGGCCGTCGGCATCGAGGGACGCCGCGACCATGCGGTCGGCACCTCCGATGCGATCTCGCAGCGGGTCAACGCCAATGGCTCGGTCGGCGGGTGGCTGCTCGGCAACCAGCTGCCCGAGGAAGGCACGATCCGTGTCTTCGAGACCTATGCCGAGGTGCAGGCCCCGCTCGCCAAGGACGCTCCGTTCGCGCGCGAGCTCAGCATCAACGGCGCCATCCGCCGCACGCATTATTCGCTGAGCGGCACCGTTTATACCTGGAAAGCGGGCCTCAGCTACGTGCCGGTCTCGGGACTGCGCCTGCGCGCGACGCGCTCACGCGACATCAGGGCTCCGAACATTTCCGAGCTGTTCGAGAATGGCGGGAGCTCGAATACGAACGTGTTTGACCCAGTGCTGGGCCGCTCGGTTCAGATCCGCGAAATCGAAGCGGGCAATCCCGACTTGAAGCCGGAGAAGGCCGACACGCTGACCGCTGGAGCAATCCTCCAGCCGTCGTTCCTTCCGCACTTCAGCGCTTCGGTCGATTATTACGACATCAAGATCAACGATGCGATCGCGACACTTGGCGCGCCGACGCTGGCGCAGGGCTGCTTCGCCGGCAACCAGCTCTATTGCCAGTCGATCACCTTCAACCCGGATGGAAGCATAGCCTTCGTCACCAACACCCGTCTCAACCTCGCCCAGGCAGCGACGCGCGGAGTCGATTTCGAGCTCAACTATTCGCAGCCACAGCTGTTCGGCGGCCGATTGACTGCGAAACTTCTGGCGACGCGCGTGCTAAGGCTCACGTTCACGACCCCGGCGGGCGTCCAGGATCGCCTGGGTCAGGTAAGCAATTTCAATCGCACGCCCGGCGTTCCCAAGTGGGTCGGCGACGCGTTCCTCGATTATGATCGCGGCCCTATGCATGTCGGTCTGCAGGCGCGCGTCGTCGGTCCGGGCGTGTTCAGCACCATCCTGCACGAGGGAACCGGTACGAACTCGGTCAACCGCAACAGCGTGCCCGCTTTCCTCTATCTCAACCCCTCCGCTTCGTACCGGTTCAAGCTGCGCGGCGGCCGCTCGGTCGAGCTGTTCACCGCCGTCAACAACCTCCTCGATACCGATCCGCCAATGATCCCGTCTGGCGCCGCCGGCGGAATCAACGAGAGCAGCACCAACGGCCAATTCTACGACGTCGTTGGCCGCTTCTTCCGCTTCGGCGCCCGCTTCACAATCTAGCCAAGGACTTGCACCATGTTGCGTTCGATCGCGCTCACCATCGCCACCCTCGCCTCCTCGACCGCCATTGCTGCGCCCGCGGACCTCATCATCCGCGACGCGCACATCGTGACCGTCGATCCGAAGTTCTCCATCGCGACCGCCGCCGCGATCCAGGCCGGGCGCTTCATCGCCGTCGGCAGCGACTCCGAGGTGCTGAAGACCAGGGGGCCCACCACCCGCGTCATCGACCTCCACGGCCAGACCGTTCTGCCGGGCTTCGACGACACCCATGTCCACCTTACCGCGGGCAAGGAGCTGGAGACGCAAGTCGATCTCACTCACATCCGCTCCATCAAGCAGATCCAGGCTGCGATTGCGACGCGGGTCAAAGAATCAAAGCCCGGCGAACCGATCGTCGGCACGCGAGGCTGGTGGGAATATCAGCTGGCGGAAGGGCGTCTTCCGACCCGTGCCGACCTGGACGTTGTTGCGCCGAACAATCCGGTGACCATCCCCGGCCCGCATTATGTGATTGCCAACAGCCTCGCGCTGAAGCTTGCCGGAGTCACCCGCGCGACTCCCGATCCGCAAGGCGGCCAGATCTACAAGGACGCAAACGGCGAGCCGACGGGTCTCCTCATGGACAATGCAAGCCGCTTCGTCCGCAAGTTCATGCCCAAGCCCACTCCGGCCCAACAGCTGGCCGGAATGAAGCGCGTGCTTGCGCTGGTGAACAGCCACGGCCTGACCAGCGTCGGCGACCCCAGCGGAAGCGTCGAGGATGCCGCGATGTACCGGCGGCTGCGCGATCGGGGGCTGCTCACCGTGCGCCTCGACTTCGCCTACAACATCGATCCCGCGGAACCGCTGGAAAAGGTGGAGGCGGAGCTGAAGGCCCTGCCGAAGCCGGGCTCGGACGGCGACGGGATGTTCCGAGCCGACGAGATCGGCGAGACCGGCCTCGACGGCGCCGAGCTAACCGCTTTCCTCGAGCATGATTATCCCGGGAAGCCAGGCTATCGTGGCTTGCAGAAGGTCCCGACCGAGCAGTTCGAGAAGTTCGCCGCGCTGGTCGCGAAATATGGCTATCGCCTGCGCCCGCACGCGGTCGGCGATGCGGCCATCGACGAGGCGCTCGACGCGTTCGAATATGCCAATTCACAAACGCCGATCACCGGCCGCCGCTGGATGATCGACCACGCGTTCCTGCTTGGGCCACAGCACTACGCCCGGGTGAGGCGCCTGGGACTGATCATCAACTCGCAATACATGCATAATTACGAGCTTGGGGCGCTGATCCTCAAAGCGTGGAAGCGGCCGCTTGCGGATCGCAGCGAGCCCTATGCCGAGTGGCTCAGGAACGGGATCATGTTCGCGGGCGGCTCGGACGGTCCGATCTCTTATTATGCCGAGCCGCTGCTCGAGATATTCGGCGAGGTCACGCGTGGCACTCAGTGGGGCGGGCGGCTGGGCCCGAATCAAGGCATTAGCCGCGAGGCTGCGATCCGCTCGGTGACGATCAACGGCGCCTACACGACCTTCGAGGAGAAGGTGAAAGGCTCGATCGAGCCCGGCAAATATGCCGATTTCGTTGTCCTCTCCGGCGACATCCTGAAGGTCCCCGCCGAGAAGATCCGCGGCCTCAAGGTGCTCGCCACCGTGCTGGGCGGCCGCACCGTTTATGGGTCGCTCGGGCCGGCCAAGCGCTGAGCCGACCCCTCGGGCGCGGCGCCCGGCGGCTGAATATCAGGGATTCCTTCGCGTCCCGGCGCCCGCGGCGGCGGTGTCGCGATATTCCCTTCGGTCCACGAAACCCGCTCAGGTTCGGATGTAACCCACTCTAAAGCAGTTGTTTTTCAGACGATGCCAAGGGCAGATCGGCGGAAGCAAACGTGTCTTGACGGAAATCCGCAAGTAAAAAAACTATTAACAAAGCGCAAAGAATCTGGTTTACCGAAAGTTAATCGCTCTCCCGAGTCGGGGGCAATCACTGGGAGGATATGATGCGTAAGCTGGTTTTGAGTCTCGTTGGCGTGTCGGCGCTTGCCTTCGCGTCGGCGGCAACCGCGGCTCCGTGCGGAGTCGACTGTTCCTATTCGACCACGGCGGGAAGCAGCACCTATACGGGTCCAGCCCCGACGTACGACTGGGATGCATCTACGCCGACCGAAACGAACGGCTCGGTCGTCACCGGCAATAACGGCCTTCTTTGGGCGCAGCCGCTTGGCAGCACCGGCAACTTCTACGAGGTCGGTCCCAACACCACGCAGCCGGGCATGATCGACCTGTCCGGATTCACGGCGATCAATTCGCTCAGCTTCATTTGGGGTTCGGCCGATTACTACAACACGTTCGATATCCTGGCTCGCGACGGCACGACAGTGCTCGGCGAGATTCTCGGATCGAGCATTAACGGCGGCATCGGTTCCACGTCGGATCCGAACTCGAACCCGATCGTGACGCTGACGTTCGGATCGTCGATCGCCAGCAACATCGGTGGCCTCCGGCTGACCTCGAGCCAGAACGCGTTCGAGATCGACAATCTGGCGATCGGCGCGGTTCCGGAGCCCGCAACCTGGGCGCTGATGCTGCTCGGCTTCGGGGGCATCGGTCTCGCAATGCGGCGCCGGCGCAAACCGGCTCTCGCTCAGCTCGCCTAATCAGGCGCAAAGCGTCACCAAGTCAGGGCGGTCCCGAACGCATCGGGGCCGCCCTTCTTTTCGCGAGCGGCAAATTTACCCACGCCGGAACCGCAACTCTGGCCGCGGGTTAGCGATTCAGTGCTGCTGGTTTCCCCCTGATGCGGCACCACCATGAAGCAGAGAAAGACGGTCCTCAGCTGATCTGCGGGCCGTCTTTCTTTATTCTGCTGTTCCGCTCCCCCTGCGCGATATGGGGAAAAATCCCTACGTAAATTAACTCCGGCCAGCCCTTGGAACCGAAACGTTAACGCGTGGTTAGAGCAACACCGCGACGCGAAAAGTTAATCGGCGGGAGGCGTTCCAGTGCGTAGGTTTGTTCTAGCTTTGGTTGCTTGCAGTGCGCTTACAATTGCTTCGGCCGCGAACGCCGCGATCAACATCACCGGGTTCAATGGCCTCGATGCCTCGCCGGCGGTCACCAACGGCACCACACAGGACTATGTGTCGTGGTCGGCCAATACCGAACCCTCGGGTTCTTTCACCAGCTGGTTCACCTTCCACAACAGTTCGCCCGGCCTCTATTCGATCGTGGCCGACACCAGCACATTGGGCGCCACGATTTCGAGCCTGATGCTGCAGACCAGCGACGGCTCGACCACATTGGCGCAGTATCTCGGTCTTCCTGCGTCTTCGGCGACGCTGGTCACCGGCAATTTCGGCGCAGGAGATTACCGCCTTACATTCAGCGGCAATTCGGGCCTGGATATGAACGGGGCGGCGAACCCGGCGAGCGTCGTCACCGGCAACTTTACCTTCTACGTCCAGGCGGTTCCTGAACCGGCGACCTGGGCGCTGATGCTGTTCGGCTTCGGCGGCATCGGACTTTCGCTGCGCCGCCGCCGCAAACCGGCACTGGCACAGCTCGCCTGAGCCAACCCGTCGCTTCCTGGGTAGAGGGCGGTCCGGCACGCGTCGCGGGGCCGCTCTCTTCTTAGCCCCACAGCCGCCCCGAAAAGTCGCGAACGGCATGGCGGCTGACGGCAGAAACGGGCTTACCCTTCCTGCCATCCGTGCACGGCGGTCTTCTGCATCGGCGTGCCGCACCGCCTGCAATAGCTGCGCCATCTGTGTTCCGTAGGGTCGAGATAAGCGCGTCTGCGCGAGCGGTGGTGGCCGAACGCCTTGCAGAACAGGCGAAAAACGCTTCGAAACATCATGCAATCCACTCAAGCCCATCGACGAGCGGCCCGACGGAAGGTGAGCACCGTCGAGCCGCCAGGTCGTGCCCGCTCGCTTCATGTTCTCAAGTTTGGGGTGCGGGCCCGCTCCGAATAACGAGCTGCCGTACAAGCGGCCTTAATCTCAATCAGGCGAGGCAGAGATGTAATGAACCCGAATGGCTGCCAGCCATGAGCTTCAGCCATCGAGGCCTAGTTCACAGGCTTGTTGAATCCGTTCCACAAGGCAATCGGGCCGCCGGCGATCGTCGGAATGTCGACGCGCTGTTGACCAAGCATCACGGCACCGATGATACCGCAAACGAACCACACGCATATCGCACCGAGGATGTACGGCTTCATCGCTCCCCTCCTCGCTTGATCACGAGCCAAAAACGCAATGCAAAGGTACAGGCGAAACCCTTACCATTCAGTGTAATAGGGCGCCCGCGGCCGCCTCCAGCCACGGACGCCCATGCAACGGCGAGGAATTCCCCGCGCCGCTTCGAGCTCAGTTTCGTGGATCGGCGTCGATGCGTGCCTGGATCCGCGCGAGTTGGGCCTTCGCCCGGTCGACCGACTCCTGTGCGCCGGCGACCTGGTCCGCAATCTTCTTCCGGTCGATGTTCGCAAGTGCCCGCGAGGCTGATTCAAGGTCGATGCTTTCGGCCTCCGCCAAGCGCTCCCGGATCGCCGCCTCGAGCCGGTCTGGCTCACGCCCCGAAGCGCGCGCCTCTGCGGCATTGGCGTCGATCCTGCTGATCTTGTCGGCGAGGCTTGCCCGCGTTTGAGCGAGGTGGCGCTGAAGCTCTGCGACGCGGCCTGCATCGGGAATGTGGGCGACATCGCGCATCAGCTTCGCCTGGTCGATGTGCGTGTTCGCGAGCTGTGTGCGTGCCTTGGCAACCGCTGCTTTGACCCGCGCGAACTCGGCGGGAGTGAGATCGTCCCAGCGCTTCCTGACGCCGTCGATGGTCACATATTCCTCGTTGATGGTCATGTCGCCATCGACATCCGATTCGGCATAAGCCCTCTCCGGCGCAGGCCGAGCGACGGGCCGAGCAGCAGCGGCCGGCTTCACTACGGCGGCGGCAACGACCGTCGCTGCCGACGCCACGCGCTCTGCTGGCAGAACAGGCGCGGCGGGTGCGGGCACGTCGATATATTGGACCGCATGGCTGGCGGTGAGCGGTAGTGCCGCAACGGCCGCCGCGGCGATCAACAGGCGGCCGGCGATGCGCCGGGTTCGGCTTGGACTACGAAGCATGGACTGAAGCCTCCTTTGCAGGCTGGTTGGATGATCGAGCGCGCTCGCGAAGAGCAACGCCCGCCCCGAAGCGGCCTTGGCGATCGCGCGGCCGTAGCTCGCGCGGTCGGCAGGCTGCGCCTTGTCCAGCACCCGGGCGTCGCACGCTGCTTCCTGATCGAAGCGAAAGGCTGCGTGAGCGACCCAGGCAAGTGGGTTGAACCACTGGAGGCAAAGGAGGACGAAGGCGAAGAGATTGGCGATGAGGTCGCCGGAACGATGGTGCGCAAGCTCATGTTCGAGGACGAGCCGGCGCTCGCGCTTGCCGTACAGGCGCTCGAAGTCGGCCGGCACGGCGATGATCGGCGTCAGGATTCCCAAAGCCACCGGGCTGCTGATCTCGGCCGAGCGCACGAGCCGCACCGGTCCGATCCGTGCCTCGCCGGTGGACGCGCGCAGCATGTCGCGGCGGTCACGTTGAAAGGCGATCATCCGGCTTAGGAACAGCGCCGCCGCTCCGCCCAGCCACAGCACGAAGGCCAGGGTCGGCCAACCTCCGGCCTGTTCGAACAGAGACGGGGCGGGCGTCGCGACATGGGCCATCCAGACGGGCTCGCTGGCAAACAGGGGCAAGGACGTCGTCGCCGGAACGCTGCGCTCGACGGTATGGGTCAGCGTCGGCATAAACAGCCGCGCAACGGGGATCAGCCAAAGGCCATAGGCGACACGCGATCCAAACCGCTTCCTCACCGGCTCGCGCACGGCCAGCACGAGCAGCATCAGGGCAGAGGTGGCGACTAGCGTGTGCAGCAGCCAATCGGTCATGGCTTCAGCTCCCTGAGAATCTTCTCGATCGCGGCGATGTCGTCTTCGTCGAGCGCATCCGCCTCGGCGAGACGAGCGACAAGGGGCGATAGGCGGCCTCCGAACAATTGATCGACGAAGCGCCGGGACTCCCGCCCGACGTAGGAGTCGCGTGCGATCGCCGCCGTATAGAGATACCGACGACCTTCTTCGGTGAACCGGATCGCGCCCTTCGCGGACAGCCGCGACAGCATTGTTTTCACCGTCGCGAGCGACCAGCCTCTTTCGGCCGGGATGCGCTCCGCGACCTCGGTCGCCGTCAGCGGGCGGTCAGCGCCCCACAGCGCTTCCATCACCTCCAGCTCGGCATCGCTGATGCGGGTGTCCACGAACCTTCCTTTCGATTACGTCTGTAGTCAAGTCGATTACAGTTGTAAACACGAATCTGCTGCTGAGGGTGGAAAGCTCGCGTCCGGCGCGGTAGCGGCGGTGCATTGGTGGTTCACTCCTGATGGGGGTCCTGGAAATGCGCCTTGCTGTGATTGGCCTCGGCCGGATGGGAGCCAACATCTCGCGCCGCCTGATGCGTGGCGGGCATCAAGTCGTGGCCTACGATCGCAATCAGGACAGTGTCCGCGAGCTCGCGGGCGAAGGGGCAACCGGGGTCGCTTCGCTGGCGGAGGTCGTCGCCGCGCTCGATGCTCCGCGGATCTTCTGGGTGATGCTGCCCGCGGGCGCGCCGACCGAAGAGACGATTGCGGCATTGGCAGCCGCCGCCCAGCCCGGCGACGTCATCATCGACGGCGGCAATACCTTCTTCAAGGACGATATCCGCCGTTATCGCGAATGCGCCGGGCATGGCGTCCACTATGTAGATGTCGGCACTTCGGGCGGAGTCTGGGGCCTGGAACGCGGCTATTGCCTGATGATCGGAGGCGACAAGCAGGTCGTCGATCTGCTCGACCCGATTTTCGACACGCTCGCGCCTGGTTACGGCACGATCCCGCGCACGCCGGGTCGCGACGGCGGGGACGATCGGGCGGAGCGCGGCTACATCCATGCGGGCCCTGCCGGCGCGGGCCATTTCGTCAAGATGGTCCACAACGGGATCGAGTACGGACTGATGCAGGCCTATGCCGAGGGATTCGACATCCTCAGAGGCCGCGCCTCCGACAAGCTGCCCGAGGACCAGCGCTTCACGGTCAACCTGCCCGACATCGCCGAGGTCTGGCGCAGGGGATCGGTGATCTCCTCATGGCTGCTCGACCTGTGTGCGCTCGAGCTCGCGGCCGATCATGACCTCCACCAGTTCTCGGGCCATGTTGCCGACAGCGGCGAGGGCCAGTGGACCGTCGACGCGGCGATGGAGGAAGCGGTCCCCGCCAACGTCCTCACCGCCGCGTTGTTCGCTCGTTACCGCAGCCGGACGGAGGACAGCTTCGCCGACAAGCTTTTGTCCGCAATGCGGTTCGGCTTCGGCGGCCACGTCGAGATCCCTCAGTGAGCGCGGTCCTTTCTAGTCGACCCGCTCGAATTTCACTTGCCGGTGAGCAACGTCGGCACTGACCAGCTCGACCATGATCGTATCGCCGGGCAGCGCTCCATGGCCATCAACCCTGGAAACCACCGCGAGATCGGTTAGCTGGATTCTTGCGCCGCGCTCGTCGATGTCGGTGACCACGGCGGTGAACCGCGATCCCTGGCGTCCCTGGAGGACCGCGGCTTCGGCAAGGTCGAGCACCGCTCGGTCCACCTGTCCGGCTTTCTCTTCCGCCCTGGCCATCACCGCGGGAAGCCGTTCGAATGCGTCGCGCAACTCTCCCGCGACCGTTCCGCCACTCGCAATCTGGAGCACAGCCTCGATGACGTAGCGGTCCTGCAGCCGCCGCAGCGGCGCAGTTGCGTGCGCGTAGGTCGCCGCCATCGCCGAATGCCAGGGGACCGTGCCCTCGCGGTAGGGAGCGTAGGATGCCCTCGGGCCGGCTCTCCGAACCGCCGCCATGAACGCCGCCTCGCGCGGCTTGGTCTGGTCGAGGCGCCGTTCGAACGCCTTGAGACCTTCGCCGTGCGGCCAGTCCAGCCCCAGCGCCTTGGCGGTGTGGCGCAATCGGTGGACCGCCCACTCCTCCGGCTCGGGCATCACTCGGAAAAGCCCGGTTCGGTGCGCCAGCAGCAGGTCGGCGATGGCGAGGTTCGCCGCGAGCGACATGGCGGCGTTCTGCACTTCCGCCGGGTTCTGCGGTCTGAATTCAAGAGCATAATAACCGCTCGCGTCCACTCCGAGCTGCTGCTCCGGAGCGTCGACCCGGGCCGCGCCCCGCACATCCTCGGCCTGCTCGATCCTGCGGGACAGCTCGGCGAAGTCGGGCGGCAGGTCCGCCGGCGTGACGGTCTCGTAGGCGAGCTTGGAGCGGGACCGGATCACCGCCCGAACCGCTCCGTCGAGCACCGCCTTGCCCGTCGGGTCGATCCGCACCCTGAACACGACCGACGGCCGCTCGACGCCCGGCAGCAGGCTCGCCGCGCCCTCGCTCAGGCCAGGGGGGTAAAGGCTCGCCTTGCCGTCGGGCATGTAAATGGTCGTGCCGCGGGTCCATGCCTCGAGGTCGACCGCACCGTTCGCAGATACGAACCAGGCTACGTCGGCGATGGCGTAATGCAGGATGAGGTCCTGCCCCGACCGCTCGATGGAGAATGCCTGGTCGAGGTCAGTCGAAGCGGCCGGATCTAGCGTGGCGAAATCGCGATCGGTCCAATCCGCGTGACCGGCAATCGGGCGGCCCGCCGCAGCCTTGGCTTCCGCCAGGACCGCTTCGGGAAAGCTTGTCGGGACTGCGAACTGGGTGCGGATGTCGGCGAGGCCGCTCGACAGCGCGCCGTCGCGGTCAATCAGGCCGTTCATCGGCACTCTGCACTTGTGCAATTCGCATCGATCGATGCTGCCAATACTGCGGCTCGTCCGCAATGGGTCGGCCTGTCCCGACCGATCCCGGAATATTCACGTGCGTGCGCAGCACGGAATGAGCTAAGCTCCAGCGAGCAGCCATAGGGGGCACCATGGCGACGTCGATCACAACGGCAGCGCGTCTTCCGCGAGACCGGAAACCTTTTCCGGTCCGTCACCCGTCCGACCGCAACTTCTTTCTCACCTATGTCGTGCTCATCTGGCTGGCCGTGATCGCCGGGTTCGTCCCGGACACCATTCGCCACATCCGGCACGATACAATTCCCTACCCCATCGCCGTCCACATCCATGCCGCGATCTCGGTCGGCTGGCTGGCGTTGCTGACGGGACAGACATTGCTGATCCGAAACAGCGAGATGCGCCTGCATCGAAAGGTCGGCGTTGCCGGTGCAGTCCTGGCGGCCCTCGTCGTGATCGTCGGATTCTGGGCAGCGCTCAGCGTCGCAAGCCTCACCTTCGGCACGCCCAAAAGCCGGCCTCCTTTCCTCTCAATCGAGCTCAGCAACCTCATCGAGTTTGCCGCTCTCGCTAGCGCTGCGGTGAGCGCGCGCAAGCAGCCGTCGGCTCACAAGCGGCTCATGCTTCTCGCGACTCTCAGCCTGACGCCGGCCGCCTTCAACCGCCTCATCGGACGCTCGCTCCACCAGGTCCTCGGCAGCGGCCTGTGGGAAACCTATGTCCAGATCTTCGCTGCTACCGACGTGATGGTGCTCGGCATCGGCGCCTATGATCTGTGGACGCGCCGGAGGGTCCATCCCGCCTGGGTGTTCGGGTCATTGCTGATCCTGATCTGCCAGTTGACGGCGTGCTGGCTCTATTACGATCCCGGTTGGAAGGTGATCGCCACGTCGATCGTCAGGGCATGGTGACGTTCGGGGCCCTGTCCCGGAGGCGAAGCTAAGAGCCTGAAGCTCCCCGCCGATCAGCTTATCCCAAGCGCCAGCGCTCGTGCCGGCAGTGCCGGATCGATCGCCACGGCGGCGTCGAGGTCCCCCTTGCTTGCGGGATCATTCTTGTGGCGCCGAGCGAGCCCTCGCCCGTAAAGGCTCCACGCGATCCGCGGGGCAAGCTGGAGCGCCGCATCATAATCAGCGATAGCCTTGTCATATTCACCCATGCGCAGCTCGACCAGGCCGCGGCTGTCGAAGTAGCTGGCGGATTTTTCGCGCCGCAGCGCCGCGTCGCAATCCTTGAGCGCAAGCGACAGGTCCTGTCCGGCAAGCGCGCGGGTCCAGCAGCGGCCGTTCAGCGCTGCGGGCTGTCTGTTGTCATCGGGATGGGCGGTGATCCACTGATCGAAATTGGCGATCGCCTTCGGGAATTGATCGAGCCGCTCGAAGATGTTTGCCAGCACCAAACGTTGGTCGGCCTGGGACGGCAAAGAGGCATCGGCTGCCGCCAGGTCACCTAGCGCGTCTTCCCGGCGCCTTCGGTTCAGAAGCGACTCTGCATGCGCGAGACGGATGTCGGGATCGGCTGGTGCAACGGTGACTGCACGGTCGAGGTCGGCGAAGGCTGCTGGGCGGTTCCCGGACAGCACCTCCGCGCGTGCGCGCTGGAGCAGATAGTGCCCGTTGCTCGGCTCCATTGCGACGGCTCGGTCGAGGTCCGCGAGCGCGGCCTTGTAGTCGCGGAGCGACGTCTCGGCGGCGCCCCGGCGGCTGAATCCCGCAGCGTCCGTCGGCTCCGGGCTGCTGTCTGCGGCGATGGTCTGCGTTGCGCCTTGTTGATCGACGACGCGCGCTGGCTCCACATTGAACACCGGCCCGCCGTCGTAGGTGAAATACATCCTGCGGAGCGAATTCGCCACGTACACGCGGTGCGACAGGAAGAAGTCCGCGCCGATGAGCATGTCGGCCTGTTCGAGGTCGATGTCGCCGATACGGATCTTGATGTTTCGAACCTCTTCGGCGCCGATTTTCACGCTGCCGACCGGGGCGAGCCACGTTTCGACGAGGGACCGGCCCAGTCCCCGCGTCGGGCCGGCGCGCACCACGCCGGGGCTCGACGGCGTCAAGCCGGCGCGCTTCGCTGCCTCCAGGGACAGGATCGAGGCACCGGCTCCGGTGTCGAACACGGCGCGGACCTTCACTCCGTTGACGAGGATGGTGCCGACCGTATGCGGGTGCGACGTGTCGCGATAGTCGATCGCCAGATCGGATACGGGAGTGTCCCCCGCCCAATAGGCAAGGCTGTTGTTCGCCGAGCAGCCCTGGGAGCGCATGACACGTATGGCTCCGTGTCCGAGGTCATATTCGACGTCACCGATCCCGAGGACGTTCTGCCCCAACAGGCCGCCCGCTCCCATTTCGCTCCCGCCGACGATGAACTGGACATTGTGGATGGGAAGACCGGCGAGATCGAGCGATTTGACCTCTGCGATGTACGTTTTCCCGGCTTCGCCGCCGATCCCCCGCAACTGAACGGGCGAGGGCTCCAGCCTCAGGCCCAGCTCGGCAGCCGTTCCGGGCGAGATGGTGCTGAAGAAGGCGCCGCTGTCGATGACGAACGGAAGAGACCTCCCGTTGATGCCGATGTCGGCGATCGGCCGAGTACCCTGCATCGTGACCTTGAACTCGAGGAGCTTGCCGACCTGGCAAGTGGCTCCCGCCGGCGACGACGTGATCAGGGCCGAAAGTAGAGCGAAAAGAACCTTACGCATCACGATGCCCCCAGCGTGTCCGCGCCGCCGGAAGGATGATCGGTCCGGTATCGCGAACGAAGCCGATGTTAGCAAAGGCTATTGGCCGTTCAACTAGACCGATAAGGCGGCCCGCGAGTGCATTGAGGGTTACTTCGGCCCGAGGGCGCCAAACGCGGCCACATCGTTCCGTAATCGGACAGGCCGTTTGCGAGCGCTGGTCCCGGCGGGAGCATTCGCTAGGGTCTCAGGGCGACCGGTCTCTCACCCAAGTGGACAGTCGCCGGCCCGGCGGGGACTCGACCGCCGGGCCGTCACTCCGCCCCGCTCCAGTGCCTCGACCTGACTCGCGCCGGCCGGCGATTTGTCGTATTGCAGGCCATCGGGGGCTTTACCGATGACCGCACGTAAATCGCACAACCGCAGGTTCCTGATCGCGGGCGCAGCGGCTCTTGCCGTCGGCGTGGTCGCGGTCGGGGTTGCGAGCCTCTCAGGGTCGCTCGGTGAGATCGAGGGCACCATCGCTCCGCAGCTCTACGTCGATTCCGTGGCGGGTGCGGAAATCCCGCTTCACGGCCCCTATGTGCTGGTCGATGCCAATTCGGCGCGGCTGTACATGATCGAGGACGGCCGGGTTCAGGATTCGATGCGGGTCATCGTCGGCAAGCCCGATACCCCGACCCCGGCGCTGAAGGACGTCATCTATTACGAGACTCTGAATCCCTACTGGCACGTCACTCCCGATCTCACCCGAAGCCTGATCGCCGCGAACGTGCTGAAGCAGGGGCCCACCTACCTCACCAGCCACGGCTACGAGGTCGTCTCCGCCTGGAGACCCGATGCCGACGTCATTCCCCCCAGCAGCGTCGACTGGAAGGCGGTCGCCGCCGGCGAACAGCAAATCTATGTCCGCGAGCTGCCGGGACCGTGGAATTCGCTCGGCCACTTCAAGTTCAACCTTCCGCACGGCGACGGAATCTACCTCCACGACACGCCGCGGAAGGAGCTGTTCGCCCAGGACCAGCGCGACCTCAGCCACGGCTGCGTCCGCCTCGAGGATGCCGAGCGGCTGGCGAAATGGCTGCTCGGCAAGGACCCGCCGGAGGCCTCGACCCCCGACGAGAACATCCTTCTTCCCAAGCCCGTGCCGATCCGGATCAGCTACCTCGATCCGGGCAGCCAGATGCAGCTCGCCGCGCTGCGCTAGAAGCTCCTAGTGCTGGCGCGCCGGCGCCGCCGGGTAAGGCGAAACGCCGCCCAGCTGCGCGACCATCTTCTTGTAGGCGTCGAGATAGGCGAGCACGATCACCTGCCCGATCTCGGTATTCTGGTAGCCCGACGCTCCGGCCGCGGCGAACCCGCCCCACCAGGACGCATAGCCGCCGCCCGCGCCCCAGCTGATGTCGGTCTTGCGGGCATAGCCTTCGGTCAGCGCTTCCTCCTCGGTGGTGCGGGCGTTGACCAGGTCGAGCGTGACGTTGGCCTCGCCCTTCTTGACGTTGATGCTGCCAGCCAGAGCGCCGACCGCTCCGCCCCAGCCGCCGAAGTGGCCGAGGAAGCCGCCGATGCCCGCGGCCGCGCCGCCGCCGCCCGAATTCTTGTTGGTCGAAACGATGTCCGGCTGGAGGAAATAGTCGGCCGCCTTGACCTGCCCGGCGCCCATCCGGCTGCCGCGCTGCAGCTCACCGCTGTCGGCCAGCGCGCGCTCCATCGAGCGGCTCTGCATCGCCCGGTCGCGGTTGACGAGGGTGAAGCAGCCCGACTGCTGGACGAAGATCTTGATGATCGCCTCGGGGCTGCCGAGGTTCAATTCGCGCCACCATTCCTTGTCCGGCGGGACGATCGCCAGCGTGCCGATGCGGTGGGTGCAGACGGGGATTTCCTGCTCCCCGCGGGCCTGGTCCTTGTGGCCCGAGCTCGGGTCGGCGAACGAAGGAGTGGAAACGAACGCGAGCGCGGCGCCCGCCAAAAGCGCATACTTGGTCATTTTACTTAGCCCCCTTTGACTAGGCCCCTGCCTGAAAGGAGCGCCCGGTTTATCAAAGATTTAACGCCGGAGAAAGCTGACTCTGCGGCTGTTTTGACATTGAGGCACCGAGCGCAGCGTAGCCGCAGTGGAAGGTGGGGGGGGGTCGAAA
>Ga0207647_10001330_pt1 | contig 18984 bp, 19 predicted proteins | sample KBSCornC2_FD_184295 | JGI IMG/M metagenome (GOLD analysis project Ga0207647, IMG submission 184295) | Corn rhizosphere microbial communities from Kellogg Biological Station, Michigan, USA - C2 (SPAdes) (version 2) | ecosystem: Host-associated > Plants > Roots > Rhizosphere ... | reverse complement strand
CTGGAAATAGCGGTCGGCCGATCCCCGGGCCATGGCCCCGACCGAACCCATGCCGCGATAGGATTTGTAGCTGCGCCCCTGGTAGAGGAACGTCTCTCCCGGCGCTTCTTCCGTGCCGGCAAGCAATGAGCCGACCATGACGCTCGATGCGCCTGCGGCAAGCGCCTTGGCCATGTCGCCGCTGGTCCGGATCCCGCCATCCGCGATGACCGGAACGCCGTTCGCTGCGCCGGCCGCGTCGAGAATGGCCGTCAGCTGTGGGACCCCCACGCCGGCGACGATCCGCGTCGTGCAGATCGACCCCGGACCGATGCCGACTTTGATCGCGTCCGCACCCGCGTCGACCAGCGCCCGGGCCGCGTCGGCCGTGGCGACATTGCCCGCGACGACCTGCACGGAGTTGGACAGGCCCTTCACGCGTTCGACAGCGGCCGCGACGTCGCGATTGTGGCCATGCGCAGTGTCGATGACGATGCAATCGCACCCGGCCTCGATCAGCGCTTCCGAGCGGGCGAAGCCGGCATCTCCCACGGTCGTCGCAGCAGCGACGCGCAGGCGACCTTCGGCATCCTTGGTCGCGAACGGCGCGGCGACCGACTTCTCGATGTCCTTGACGGTGATCAGCCCGACCAGATGGTCACGATCGTCGACGACCAGCAGCTTCTCGATTCGTCGCTCGTGGAGAATTCGCCGCGCGACATCCTCGCTGGTTCCGAGACCGACTGTCGCCAGGTTCTCGTGCGTCATCAGCTCGCTGACCGGCTGGCGCGGATTCTCCGCGAAGCGCACATCTCTATTGGTCAGGATCCCGCAAAGCTTACCCGATCTGTCGACGATCGGAATGCCGCTGATCCGATGCGCCTTCATGAGCTCCAGCGCTTCCGACAGCGACTGGTCGGGAGTCATGGTGATCGGGTTCACCACCATCCCGCTCTCGAAGCGCTTGACCTGCCGGACCGCTGTCGCCTGCTCGTCGACGCCGAGGTTGCGGTGGAGCACGCCGATCCCGCCAAGCTGAGCCATGGCGATCGCCATGTCCGCCTCGGTCACCGTATCCATTGCCGACGACAGGAGGGGAATCTGAAGCGGAATCTCGCGAGTGAGGAAGGTGCGCGTGTCCGCCTGGCTCGGCAGAACGGTAGATTCGAGTGGCTGCAGCAGGACGTCGTCGAACGTCAGTCCGAGCGGAATGTCAGCGGCATCGGTCAGTTGGGCCATATCGGCCCATGACAGGCAAAGGCCGATTCGCCAAGCCTGACTAAGGGGTGGCCCGCGCCAAGAGCCGCTGGGCGGCCTCGACGTGCATCCGCTCGATCATCTCGTTGCCGAAGCGTTCGGCACCGCCCTGGAAAGCCTCGACGAGCGCTGTAGCGCGCTCGATCTCGGCCGCGCTGGGTGAAAACGCGCGATTGCAGGGGTCGATCTGGTCGGGGTGAATGAGGCTCTTGCCGTCGAACCCGAGTCGGCGGCCGTCCTCCGCTTCCTTGAGAAACCCCTCGGGGTCATCGAGATTGTTGAAGACGCCGTCGAAAGCCGCGATGCCGGCGGCGCGTGCGGCAAGTACGATCAGCTGCAGCGATGCGGAAATCGGCTCGCGGGTCGCGTCCAGTGGCAGGCGCAGGTCAGCGCGCAGGTCGTTGGTCCCGGCAACCAGTGCGTTGGCGACGCGCGCGATCCGTGGAGCGGCAAGCACACCTCGAGCCGTCTCGATCATTGCCAGCACGGCTTTCCCAGTCGATTCGATCACCGCGCCGACAGCCGCCGAATATTCGGCCCTCGGGACGACCGCGAAATCGGCGCCGGACGCCGCGACCGCTGCCACATCCTTGGCGAACCAGCGGCTACCGACGCCATTGACCCGGATGGCGACCGGCATTGGCCAAGGCTCGGCAAGGGCCTCCACCGCTGCTTGGCGAGCCATGTCCTTGTCTTGCGGCTTCACGGCATCTTCCAGGTCCAGAACGACGAAATCCGCTCCAGCGCCCCGCGCCTTCGCTATGGCTCGCGGATTGGACGCCGGCAGAAACAATATCGACCGAACCGCGAACAGGTCGATCCGCTTGTCGGTTTTCGCTTCCGCTCTGGCCATGGCCGTCGCATCATGCCCCGGAAAAGGTAGACCGGGGAAGAGAAATGCTGACCACGTTCATGACCGCCGTTGCGGTCCTAGTGCTGCTCTACGTGATGACCGGGGTGAAGATCGTCCGCCAAGGCTATCGTTACACGATCGAACATTTCGGGCGGTTCGTCCGCGTCGCGGAACCCGGGTTCAATTACGTGACTCCGTTCTTCTACCGGGTCGGGCGGCGCATCAACATGATGGAGCAGGTGCTCGACATTCCCGGGCAGGAGATCATCACCAAGGACAATGCGATGGTCGCGGTCGACGGCGTCGTCTTCTTCCAGGTGCTGGACGCTGCCAAGGCCGCCTATGAGGTGAGCGACCTCTACACCGCAATAATGGCGCTCTCGACGACCAACCTCAGGACCGTGATGGGCTCGATGGACCTCGACGAGACCCTGTCCAAGCGCGACGAGATCAACACCCGCCTGCTGGCGGTGGTCGACAATGCGACCGAGAATTGGGGCGTGAAGATCACTCGCGTGGAGCTGCGCGACATTCGCCCGCCGCAGGACATCGTCAACGCCATGACCCGGCAAATGAAGGCCGAGCGCGAGAAGCGAGCAGTAATCCTGGAGGCCGAGGGCATGCGCCAATCGGCGATCCTGAAAGCGGAGGGTGAGAAGCAGTCGGCGATCCTCGAAGCCGAGGGCGGGCGTGAAGCGGCGTTTCGCGAGGCCGAAGCGCGCGAGCGCGCCGCTCAGGCGGAAGCAGCCGCAACCAAGGCCGTCAGCGACGCCATCGAGCAGGGCAGCGCGCAGGCAATCAATTACTTCATCGCCCAGAAATATGTTGAAGCGGTCGCCCAGTTCGCCCGCTCGCCCAACGCCAAGACGATCCTGTTCCCGGTCGAAGCGACCCAGTTGATCGGCACCCTCGGCGGCATTGGCGAGCTGGCCAAGGAAGCCATCGGGGGCGTCACAAGCGGGTCGCTCGCCAAGGCCAAGGCCGTGCCCAGCGTTCCCAAAGCCGGCGAATGAGCGGCCTTCATCTCGACCCGGCCTGGCTGTGGATGATCGGCGGCGTCTTGCTGCTGATCGCCGAGCTGATCGCGCCGGGTTTCTCGCTCATCTTCATCGGCGCAGCAGCCATTGCGACGGGTCTCCTAAGCCTGGCCGTCGGATTGCCGGTGACGCTTCAGCTCGCCGCATTCGCGGTCCTTGCGTTCCTCACCGCGCGCGTCGGCAGCCGCCGCTTTTACGCGTCACGCTACGACCACAGCTCGGATCCGCTGCTGAACGACCGCGCAGCGCGGCTGCTGGGCAAGGTGGTGGTCGTTGTCAGCCCCGTCGATTCGCACGGCGGCCGAGTGCGCGTCGGGGATAGCGAATGGTCAGCGAGAGGCATTCCGGCAGCCGTCGGAGAGCGTGTCCGGATCGTCGACATCGAGGGCAATTGCCTGAAGGTCGAGCCCGAGCACCACCTTCCGCCAAACTAGCTCTGTCGCCCTGACCCCATTGCCGCCTGCAGGTTCGCCCGGTCGAACGCGTGATCGGCATAAGGGCCGCTCGCATCGACCCAGTGCAAGAACATGTGCGCGGACCAGCTGTTCGGATTCGGTTCTAGGCGGCCGTGGCGATGGTTCACGCCGCGGTACATGACGGCATCGCCGGCGCTCATCGGGATTTCCGAATAGGGCTCGTCACCGAAGTCCGGGTCAATTGCCGCGAGGGGCTGATCCAGGTGCCTTTTCTCGATGCTCAACGCCCATGGAATATTGTCGCCGAGCTCGACGGTCAGCGACAGGCTGTGCTCGCATGCCTGGCGGTCCGAATGGACCCGGCAAACGTCGCCTTTCTGGTAGATGCGGAAATATGCATATGACGGGATCAGCTCACGATCAGCGACCTGGGTAACGCGGGGAGTCAGCCCCCACAGGAAAGCGGCTATCGGCGGATATTCGAGGCTGTAGACCTCGATCGCGGGCTTGTTCAGCAGGCTGTTGCCGCGAACGAAGGTCCGCGAACCGTGAAAATTGAGGTCCTGCTGGATTCGGCTCCGGAAGGTCTGCAGGACAATCGGCGAAAACAGGTCCTTGAGCAGGACATAGCCGTCGCGGCGATAGGCATCGCGTTCCGCGCTGAGCCTGTCAGATCTTGCAATTGATGACGCTTCGCTTGCCATTCGCAGACAGGGTAAGCGCGGCTGTCGAGGGAGGCAATTGACCTGCCGGCCTCGGAGGGCGAAGCGAGACGCAGCAAAGCAATCGGAGCGCAACTTGCCCCAAGCCCCTTTCACCCGTCGCGAAACGCTTGGGGCGCTCGGCGCCGCAGCAGCCCTTCCCGTCCTGGTCCGCGCGGCGCCTGCCCAAGCCGTGCCCCCAACCGAAGCGCAGGCCAAGGCGCTGCTCAATTTGATTGGCGAAAATCTGCTGAGGACATCGCCTGGTGGAGCGACGTCGCTCGGAATCGATGTCGGGGCACGCGCCCCTTATCGTTATCGGCTTGAGGACCGGTCTGCTGCAGGTCAGGCGCGCACTGCCGCAATAATCAGCGCCGACCTCGCCCGCGCCAATGCCATCGACACGAGCAATCTGCCATTTTCCACGCGCACCAGCATCGAGGTGGTCAAGAGTGCGTACCGCACGGCGCTCGAAGGCTTTGCCCTGCCTTACGGTGACGTTGCCGTCGGCGGTTGGCGAAACACGCCCTATGTCGTGATCCAAAACGTCGGCGCCTACATCGACACGCCGCAGTTCCTCGACACCGACCATCCAGTCGAGAACAAATCCGATGCGGAGGCTTATCTCGCGCGCCTTGCCCAATACCCGCGCCAGCTCGACGGCGAGCTTGGGCGGATGCGGGCGGCGCGGGCAAAGGGGCTGGTCCCTCCCCGCTTTCTCATCGACAAGGCGCTAAGCCAGCTCGATATCGCACTCAAGAACAGCCAGGGCGGCGGAACGATCGTCGACTCGCTGGTACGGCGTACGAAGGAGAAAGGCATTGCGGGCGACTGGGAGGCGCGGGCCCGCAAGATCGCGGTCGGTGAGGTCGCCCCTGCGCTCCAGCGCCAGATCGACGAGTTGAAGGCCGAGCGGTCCAAAGGAACCGACATTGCCGGCATGTGGTCGCGGCCCCACGGCAATGAATATTACCGCTGGGCGCTCAAGGCCTCGACCACCACGACCCTGACGCCGGACGAGATCCATCGCATGGGCCTCGAGCAACTCGCCGAGCTGCACGGCCGCATGGACCCGATCCTCAAGTCGCTTGGCTATACTCAGGGCAGCGTGGGCGAGCGCATGCAGGCGCTGGCAAAGGACCCACGCTTCAAGTTCAGCGAGGGCGATAAGGGCCGCGACGAGATCAGGGCCTATATCCAGGAGCGGATCGCGCTCATCCGGGCTCAGCTGCCGCGTGCGTTCAACACGCTCGTTCCCGGCCATCTAGAGGTGAAGCGCATGTCGCCTGAGCAGGAGCCGGGAGCGCCCGCTGCCTATGGCGGCGCTGGCTCGATCGACGGCAAGATTCCGGGCAAGTTCTGGATCAATCTCCGAACCACCGACCTGCACAGCAAGTACAGCCTTCCTGACCTCGCCGCGCACGAAGCGATCCCGGGCCACGTCTGGCAGGGCGAATATGCGAACAAGTTGCCGCTGATCCGCACCTTGCTCGCCTTCAACGCTTATTCGGAAGGCTGGGCGCTCTACGCCGAACAGCTCGTTGACGAGCTTGGCGTGTACGACGACTTCCCGGTCGGCCGCCTGGGCTACCTTCAGTCGATCGCCTTCCGGTGCTGCCGGCTGGTCGTCGATACCGGCCTGCACGCCAAGCGCTGGACGCGCCAGCAGGGCGTCGACTTCTTCGTCCAGAAGAACGGATCGAACCCACTCGAAGTGGCGAGTGAGGTCGACCGCTACTGCAGCTGGCCGGGCCAGGCCTGCGGCTACAAGGTCGGCCATTCGACCATCAACCGGCTGCGCGACCACGCGAAGGCCGTACTCGGACCGAAGTACGACCTGCGGGCGTTCGACGATGCCGTCGTGCTCGGCGGCAACGTGCCGATGGATGTCCTCGCCAGGAACGTCGACGACTACATCGCGCGGGCGAAAGTTCACCTTAGAGCCACCCGGTAGAATCCGTATTCGGACCCCTCGCGGGCATTACCTTCGCCCACGGGTGAATACCTATGTCTGGGATGTCCGCCCGGGACTAACTCCGGCCCGTAGTCGACGCGTCAAATCCGTTCGGCGGGAGCAATCAAGTGGCCAGGAAAATCAAAATCGCGATCGCCTGCCAGGGCGGCGGCAGCCAAACTGCGTTCACGGCCGGGGCGCTCAAGAGGCTCTCCGAGGCCCGCCCGCGTGGTGGTGAAGAGTTCGAGGTCGTCTCCGTCAGCGGAACCTCCGGCGGCGCGGTGTGCGCGACGCTGATGTGGTTTGCGCGGCTGATGAACGAAAAGCCGGTGTGGAAGCGGATGATCGATTTCTGGGAGGACAACACCGCCCAGGGCCCGATGGAGCAGATGATCAACGACTTCATCGTCGGATCGATGCGGCTCATCAATTCGGGCGCGATGCCGACGCTGCAGCTTAGTCCGTCCTCCCCTGTGATGCAGATGGCGATGCAGTCGATCATGACCGGCCAGCGGAAGGGCTTCGGCGATTTCCGAGCGCTGCTCGAGGAGCACATCGATTTCGCGCGGATCGCCAAGTGGGGACCGCGGCCCGAGCGGCCTGTCCTGATGATTGGCGCGGCGAACGTCACGACGGGAAATCTGGTGAAGTTCCTGTCAACTCGCGACACGATCACGGTCGACCATGTCCTCGCATCCTGCTGCGTGCCAAACATCTTTCCGGCCGTGCAGATCGGCAAATATGCCTATTGGGACGGACTTTTTTCCGACAATCCGCCGGTCGAGGATCTCGTCCGTGCCCGCTTTGTCGGAGCGGAAAATATCCCCGAAGAACTCTGGGTCATCAAGATCAATCCGACCGAACATGCCCAGGTGCCAGTCAGTCCGAACGACATCTTCGACCGACGCAACCAGCTCGAAGGGAATATCTCGCTATTCCAGCAGCTCCGCCACCTGGAAATGCTCAATGACCAGATCATGGGTGACGCGTTCCGGCCGGAATTTCTCGACCGGTTCGACATTAAGGCGCCAATCCGCATTCCGAAGGCTTTCGAGGCTGACGAGAGCAAGCCTTACCACATCCCCTATATCGAGATGCCGAAGGCGATTCTCGACAAGCTCGATTATGAAGGAAAGATCGACCGCAGCGCGGCCAATATCCAGAACCTGATCCGGGAAGGCGAGAAGGCCGCGGACGAATTCCTGCGCAGGCGCGAGGAGGTGGTCGCTGCATCTCCGCTCAAGGTCGAGGCGGGTAGTTGGCGCGCCGTTGTCGACAAGAATGTGCCGCCGAAAAGGAAGGTCGGCCAGCGGGACGTCAGCGAACTGGTCCACGATATCCCCGGCTGACGCCCGCGGCCGGGCGGTGCGGCTCCGTGGCGAATGTCGCGCTTCAGTCGAGCAGACACAGATCTACGGCAGCGCCGCGATGTCCGGCGGCACGAAATTGCGCCGCGCCTCGACCGAGAGCAGCCGGTCGCGCGAGTAGAAACGCAGCGGCCAGTCGCGCCGCCCCATCGGGGACAGCAGCAGCTCGTTGACGAGCTCGTGCAGCGACTCGTCAGGGTCGGCTTCGCTGAGGAACAGCCTGACGCCCGCGAGGAACGCGCGGGTGATGGTCTCGTGATAGCCCTCGGTGTCGCTGTTCACGCCCCCGACGCTCTCATTGTAGCGGCGGATGAGGTCGGGAAGCTCGGCGCCCACATCGATGTCGGGGCGCTTGAGCAGCAGCCAGGTGGTCGTCGCGAGATGCGCCTCGTGGGTCCATTCCTCCTTGGGAAGACTGCGGGCGAGAAAGCGCTCGCCGAGATGGGTGATTTCGGCGTCGCTGGCGAAGAGACGGGGTCGGTAATCGGTCATCGATCGGGTCCTTGGAATGGCGGGCCCGATCTTGAGACCGGGCTTTCTAGGCGGCTTGGCTCGGCGCAGGTTGCGCTTGTCGTTGTTGAGCCCTGGGCGCCGCTTGCCGGACGCCTTCGTCGACCTGGTCAGCGAACTGCGCGAAATTCTCGACGAACAGGTCGACGAGCTTCGCGGCCATCGCATCATAGTCGGCCGGATTGGACCAGGTGCCGCGCGGATCGAGAATGGACGTGTCGACGCCCGGCACCGACACCGGCACCTCGAAGCCGAAGTTCGGGTCCTTGCGGAACTCGACATTGTTCAGGCTACCATCGAGCGCCGCGTTCAGGAGTGCACGCGTCTCCTTGATCGGCATGCGCTTGCCGACACCATATTTGCCGCCGGTCCAGCCGGTGTTGAGCAGCCAGCACTGCACCCCGCCCTTGGCGATGCGCTCTTTCAGGAGGTTGCCGTAAACCGACGGATGGCGCGGCATGAACGGCGCGCCGAAGCAGGTCGAGAAGGTCGCCTCCGGCTCGGTCACGCCGATCTCCGTGCCGGCGACCTTGGCCGTATATCCCGACAGGAAGTGGTACATCGCCTGATCGGGCGTCAGCCGGGCTATCGGCGGAAGCACGCCGAACGCGTCGGCGGTCAACATCACGACGTTCTTCGGCAGCGGGCCCATGTTCGCTTCGGACGAGTTCGGGATGAAGTCGATCGGATAAGCGCCGCGGCTGTTCTCGGCATATTCGGCGCTGTCGAGGTCGAGTTCGCGCGTGTCGATGTCGATCACGACATTCTCCAGCACCGTGCCGAAGCGCTTGGTCGTCGCGTAGATCTCGGGCTCGGCCTCGGCAGAGAGGCGAATCATCTTGGCGTAGCAGCCGCCCTCAAAGTTGAAGACCGCCGTGTCCGACCAGCCGTGCTCGTCATCGCCGATCAAGGTGCGGTTCGGATCGGCCGACAGGGTGGTCTTGCCGGTCCCGCTGAGGCCGAAGAAGATCGCAGTGTCGCCCTCGGGGCCGATGTTCGCCGAGCAGTGCATCGGCATGATGCCCTGCGGAGGAAGGATGAAATTGAGCAGACCGAACACCGACTTCTTCATCTCGCCGGCATAAGCGGTGCCGCCGATCAGGATGATCTTCTTCTCGAAATTGACCGCGATCACCGTCTCGCTGCGGCAGCCGTGGCGCTCGGGATCGGCGCGGAAGCTCGGTAGATCGATGATCAGATATTCGGGATCGAAGCTCGGCAGCTCCTCGGTCTCGGGCCGCACCAGCAGCGTCCGGATGAAGAGATTGTGCCAGGCGAGCTCGTTGACGACGCGAACGCGGACACGGTGCTCGGGCTGCGAGCCGCCGTAGAGGTCGGCAACGTAGAGCTGGTCCTTGTCGCCAAGAGCAATGAGGAAGTCGTCGTACAGCCGGTCGAATGCGGCGGGGTCCATCGCCTTGTTGGTCTTGCCCCACCAGACGGCGCTGTCGGTGACCGAATCCCGCACGATGAACTTGTCGTTCGCGCTGCGGCCGGTGTGACGGCCGGTTCGAACCACCAGCGGCCCGTCCTTGGCGAGCAGTCCCTCGCCCCTGCGAACGACATGTTCGACGAGTGGCGCCGTCTGCAGATTCCAGAAGATCTCGGCGCCAGTCGTGATGCCCTGTGCCTCAAGGCCGCGGTTCGGAACCCGGTTACTCACGCGAATTTTCCCTCTCTTGATGTTCAAAACGGCGGCGGCCTTGGGGGCTGCCGCCGCATACGTATGCAATGAACGCCCTATAAGCCGGAAGAAGTGGCGCGGTCAAAGCCGACGGCTGTTCCTTGTATCACCGCGGCACGCTGTCTAAGCGCACGCCTGAGACCGGCGGCGGAGGTGGAGCGACAGGATGAGCCAGGTAATCGCGCTGGTCGACGATGACCGAAACATCCTGACCTCCGTCTCAATCGCATTGCAGCAGGAAGGCTTCGTCACCCGTGTCTATGCCGACCCCCAGGTGGCGCTGAAGGCCATCGGCGACAATCCGCCCGATCTTGGCGTGTTCGACATCAAGATGCCGGGCATGGACGGGATGGAACTCCTTCGCCGCGTCCGCGAGACAAGCTCCGTACCCGTGATTTTCCTGACGTCGAAGGACGACGAGCTAGACGAGGCGCTGGGCCTCGCGATGGGCGCGGACGATTACATCTCGAAGCCCTTCTCGCAGCGGCTGCTGATCGCGCGGATCCGGGCAATCCTACGCCGTCAGGAGCTGGAGCGCGGTGAGGCGACGACCGACGAAGGCGAGGCGGAGCCGCAGCCGCTCCAGCGCGGCCGGCTGGTCATGGACCCGCCGCGGCACAAGGTTCTGTGGAATGGCGCCCTGGTCGGCCTCACGGTAACCGAGTTCCTCATCCTCGAAACGCTTGCGCAAAGACCCGGCGTCGTAAAAAGCCGCAACCAGTTGCTCGACATCGCCTATAGCGACGACGTCTATGTCGACGACCGCACCATCGACAGCCACATCAAGCGCATCCGGCGGAAGTTCCGAGCCGTCGATCCCGCCTTCGATTCCATCGATACCCTCTATGGCGTCGGATACCGTTTCGACGAGCAATGAGGAGGCCGACCTCCAGTTGAAGTGGTCAGGCCGCTTCAGCCTCAAACATCGTATTCTTGCTTTGAACCTGTTGACCGTCCTGCTGGTCGCGCTCAGCACGATCTATCTCGACGCCTTCCGCAACCGGCTGAGCGAGGAGCGTGTTCGGCAAACGCGGCTCGAGGCGGCCGCAACCGCCAATGCCCTCGTCGTAGCAGGCAGCCAGAGGCGTGACGCGATCCTCGCTGCGGTTTCACGGTCGAGCGGGAGCCGGCTGAGACTCTACGACGCTGACGGGCAATTGATCAGCGACAGCTGGCGAACAAGCGGCCCCACCTACCAGCTGCAGGACCCTCGCACCCAGAACTGGACCTTCCGCGTCGCGCGGGCGCTCGATCGCGGCTTCAACGTTCTTGTTGGGGCCGCCCGGCTCGAGCCGTTCGTTGAGCCTCAACCGGACCGGCTGGACGCATGGCCCGAGGGCACGACGGCGCGGCGGACCGGGCATCCGGTCACGATGATGCGCAATGCGCCCGACTTGACGCCAGTCATCTCGGCCGCCGCTCCGGCGGGTTCCAGCGTGCTGCTCGTCACCAGCAACGACCCGGCGTTCACGCGCACGATTCGCGGCCAGCGCGGCTTCATCCTCGCGGCGATGGCCGTCCTGATCGCGATTTCGATCTTCCTGTCCGCGTTCCTGGCCCGAACCATCGTGCGCCCGCTACGGAGGCTGGCGATCGCCGCCCACCGGGTGCGCCAGGGCCGGTCGCGCGAAGTCAACGTCCCTCGCCTTCCCTCGCGCATCGACGAGATTGGAATGCTCGCCCGCGCCGTCTCCGACATGAGCCAGTCGCTGCGCCAGCGGATCGATTCGATCGAGGCCTTCGCCGCCGACGTCAGTCATGAGCTCAAGAACCCGCTGGCATCGCTCCGATCCGCCGTCGACGGACTGGAGCGCATCGAGGATCCCGAGCTTCGTGCCAAACTGACGACCGTCATCAGGGACGACATCGCCCGGATGGACCGGTTGATAAGCGACATCAGCGAGGCGGCGCGCACCGACGCGGAGCTTGCCCGCGCCCATTTCCGGCCCGTCGACCTTGGCGCCCTCATCGAGCAGCTGGCGCAGAGCTGGGGAGATCGGCGCGAGACCGGCAGCGCACGCATCGCCTTTGCCCGTCCGCGCAAGGAAACCGCGACGGTCATGGGCAAGCCCGACCGGCTTGCGCGAGCGCTGAATGCAATCCTCGATAATGCAGTAAGCTTCTCGCCCCCCGACGGTCTGATCGAGATCGCGGTATCCCGCGTCGGAGATCGGGTGCTGATCAGGATCGATGACGAGGGTCCTGGCGTACCGGCCGAGGCTCGTGAGGCGATTTTTAACCGCTTCCATTCAGTACGGCCGGATACAGAGAATTTCGGCCGCCATTCCGGGCTCGGCCTGGCCATCGCCCAGGCAATCGTGAATGGCCATGACGGGGAGATTGACGTGCAGGACCGCGACGATGCGCCCTCGGGCGCCCGCTTCACCATCCGCCTTCCAGCCGCCCGCAGCAAATGAACCAGATGACCCCCTCGCGCGGGCCACGCCTCAGTGCTGAGACCCTCCACTCAAGCACCGTCGCACTCGGCGGCCGAGCCGTCCTGATCAGCGGCCCCTCGGGTTCGGGCAAGTCCGACCTTGCCTTGAGATTGCTCGATCGTGGCTTCACGCTGGTCAGCGACGATCAGACGATTGTGAAGAAGGACGGTGATCGCTTGGTCGCCACCGCGCCGCCGACCATCGCCGGCAAGCTTGAGATCCGCGGCATTGGAATCGTCGACGTGGATCGTGCCGACAACGTGCCGGTCGCGTTGATCGTCGAGCTGACCAGCGACATCCCGCGCCTTCCCGACGACAGCCGGGAGCGGCCGATCCTCGGTATTCGGGTGCCGCTGATCACGATCGACGCAATGACGGCATCCGCGCCATCGAAAGTCGCACTCGCCCTCGACCGTATGGGGCTGCGCTTCTAGAAGCAGGCGGTGACCTCTCGCCGGAGCCTTCCCCGCCTACTGCTGGTCACCGGCATGTCTGGGGCGGGCAAGTCGACGGTCCTCGACGCGCTCGAGGACATGGGTTGGGACACTGCCGACAACCTGCCGGTCGATCTGCTCGATGAATTCGTCCACGGCGGCGGGCAGTGCCGCACCGCCAATGCCGCGATCGGCATGGACGTGCGCAGCCGCGGCTTCGATCCGGAAACGCTCGCGGAACGGATCCACTCGCTCGAGGACGTCGAAGGCGAACTTCTGTACCTCGACTGCTCGGGTACCGAACTGATCCGCCGCTACGACGAGACGCGCCGGCTGCACCCGCTCGCGCCCGACCGTCCAGCGGAGGACGGAATCGCTCGCGAGCGGCAGTTGACCTGGGCGCTGAGGACTGCGGCCGACAGCCTGATCGACACCACCGATCTCTCCCCGGCCGAGCTAAGGGACGAATTGCATCGGCGGTTCGGAGGCGATTCCGACCAGCCCGTGCTGACCATTGCCTCCTTTTCGTTTGCCCGCGGCATCTCGCGGACCGCTGACCTGGTGTTCGACCTCCGCTTCCTGCCCAACCCGCACTGGGTCGAGGAGCTTCGGCCACTCACAGGGATCGACCGGCCGGTGCGCGATTATCTCGAAAAGGAGCCGTCCTGGGACGAGACGATGGCCCGTATCGAATCGCTTCTCATCGACTGGATTCCCCGCTACTGGGCCGCGGGCAAAAGTTACGTGACCGTCGCGTTCGGATGCACAGGAGGACGTCACCGCTCGGTGGCTGCAGCAGTCGAAATGGCGGAACGGTTGCGTGCTGCTGGATTTGCACCGAACGTGCGTCACCGTGATCTCGCCTCGACGCCGAGGGACACGATCGAACGGCACCCCGGGCGCGCTCCGGAGAGCGAGGACGAGTTGAATCGATGATTGGATTAGTGCTGGTGACCCACGGCCGGCTCGCGGCCGAGTTCGTCACCGCGATGGAGCATGTGGTCGGCCCCCAGGACGCGATCGAGGCCATCTGCATCGGCCCTGACGACGACATGGAGGGGCGCCGCAAGGACATTGCCGCGGCCGTCACCAAGGTCGACCAGGGCCAGGGCGTCATCATCCTCACCGACCTGTTCGGAGGGACGCCCTCCAACCTCGCGATCAGCCTGATGAAGACCGAGAACGTCGAGGTGATCGCCGGCGTGAACCTGCCGATGCTCATCCGGCTCGAAGGCGCCCGCAAGGTGATGCCGGTCCACGCTGCGGTCGCGGCGGCGCGCGAGGCCGGTCGCAAATATATCTCCGTCGCGAGTGAGATCCTGGGCGAGGCCGCGGCTTGACCGGCGGCCAAGGTCAAGCAAGCCGCCAGGTCGCGATCACCAACCAACGCGGGCTCCATGCTCGGGCGAGCGCCAAGTTCGTCAACCTCGCAAGCCAGATCGACGCCAAGATCGAGGTCGAGAAGGACGGACACCGAGTCTGCGGCACGTCGATCATGGGGCTGATGATGCTCGGCGCGGCGATGGGCGATTCGGTCATCATCCACGTCGAAGGCGACGGCGCCGAAGCGGCCCTGGCCCAACTGGTGGAGCTGGTCGAAGCCAAATTCGGCGAAGAGTGATGCCGCGCCAGGTCACCGCCTTCTCCAACGCAACCGTCAAGCTGCTACGCTCGCTGCGAGACAAGAAGGCCCGGCGCTCGGAGGGACTGTTCCTGGCCGAGGGCCTTAGGATCCTGACCGAGGCCCGGGACAGCGGCCGGCTGCCTGAGATCATCGCTTTCTCGCCGGAGGGAGCGGAGCATCCGCTCGCCGCCGAAATCATCGCGGCAACCGAGGCGACCGGTGGCGACGCGATCGAGACCAGTGCCGACATCCTCTCGAAGATGAGCGGCAAGGATAATCCGCAGATGCTTCTGGGCGCCTACCGCCAGCCGGAGACGAGCCTAGAGCGGATTGACCGCTCGACGGCGCCGCTGTGGATCGTCGCCCAGGCGCTGCGCGATCCCGGCAACATCGGAACCATCCTCAGGACCGGAGACGCGGTCGGCGCCGGCGGCCTGATCCTGATCGACGACAGCGCCGATCCCTATTCGGTCGAGGCAGTTCGCGCCTCGATGGGCGCGATCTTCACCCAGGCCGTTGCCGCTGCTCGCTGGGAAGAATTCCTGCCCTGGTTACGCAGTGGCGACGGGCAGCTAGTGGGAACCAGCCTCAAGGCGAGCCGGGATTATCTCGAGGCTGAGTACAGGCGACCCTGCTTCCTGCTCATCGGCAACGAGCAGCAGGGCCTTCCGGCGGACTACGAAGCCGAGTGCGACCTCCTCGTCAAAATCCCGATGGCGGGGCGAGCGGACAGCCTCAACGCAGCAATGGCGACAGCCGTCATGGCCTTCGCGATCACGGCGAGCTGGCGGTGACGGAACCGGACATCACTCCCGCGGTTGGTCCGCGCATGAAACGGCTAGCCTTCGCTTCGCTGATCGCCGTGGCCGGCGGCTGCGCGCCTTTGCCGCCGCCCCCTCCGCCGCCCTATCACGCCGTCGGGACCGAGCCGTTCTGGGATGTGCTGATCGACGAGCATGACGTCACCTTCACGCTCGCGGGCACCCAGCCGATCCGCCAACCGTCGCCGCCGGTGATTCACGGCATCGCCGGCGAGATCTACAACACGCCGCGAATCCACGTGAACATCGTCCACGGCCAGTGCAGCGACGGGATGAGCGACCGCGTCTATCCCGACAAGGTGCAGGTCGACGTCGACGGCAAGAGATTCAACGGCTGCGGCGGCCTTTAACTTCACTAACTTCACGTGGTGCGTGGCGTTTTTCCGTGAAGTTTAGACTTTCCGCACGCTCAGTCGTCCGCTCGCATACTGATCAAAGAGCCGACGCCGACAGCAGCAGGCGAAATCCTATCTTGCAATCGCAAGTTACTCCGCCGCGATCTGCGGCGGCTCTTCGGCATCCGTGTCGCTGAGCTCCAATTCCTCGTCGGCGTAGCGCGGCAGCGCCTCGACCGGTGCAAGGATATCGATGTCGCGGCGGCCAGGCTCAATGTTGAGGTCGCGGAACTTGCGCGCCGTGACCAAAGATCGCGTCTCAAAGCTTGAGACGAAGCTGTTGTAATTATTGACCGCGGTCGAAAGGCCGCTCCCAACCTTGCGAAGGTCGTCTGCCGCCTTGGCGAGGCGCTCGTACAGCTCCTTGCCGAGCTCACCAATCTGCCGTGCTTCCTTGGCTAGCCTCTCCTGGCGCCATACCGCGGCGACGGTGCGGGCGATGGCGATGAGGTTGGTCGGGGTCGCCAGCAGAACCTTCTTGTCGAAGGCATAGTCCCACAGGCTCGGATCCTGCTCCAGCGCGGCAGTCAGGAAATGCTCTCCGGGGATGAACATCACGACATAGTCGGGCGCATCATCGAACTGCGCCCAATAGGCCTTGGCCCCGAGCGTGTTGACGTGGGCACGGATCGCCGATGCGTGAGCGGTCAGATGGACGTCGCGAGCGGCCTCGTCGATCGCCCCAAAGGCGTCCTGGTACTCGTTCAGCGAAACCTTGGCGTCGATCACCAGGCTCTGGCCGCCAGGCACGCGGACGACGACGTCCGGGCGGAGCCTGCCGCCCTCCCCATCGGCGACGCTGACCTCGGTCGCAAAGTCGCAATGCTCGGACAGGCCGCAAGTCTCGAGGACGTTGCGCAGCTGCTGCTCGCCCCAGCGTCCCCGCGCCTTGGGCGCGTTGCGCAGCGCATTGACCAGCTTGGCGGCCTCAGCCGACACGCGCTCGGTGCCGGTGCGCATCGCCTCGATCTGGCCGGACAGCATGCCGAAGGCGTCGCGGCGCTCGGCCTCGACCTTCTGGACGGTCGTCTCGTAGCGCTCGAGACGGTCATGGACCGGCTGGAGCAATTGCTTGAGATTCTGGCCGGCGCTCTCCTCCGACTGGCGGAACCGCTGGTCGGCGCGCTTGAGGAACGTCTCCTGCGCTTCGGCCAGGAGCTTGTTGCTGATCTCCGCGAACTGGGTCGAGAGCGCCTCCTTCGCCTCGATCAGCTCGGCGATCCGGGCTTCGAAGCCCTTTTCACGTTCGAGTTGCGACGCTTCGAGCGCTGCGAGCCGGGTCACCGCATCGCGATTGACGTCACGCTCGGCGATCACCGCGTCGAGCTGGAGCCGCAAGCTCTCCACCGTCTGCTTCGCGCCGGCGGTCTCGCGGCCCGCATAGAGCCAGCCGATTGCGATGCCGACGAGCAGCGCAAGCAAGACGAACAGGACGACAGCCAGGCTCATTCCGTCCACTCCCACCCGGAACAGAAGGAGAACCTTACTGCGATTTCCCTTGCATCACAAGCCGAACGGAAGGACCGGGGACCGGTTCTCCACAGGATTCTCAGGAGCTTGAGACGCCATGTCCATCCGCAAGATGATCGCCCTTCACCCCGACGTCGCGGGACACGTCAACCAGCCGCTCGGGGATGCGGCCCATCATCTGATGTATTGCGCGCGGATGTGCCTCAGCTGCGCCGACGCCTGCGCGGCCGAGAAGATGGACATGGAGCAGTGCATCCGCACCTGCCTCGATTGTTCGGACATCTGCGAGGCGACGGGCAAGCTGGCCGTGCGCCGGACCGGCGCCAACGAGCAGGTGCTGCGCGAGATGCTGGAGCTGTGCGCCCGGGTCTGTGACGAATGCGCGGCCGAATGCGAGCGGCACGAGCACGAGCATTGCAAGCTGTGCGCGCAGATGTGCCGGGAATGCGCCGCCGACTGCCGCGTCGCGGCGGAGAGCATCGGGGGTTAGGCCGCGGTCGCCCGGCCTACTGGGGCTTGGCAAATGCTTACGTGTGCAATTGGTGAAAAGCAGACCTTAGTTAGACAACGACGGCCGCAGGGTGAGGTGCCAGCGCGAGTGGCCGGTCGCGCCGGAGCCAGTAAAGGACCAGCGGCAGCAACACTGCACAAGCAAGCAGCGAAAGACCGGCGTCGGTAATAAGTCCACCGGCTAGGCCGCCCAGTCGATATCCTTGGCCATCGATCGCCTGCATGTAGGTTATTGGGAATGCCGTCGCAGCAGCGAGGAATCCGAACTGCGTCGCCGCGAGCGGGTTTTCTTCGCCTATCGTGCCGAAAATAATTGTGTTTTCAACGACAAACGCCGCCGCCTGGAAGACATTCTGCCCAATTAGCGCGAGTGCAAACACACCAGGAACACGGGGCAGCAAAAGCAGCGACAGCGTGAACAACGCGCCGACGCTGCCTATGGCGAGATAAAGCAAGAGCGGCGCGATCCGCTTGACCAGCGGCGGCACTGCCAAGATCGCCAGCACGGCCGCGCCGGTGACCGCCAAGCCGGCAATTAGCGCCACGAACCGCTCAGACGCACCAAAGTCGCCGCCCAGGCCCCCGAGCGAGTTGGTCAGCGCGAAAGACGAAGCCGGCAAACAGAACAGCAGCAGAGTGCGAAGGACGATCTTGCTCCGCAGAAGCTGCCGCAGGTCGCGGGCCAGTGTCGCAAAGCTTTCATGCGCGCTGCGGCGCTCAGCGACTGAGGCGGGGACGGCGGCCAGCAAGAGAAGCGGAAGCGCGATGGCTGCCGCGACCGCGACCGGCCCCCACGGAGCCGGTATGGCGCGTAGCAAGTTGATGAACAGGATCGCGCCAATTCCGAAACCGACGACGTTGCCCATCGTGAAGGTCGCCCCAAGCATGCCTTCGTCGCCGGGGGGAACCAAGTCGCCGAGCCAACCGCCCAGCGCGTTGTAAAACATATTGGCGAACAGGAAGCCTAGGATGAGGCACACCGCGAGCATCGCAGGCGAGTCAATGTTGGTGAGGCCCAGCCAGGCGGCCAGAGCCGTCAGGGTTCCAAACAATAGCGCATAGCTGCGGCGGCTGAAGCCCACGTCAAGAATCGGAGCCAGCAGGAAACCACAAAAGGTCGGGATCATTGCGGCGGCGGTGATCGACGCAATCAACGGCTGCGGAACATGATTGGCTGCGAGCAATTGTGGGACGGTGATGAGGACGGCCGCCCCGTACAAACCGAATGGCAGGTTTGCGATGCCCATGAGGGCGATGGGAACGCCTAGTCCGAAAATTCTCAAGGCGCTCGCCTCCAGGCATCGGCCCGAGAAGCAGTGCCCCAGACTGACGCACTAGCGTAGCACAGCCCAACGACGAACACATGTCGGAGTCCGATTAAGCGGGTTATGTCTGCTTTGGGTCGACAGCAGATGCGAAGCTCAACTCCGTAATCGCTCTAGAAATCCGACCTTCCGAAGCGGGCGACGCCCTGGTTGTGGCCGGGCGGGTCGAGGACGGTGACGTCGAGATCGACCGGATCGCCGATCCAGTA
>Ga0207647_10001329_pt1 | contig 18985 bp, 13 predicted proteins | sample KBSCornC2_FD_184295 | JGI IMG/M metagenome (GOLD analysis project Ga0207647, IMG submission 184295) | Corn rhizosphere microbial communities from Kellogg Biological Station, Michigan, USA - C2 (SPAdes) (version 2) | ecosystem: Host-associated > Plants > Roots > Rhizosphere ... | reverse complement strand
CGCGATCCACCCCCTGACCAGCCGGATCCATCCGCTGCGTTCCTGGGGTTGCGACGACCTGCTCGACGACGTCCGCGCGAAGACCTCCGCAGGCGCCGAACTGACCTCGAAGGACCTGAACATCCTCCTCTACGACGAGAACGTGCTGAGCCGCCTGACCGACCTGCAGCCCGAGCGGATGGAAGGCGAGACACGCCGCCTCGATCGGCGGACGTGAGCGGCGGCGGCAGCAGGTGCGGTGATGCGGTCTGATCAGCGTGTTGCTGCCACTGTCACGGTGATCTGTGGGGGTGCGGTGATCTCGGGTGGTTTGCCGGCTTCGGCTCGGATCTGCAGGGGGCCGTGCGGTGTGGGGACGCAGGCCTGGGCCCACTCGAGGCCGCCGAGTTGCGGGGCGATGGTGACGGACGTCATCCCGGGGGCTGTCGGCCGGACGCCGAGCAGCGTCGCGACGTAGTGGTACAGCGGATGGGCGCCCCACGCGTGGCAGTCGCTGCGGGTCGGTTCGGGGTGTTCGACGACCGTGCGCAGGCCCTGGTCCAGCAGCCCGAACCACAGGTCGAGCCGGGCGAGCAGCACGTCGGTGCGCCCGATCGCGTGCAGTGCTTCGAACAGGTAATGATCGAAGTACACCGTCGTCCGCGCCAGCGGTACGGGCGGTTCCAGGAGCATCGTCCGCACGGCCGGCTCGCCGTACTTCGCGCCTGCGAGCAGGGCCAGCGCTTGTGAGTGTTCGCTGAAGGCGGTGTGGCCGAGGTCGTCGGCGTACAGCCCGCGATCGGCGTCGTAGAACGCGTCGTCGGCGGCTTCGAGGAGTTGGTCGGCCAATCGTGCGTACCGAGCGGATGCGTCGGGCTCGCCGACCCAGGACTCCAGCTCGGCGACCTGCCGTGCGACCAGCGCCAGCTGGAGGTGCAGCACCGCCGATACCCCGCGCCCGGGACCCGGCCAGTCAGGATGTTGCTCCCCGTCCTGGACGATCCCGGGCGGGCTACCGGCGTCCCATCCCGGCACCCAGTCGGTGAAGTTCCAGCCGTGCAGGGCGTGGAAGATCCCGCGGTCGTCGACCGACTGCTGATGAACCTCGACGGCCGCACGTACGGCGGGCATCAACTCGGCGACGAATGCCAGATCGCCGCGCCACAACGCGAAGTCGTGCACCATCGCGACCCACCACAGCGTGAACGGCGGGATCGGGGAGGACCGGCGGGACGGCGTCCGGGACGCGACCAACCCGTTGCCGTCCTGGCTGTGGGCGAAAGCGCGCAGTGCCTGCCGGGCGAGGGCGTCGTCGCCGGTGGTGGCGTAGGCGATCAGGCATTGCAGCCGGGTGTCGCCGGCGTACTGAAGCTGCTCGTAATAGGGGCAGTCCATGGTCGTCTCGTGGCTGCAGGCCAGCAGCGTCCGGAACGCGAGTACGCCGACCTGCGCCAGCCGCGGGTCGCTCGCGGTGAAGCGGCTGCGGTCTTCGTACGGATAGTGGGTCTCACGGAACTGCAGCCTGGTGATCGTCAGCGGTTCGGCCGCGGTGGTGACGAGGACCTCGACATAGCGGCCGGACTGCCACCACAGCGTGCTGTGTCGCTCGTGACCGCCGCCGGCGACGAAGCTGTCACCGATGCCGTCCGCTTCAAGACCGGGACGGCCGAACAGCTTGCCCGCGACGACATCGCGATGTCCCTTACCTGCTCCGTCCTCCGTCTCGTAGAGGGACTCCTGCCAGTGCAGCCGCACCTCGGCATCGCGGCCGCCGTCGAGATCCAGGACCGGGTACGCGCAGACATACTGATCGAGATCGATGAGCACGCGGCGGCAGGTCCCGGGCGGCAGCGTCAATGCCGCACCGTCGAGCAGCCGCTGCCAGTCGCGGGCCTCGTCGTCGAGGTTCTCGGCCGGCTGTACGACGCGGTCGTGCGTCGGCTCGCCGGCGGGATGCGCCGCGACATGGCGGATGCGGGCGCCCTCGGCCCACCGCTGTGCTGGTGCGGGCAGGCGGGACGGCACCAGCAGTCGCAGGCCGTTTGTCGTCCGTCCTTCGGTGGCCGCTGACCACTCGAGGTCGTCCGCGCCGGTTTGCCAGCCCCACGGGTACGTCCGGCCGTCGCTGACGTGCCTGGCTCCGCAGCCGTACCCGTCGCCCTTCGGCCGGCGGCCGTGTCCTGGCAGGGCCGCCGCTTGCCAGGTCGCCGTACCGGTGTCGAGCTTGGGCAGCCGGCCGTGCACAGTCTCGGCCGCGAGGAGGAAGGTGGGGCCGTCGCCGACGCTCAGCTGCGCGAGGGGCGCGTCGTCGCCGAGGCTCCACACGCGAGCGGCGAGCCAGTGGGCGCCGGGCGGCAACTGCAGCCGGTAGCTCTCGAACGACCAGTGGCCGATGTCGCCCCGCGACGGCCCGCGTCCGACGAGGTCGCCGTCGAGCCACAGTTCGTACCGTTCGTCCGCCGAGACGTGGACAACGATCTCAGCCGCCTCCGAGCACTCGACCCGCAGCCGGAATCCGACCACGTCGCCGCTCTCTGCCGCCAGAATCCACCGTGCGGGCCAGGCGGCCTGATCCGTGAACGGTGCTTCCTCGAGCTGGAGCTGCTGAACGTCAGCGGTCATCGTCACGGGTCCCTTTCAGGGAGGGGTCGACTGGCGTCGGAGTCGCAATCATCTACGAGTTCCTCGAGCGCGGGTGGTTTGGCGTGCTGTGCTTGTTGTCCCCGGCGTCGACCAGGCCGTCGATGCGGTCGTACGGTTCGCCGTCCAGGCCGTCGGTTGCACGTACGCCTCGGTGGTGCTGGTCCACGAGCGGACAAGCGTCGAGATCGTCGCGCTGACCGACCCAGGCTGGTCGGGCGGGCGACCGGCATCCTGATGGAGCGCGCAAGTATGGACGGCTACGAGGCGTTCGAGGCGCTCAAGCAAAACTCGCTGGACACCGGGCGGACGATCCGCGAGGTCGCCCAGGAGCTGATCGACGCCCGCGACTTCGCCGAGTCGTCGCGCTACGCCTAGACCCGACCTCGGGACCTGTGCTGGGTCAGCGCCTTCGGGACGCGCCGAGGATCCGTCGGCGGCGCGCGGTGACGGGCGCCGCGGCGACGTCGGCAGGTTCTTCGGCGGCGGGCGTGGTGGGGAGGCCGCTGGCGGCGGGGTCGAGGTCGATACTGCGGGCAGTCGGGGTGTCCGTCGCCGGTGCGGGCTTGGGTTTGCGGACGACGTACGCGCGGATCCGTCCGGACTGGACCGTGCGGTACTCCTCCTCGACCGACTCGTCCAGGGCCTGCGTCGCGACGCGGCGGCGCTTGTTGGTGATCACGTACGACAGCCAGACGCCGGCAGCGCCGGCCAGCATCAGGATCACCCCGAGGGCAGGTAGGTCGACCGCGTCACTACGGTCGCGCAGGCCGAACGCGATGATCGCGCCGGCGGCCATCAGAAAGATCCCGAACCCAATGCTCATCACGCGCCTCCCTTGAACGGGCTCTGACAAGCACCCGGTACCCGCCGTTCAACCCTCGGACCGGAGCCGCACCGCCATGTCGGCGGTCTGATGGAATGAGCGGATGATCACGACAGACTCACGGCCGACGCTGCTGTTCGCGGATCCTGAGAGCCAGGCGCTGTACGGGGCGACCTACGACGCGGCGCTCGAGAACCTGCTGGGCACCAACACCGTTCCGTTCGGCGAGATCGACGCCAGGAGCGGGTTGATGAATCCAGCGGTCGGCATGGTCCGCGCCGGTGGCGGCTACGAGCAGCCGTGGACCCGGGACGCGACGATCAACAGCTGGAACGCGACGAGCCTGCTGGCGCCGGCGTTGGCCGCGAACACGCTGTGGGCGGTGGTCGAGAAGGATGCTGAGGGCAACCTCAGGGTGCAGCAGGACAGCCAGCAGTGGGATCAGGTGGTGTGGACCGTCGGCGCCTGGCACCACTATCTGGTGACCGGTGACCGGGACTTCCTGCGGAGTGCGTACGAGGTCGTTACGACCACGCTCGCGCTCCGCGAGCAAGCGACGGTCTTCGGCGCCGATCCGCGCTACGGCCTGTTCACCGGTCCGTCGTTCTTCAACGACGGCGTCTCCGGTTTCCCCCTGCCGACGGCCGACGGGAGCGAGTCGCTTGGGAGCGAGAGTACGTCGTACCCGGATGTCGTCTCGGGGATGTACCTCAGCACCAACGCGCTGTACTACGCGGCGTACACGCGGGCGGCCGAGATGGCGGACGCACTCGGCCGGCCGGCCGACGGCCACCGGTCCAAGGCGGCGGCGATCAAGCAAGCCATCAACGAACACTTCTGGAATCCGCGGACCGGAAGCTACAACTACGAGCTCACGGCCGATGGCACGCCGGGCATCTATCAGGAGGGCACGGGCCTGGCGTTCGCGCTGCTCTTCGGGATCGCCGACGACGCGCAAGCCAGTGCGCTGATCTCGAATGCACAGCGGATGCCGTGGGGAATGCCCGACACGTATCCACACTGGGACAGATACTCCGGCGCGGAGCCCGGACGGCACAACGCGATCGTCTGGCCGCTCGTGCAAGGGCTCTGGGCCAAGGGGTTGGCCGAGCACGGCGAGGTGGAGGGGTTCGCGACGGAGACCAGGCTGCTCGCGGAGCTCGTCAGGAACAGCGGCGGCTTCTGGGAGATCTACGACGGGAACACCGGCGCCGTCGAGGGCGGCTACCAGGGCGCGACCGGCGTACTGAGGCGCCGCTGGGATTCGGAACCGGACCAGACCTGGTCGGCGACGGCGTACATCGACATGATGCACACCGGGCTGTTCGGGATGAGGTTCGACGACCGCGGCCTCACCTTCGCGCCGTCCCTCCCGGCTGGCTGGGGTGATGTCACGCTGAGCGGCCTGCGGTACCGCGACGCCGGGCTGACGGTGACGCTCCGCGGCACAGGCGCCGTCATCCGCGGGTTCGAGCTCGACGGCAGCCCGCAGTCCGGCGTACCGGCGTCCCTTCAGGGAGACCACACGATCGAGATCACGCTCGGCGGGTAGCATCTGGTGCCGATGCCTTCAGCTCGCACTCGCCGGCCACGTCCGGCTGACATGACAGTTCCCCTCGGAGCGCGCACCGTGTTCACCGACGGCGCCTGCTCGCGCAACCCTGGACCCGGCGGGTGGGCCTGGGCGTTGTCCAAGACCGAGTTCGCGGCCGGTCACGAGGCCGCCTCCACGAACCAGCGGATGGAGATCCGCGCCGCCCTGGAGGCTGTGCGAGCCAACGACGGTCCGCTGCTGGTCGTCTCGGACTCGACGTACGTCGTGAACTGCTTCCGCGACCGATGGCACGCCGGTTGGCTCGAGCGAGGCTGGCTCACGTCGGCGAAGAAGCCGGTCGCCAACAGAGACCTGTGGGAGCCGCTGGTCGGGCTGGTCACCGAGCGCGGAGATGTCGCGTTCCAGTGGGTCAAGGGCCACTCCGGCCACGACATGAACGACTTCGTCGACCAACTGGCCGTCGCCGCCTGCTTCCCGTCGCCCTGAGCTCGACTCAGCCGCGGCGGGGCAGAGGCGCGCAGCCCGTCGGGATGCGCGCCTCGTGCCGGTCAGACCTTCTTCGCGATGCCTGCCATCAGGATGCGTTGGTACGCCGCGAGCTCGTCGGCGGCCGGGACGTCGGCATCCGGGTCCTCCGGGTGCCAGCGCGCCAGGAAGTCCACGCCGGGCGGGATCAGCGGCAACCCGAGGAAGTGCTGCTCGATGCGCTCCGGGGTCCGGATCCAGCCGTTGCCGAGGCTCTCGAGGCCGGCCCGCTCCATCGACTTCTGCAGCGGCTCGCCGGTGTCGACGAAGTCGGTGATGAACAGGTAGCTGCCCGGGGCGAGCGCGTCCATCAGCGTGCGGACCCATTCGTCCGGCTTCTCGTCGTCGTGGAAGTGCATGTGCAGGCCGACGACCATCAGCGCGATCGGACGCGAGAAGTCCAGGTGCGCCCTGATCTCCTCGTTGTCGAGGATCGACTGCGGCTCACGCAGGTCGGCGGTGACGACGATCGTGCTGTTGTTGGTGGCCAGCAGGGCGCGGCCGTGTGCGAGCACGATCGGGTCGTTGTCGACGTACGCAGCCCGGGCGTCAGGGTTGATCTCCTGCGCCGCCTGGTGGGTGTTCTTCTGCGTCGGCAGACCGCTGCCGATGTCGAGGAACTGGTCGATCCCCGCCGTCCGCACGAGGTAGTGCACGCCCCTGACCAGGGCCTCACGGTTCTCGATCGCGCAGCGTCCGGCGTCCGGCACGTACTTCAAGTACAGCGCGGCGCCCTCGCGGTCGGCGGCGAAGTTGTCCTTGCCACCGAGGAGAGCGTCGTAGACGCGGGCGATGGTCGGCTGGGAAGTGTCGAAACCCGGATTGTATTCCGAGTCGTCTGATGGGGCCATTGGCGCAGCCTTCATGTCGGGAAAGGAACCTCTTGTCATCCTAGGGGAGACGGAAGTCACTTGGCACTCGGGTGCGGCCTGTCGGTGCGCCTGACCAAATCTTCACCAAAGTCCCTGATTTCTCAACTGTCAAAGGCGTTCGGACCGGCAAAGTCCTGACATATCAGCTGCACCACCGAAATCGGTCCCGGCGGCGATCGTCCGGGGCGTACCGTAGGCCCGTGAGCGTCGATCCGGTAGCGCACAACCGCGTGGCGTGGGACCTTCAGGTCGAGAGCGGCAACGAGTGGTCGAGACCAGTCACTCCCGAGACCGTCGCACGGGCACGCGCCGGTGACTGGTCGGTCGTGCTCATCGGGTACCGGCCGGCCGACCGGGCGTGGTTCCCCGCCGACCTGTCCGACGTGGACCTACTTTGTCTGGCTTCGGGCGGCGGGCAGCAAGGCCCGATCCTCGCCGCGGCCGGCGCGCACGTCACGGTCTTCGACAACTCGCCGCGTCAGCTCGCCCAGGATCAGCTGGTCGCGGAGCGCGAGGGCCTGGAGCTGCGCACGGTGCTGGGTGACATGCGCGACCTGTCGGAGTTCGGCGACTCGTCGTTCGACCTGGTCTTCAACCCGGTCTCGAACCTGTTCGTGCCCGAGCTCGCACCCGTGTGGCGCGAGTGCTTCCGGGTGCTGCGGCCGGGCGGCGCGCTGCTGTGCGGCTTCCTCAACCCGGACGTGTACCTGTTCGACAACGAGGCCATGGACACCCGCGGCGAGCTGGTCGTGCGCCACCGCCTTCCGTACAGCGACCTGACCCACGTCCCGGCCGAGGAGCGCGAGCGGCTGTGGGGAGCCGACGCGCCGCTGGAGTACAGCCACACGATGGCCGAGCAGCTCGGCGGGCAGCTCGCCGCCGGCTTCGTGATCACCGGGTTCGACGAGGCGCCGCACCATTCCGACGCCACCGCAGGCTGGCTGCCCGGCTACTTCGCCACGCGGGCCCTCAAACCCTGACAGACCTGGAGGAATTGTGGGACGTTTCGACCGTCGCCGCGGTTACCTGGTGATGATCTGTGCGTTGTCTCTCGGATTGGTGGCGGCGCCGAGCCTGACTGCGAATGCGGCCCCCGTACGAGCGCCGCTGTTCTCGCCCGGCGCACCGGGCGCCGGGGATCCGTACTTCCCTGACATGGGAAACGGCGGCTACGACGTCCGTCATTACGACATCAGGCTGGCGTTCGATCCCAGAACCAAGGCCATCAGCGCGACCACGACGATCCTTGCCAGAGCCACGCAGAATCTCTCCCGATTCAACCTGGATTTCCAGGGGCCGCTGAAGATCAGCAAGCTCTCCGTCAACGGGCGCGACGCGGCATTCGCCCGCAGCGGTGCGCAGGAGCTGGTGATCACTCCACGGCACGGTCTGTGGCGGGGGAGCACGTTTCTCGTCTCGGTGACCTACGCAGGCGTCCCGCAGAAGATCGACGACCCGGCGCTGGGCCTTTCCGGCTGGGTCGCCACCAAGGACGGTGCGGTCGCGCTCAACCAGCCGATCGGCGCGGCGACGTACTACCCGGTGAACGACACGACCGGCGACAAGGCGACGTACACCCAGACCGTCACCGTGCCGACCGGACTCACCGTGCTCGCCAACGGCGAACCCGGACCGACCACCGAGCACAACGGCCGGACCACCTTTCGGTGGCAGATGAAGCAGCCGATGGCCAGCGAGCTGGCGATGCTGGCGATCGGGAAGTACAACGTCACGCGCTCGGTGACCGCCGACGGCCGGCCGAACATCACCGCGATCGGCCAGTCGATCGACACGAAACCCGGTCAGGGCCAGGTGTTCAACCGGACCACGGCGCAGATCGTCCAGTGGGAGTCGTCGATGTACGGGCGCTACCCGTTCGACTCGACCGGCGGCATCCTCGCCGACGTCGGCGTGCACTACGCCCTGGAGACGCAGAGCCGTCCGGTGTACGACCAGCGCACGAGCAAGGTCAGTGGTGACCTGCTCGCCCACGAGCTCGGCCACCAGTGGTTCGGCGACAGCCTCACTCCGGTGCACTGGTCGGACATCTGGCTGAACGAAGGCTTCGCCACCTACTCGGAGTGGCTCTACCAGGAGCAGTTCAACGGCGTCCCGGTGCAGCAGAGCTTCGCGGAGACCTACGCGAACGAGAAGGACTGGTCCGGCAAGGTGGCCGACCCCGGGCGGGACCAGATCTTCGACGACCTGGTCTACAACCGCGGCGCGATGACGTTGCAGGCGCTCCGCCTGAAGATCGGCGACCGCGCGTTCTTCCAGGTGCTCCGGCAGTGGCCGACAACGTACCGGCACGGCAACGTCTCGACGCAGACCTTCATCCGGTTCGTCGAGCGACTGACCCACCGCGACCTCGACACGTTCTTCCAGACCTGGCTCTACCAGCCGGGAAAGCCGAGCCTCTGACGCCGTGGCCCGGCCTGCGGTAGTGGTCCGATAGCGTCGGGGCGTGTTGCTGCCTGAATCGTCGGTGCCGGGGGCTGATCTGCCGGTCCGGGCGGTTCTGCCTGCCACGGTCGAAGCGGTGCGTTCACGCGGTACGGCGGTCTTGGTCGCGCCGCCCGGATCGGGTAAGACCTCGCTGCTGCCGCTGGCGTTGGGTGACGCCCTGGGCGGGAAGATCATCGTGGCCGAGCCGCGAAGGTTGGCGACCCGCGCGGCGGCGGCCCGGCTGGCGACGCTGGTCGGCGAGCCGCTCGGGCAACGGATCGGCTACGCGATGCGCGGCGAACGCAGCGGCGGCCAAGAACCACGTGGACTACGTGTCGAGGTGGTGACGACAGGGCTGCTCGTACGGCGTCTGCAGCAGAACCCGGAGCTTCCGGGCGTCGCGGCGATCGTGATCGACGAGTGCCACGAGCGGCACCTCGATGCCGACCTGCTGCTGGCGTTCGGCGTCGACATCCGGGCGAACCTTCGGGAGGACCTGGCGATCGTTGCGACCTCCGCCACGCCGGACACGGTCAGGCTGAGTCGCGCACTGGGCACTGACGTTCCGGCGCCCGTGATCACCGCGTCTGCCGCGCTGTACGACGTGGCTGTCGAGTGGGCGCCGCCACCGGTCCCTGTGCCGCTGCTTCCTGGCGGGCGGGTCGATCCGCGCCTGCTGGATCACGTCGCGGCCGTCGTCGAGCGTGCGTGGACCGAGAACGACGGCGACATCCTCGTGTTCGTCCCGGGGGAGGCCGAAATCAACGGGGTGACGCGCCGGTTGGCCGGCCGGAACGTCCTGCCGTTGTTCGGTCGCCAGTCGAGGGCCGAACAGGACCGCGCGCTGGCCCCGACTGCCACTCGCCGGATCGTGGTCACGACGTCGGTCGCGGAGAGTTCGCTGACCGTGCCCGGGATCAGGGTTGTGGTCGACTCGGGTCTTGCCCGGGAGCCGCGGACCGATCAGTCCCGGGGCCTCGGTGCGTTGGTCACCCGCCGGGTGTCGAGATCGTCGGCCGACCAGCGAGCGGGTCGCTCCGGGCGGGAGGGCCCTGGCCGGGTTTATCGCTGCTGGTCCGCCGTCGACCACACGCATCTCGACGATCATCCGGCGCCGGAGATCGCTACCGCCGATTTAGCAGCCTTCGCTCTCGACCTCGCAGCCTGGGGTGCGCCTGCCGGCGACGGTCTGACCTTGCTCGAGGCGCCGCCGGCCGTGGCGATGACGGCGGCCACCGAACTGCTGCGCCGCCTCGACGCTGTCGACGACAGCGGCCGGATCACCGAACGGGGACGGCGGATGGCGGCGCTCGGGGCGCATCCCCGGTTGGCTCGTGCGCTGATCGACGGCACGCCGCGCATCGGCTCCGACCGGGCGCGCGAGATCGTCGCGATGCTCTCGGACGACTCCGGCCGCGACTTCGGCGACGATCTACCGGCCCGCTGGCGAGCACTCCGCCGCGGCGACGATCGCGGAGCCACGGCCCGCTGGCGAGAGGAAACACGGCGCCTCGGCCGGGACTCATCGGGTGGTCCAACGGAGGCAGTGCCGGACGACCTTGCGGTGGGGGTTGTGGTGGGGCTGGCGTATCCGGACCGGATCGCGCGGGTCCGGGGAGCCGGCTCGGCGACGTACCAGATGTCCGGCGGTACGGGTGCGGCGCTGGATCCGCAGTCGCCGTTGCGGAGCACGCCCTGGCTGGCGATCGCGGTGGCCGACCGGGCACCGGGGCGCGCCGACGCCAGGATCCGTTCCGCGGCGCCGATCGACGAGCAGACCGCGCGAGACATCGCCGGCGAACTGGTCTCGACGACCGACCAGATCCGCTGGGACGATGGCCGGATCGTCACGCGGCGCGTCGAGACGCTCGGCGCGATCGTGCTCAACGACGTACCGCTGGCAAAGCCCGACCCGCTGCTCGTCCAAGCGGCCGTCCGCGACGGTATCCGGCGCAGCGGTCTGTCCGTACTGCGTTGGTCGGACGCCGCTCTCGCCTTGCGGCAGCGGCTCGCGTTCTGCCACGCCCACCTCGGAGCCCCGTGGCCCGCGGTCGACGACGAAGCCTTACTGGGCGGTCTCGACGAATGGCTGGGTACCGAGCTCGCCACGGTCCGCAATCTTGCCCAGATCGACGTGACCTCGGCGCTCCGGCGACTACTGCCCTGGCCGGCAGCAGCCCGGTTCGACGAACTCGCCCCGGAACGGCTCCAGGTCCCATCAGGCTCACAAATCCGCCTCGAGTACGACGGCGCAGAGCCACCGGTCCTCGCCGTGAAGCTGCAGGAAGTCTTCGGCTGGACCACCACCCCGCTCGTCGCCGACGGCCGCGTCCCGGTCGTCCTGCACCTACTGTCTCCCGCACGACGCCCGGTCGCGATCACCAGCGACCTCACCTCCTTCTGGAAGCAGGGCTACCCCCAGGTCCGGGCAGACCTCCGAGCCCGCTACCCCCGCCACCCCTGGCCCGAAGACCCCCTGACCGCCACCCCAACCAACAGGCCGAAACCCCGCCGGTAAACCGAGCGGGGAAGGAAATGGCTCCGAGACCTGGTGAGCTCTCGGAGCCGTCTGGGTGGACCTGGGACTCAGCTGAGGACAGGCGGGACTGCCTCGCCGCCGTACCAACTTCTGTTGGAGGCGTGCAGGAGGATTTCAGCCCGCGTCATTGGGCGGCGGGCCAGCTGGTTCAGTTGTTATCGGCGGCGGTCGACGCGGCGCGCTGTACGGCGGGCTGTGCGTCGGGCCACCCTGCGGGAGCCGAACATGGTCACCTCCAAGGTCGTGTTCGGGTCGGCGGCGTCACTTGGCCGACGCGGCCTTCTCCATCTCGTGCAGTTCCTTGGCGTCGGCGGCGTCGAGCAGTCCGATGCTGACCAGGTCGAGCGGGCTGATGAAGCCGTCGGCCAGCCGGAAACCGCCGGCTCGCGCGACCGCGTCGCGCAGCGGGACGGCCCAGTGGTGCTCGATCAGCAGCAGTGCGGCGGCAGAGTCGTTCGGGATGTCCTCGAGAACATCCCATTCCTCCCCGTCGAAGACCTGCATCCCGTCGGCGGCGGCCTCGGCCCCCAGCTCGGCGCCCTCCTCCATGCCTTCCTCACCTTCGATGCCGAGGCCGATCAGGGCGCCGATCTTCGTGCCCAGCTCGACAGCTTCGTCCAGGGTGAGGTTGCTCAGATGGGCGACCTCGATCTCGCCTGCTGCGTCCTTGTGGACGGCCAGCGCGTCGATCACCTTGATGGTGTCGCTGGCGCGCAACCGTTCGAGTTCGTCGATGATCTCTCCGTGAAAGTTCGGGTGGTTGAACCCGAGAACGATCAACTGCACCGGTCCGATGGCCATACCCGTTCCCCCTTCCGTGCCGGGCGACCGCTCCTCAGCCAGCCCTGAACCATCCTCGTCGCCGCCCCCTCCAGCGGCATCACCCGCAGCGGATAGCTCGGCAGGTCGGCTGCGCCACCATCGCGCCTACCTGAGTGGCTGCAAGTCGCGCGAGCCGGACCCGCTGGAGAGCTTGATGGGCTTCCCGGCGCCGTTCCCCGCGGTCGTGTCGCATGCGTCTCGCAGGTATTGCGCTCTGAATTCCCGGGGGCTCATGCCGTAGCGCTGACGGAATGCGGCACTGAGGACGCTGTTGGAGGAGAAGCCGCAGCTGTGGGCGAGCTCGCCGATGACGATGTGAACAGGGCTGCGCAGGCGTTCGTGCACCAGCGCGAGTCGTTCTTCCCGGATCAGTTCCCGGGGCGTCGTACCTGCCTGTTGCATGGCCAGCTGAACCTGCCGCAGCGACCAGCCCAGGGCACGTGCCACCGTGGCGCCGGTCAGGTCCGGATCGGTGGCGTGCTCTCGCACGTAGCGTCTGATCATCGCCTCGACCTCACCCAGGCCGCCCTCGGTGTCCGGTCGGTCGTCACCGACGGCGAGCATGCACAGCAGGTCGACCAGCCGATCGCAGACCGCGTCGAATTCGGCTGCCGACAGATGTGCCCGCTGAGCGAACAGTTCACCCAGCATGCCGACGAGGACCCGGCCCAGGCCGCGGTTGGTGTCGAGAATGCGGGCTGCCGACCGGCGCCCCCCGGGGCGCAGGCGGTTGTCCAGCTCCGCCCCGGGGATCGTCAGCAGCGCGATGTCGGCGTGGTCGAGCTTCGCCTCGAACGGCGAGGTCGACGACGCCAGGAACGCCGCACCAGGGCCGACCCGAAACTGCTGGTCATCTTGGCTGACCAGCAGTTGACCGCGGATCGTCAGCATGAGCGTGCGGATGTTGTGCGGATCCTCGGACGCCATCGCGGCGGTCCGATGTCCTTGCGCACAGTCGGCCGACGCCCGGCCGAGCGTGTAGGCGACCGTGCCGATGCGAAGCAGCCGGCCCCGGAAGGTCCCTGGCGAACAAGTCGGATCCACCCGGTAGCGGGTTGCCGCACTGATGACGCTCATCCAGTACTCGACCCGTTCCGGCGGTCTGACGTCGTCCGTCGACCACGAGTCGATCGAACAGGACGAACCCGGGGTACCACGCCTGCAGATCGCGGTTGACATAGGGGCCTCACTTGTCCGGCGCATAGAGCCTGGGCGGTTACTTCTGACGGCTCGTCAATCGACGGTGGGCGCTCAGTCCAGTGCGTCGATGGCCTTCTTCGCGGCCGGGTGCAACGGCACCGGGTCGGTCATTGCGGCGTTCTTGAGGTCTATTCCCTTGGCCGCGGGATTGACCTGGACGAGGGCTTCTTTGTTCTGGAGGAGCAGGCTGGTGAGTTTCTCGGCCAGGGCGTCGGGCATGTCCTTACGCACGAGCAGCAGGTTCGGCACGATGATCGTCTGGGTGTCGGTCGGCTGCTTGTACGCCGCGGCCGGGATCACGCCCGCGGCGTACACCTTGCCGTGCTCCTGCTGCAGGGCGGGCAGCACGTCGTCGAGAGGGATGAAGCGCACCTTGGCGCCCATCGACGTGGTGAGGTCGGTGATGCCGCTGGTGGGCAGTCCGCCGGACCAGACCAAGGCGTCGATCTGTCCGCTCTTCATCGCGTCCACCGACTCGGGCAGGCCGAGCCGCTGGGCCGTGACGTCCTTGACCGGGTCGACGCCGGCGGCGGTGAGCAGGCGCCGCGCGATCACCTCGGTGCCGGAGTTCGGCGAACCGGTGGAGATCCGCTTGCCCTTCAGATCGGCCATCTTCGTGATGCCGGACGCCGCCCGCACGACGACCTGGGTGTAGTTCGAGTACAGCCGGCTCAGCGCGACGACGTCCTGCGGCGCGGTGAAGCTGCTCTTGCCCTCGACCGCGTCGGCGGCGGTGTCGGCCAGGGAGAAGGCGATGTCGTAGTTCCCGGCGGTCAGTCCTTGGATGTTCTGCACGGAGGCGCCGGTCTCGCTGGCGGTGGCGCGGTAACCGTCGAGGTTGTCCGAGATCAGTGAGGCCAGGGCACCGCCGAGCTGGTAGTACACGCCGGTGGTGTTGCCGGTGGCGATGGTGAGGCGACCACCTCCCGCGCCGTCACCGGGCTCGGGTTTGCGTTGCCCGCCGCAGGCGGCCATCGAGACCGTCAACGCGAGTGCGACCACCAGAGTGGACAAAGAACGGATTCTCATGTGGGTAACGGCCCTTCCGTGGTGTTCCGCAGGCGTTGACGCCGTGCGAGGTTGATGACGACGGCGATCCCGAGGAGCCCCAGGCCGACGCCGATCGTGGTGGGTGCGAGATACAGCAACAGCAACGCGGCCGGAAAGCAGAGGACACGCTCCAGCCAGCCGGTCCGGACGGCGATCCATCCGCCGGTGACCACCGCCAGTGCCGCGACGGCGAGCGCCGAGACCACCAGCGTCCACGCCGCACCTCCCAGACCCTCGAGGCCCAGCAGATTGGCCCCGTTCGGCGTCAGCACGAAGGCGAAGGGCACCAGGAACGCAGGCAGCGTGTACTTCCACGCCTGCCACATCGTCGGGATCGCCCGCCCGCCGGTGATCGCGGCGGTCGCGACGGCAGCGAGCGCGGTGGGCGGCGAGACCTCCGACAGGACGGCGTAGTAGAAGATGAACATGTACGCCTCGGCCGGGGCCACGCCGAGCTGGAACAGGGCGGGCGCGATCACCACAGCGGCGATGATGAACGATGCGGTGACGGGCACCGCCAACCCGAGGACCATGACCGCGAACGCTGACAGCGTGACGGTCATGATCAGCACCACGGTGTGGTTCTCGGAGATCGCGGAGGCCGCGGACACGATGATCTCGGCCAGGTTCAGGCCGAGCCCGGTCTGGGTGACGACGGCGACGATGATGCCGGCTACGGCGCAGGTCGCCACGACGGGTAGGACCGAGCGGGTGCCCTGCGCGAGCGCCAGGCCGAGCCGGCGTGGCGTCAACCGGTGCTCACGGTCCAGGAACGACAGCCCGATCTGCAGCAACGTCGCGTAGACGACGGCCTTGAACGGCGGAATGTCCATCGCCATGAAGCCGATGATCAGGAACAGCGACACGAAGTGGTAGCCGAACCGCAGCAGCAGCCGGCGTGCCGACCGGGTCGACGGCTCGGCCGCGTCCGTGCCGTGCCGCCGGGCGTCCATCTCGATCGCCAGCAAGATGCCGAGGTAATACAGAACGGTCGGGACCGTCGCGTAGCCGAGGACCACGAGATAGCTGACCTGGAGATACTCGGCGATGATGAACGCCGCCGCGCCGAGCGTGGGCGGAGACAGGATCGCCCCGATGCCGGCCGCTGCCAGCATGCCGCCCGCCGGCTCGGGCGGATATCCGGCGCGGCGCAGGATCGGCCAGGCGACCGTACCCAGCGACACCGCCGTCGCCGTACCGGAACCCGACACCGTGCCCAGCAAGAAACCCGCCAGCGTGACGGTCCGCCCAGGCGCCGTGCGGCTGCGTTTGAACGCCGCGAACGACACGTCGATGAAGAACTTCCCCGCACCCGAGGCGTCCAGCACAGCGCCATAGATCGTGAACAGGACGATGTAACTCGCCGCCACTGCCAACGGCGTCCCGTAAAAGCCCGCCGTACCCATGAACAACTGCGCCACGATCGCCGAGAAGTCGAAACCCTGATGCGCCAAGGACCACGTGTACGGCAAATAGCCGCCGTAATAGGCGTATCCGATGAACAACAGGCTCACCACCGGCAGAACCCAGCCCGTCGTACGCCGGCAGGCCTCCAGCGCCAGCACCAGCAGCAACGACCCCGCCAGCAGATCGAGCTGGGTGGGAGCCTGCCGCCGCTCCAGGAACGCGTCGAAGTCCAGCAGCGGATACAGCGAGACCACCAGTGCAACCGACGCCAGAATCCAGTCCGTCACCGGCGGGTCGTCGCGGCGCTGATCTCCGCGGAACGGGTTCAGGAACGCCGGCACCCGCCAACCGCGGTAGCACAGCAGCGCACCCGGCAACACAGCGGCAAGAAACAGCATCAGGTAGAACTGCGTCCCGGCGGGAATCGGAAAGAATACCTGCACCAGAACGCCGACACTGACCAACGCGCAGCATACCGAGATAGCGCGGTCCAGGGCCGGGCTCAGCCTCCGCGCCGGCCTTTCCTGCTCGAAAGCAGCCAATTCCTCTGCGCTCGGGCCGGCCCCAACCGAATCGACAGCGACAGTCATTTAGTGCTCGTTATCATAAGGGGCCTCCTGTGAATTGAAGATCTTCCGCAAACGATCCTCAATTCACAGGAGGCCCACAACCCCCACTCCCGCATCCTTACGTCGCCTTAAGAAGAATCCCTGGACAAGGCGGTGCGGAACTCGTGTCCGTGCTCAGCAGATACTGAAGATGTTGTGGCCCCAGGCCTTCCACGAGACCACGCACTTCGTCTTCTGCTTGGGCTTGTCGTTGCGATGTGGAGAGCGGGTGTCCCCGCCGAGCATGTCGTAGAGGAGCCACAGGCCGAGGCCTCGCCTGAAGGCCCTTCCATCGGCTTTGAACTCGCCCTTGACCTTGCCGAGTTGCCCCCGCGGGGTGACGCCGCCCTTCTTCCAGATCTCGCCGACCCGGTAGAGGGTCCAGGTTCCACGGGCGTAGACGTACCACTTGACGGCATGCCACTGGCCACCGTCGGACTCCCCCTTCGCGAGCGCCGAGCCGAGGACGGCGCAGGTGTTCGCCGGGGTGCCCCGGATGAACCGGCAGACCGCGAAGCCGGCGCCGGCCACCTTCACCTGCGCCCAGGCCTCGCCGCCGAGGATGGAGTTCCCGGCCTTCTTGGGCCGGTGTTTCGCCTTGCGGTGTTCCTTCTTCTTGGGCTTCTTGGCAGCCTTCTTGGCCTTCTTCTTCTTGAGCTTGGCCGCTTTCTCACGCGCCTTCTTGGCCGCGGCCTTCTTGGCGGCCCGCTTGGCCGCCGCGATCTTCTCCTTCTTCTTCTTCGCGAGGTAGCGCTGGTAGTCGCAGCCATCGCAGTAGTGGCGGGAGGCGGCACTCTTGGTGGCCTTCTTGTGCTTCTTGGCCTTCTTCTTTTTCTTGGGCGCGTGGTTGTAGCCGCCGCAGCCGTCGCAGTAGTGGCCGCCGGGCAGGACGCGCCATTGGCCGTCGGGGTCGCTGGCCGTGATCGGGGTGTTGTCGGCGTACGCGTAGCCGTTGAGCTGTTGCGGGTTGTCGAAGTCGGCGACGGGGTCGGTGGAGATGAAGCGTCCGCGGGCGGAGTCGTACTCGCGAGCGCCGAGATGGGTGAGTCCGGTGGGGTCGTCGACGCCGTCGACGTAGCCGTGTTCGTCGGGCCAGGTCGCGGGTTTGGTGCCGCGGTCGACGCCGAACGGGGTGAAGCGGCGCTGCTCCTGGCTGAGGTCGGTGGCGTTGACCGAAAGGGTGTTGGTGCCGTTGTGGTCGGCAACGGTGAAGGTCAGACCCGACTTGTTGCGGACGGCGCTGGTGCTGCCGAGGTCGTAGTAGCGAGTGGGTGTCACCGTCCCGGTGGGGCTGAGGTGGAGTTCGGTGTTGTCGAGGTACAGGGTGGTGCCGTCGGTGTCGCGGGCGATGAGCCGCTCACCGTCGGCGTCGTACAGGTAGCTGGTCACCTTGCCGTTCTCGGTGAGGGTGGCCAGACTGCCTTCCGCGTCCCAGGTGAGGGTCTGGGCCTTCCCGGCGACGTTGCGGGCGGTGGTGTTGCCCGCGGCATCGTAGGTGAAGGTGTCGTTCCGGGTACCGGTGGCGACGCCGCCCAGCGCGTGCGGCCGGGGCCCTCCGGCGGCGGGGTAGGTGTAATTGGATGTGGTGGCGGCACCGGTGACCGGGTCGTGGTTGGTCTCGCTGAGCCGGTTGCCGGTCTTGTCGTAGCTCCAGCCCTGCCAGTACGGCGCGGGCCCGGCCAGTGCGCCGGCGCCGGGCTGGGTGGCGCAGTCGGCAGCAGGGGTCCACGCCTCGGTGAGTCGGCGCAGGTAGTCGTAGCTGAAGCACTGGACATCACTTACGCCGTCTTGCGGTGTGTCGGCGATCTTGGTGATGTTGCCGGCCGGGTCGTAGGTGTACTTCACCTCCGCCAGGTGTTCGGGGGCAGTGGAGCGGTCGACCAGGACCCGGTCCAGGTTCCGGGTCGCGTCGTCGTAGAACGCGGTATGGACGACCTGCTTGCCGGCCGCGGCGGACAGGGTCGACTGGGCGACCTCGTCGTACGGCGTGTAGGTCGCCGCGGTGAGCATCGTGCCGAGACCACTGCCGGCGGTCTGCAATCGGCCGGCCGCGTCGTAGCTGTACCGCAGCGTCTCCGCCGCGAGCCCACCCGCTGCCGGGTACGACACCAGCGACGGCAGCCCGGTGGCGGTGTAGCCGGTGTTGGCCTTGTACGACCCGGCCAACGCGCCCTCGGACGCGGGAATCGTGACCGTGCTGGTCAGCGGCCGGTACCGGATGTCGTAGGCGTCGACCGACTTGGTGTAGGCGTTGCCGTTCACGAAGCGGGTCGAGGTCGCGAGCATGCCCTTGACGCTGGTGCCCGAGACGAGTGTGTCGTAGGTCCACTGAGCGCGCTTGGTGCCGGACGTGGATCCGTCGTACATGCCGGTACGGCGTCCCAGGCCGTCGTACGTATAAGCGAGGGTGGTGCCGCGCGCGTCGGTGCTGGTGAGGATCTGGCCGGCGTTGTCGTAGGTGAAACTGCTCGTCCCGGTGTCGGGGTCCTTGCGTTGGACGACACGGCCGCGCAGGTG
>Ga0207647_10001325_pt1 | contig 19003 bp, 17 predicted proteins | sample KBSCornC2_FD_184295 | JGI IMG/M metagenome (GOLD analysis project Ga0207647, IMG submission 184295) | Corn rhizosphere microbial communities from Kellogg Biological Station, Michigan, USA - C2 (SPAdes) (version 2) | ecosystem: Host-associated > Plants > Roots > Rhizosphere ... | reverse complement strand
CCGACGAGCGGCGGTGGACCAACAGGCGGTTGCCGCCCCTGCCTCGGCCAGCTAGGCGGCCCAACGTGAGCTTCCTTCCCGAACCGCTCCGGATCCGCGATTTTCGAGTCTACTGGTTGGCGCGCCTAGCCTCGACCATCGGGCAGATCAGCATGGTCGTGGTGATCGGCTGGCAGGTTTACGACATCGCCCGCCAGACCATGGGGCTCAAGGAAGCATCCTTTCAGCTGGGCCTCGTCGGCGTGGTTCAATTCGTGCCTCTGTTCGCTTTGACCCTGGTGACCGGGTGGGCTGCCGACCGGATTGACCGGCGCTACATCGCCCGTGCGGTGCTCGCGCTCGAAGTCGTCTGCGCGGCCATTCTCGCCTGGCTGGCGTGGACGCACACGACAACCCTGCCCGCATTGTTCGGAGTCGCGGCGCTGCTGGGGGTCGCCCGAGCCTTCGCGATGCCGGCGCTCCAGGCGCTCGCGCCGAACCTGGTCCCGCGCGAGATACTGCCGCGGGCGATCGCCCTGTCCTCGATCGCCTGGCAGGTCGGAGCGATCTTCGGGCCCGCCGTGGGCGGTTATCTGTACGCCCTCGCGCCGCACATGCCGTACACCGTCGCGGCCGTCTTGTTCACGATCTCGCTGCTGTGCGTTTTCCTGATCGGCCCGAAGCCGCAGACCGGGGTCGATCGAAACCGCCATCCGTGGCGGCAGATGGTCGACGGACTGCATTACGTGCGCCGCAACCGGATCGTCCTCGGCGCGATCTCGCTCGACCTTTTCGCCGTGCTCCTCGGCGGCGCGACCGCGATGCTTCCGGTCTATGCGCGCGACATATTTCATGCCGGGCCAGAGGGTCTCGGCCATTTGCGGGCGGCGCCGGCGGTCGGTGCAACCCTGGCCGCGGCCTGGTTCTCGTTCAGACCCCTGAAGCATGACGTCGGGGTCAAGATGTTCATCGCCGTCGGAGTGTTTGGAGCGTCGACCATTGTCTTCGGTCTGTCGCGATTCATGCCATTGTCGCTTGTCTGCCTCGCCGTGCTCGGAGCAGCGGATATGTTCTCCGTCTACGTGCGCCAGTCCCTGATCCAGCTCTCGACCCCCGACGATATGCGGGGCCGCGTCGGCTCGGTCTCCTCGCTGTTCATCTCTGCGTCGAACGAGCTGGGCGAAGCGGAAAGCGGTTTCCTGGCGGCGCTGATCGGTCCCGTCGCATCGGTCGTCGCTGGTGGAATAGGAGCGATCGCGGTCACCTTGCTCTGGTCCAAATGGTTCCCCGAACTCCGACGCGCCCGCAATTTCGACTTACCCACCCCCTCTTCCCAGCCTCAGGAGGCCGCTTGATGAAAACCGCCAACATTCTCGAGACCATCGGCGACACACCGCACGTCCGCATCAATCGAATGTTCGGTGACCGTGCCGAAGTCTGGATCAAGCAGGAGCGCGCCAATCCGGGCGGGTCGATCAAGGACCGCATTGCCTTGTCCATGGTCGAAGACGCCGAGCGCACCGGCAAGCTGAAGCCGGGCGGAGTGATTGTCGAACCTACCTCGGGGAACACCGGCATCGGCCTCGCGATTGTCGCCGCCGTAAAGGGTTACCGGCTGATCCTGGTCATGCCCGACAGCATGAGCATCGAGCGCCGGCGGCTGATGCTGGCCTACGGCGCGGAGTTCGAGCTGACCCCGCGCGAGAAAGGGATGAAAGGTTCGATCGCACGCGCGCAGGAGATCATCGATTCCACCCCTGGGTCCTGGATGCCGCAGCAGTTTGAGAACCCGGCAAACCTCGAGGTGCATCGCCGAACGACGGCCCAGGAGATTCTGCGCGACTTCGCCGACGGTCCACCCGATGCGCTGATCACTGGCGTGGGCACCGGCGGCCACATCACGGCGTGCGCCGAGGTACTCAAGAAGGAATGGCCGAACCTCAAGGTGTTCGCGGTCGAGCCGACGCTGTCGCCGGTGCTTTCGGGGGGCGAGCCTGGTCCTCACCCGATCCAGGGAATCGGCGCCGGTTTCATCCCCGCGATCATGAACCCGGCGGTACTCGACGGGGTGATCCAGGTGACACCGGAAGATGCCAAGGAAATGGCGCGCCGCGCGGCCCGGGAGGAGGGCATGCTGGTCGGCATATCGTCGGGCGCGACGCTCGCCGCGATTGCTCAGAAGCTGCCCGAGCTCGGCGACCAGCCGCGAGTGCTCGGTTTCAATTACGACACGGGTGAGCGATACCTGTCGGTGCCGGATTTCCTGCCAGAGTAAGCGTTTCGATGGAGGCGATTGTTCGGGCATTCGAAGGTAGATCGATGCGGATTGCGACGATCCTCGCGGCGCTGCCGATGCTCATCGTCGGCGCGAACGCGGCCGCGCAATCGCAACTGATCGAGCAATCCGGGCCGTTCCGGCACGTCGGGAGCAACACGACTTTTCCCGAGCAATTCGGCGATTTCGCGAGGGCACGGATAGTCAGTTACGACGACCCGGCGGGCGAAGATATCAGTGCCGGATACGGTCTGGCCGTTCCCGGCGCGCGGATCGCCTTTACCCAATATATCTATCCCGCCCCCGCGCCGACCGCCGGGCTTACGCGCGAGCGGCTTTGCCGCGAAGAATTCGACGGCTCCGCGGCCGAAATCGACAAGCACGACAATTCGCACCGGCTGGGCGGACCTTCCGCGCCTGCTGTAGCCGGCGTTCCTTCAGGACTCAGCCACCGGGCAAATTATACGTTCAGCCTGGATCTCAACGGCACGCCGGCGACCCTGCAATCGCAAATCGTCCTTTATTGCTATGTCGGCGGAAATTGGTTCGTGAAATATCGTGCATCGAGTGTTCCGGGGGTCGATCTCGGCGGCGCGCTCACGCGCTTCATCACGTCCGGACCATGGCCTGGTAGGAAATTTTAAACCATTGTAAATACGAGATAATTTTTGCCAAGACAAAAGTCGCTAATGAGCCGCTAACCGCCTTCGTTCGCCGCCCCGTTAACCCGCCACAGGTAAAAACTCGACGTTACCCGGGTGCATGGGCACCCAGGGTTAGTGGGCGAATCATCTTATGCGTCGAACAATGTTCGGCAAATCACCGGAAGTCGAACGCCTCGCGCCCGCCCACGTATCGGCGCGCGAAGCCCTCCTGTTCGACGTCCTCGATCATGATTCAAGCACCGACCAGACGCTGATCGAGCGGCGCGTTGGCAGCTGGAGCTTTGCCCCATGGCTCATGCTCGTCTGCCATCTGATCATCGCCATCTCACTGCTTCTGCAAGACTATCCGCCGGCGGGGTGGGACATTCTTTCGATGGTCTTCGTTCCCCTCGGCCTGTCCCTCCTCGTGGACGCCGCCGCAGGTTTCACACTGCTCTTCCGGCGCCAAATGCGGCTTGCGCCCCACACCGCTGCGCGGCTGATGTGCGGGTACATCGGGACAACCGGAGTTCTGTGGACATTGGGCAGCGCCGCATGCGGAGCGCTGCATATCCGCGACGCGAGTTTCATCACGCTGGCGATGGCAACCGGCTTCTTCATTCGCTCCATTGTGGCGGTCGCTGCCCCGCCCCTGGCGATCATCAATGCGCTCGTGGCGGCCTTCGCCACTCTCCTATTCGCCCGCAATCCACTCATCTCCTTCACAATAAACGCTCTCGCCGTGACGATGATGATCTACAGCGTCGCAGTGACCCGGAAGGCGATTGCGGGCGGGCGCCGCCGCCTTTCGCTCGAATGGCAGGCGAAGAAGGCGCTGAACTTCGTCGATGAGTTCGAAAACACCGGCCGGGGATGGTTCTGGGAAACGGACTCGCTCGGCACGTTGTCCTACGTCTCGCGCCAGCTCGCCGACGACTTCCAGTGCGAGCCGGACGAATTGCTCGGACGTCAGTTCACGGATCTATTGTCCGTCGATACGCACGGCAGTGACGCGAACGAGGAGCGCAAGACGCTGGGCTTCCATTTGTCCGCCCGCTTCCCCTTCTCCGACGTCGTCGTCCGGCCGGCTAGCGACCAGGATGTCCATTGGTCCCTTTCGGGCAACCCCATCTTCGACGAGCGCGGCCGCTTCCTGGGTTTCCGGGGTATCGGTACCGACCTCACAGAGCAGCGCCGTTCCGAGCGAGAGATCTCACGGCTGGCTCGCTTCGATTCGCTCACCAGCCTCCCTAACCGCGCGATGATGCGTCAGACGCTCGACGAAGCGTTGCGCAACGCGACCCACCGCCAGCGCGGCTGCAGCATGTTCCTAATCGACCTCGACCGGTTCAAGAACGTCAACGACACGCTCGGGCATCCGATTGGGGATGCGCTTCTCCGCCAGGTCGCCGAACGCTTGAAGTCGGTGATGGGAAATCACGGCCAGGTCGGACGCCTCGGCGGTGACGAGTTCCAGGCGGTCCTGCCGGGAACGGTCGATATCGGCCTCCTCGAATCGCTCGCCCGCACCCTGATCGAGCAAGTCTCGCGGCCTTATTCCATCGAGGGGCACAAGGTGACGATCGGAGCGTCGCTGGGGGTGGCGATCGGCGACCCAGGCCGGACCAGCGCGGACGCCCTGGTCCGCAACGCCGACCTCGCGCTCTACGCCGCAAAAGGCGCGGGGCGCGGCAAGCATTGCTTCTATCAGGCGTCCATGCACAGCGAAGCTGCCGAACGTCAGCTGCTCGAGAACGACCTGCGCCAGGCGATCGAGCGTGGCGAGCTCGCAGTTCATTATCAACCGATCGTCCGCACCGCCGGCGAGGAGATTTCGGGCTTCGAGGCTCTGGTCCGCTGGACCCACCCGACGCGCGGAGACATTTCTCCGGACAAGTTCATTCCGCTGGCCGAGGAAGCGGGCCTGATCGGCAAGATCGGCGAATGGGTGTTGAAAGCTTCGCTCGAAGAGGCGGCAAGGTGGCCGGACCAGGTCCGGGTTGCCGTCAACCTGTCCCCCGTGCAGTTCAACGATCCCAGCATCGTTGAGACGATTGCCAGTCATCTCAAGGAAACCGGCGTGCGCGCCGAGCGCCTCGAGCTCGAGATCACCGAGGGGGTATTCCTGGCCGACGGCGACAGCACCGACGATACTTTCGCCAAGTTGAAGAACCTCGGAGTCCGGCTTGCGCTTGACGACTTCGGTACAGGCTACAGCTCGCTCGGCTATTTGAAGAAGGCGCCGTTCGACAAGATCAAGATCGATCAGAGCTTTGTCCGCGGCGCGGCGTCGACCACCAACCGCAACGCCGCGATCATCCGTGCCATCGTCACTCTTGCCGAGACGCTCGGCATGGACACCTGCGCCGAGGGTGTCGAAACCCACGATGACCTTCAATTGATCCGTGAGCTCGGGGTCAGCATGGTTCAGGGATTTATCTTCGGCCGCCCCGCGGAAGGCGAGACTGCCCGCCAACTCGCCAACAGCGTCACCGTCGAGGCCGACGGCTATCAATGCATTCGCGAACCGAGGCACCGGCTGATGCGTCGGGCGGTCACCTGCATCGACGACGAGACGCTGGAAGTGAAGCTGAGGAACATCAGCTCGATGGGTGCGCTTGTTGATTGTCCAGTGCCTGTAGCGCCCGGATTCCAGCTTACCATCGACATCGTCGGAGTGGGTCCCGTTCAAGGCGTTGTCCGCTGGGCGCAGTCGAGCAAATTCGGGATCCAGTTCGTCGAGGAGTTCGACCTCACTCGCCTGGCTGCGAAAAAAGAGCGTCGCACCGAACCCACGATGCTCCGCCCGTGGTACATCGATCGCCGAAGCAGCGGCGGCTGAGGCGCGAAAAAAAGAGCGCCGGGGGTTGCCCGGCGCTCCTCTTTCACTCCAATCGTCCGTTACCTGCGATTGATGTCGATGTCGCGGATGTAGCCGCGATAGTCGACGTCGCACTTGAACGACAGGTCGGCAGCCTGGCTGTAGCCGTAGCCGAGCCCACCATAGGCACCGACGCCGTACGGACCGTAGCCATTGTAGGCGATACGACCGCTGCTCGCGAGACCGCGCACGCGGACTCCGGTGCTCGTCGGCGTAACTCGGGTGACGCTCAACACGCGAGCGTTAGAGCCGCTGCTCAGCCCGAAGATCGAGCCGATGATTCCGCCGGCGCCATTCGTGGTGCGGTAGTACAGACGGTTCTGAACCGCCGCCGTGCACTGCTGCGCGGCAGCATTGGTATTCATGGTCCTGTAGCCGTACGCATTGCCGTAAGGGCTGTAACCGTACTGGCCATAACCATAATACTGCGCGGCCGACGGGGTCGCAGCTGCGAGCGCCGCCAAGCCAGCACCTCCAATCAGGAATTTCTTCATAAACATGGCTTGCCTCCTACTTTTGAGAAGCCTCGCCGTTAAAACGATTGAAGGGGCGCCGACGGGGTCGGCATTCGTCGCTGGCAAACGGCAGTTCGTCGCGCGTTGCTGTCTGGCAGGTTAATGGCTGGACGAGATGAAGGCCCGCCGACAGTGAACAGGCCGGCGGGCCTTCCTACACAGGGATTCTAGCGCGGCCCCTAACCGCACTCGACTCGCAAAGGGGTAAGCAAGCCGGTTGCGAAGGGTCTCACGCGCAACAAGGCCCCAGCAACCGGCGAATTCCCGCTTGTCCCGGTCCGGCACAGCCCTGCGCCCGTGGCTGCTCAGCCACAGCGCTGAGGAAATATCCGCTTCGGGCCCGAAACTTACGGAACCGCATTAACATACGTGTCTTCAGTAGTTTGTGGCGCAACAGGACTCGTCGGTAATGGCCAACATGCGCGCTCGCGCCGAGCAGTGCCGACGGCTTGCTGCCGCATTGACCGACAAGACAGCCGCGGCGGTGCTCCTCAAGATGGCCGAAGAAGTCGAGGCCGACATCGCGCGGCTCGAAAACCGGAGCGAAATACCCAATCCGATGCCGCCAGTTTAGGGGACGACCCGGCCCACCGCTCTAAAAGGCGTCGACCGGCACCTTCATGAGCGCTTCCGCCCCCGCCTCGACCTTCTTGCGGAAGGCGGTTGAGAGCGGGAGCTCGCGCGTCGCGAAGAAGCGCGCGGCGGCGAGCTTCGTTTCATGGAAAGCCTTGTCCTCGGCGCCTCCGGTCAGTGCGCGCTCCGAGGCTGCTGCCATCTTCAGCCACATCCAGCCGAGGCTGACCACGCCCATAAGATCCATATAGGCATAGGCCGCGGCACCGGCGTTGTCGGGATTGTTCATGGCATTCTGGGCGAGCCACATGGTCGCTGCCTGAAGGTCCTTGAGCGCGGGTTCGAGCGCTTCCGCGACCCCTGCCGGATCGCCCGCCGCTTTCGCGTCCGCAATGTCCCTCGAAACCAGGTCGAAGAACGTCCTGACCGCGCGACCGCCCTCGCGCGGCAACTTGCGGCCGACCAGGTCCATCGCCTGGATGCCGTTCGTGCCCTCGTAGATCTGGGTGATGCGGGCATCACGGACGAACTGCTCCATCCCGTGCTCGCGAATGTAGCCGTGGCCGCCGAACACCTGCTGGGCGCTCACGGCGGCGTCGAAACCCTTGTCCGTGAGATAGCCCTTGATGACCGGGGTCAGCAGCCCAAGGAGGTCGTCGGCAGCCAAGCGCTCGGCCTCGTCCGGCGAGCGCCGCAGCAGGTCGACCTGGAGCGCGCCCCATAGGACAAGGGCGCGTCCCGCTTCGATATAAGCGCGGGCCTCCATCAGCATTCGGCGAACATCCGGATGGACGATGATCGGATCGGCCTTGGCTCCGGCCTCGCGCTCGTCTTCGCGCAGAGCTTTGCCCTGGCGGCGGTCCTTCGCGTAGGCGGCGGCGTTCTGGTACGCGACCTCGCCCTGGGCGAGGCCCTGAAGGCCGACTCCGAGCCGCGCCGCGTTCATCATGATGAACATTGCGGCGAGGCCCTTCTCCGCCTCGCCGACCAGCCAGCCCTTCGCGCCGTCGTAATTCATCACGCAGGTCGCGTTGCCATGGATCCCCATCTTCTTTTCGAGAGCGCCGCAGCTGAGCGTGTTCCGTTCACCCAGGGAGCCATCCTCGTTGACCAGGACCTTCGGGACGACGAACAGGCTGATGCCCTTCACATTGTCCGGAGCGCCCGAGATCTTCGCGAGAACGAGGTGGATGATGTTTTCGGCTAGGTCGTGCTCACCGGACGAAATGAAGATCTTGGTTCCGGTGATCGAATAGCTGCCGTCCGCATTGGGCTCGGCCCGTGTCTTGAGAAGGCCGAGGTCGGTCCCGCAGTGCGGCTCCGTGAGGTTCATCGTGCCGGTCCACTTGCCGGTCACCATGTTGGGGACGAAGCGCTGCTTGAGCTCGTCGCTGCCCTTGATCAGCAGGGATGCGATCGCACCGGAGGTAAGCCCCTGATACATTTCGAAGCTGTGGTTCGCCGAGAGGATATATTCGGTGACCGCGGTGCCGACGACCTGCGGCATGCCCTGCCCGCCATATTCTTCCGGTCCCGTCAGAGTCGGCCAGCCGGCTGCCACGAACTGGTCGTAGGCATCTTTGAAGCCTGGAGGCGTGGTGACCGAGCCGTCGTCGGAACGCTTGCAGCCGATCTCGTCGCCGACCTTGTTGAGGGGCTGGAGCACTTCGGCGGCGAACTTGCCGGCTTCCTCGAGAATCGCCTCGACGAGGTCGCTGGTGGCGTTCGCGAAACCGGGAAGGTTGGAATAGCGGCCGATGTCGAGGACATCGTTCAGGATGAACTGGGTTTCCCGAACCGGCGCGGTGTAGGTGGGCATGCTGCTTACCTCCGTGTCAGCACCGTCCTATTGCGCAACCGGTGGACGGACAAGCTGTCCATCCGCCGTTCATTTCGGCACGGTAATGGGGGCTTCAGGGGCGTCTGGCGCCGCGCTATGGGAGCAGCGCGGGGCAAAAGGAGACGCAATTCATGAGACTGACCAAGGCCCTGCTTGCCGGTAGTTTGCTGCTGGCCGCCGCACCGAGCGCAGCTTCGCCTCGAACCGAAACCGCCGTCCTGGCTGGCGGCTGCTTCTGGGGCATGGAAAGCGTGTTCGAGCATGTGAAGGGCGTAACCGACGTCGTGTCGGGCTTTGCGGGCGGCTCGGCCAGGGACGCCAGCTACGACAAGGTGAGCACGGAGGGCACGGGGCACGCCGAGGCGGTGCGGATCACCTACGACCCCTCGAAGATCAGCTATGCCCAATTGCTTCAGGTCTATTTCGCGGTCGCGCACGACCCGACCGAGGTCAATCGGCAAGGCCCCGACGTCGGCCCGAGCTACCGGAGCGCGATCTTTCCGCAGACCGCTAGCCAGGAGGCCCAGGCGAAGAAATTCATCGCGAAGCTCACGGCCCAGCACGTGTTCAAGGCGCCGATCGCGACGCGAATCGAGCACGGCGGTTTCTTTCCGGCCGAAGCATTTCACCAGGACTTCGCCCGGAAGCATCCGGACTATCCCTATATCGTGATTAACGACCGCCCGAAGGTGGTCGCACTCAGGCGGCAGTATCCCAGCCTTTTCAAAGCGTAAGCGCCTAAGCCGCTAAGATTTCACATTTTATTCAGGGTGGGGGCGACAATAGGCCGCCCTCGCCCTATATGACATTTTCGAGACGCCAGCTGGAGCCCGGGGACATGCTGACGACCCATCCTTTTGATGACGACAAGCTCCGCGAGGAGTGTGGAGTGTTCGGTATTTGGGGCGCCGACCATGCCTCGAGCTTCGTCGCTCTGGGGCTGCACGCGCTCCAGCACCGCGGCCAGGAAGCGGCCGGGATCACCAGCTACGATGGCGAGCTTTTCCACTCGCACCGGGCGATGGGGCATGTCGCCGGCAACTTCGATCGGGACGAGGTGATGCGCATGCTCGCCGGTCGTACTGCGATCGGCCATGTGCGCTACTCGACCGCTGGCGGCCCCGGAATTCGCAATGCCCAGCCGTTGTTCGCCGAACTCGCCGAGGGCGGGTTCGCGATCGCGCAGAACGGCAATTTGTCGAATGCGCTGAAACTGCGCCGGACGCTCAACCGTCGCGGCTCGATCTTCCAGTCGACTAGCGACACCGAAGTCATCATCCACCTCGTCGCAACTTCGCATAACAACAACGCGCTCGACCGGCTGGTCGACGCCCTGAAGCAGGTCGAGGGCGCCTACTCGCTGCTCGTCCTGACCGAAGAAGGGATGATCGCCTGCCGCGATCCGCTCGGCATCCGGCCGCTTGTCATGGGCAAGCTCGGCGAGGCGACGATCTTCGCTTCTGAGACCGTCGCGCTCGACATGATCGACGCGACCTTCATCCGTGACGTCGAACCCGGCGAGCTGGTGGTCGTCAACGACAGCGGCATCCGCTCCTTCCGGCCGTTCGAGAAGGCTGAGCCGAGGCCCTGCATCTTCGAGCATGTCTATTTTTCGCGGCCGGATTCGATCGCCGAGGGCGTATCGGTCTACGAGGTGCGCAAGGCGATCGGCGCCGAGCTGTCCCGCGAGTCACCTGTCGAGGCGGATTATGTCGTGCCGGTGCCCGACAGCGGAGTTCCCGCGGCCCTCGGTTTCAGCCAGGCGTCCGGAATCCCGTTCGAACTCGGAATCATCCGCTCGCATTATGTCGGGCGGACGTTCATCCAGCCGAGCCAGGACGGACGGCTGCAGGGCGTGAAGCTCAAGCATAACGCCAACAGTGCGCTCATCGACGGCAAGAGCATCGTCCTGGTCGACGATTCGATCGTGCGCGGAACCACGTCGGTGAAGCTGGTGCAGATGATGCGCGATGCCGGTGCTCGTGAGGTGCACATGCGGATCGCATCGCCCCCGACGCGGCACAGTTGCTTCTATGGTGTCGACACGCCCGAGCGCGCCAAACTGCTCGCGGCCCAAATGAACATCGAGCAGATGCGCGACTACATCAACGCCGACAGCCTCGCCTTCATCTCGATCGAGGGCCTGTACCGGGCGCTCGGCGACGAGCGCGACTCGGCCGCCCCGCAGCGCTGCGACGCCTGCTTCACCGGAGATTATCCGACGAGCCTTACCGATGCGTCGGAGAAGGACGGCGGAGCCAGCCTGTCGTTGGTGGCGAGCCGCTAGCGAGCACCCACGAGGCCGCAGTCAGAGCGCAGGACACGATTGTTTCCTGCCAGTGCATGGCGGTGAGACCGCCGGCGGCGACCATCGGCCCCCACACCAGCACCGTGATCAACGTGATATTTGCGGCGGCGCCGAGCGCGCCCAGCCGCGACGCGAGGTTCGTCGCAATGGCGAGGCCGCACACGGTGTAGATGGTCCCGGTCGCATAGGCCCAGAACACCGGACCTGGCAGCCACGCGGGAACCAGCGGCGCGGTCAACTCGAGATAAAAGAAATGCGACAGGCCGAAAGCGATGAGCGCGAGGCCGTAGAGCAGCCAGGCGATCCGTACGCCGAGGTCGCTCGATAGGAGCTTCCCGGTGCCGCGCAGTTCGGCATAGAGAACCCATGCCGCCGCGATCAGCGCCCAATTCTCGCCGTTGCTCTGATAGGACCCTTCCACGAGGGGCCCGCGGACGATGTACGGGAATTTGAACGCGGCGGTCCAAAGGATCAGGAAAATCGTCAGTGCCAACGCGGCCCAGACCTCCGCGCGCTTCGCCAGCAAGCCGGCACCGCAAGCCAGCGCGACGAAGGTGGAGAGATAGGCCAGGAGATCGCGCGCGGGTGCCGTCTTCGGGACCGGGTTCCAGATCGGCGCGAAGGTGCCGCTGACGAGCCCAATCGCGCCGATCCCGACGAACGTCAGCGCGAAGGCGATGCGGCTAATGGTCTTCCAGTCCATGTACAGCCCTCCCAGCCCGAGCGCCGTTCCGGAACTACGGTGCGTGGAAAACAGCGTTTCGAGCAACGACCCGCTTTTTGCGGGTGAAGGTCGCGAGCAGACCCGCTAGGGCGCCGCGAATGACTGACGACAAACCCCTTTCGGGCAAGCTCGCGCTCGTCACTGGCGCGAGCCGCGGGATCGGCGCGGCGACAGCAGAAGCGCTCGCGGCGGCGGGCGCGCACGTTATCCTTGTCGCGCGCACCGCGAGCGCGCTCGAGGAAGTCGAGGACCGAATCCACGAAGCCGGCGGCAGCGCGACCATTGCCCCGCTCGACCTTTCCGAAGGCGAGGCCATCGCCAAGCTCGGTGCGGCGGTTGCGGAGCGGTGGCCGGCGCTGGAAGCTCTGGTGCTCAACGCTGCGATGCTCGGCTCACTCACTCCGGTGCAGGACATCGATCCTAAGGAATATTCGCGGCTGCTGACTCTGAACCTGCTCGCCAACCAGGCCATGATCGCGGCATTCGACCCGCTTCTCAGGAAGGCCGAGCGGGCGGACGTGGTTGCTTTGACCTCATCGGTCGGATCCGAACCGCGCGCCTTCTGGGGAGCTTACGGCTCGTCCAAGGCCGCGCTGGAGACATTGCTCCGCACCTACGCCGACGAGACCGAATATAGCGGAAAGCTTCGAGTCCACATCGTCGACCCGGGTGCGACTCGCACACGCATGCGCGCCAATGCTTTTCCCGGCGAGGAGCCGGACAGCGTGAAGCCGCCCAAAGTGGTCGCAGAGGCGATCCTCGAGCGGCTGCTTGCCGATGCGCCAACCGGCGAAAAGGTGCGCATTGATGCTTGAGCGGGACCGTTCCCGCTGATAAGTCTCGGAAATTGCACGTCAGCAACGGAGGGTGATCGATGCGACAGTGTTCGATGGGCAACCGCACGACCCTGTTGGCCGCCATGACTACATCCCTCGCATTGGCTGCGTCGCCGGTGCTGGCCCAGGCCCAAACCAATAGTCAGCCGGCGCCCAGCTCGACCAAAGATCCGAACAGGATAATCTGCCAGAGGATCGAGGAGACCGGCTCGCGCGTCGCATCCAAGAAGGTTTGCATGACGGCCCAGCAATGGGAGGAGAAGCGGCGTTCCGATCGCGAATATGTGGAGGACGCCCAGCAGCGTTCGCTCGAGCCCAACTCGGGCTGACGTCGCTCTAAGCTAGTCGGCCGAACGCCGGCCTTCACGCCTGATGGAGGATGCCGATGTTGTCATTCCTAGCCGCGATCCTCGCCGGTTCGGTCCAAGCGTCTGCCGCGACCGATGTCCTGCCTTCTGATTTCTCGGGATTGTTCCAGGCGACATGCCTCGACGGTCAGGCGAGACTGCGGGCCAATGAGGTCACACCGATAAGTTTTGATCAGCTTCCAGCCGGGCTCCGGGACGAGCTGGGCCATCCGGCTTCCGCCAAGATTTGGCAGCTGAACGCGGCCGGCCGTTCGTACCTGTATCTGCTCGAATACCAAGTGGCGCCCGGTGCAAGCCCGAAGATCTGCGGCCTCGCCTCGGACGCAATGGACCTCAGGACGGCGGGCGATGCACTTGAGAGGCGGGTAACCGGAAGCGTCAGCCGGGATCGGTTACAGTCGACGCAGTGGCTGAATGCGAAGGACGGCTACGTAGCGATGGCAACCACGGCCGCGAGGTTCAACGTGCTTCAGATCAGCTGGATGAGCGATGCGGATCGGGCAGCGGCGTTGGTGCAAACAGAGGCGCTCGCCCACTGATTGAATGCAGGAGACGGGCGCGTTCGAGGTCTTTCGGCCGGCCGAATGTCAGCAGCAGGTCGTGAAGCTCGTCGACTGAAGGCACGTAGAGCGTCCAGCCCGCAACTCTTACCGCTTGCCGAGTCTGAAAAACGACGGGACGCCAGCCCGTGGAATCCGCGAGCCTGAAGCCGGCGAAGATCTCGACGGGCAGCGGCGGCTCGCGCCAGACAGCGAACAGTTCCGAACGGAATTGGGGGTGGTGACTGTCGGGCTCCGGCTGCAACCCCAGCCGTGCCAAGAGCCGTTGCGCATCGGCGAGCCCCATCATCAAGTCGATGTCGCGGATGTCAGTCACGGCCGCGCCGTGCAGTGCGACCGCGGCACTACCGATGATCCACCACGGTTCCGACGTCTCTCCCCCCACCGCCTCGGCGAGCCGGGTCAAGGACGCTTCAAGATCGGGGAACAGGTTCATTCCGCGGCGATCGCAAAGCGCGTGAGGCGCTGCCCGGGATCGGCCGCGTCGAGGCGAAGGCGAACGGTCGCGCCGATCGCAAGGCCGTTGGCCGGCACGCGCGTGATGATCGCGGGATCGCAGATCTGAATGCGCGCCCCGCGCTTTCGATCGATATCGGTGACCGTCCCGTCGAACGCCTCACCGACCCGATCCGTCAACACGACGGCCTCAGCGAGTTCGAGGACCGCGCTGTCGACCTGGCCCGCCTTCGACTCCGCGCGGTTCATAATGTCGGGCAGGCGTTGGAATGCCGCGGTCACGGCCTCCGGCACGTCGCGGCCGTCGGCGACGGCCAAGGCCGCCTCGATGACGTAGCGGTCGGCGAGCCGCCGCAGCGGCGCGGTCGCATGGACATAGGTCGCTCGCATCGCTGAATGCCACGGCCGCTCACCGGGCTTGAACGGCGCGTACGCCGCGTGCGCGCCGGCGCGGCGGATCGCGAGCATGAAGGCGGCCTGATTCGGGTCGTTGGGATCAAGGCTTCGCTGCCGCTCCTCGAGGCTCATCGCCTTCGGCCAGTCGATGCCGAACGCCTTGGCGCTGTGGCGTAAGCGCCGGATGGACCAGTCGTCCGGCTCGGCCATTACCCGGAACAGGCCCGTGCCGTGGGCAAAGAGCGCGTCGGCGATCGCGAGGTTCGCGGCGAGCGAAAGGCAGGCATTGGACTGCTCCGCCGCACTCATCGGCCGGAATTCCAGGCAGAAGCAGCCATCCGGCCCTTCGACCACCTGTTGTTGCGGCGGGTCGACGCGCGACGCGCCACGCGCATCCTCGGCGGCGCCGATCCGCCGCGCGAATTCGTCGAAGCCGGCGGGCAGGTCTTCGGGCCGCACCGTCGCATAGCCGAGCTTGGCACGACTGCGGACGATCGCGCGCTCCGCGCCGTCGAGGCTTGCTGCGCCGTCGGCGGCCACGCGCACGGAAAAAATGATCGCCGGCTTCTCGCCGTCGGGTAGCAGGCTCGCGGCCGCCTCGCACAACAGCGTCGGATAGAGGCTGATCTTGCCGTCAGGCATGTAGATCGTCTGACCGCGCTTCCACGCCTCGGTGTCGATCGGGCTGCCATCGGGGACGAACGCACCGACGTCGGCGATCGCATAGCGCAGGATGAGGTCATTGCCCGATTGCTCGATGATGAACGCCTGATCGAGATCGGTCGAGCTCAACGGGTCGAGCGTTACGAAGGGAATGGCAGTGCGATCGGCGCGATCCGGGAACGTCTGCCGGGCCGCCGTTCCGGCCGCCGCTTCCGCCTCGGGCGGGAAGGCAGCCGGCAACTGGAACTGAGTGCGGATCGCAGCGAGCCCGTCGCCGAGCGCTCGCGCATGATCGACTAGCGCCTTCAAGATTTGACCATCGTCACCTGCGCGACGTCGATCGCGCCGCCGCGGAATCCGCCTTCGCAATACATGAGATAGTAGCGCCAGAGCTGATGGAACGGTTCCTCGAAGCCCTTGAGCGCGCCGCGGGCGACGGCAAGGTTGTAGCGCTCACGCCAGCGCTTCAGGGTCTCGGCATAATCGAACCGGAATCCCTCGCGATCCTCCCATGACAGGCTCCGCTCCAACGCCAGAGCGGCGAATCCGGGTTCGTCGAGCAGCATGCCGCCGGGGAAAATGTAAGTTTGAATGAAATCCGGGTTGCGCGCGTAACTGTCGAAAATCTCGTCACGCATGGAGATATATTGCAACGCCGCGCGGCCGCCGGCCCTGAGGTTGCGCGCGATGCAGTCGAGATAGGCCGGCCACCAGCGCTGGCCGACCGCCTCGACCATCTCGACCGACGCGACGGCATCGAAGGTCTCGGCCGTGTCGCGATAGTCAGCCAAGCGGATTTCGATCTTGTCGAAGAGGCCCGCGGCCGCGATTTTTTCCTCGGCCCAAGCCTTCTGCTCCCTGGACAGAGTCAAGCCAACCACCGATGCGCCGCGTTTGGCGGCTTCGATCGCCAGAGTCCCCCATCCGCACCCGATTTCGAGCAAGCGCTGGCCGGGCTGGATCGCCAGCCGGTCGAGTAAGGTATGGATCTTGCGCAGCTGGGCGTCTTCGAGGCTCGCCTTCGGCGATCCGAACCGCGCCGAGCTGTAGGTCATCGTTTCATCGAGCCACGCCGAATAGAAATCGTTGCCGAGATCGTAGTGCGCTGCGACGTTCCTGACCGCCGTCCTGGGCGCATTGTCGCGCAGCCGGTGAGCAAGGGAATTGACCCAGCGGAACACGCCCTTCGCGCGCCCGATGTCGCCGAGCGGCACGGCGTTGGCGGAAAACAGCTCGAAGATTGCGACCGGGTCGGGGCTCGACCATTCGCCGAGGGTCCAGGCCTTGTACCAACCAACCGAGCCGGAAGTCGCAAGGCGGGCCAATGACATCCAGCTATGCAGCCGGACGACGGCGTGCACTCCGCGCCCGCGGAAACCGAGCTTGCGTTCAGAACCGTCGGGAAGTGAGATTTCAAGCCCGCCGATCGGGAGCTTGCGGTCGATCTCATCCAGGACCTTGGACAAAGCGGGCGCGGCGAGGCGGGCGAATGCCCCGCCCCCCGTCGCGAAGCGCCGATCCGCGCGAACCAGATGTTCCCCGCGCGTGCTCATGGCGGGGGAGTTATGGATTCGGACTGCTGTTGTCGAGCCGGATGAGGAAGGCCGAACTCGAGGAGCGTCCGGATTCGAAGAAGCGCTGGTCGGTCAGATAGGCATGGCCGCCCTCGATGTGGACCATCGGCATGCGCGACCAGAAGAGGAAGGCGCGGACGCGTTTGTCGCGCTTCGCGGCCTCGGCAAGGCGCGGGTCGTCGAGGTTGAGCGGAACGATCCTGGGGTTCAGCCAGGCGCTGTTGAGGCCGTTGAGGGGGTCGTAGGTGCCGGTGCCGCCGACCCCATCGCCGCGCCAGATCATCTTGCGCTTCCAGAAAGCCAGCGGGACTTCGCCGGCTTCGATCATCCGCGGCTCCGTGACTCGCTCGACGAGGGGGCGGGTGACGGCAACGGCGCGCGCGGAGATCGCCAGGTTGAGCCCGACGTAGCCGAGCATCGCCGCGAAGGCCCAGATCGCCGGACGGGTCCAGTTCCTGCCAAGCCGCTCCGCGCGCCACGACAATTCGAGGCCGAGGATCAGCATGATCCAGATCCACGGGTCGATAATGAACAGCGTGTCGCCATAGAACCAGCGATGCGAGAAGGGCTCGAGCAGCCGGGTCCCGTAGGATGTCAGGAAGTCGAGGATCGGGTGGGTCAAGGTGGCGAGAAAGCAGCAGATTAGCAGACCCCAAGGCCGAATCGAGCCTTCTTTGCTCGGCTTTAACTTTTGTACGGCGAAAATTATTGTAACAGCCAACAAAGGCATGGTGACGAGCCCGCCGAGCCCGTGGGTGAAGCCTCGGTGCTCCGCGATCGGCTCGATGCCCAACGGCCGAGCGACGAAGCTGTCGATGTCGGGGAGGTTCGCGGCGAGGATCAGCGCCGGCATGGCATAAGGCGTCAGGCGCTTCAGCCCCATGCGCCCGAGCAGAGCCCCGACGAGTGAGTGCGTGAGATTGTCCAACGCTCAACCTCCCCACGATTTCGTGGGGAGGGGGACCAGCGAAGCTGGTGGTAGGGTTCCTTGGGAAGAGGCCCCTCCACCGCCTTCGGCGGTCCCCCTCCCCGGCAAATGCCGGGGAGGATGATGCGCTCTCAAAGCTTGTGCGGCTCCTTTTCGACCATCCAGGTCTGGCCCTTGGAGACCAGCGCCTGAAGATCGGCGGACTTGCCCTTCGCGGCGGCGCGGTTCTGTTCGAGGACCGCGGCTTCGAAGGTCGGCGCCGGGTCCTCGTAGATCACGCCCAGGGCCATCGGAAAACTCTCGGGCATTTCGATCAGCATCGCGGCAATGCCCTTGTTCTTCGGGTCGTGGATGATGACCGCCGGATCGTCGCCGTCGACGACCTTGAGGCACAGCCGATCAGCGTCGAGCGCGAGGCCCTTGGCGCCGCCCGCGAACAGCATCTTCTCGCCAGCCTGAAGCCAAAGCTGCTTCTCGGCGGCGATCTCGCGGCTGGTGAAGCTGGCGAACACGTCGTCGTTATAGACGACGCAATTCTGGTAGATTTCGACGAAGCTCGCGCCCCTGTGCGCGTGCGCTGCCTTCAAGACGTCGGGCAAATTCTTGTGAACGTCGATGCCGCGGGCGACGAACCGCGCGCCCGATCCCAAAGCGAACATGCACGGCGTGACCGGCCGGTCGACCGATCCGAACGGGGTCGACGGGCTGCGCGTTCCGACCCGGCTGGTCGGCGAATATTGGCCCTTGGTCAGCCCATAGATCTCATTGTTGAAGAGCAGGATCTGGCAATCGAGATTGCGGCGCAGGACGTGCATCGTGTGGTTGCCGCCGATCGAAAGCGCGTCGCCGTCGCCGGTGATGATCCACACGTCGAGTTCGGGGTTGGCGAGCTTGACTCCGGTCGCGAAGGCCGGCGCCCGGCCGTGGATCGTGTGGAAGCCGTACGTCGCCATATAATAAGGAAAGCGGCTCGAGCAGCCGATGCCGGAGATGAACACCGTTTTCTCGCGCGCGACTCCGAGGTCGGGCATGGTGCGCTGGACGGCCTTCAGCACCGCATAATCGCCGCAGCCCGGGCACCAGCGGACCTCCTGGTCGCTCGCCCAGTCCTTGGCGGTCGTCGCGGGAATCGGGGAAATCTCGTTCATCCGTGGGGCCTCAGCCAATAGACGATGAAAAGCACGGCGATCAGCAGGATCAGCATCGGCCAGACGTTGAGCTGCTTCATGACAGCGCCCGGTCGATCGCCGCCTCGATCTCCGCGATTCGGAACGGGTGGCCGGAAACCTTGGTCAGCGGCTGGGCGTCGACCAGATACTGGTCGCGCAGCAGAGTCTTGTACTGGCCCATGTTCATCTCGGGCACGATGACCTTCTTGAAGGACTTGAGCAGCGGCCCAAGGTTTTTGGGCGGCGGCCAGATGTGGCGGACATGGATGTGGGCGACGTCCTTTCCAGCCGCGATCGCCCTGCGCACCGCCTGG
>Ga0207647_10001324_pt1 | contig 19016 bp, 20 predicted proteins | sample KBSCornC2_FD_184295 | JGI IMG/M metagenome (GOLD analysis project Ga0207647, IMG submission 184295) | Corn rhizosphere microbial communities from Kellogg Biological Station, Michigan, USA - C2 (SPAdes) (version 2) | ecosystem: Host-associated > Plants > Roots > Rhizosphere ... | reverse complement strand
ACAGGCCCGTCAGCGCATCGTCCTCGATACGAATGGCGATGTCGCCCAGCGGGCTTGGAATCAGATGAGCGAGAGTCATCGCGAAAGTTCTCCTATGACTGTCCGGCCGGCGGCATCACAAACAGGCGTTCATCCCACACGACGGGTTGCGGCTCGTTCACGACGATTCGCGCGGCGTCGGGATGCGCGGGATTGACCAGCACGTTGGATTCCGCTCGGACGACAACGGAAGGCACGATCAGGAGCGCGGTGCGGGATTCAGTCAACCATGCGTCGCCGAACCGACGCGCCTCCTGCAGTGCAGCCGCATTCCATCCAACCGGCAAGGTTTCCGCCGTATGGCGTTCAACGGGAACATCGTCGGGAACGGTTGCTTCGACCCATCCGTGTGTCTTGGGCACCTTGCCGATGCGCGCGTGCACGAGCACCTCGAGCATCGCGCCCGCGAAGGTCGACGCCGCATAGATGACCGGGCGGCCCGGACTATTGAAGCGGCCGCCGACCAGCATCGCGCCGGTACCACTCCAGATCGCGTGTCGCGTGTCGGCAATGCGGAACAGCTTCATGCCGGCAGCCCATAGAACAGCTTCCAGAGCAGTTCTTCGACCCGGCGCGCACCGAGCTCGGTGAGCGCGACATCGAGCGGCGCGCGCCCCTCGAGTTCCGGATGCGGCGTCGACAGGAATTCCCGCGCGTCCTCTTCGTCATTCCAGACGTAGGTGGTCGTCGCAACGATCCGGGCCAGACGCTCGGTCTTCTCCGATTCGTCTTGCGTCAGTCGATCGCGGCGGCGCTTATAGGTCGCCTCGGGGATGATGCGGGCGAGGAGTGCGCGCCGGGCGTCGGCACCTTGCGTCGCATGTTCGACGCCGGCGCGCAGAGCGGACTTCGGCAGGCCGTCGCGCACAAGCGCCTCGAGCTCGGCCAGCGTATGCGGAACGGGGTGCAGATCCATGACCGCGGCCACCGCTTCAGGGGTAACGAGTGACATGGCGACTCCCGATAAGGTATCAAATGATACTTGATTATAGGCCATATGATACCGCACGCGCTATGCGCATGCGACGACTGTAAACCATCGTCGCTGCCGATTCTGGCCGGAACCGGACCTGTGTCTCGGCGCACGGGTTCGCGTCATGCCCCCGTTTTGTCCCCAGGAAAATTCCAGAAAAACGGTTAATGCCAATCTGCGAAACAGTCGTCTCTTTTTGCGCGGCCAATTTCGAGATGACTCATCGAAATCCCCGACTGACAGGGCACCCGGCCACGCCCTATTCTTTGAAAAACGTTTTCCACGACTCGATGGGCAATCGGCCGCGCCACGAAAGGGCGGGCCGCCGCCCGTCCCGGCGCCCGTCGCCGGTCACGGACAGGCAACAACTTGCGGCGCGACGGGCGCGGCCGCGCATCGGAGACACTCATGCAATCTGCCGTCGTCGGTGCGGTGCGCGCCGCCGCCAGCCGCTACCGCTGGACCGTCTGTGCGCTGCTGTTCTTCGCGACCGTCATCAACTACATGGATCGCCAGATCCTCGGCCTGCTCGCGCCGATGCTCCAGCACGACATCGGCTGGAGCCAGGTGCAGTACGGCCGCATCGTGATGGCGTTTTCGGCGTTCTACGCGATCGGCCTGCTGTGCTTCGGTCGCATCGTCGACTGGCTCGGCACGCGCATCTCGTATGCGGTCGCGATGCTGGTGTGGAGCATCGCGGCGATGATGCACGCGATGGTCGGCTCGGTGATGGGCTTCGCGGCGGTGCGCGCGTTGCTCGGGATCGGCGAGGGCGGCAACTTCCCGGCCGCGATCAAGACCACGGCCGAATGGTTTCCGCGCCGCGAACGCGCGCTCGCCACCGGCATCTTCAACTCGGGCGCGAACATCGGCGCGGTGTTCGCGCCCGCGATCATCCCGGCGATCGCGGTGGCCTACGGGTGGCGCGCGGCGTTCGTGATCGTCGGCGCGATCGGCATCGTGTGGCTCGCGGTGTGGCTGGTGCTGTATCGCAAGGCCGACACGCGCGCACTCGCCGACGCCTACGACGAGCCGCGCGACGAAGCCGAAGCGCTCGACGCGGCGAACGTGAACGCCGGCGCGCCGCGCTGGGGCGAGCTGATCCGCAAGCGCGAGACGTGGGCGTTCCTGATCGGCAAGTTCCTCACCGACCCGGTGTGGTGGTTCTATCTGTTCTGGCTGCCGAAGTGGCTCAACGAGTCGCGCGGGATGGACATGCAGCATATCGGCCTGCCGCTCGTGTGCATCTATGCGCTGACGACGGTCGGCAGCATCGGCGGCGGCTGGCTGTCGTCGGCGTTGCTGCGCGCGGGCTGGAGCGTGAACGGCGCGCGCAAGACGGCGATGCTGATCTGCGCATGCTGCGTGCTGCCGATTGCGTTCGTGTCGCAGGTGCAGAACCTGTGGATCGCGGTGCTGATCGTCGGCCTCGCCGCGGCCGCGCACCAAGGCTGGTCGGCGAACCTGTTCACGACGGCGTCCGACCTGTTCCCGCGCCGTGCGGTCGCGTCGGTGGTCGGCATCGGCGGGATGGCCGGCTCGATCGGCGGCGTGCTGTTCTCGGAAGTGATCGGCCAGGTGCTGCAACGCACGGGCCACTACTGGGTGCTGTTCGCGATCGGCGCGCTCGCCTACCTGCTCGCGCTGGCGGTCATGCACGTGCTCACGCCGAAGATGAAGCCCGCGAAGCTCGACGCGTGATGACGTGTTGGCGTGCCGGCAAACGAACGCGCCGCCCGGAGGCGGCGCGTTTTCATGTGCGGGGCGAGGAAGCGCCGGGTATCGCAGCGGGCGCGTGCGTCAGCCGACCGCGGCCGTCGATGCGCGCATGATCAGCCGCGGCTCGAACGTCGAATAGCTTGCGTCGGTGCGTCCGGCGAGCGCGTCGATCAGCTTCTGCATCGCGAGCTCGCCCATGTTCTCGCTCTGGATGTCGATGGTGGTCAGCGCGGGCGCCGCGTATTCGCCGTACGGCACGTTGTCGACGCCGGCGACCGACACGTCCTGCGGCAGCCGGAACCCAAGCGACGCGGCTTCCTTCATGAAGCCGAGCGCGATCAGGTCGTTGTAGCAGATCACCGCCTGCGGACGCTGCGGCCCGAGCATCACACGCGAGCACGCGCGCTCGCCGGCCTCGGCGGTCGGCGCGTGCGCATCGTGCACGTCGAGCGTGAGGCCCGCTTCGGCGAGACAGTCGCGCGCGCCCTGGATCCGTTCGTCGTTCACGCGCGCCGGCCCGAAGCCGAGGTACGCGATGTGCGTATGGCCGAGATTGAGCAGGTGACGCGCAAGCATGTAGGTGGCGAGCCGGTTGTCGATGCCGACGCTCGGAATCGGCAGGCCGGGGCTGCGCCGCAGCAGCACGAGCGGCTTGTGCAGGTCGAGCATCCAGCCGGCTTCCTCGTCGGGCATCCGCGTGCTGACGATCAGCCCGTCGACGCGCTGCGCGAGCGCCTCGATCAGCGAGCGTTCGCGCGCCTGATTCTCTTCGGTATCGACGAGCAGCAGCGTGTAGTCATGCTGGAGCGCGACGCGGTTCGCGCCTTTGACGACGTTCGTGAAATACGGGTTGCTGATGTCGAGGATCACGACGCCGATGGTGCGCGTGCGTCCGGTGATCATCGAGCGCGCGAGCGGGTTCGAACGATAGCCGAGCCGCTCGATCGATTCCTTGAGCCGCGCCTCGACGGCCGGCGAAAAGCGCTGCGTGCCGTTCACGTACTTGGATACCGTCGCGACCGACACGCCGGCTTCCGCCGCCACGTCGCGGATCGTCGGGGAAACTTTTTTCATGAAGAGGGTAACGTTTTCGTTCCGTTGCCCCGGATTGTGGCAGAAAAAGCCGGCACCCGGCCACCGGCCGATATCGGGAAAATGCGGATGGCTGCGGGCGGGTTCAAGCATTGACGGTCAGCTTTTGTCCCGCGTATAGTTGGAAAACGTTTTCCGCTTTCGGCTGATTTCACCGACTTCGGGCGACTTCCCGGACACCCTTCAGGACAGATTCAAGGAGACTCGATGAACGCCTCATCCACCGGCGCACGCAAGCCGTTCGGGCGCCTGCTGCTGACCGGCGCGGCCGGCAATCTCGGCCGCCAGGTGCGCGGCGCGCTGGCGAACTGGGCCGACGTCGTGCGCGTGAGCGACATCGCCGCGCTGGACGACGCGGCCCCGCACGAAGAAACCCGTGTCGTCGACCTGGCCGACCGGCCGGCGGTGATGGAACTCGTCGACGGCGTCGACGCGATCGTCCATCTCGGCGGCATTTCGGTCGACGCGCCGTTCGACGATCTGGTCGATGCGAACATCACCGGCACGTACAACCTGTACGAAGCCGCGCGCAAGCACGGCGTGAAGCGGATCGTGTTCGCGAGCTCGAACCATGCGATCGGTTTCCATCCGGTCACGGAAGTGCTCGATGCCGATTCGCCGCTGCGCCCGGACAGTCTCTATGGCGTGACGAAATGCTTCGGCGAGTCGCTGTCGCGCTACTACTTCGACCGCTTCGGGATCGAGACGGTGTGCCTGCGGATCGGCTCGTCGTTCGAGGCGCCGAAGAACCCGCGCATGCTCGTGACGTTCCTCAGCTATCGCGACTTCATCGAGCTCGTGCGCTGCTCGCTGCTGACGAACCGCGTCGGGCACGCGATCGTCTACGGCGTGTCCGACAACCCGGTGAAGTGGTGGGACAACACGAAGGCCGGCTTCCTCGGCTTCCGGCCGCAGGACAGCTCCGAGCAGTTCGAGGGGATGTTCCCGCTCACCGCGCCAACCGCCGACTACGACGATCCCGCGCAGCGCTACCAGGGCGGCGGGTTCGTCGTCGGCGAGCCGATGGAGCGCAACGCGAAGTAAGCGCCGCGCACGGCGGGCTCAGCGCAGGATGTCCGTCGCCTTGTGCCGTCCATCCACGCCGTCGATCAGGATCAACGGGCCGCTCGCGTGCCGCGCGCGCAGCGGCTGGATCTGCTGATATGCGTCCGATTCGTACCAGGCGCGGGCGGTGTCGAGATCGGGAAACGCGATCGCGATCAGGTCGCCGCGCCACTCGCCTTCGCGCATGTCGGGCCGCGCGCCGTGAATGACGAAATGGCCGTCGAACGGCGCGAGCGTGCCGTCGATGCGCTCGAGGTAGTCGACGATGTCGTCGCACATTTGAACGTCGTGCAGGTGGGCGATGGCGTAGGCGGTCATGGCGGGCTCCGTGGTGTCGATGCGGCCATGATCGGTGCGCGGGCGGCGCGCGTCGATTACCTGCGACGTAAGCAAATCCATCCGGCCGGGCGCGTCATGCGCGCTTGCGCATCGGTCGCCGTGCGGCACCGCCTCGGGTGCCGGCGCCGACTCGGCCGCTTCCTTGCCTAGCTTGTCGAGCAACTGCGTGGCGCGGCGCCCGCGCAATCCTCGCCGGCCTCCGATCCGCTGGAAGAACAAGGCGCTGCGCGCGCTGGTGTCGCAGCAGATGGCCGCGCAGTGCCAGACGCGGCGCTACCGCAAGTGGATGGCGGGGCGGGCGGCGCGTTAGGCGCGACCGCGATGCGGCGTGTGGCCTGATGCCGGCTCAGACCGGGTACGCATCGTCGACCTTCAGGTTCGCGAGCCGGAACAGCGTGCGCAGCGTCTGCGGATGAATGTCGCGGCGCGCGGCGAGCGACGTCAGCATGAAGTCGAGCACCTTCGCGTAACGCAGCAGCACGAGGCAGCGCGCGAGGTCCGCATTGCCGCCGCGCATGCCTTCGGCGAAGTGGACCATCTGGGTCGACAGCGAGCGTGCCATCTCGAGTTCCATCTGCTGTTTTTCGGTCCATTCGAGCTGCGGCTGTTCGAGCAGTTTCGCGAGAAAGAGCTGGAACGACGTATCGGATGAGTTGGGCAGCGCATCCATGGGGAGCCTCGTTGCTTGCGTGGATCGTTCGGGCGTATCCGGTGGACGGATCCCGATCCGGTTCATGTCCGCGCCGACTGGTGACGCGGCTGTCGCTGCAATGCGAATGCAGGTTTCGTACCAGCGGCGCGATCCGGTTGTCGAGCAACGTCGACGCGGAGCGCGGCCGCGGTCATCGCGTCCCGCCGGGGCTGGCTTGCGTGGAAAATCGACGAAGGGATCCATACGCCGCGCGTGGTCGCTATCGATCGCGCGTCATGGCCCGGACGGATGAAATGCTTCAGCGATGTAACGTAACGCCGGGTTCAAACCGGTTACGTGTTTCGGTCGACGGATCGCCGGAAGGTCGCGACGCCTGTGTGTCGGCAGTGCCCCGTGGCCTCGGGCGGCTGCGCGCCGCGCGCCGCGACCACGTCCGCCGCACGGTCGAATGCCGCGACGCCTGCGCCGGATGTTTCATATCCGAGACGTTTTCGCGCGAGGCGATCCGGATGCGTATGCGTATGCAACGGACGCCGCCCGCGCGATCGAACTGGCCCTGCGAATAACCGGACAATTGTGCATGGGCAGCCGCGCCGTGTTTGCGAACAATCTTCGCATCATCCCTGCGAGGTTCGACATGAGCGTCCACGCCTTCTTCTCGGCCAACCTGCTGCTCGCCTACACGGCTTATTTCATCGGCACGGCCAGCCCCGGCCCGAGCAATCTCGCGATCATGTCGGTCGCCGCGAACCATGGCCGCAAGGCGGCGCTCGCGTTCGCGCTGGGCGTCATCTCGGGATCGATGTGCTGGGCGACGGTGGCCGCGCTGGGCGTGTCGGCGGCGCTGCTCGCATGGTCGAAGCTGCTGGTCGCGATCAAGCTGTTCGGCGGCGCGTATCTGCTGTGGCTCGCGTTCAAGTCGGGCCGCACCGCGTGGTCGGCCAGATCGGCCGATACGCTAAAGGAAGCGCCCAAGCAGAACCTGTCGCGCCTCTACGCGCGCGGCGCGATGCTGCACCTGACGAATCCGAAAGCGATCCTGGTGTGGGTGTCGATCGTCGCGCTGTCGTCGAACGGCGCGGACGCGTCGCACGGCGCTGTCGTGCCGGGCTGCATCGCGATCGGATGCGTGGTGTTCGGCGGCTACGCGCTGGTGTTCTCGACCGACAGCGCACGCCGGTTGTACGTGCGCGGCCGGCGCGCGATGGAAGCGTGTCTCGCGGTGGTGTTCGGCGTGGCGGGTGTCCGGTTGCTGGCGTCGAACGTATAGGGCGGCGCGTCGCGAAACGGCGGCACGCGCAGCGCCGCGTCGGCGTTCCCGGTCCGCGCGTGGCGCGCACGCGCAAAAAAAGCCGCTGCACCGGCGCGGGCAGCGGCTTGTTCCGGGCACCTTGCTTCAGAAAATGAAGCCGGTGTTGATGAACTTCGAGTAGTGATCCGACACGATCGAATCGAGCAGCTGCTTGCTGCCTTCGGTCTGCTTGGCCGCGACCATCGAGCGGATCGAGAACGCGCGCAGCGCATCGGTCACCGACAGCGTGCCTTCGGCCGAGTCCTTGCGGCCGGCGAACGGGAACACGTCCGGCCCGCGCTGGCACTGGCAGTTGATGTTCACGCGGCAGACCTGGTTCACGAGCGGATCGACGAGCGCGCCGATCTGCGCGGGATCGGAACCGAAGATGCTGACCTGCTGGCCGTGGTCCGACGTCGTCACGTAGTCGAGCGCGGTTTCCACGTCGTCGAACGGCGCGACCGGAATGATCGGCCCGAACTGTTCCTCGCGATACAGCTTCATGCCTTCGGACACCGGATACACGACGGCCGGGTAGAACAGCGTCTTGCTGAACTCGCCGCCCGAGTGGTTGACGACCTGCGCGCCCTTGGCTTTCGCGTCGTCGATCGCGTCGGTCATGTACGCGGTGCGATGCATGCCCGGCAGCGGCGTGATGCTGACGCCTTTCTCCCACGGCATGCCGATCTTCAGTTGTTCGAGCGCGGCGGTGAAGCGTTTCAGGAACTCGTCGACGATCGAGCGATGCACGAGCAGCATCTTCAGCGCGGTACAGCGCTGGCCGTTGAACGACAGCGCGCCGAGCAGACACTCCTTCACGGTGAGGTCGAGATCGGCGTCGGGCAGCACGATCGCCGCGTTCTTCGCGTCGAGGCCGAGGATCGCGCGCAGCCGGTGCGACTTCGGATGCTGCTTCTTCAGGTGATCGGCGACCTTGCTCGACCCGATCAGCGCGAGCACGTTGATCTTGCCCGACGCGAGCATGTGCGGCACGACCACCGCACCCGGCGCGTAGATCGTGTTGATCACGCCTTTCGGGAACGCGTCGCGGAACGCCTCGAGCAGCGGCTCGAACAGCAGCGTGCCGTACTGAGGCGGCTTGAACACCACGGTGTTGCCCATCAGCAGCGCGGGGATCAGCGTCGCGAAGGTTTCATTCAGCGGATAGTTGTACGGCCCCATGCACAGCACGACGCCGAGCGGCGTGCGGCGGATCTGGCCGATCGTGCCTTCCGCGATCACGAAGCGCGAGTTCGCGTTGTCGAGCTCCTTCAGCGCGTCGATCGTCTGCGTCATGTACGTGACGGTGCGGTCGAACTCCTTCTGCGAATCGGCGAGGCTCTTGCCGATCTCCCACATGATCAGGTTCACGACCAGCTCGCGCTGCGCGACCATCCGCTTGATGAAGTCCTGCATGCACGCGATGCGCTGCTCGACCTTCATCGTCGGCCACTCGCCGCGGCCCGAATCGTACGCGCGCACCGCGGCGTCGAGCGCCGCGTCGCTTTCCGTCTCACCCATCACCGGGTAGCTGCCGATCTCCATCTGCGCGACGCTGCCGTCCGGCTGGCGCACGCACACGGGCGACAGCACGGTCTTGGTCGTGCCGTCCCACGGGCGCAACTCGCCGTCGACCAGCGACACGCGCTGGTGGATCGGAGCGGCGAGCCGGAACTCGGCGGGGATGTCTTGATAGGCGGGAAACAGCTGCTGCAGGGAGGCGGAATCGGGCATGACGGTCTCGTTTGACAGGTGTCCGGAAAGGACGGGCGATGCGGAATCCTGAGCTGAATGATCCTCGATCCTTGAATCGGCATGATGACGCGCGCACGTCTCGACGTCACGCTACGTCACGCGATGGTGTGGCCGAAACCCGGATTGGAACCAGTTCCATTTAAAAGGAACGCCGAGCCGATTGCAACATTTACCGAACGCGATCGTTCGGCGCGTAAGCATTTTGTAGGACTGTTTCCAAATGCCGGAAATAAGCCGATCGGTGCGTTCGCAAACGTTTCACGGCGGCCGGTTTGGGCGGATAATGGCCACGCGCGGCGCAGAAAAAATTGCCCGGGGACCTGAGAGAAAACATAAGCAGTGAAGAAACGAGAGAAGGTGCCGCCGCGCTGCCGAAGCGAGGTCGGCTGCCCGGAGCGCCGGGTCGGGGTTGCCCGCCCGGCGCGCACCGGACCTGTCGCGGTCGCCGCGATCATTCCACGTCTTCGTCATCCTCTGCATCGAGATCGTCTTCCTCCTCGTCCCGCCCCGGCGCCGCATACGCGCTCGCCTGTTCCAGCAACCACGCACGGAACGACTCCAGCGGCTTGCTGTGGCTGAGCTCCGTCGGATACACGAGGTAGTACGCCGAATCGCCGACCGTCGCCGCGTCGCACGGCACGACGAGGCCGAGCTGCTGCAGTTGTTCCTCGACGAAGAACTTCGGCACGAGCGCGATCCCGAGCCCGGCCGCGGCCGCGCTGATCAGCATCGTATGGAGTTCGTAGCGCACGCCCTGCATCGTGCGGATGTCCTCGACGCCGTGCGTCTCGAACCATTGCGCCCATGCGCCGGGGCGCGTCGTCGAGTGCAGCAGCGGATACGCGAGCAGATCCTCCACGCGTTCGACCGGCCCGTCGAGCAGCGCGGGCGAGCAGATCGGCACGACTTCCTCGCCGAACAGATAGTCGGACGACGTGCCGGGCCAGGTCGGCTTGCCGTAGTGGATCGCGGCTTCGAAGTGCGTGTCCTCGAACGAGAACAGGTCGGTGCGGCTGCCCATGTTCACGCGCACGTCCGGCGTGCGGTCGTAGAAGCTCTTTATGCGCGGGATCAGCCAGTGCGATGCGAAGGTGGGCAGCACGGCCAGCTCCAGGTAGCCGCCGCCGCTGCCGTGCGCGATGATCGACAGCGTGTCGCGATCGAGCGCCTCCAACGCGCGCCGCACCTGCGTGCCGTACAGCTTGCCGGCGCGCGTGAGCACCACGCGCTGCTTGACGCGCGCAAACAGCCGCACGCCGAGGCTCGCTTCGAGCGTCGCGATCTGCCGCGATACCGCGCTTTCGGTCAGGAACAGCTCCTTCGCCGCGTGCGTGAAGCTCTCGTGGCGCGCCGCGGCTTCGAAAGCCACGAGCGCACCCATGTTGGGGATCTTGAATTTGCGCATGAATTTGTCTGACGAAGGAGCCGCCCGAAGCGGGCCGGCGAACGGGTGCGGGAACCGTGAATAATTCCAAAAACTCATCACGTGTCAATTTAATCTCGCTTTACGCCCGGCTGCAACCCTTTGAATAATGCATCCCACGCAAGGTCAGGCGCCCCCCTGGGTAGCCGGCCAACCGAGATGCCGGCACGTTTGCCGGCGATCCCCCGACACGAGAATCCTGATGCGCAATCCGAATATCGACAGCCTGCTGACGAAGCTGCTGGGACAGGCGAAGACCGACGCCCTGTTCGCCACCCTGAACATGCCGGCCATCCTCGACGAATGGGAAACCGACGTCGTCACCCGCGCGGAAATCGCGCAGGCGATGAACATGGCGCTGTTCGAAGGGCTGCTCGAACGTTCGGAGAACGGCCGGGCGTACACCGCCGAAGCCATCGAAAACGGCGGTTCGGTCTACTTCGACCACGGCGCGCTGCGCACGGTGCGCTGGCCGCACACGGGCGCGCTGCCGCCGGGCGAAGCCGCGTTCACGCGGATCCTGCGTCCGCTCGGCTTCCGCCTGAACGGCCGTTATCCGCTCGACAAGCTCGGCATGACCGGCCGCGCGTACGCGCATGAAGACGCGCCGGACGAGATCGCGCAGTTCTTCGTCAGCGAACTGCATCCGGAACGTTTCTCGAAGGAATTCCAGCAGGCCGTGACGAACGTCGTGAGTTCGTCGCGCGATCCGCTGTCGCCGGCGGCCGTCGCGCTGCTGTGGGAGATCGAGCGCGAAGGCTGGCTGCCGCTCGATGCCGCGCATGCATTGCTGCCGGAGATCGTCGGCGCGTTCGCGCGCCAGCACGACGTGCCGAACGAACTCGACTACGAAACGCTGTTGCTCGAATCTGCCGAGATGGCATGGATCGCGACCGAAGGCAACGCATTCAACCATGCGACCGATCGCGTGACCGACGTGTTCAAGCTGTCCGACGACGAGAAGGCGAAGGGGCGGCCGATGAAGCCGGAAGTCGAGCGCTCGCGTTCGGGCCGCGTGTTCCAGACCGCGTATCGCGCGGACATCGTCGAGCGCGAGTTCCGCACGCGCGACGGCGGCACGGTGAAGCGCAACGTGCCGGGCTCGTTCTATGAATTCATCACGCGTCGTCGCACGTTCGACCAGGCGGCGCGGCGCTGGGTGACGGACCTGCGTTTCGATGCGGGCAACGCGCAGGGCATCTTCAAGATGACGGCGAACGCGGCGAAGTAAGCGCGACGCACGCAAGACAAAAGGGCCGGCGGCTGATGACAGCCGCCGGCCCTTTTGCGTTGCATGAGCGTCAGAACAGATGCGTGATCAGGTAGAACAGCACCAGCACGCCGAGCGGTACACCCAACAGCCATGCGATCAGATACTTGCCCATGTCGTGGTCCTCCGCGTGGCCGCGACGCGGGACGCGTCGCGGCGGTGTGAGGAGACTGACGCGTTACAGCTCGCGATCGAACTCCTTCATTTGCTTCTCGGCTTCGTCGCGTGCGATCCCGTAACGCTCCTGGATCTTGCCGACCACATAGTCGCGGTTACCTTCGGCGACGGCCAGGTCGTCGTCGGTCAGCTTGCCCCACTTGGCCTTCAGCTTGCCCGACAACTGCTTCCACTGACCCTTGATCTTGTCTTCGTTCATGGTGTGCTCCTGTCGTAAAGGGAGAAAAGTGCGGCGCCAGGCCGCGTGACACCTCAGGCCTTCGCCTTCAGGCCGGATGCGTCGACGTGCTTCACGCCCTTCACCGAGCGTGTCACGGCGATCGCTTTCTTTACCGCGACCTTCGAATGCAGCACGCCCGTCAGCGTGACGACGCCGTCCACCGTCTTCACGTCGATGTCCGTGCTCTTCACGCCTTTGGTGGTCGCGAGTTCGCTCTTCACCTTGGTCGTGATCCATGTATCGGTCACGGGCTGATCCGATTCGGCCTTCATGGATTTCTCGGTCGACGACGCCTGTGCGTACGCGGTCGTGAGCGGTGCGCCAGCGAGCAGGAAAGCCGCGCTGACGGCGAGCAGCGTCGAAAGGTGCGAGGTCTTGTTCATTGATGTTCTCCTTCGAGTGGCGTGAGTGAATGAATGCGGATGCAATGCGGATCGCGTCGCGCGTCATTGCGTCATCGCGCGATCGGCGTGTCGTAGCCCGGCTCGCGCGGCGGCATGTCCGGGCGCGGTACGTCGGGTGGTTGGGGCACGGGTGGGTCGGTGCCGGGCGACGGTTCGGGCGGATGGTCCGGAGCCGGTTCGGGCCGCGTCGGATCAGGTGTCTGATGCAGCTTCATCGGGTCGTCCTCCTCTGCGGTAGTTCAGCGCGTGAGCGCCGATGCAGTACCAGCGTACCGGCGCGAACGCACGCACACATCGCGCAAATTCACCGGGTTGCCTAGTGCGTTTGCACGGGGACGGAACGGCCGAGCAGGAACGGGAAATGCGCCGATAGCCGCGCGAGGCGCGACGGCATGCGCGGGTGCGGCCATGCGCGCCGCTTGGCGGGATAGCGCACGCTGGCGGCATTGCACGCGAATGTACTATTGCGCATGGTGCATCCAAGTGTGCCGAGCGCATCGACGGCACGCGACCATCGCGACACGCGTCGGGCCGGCGCATGTGGGCGCCTGATGGCGCGGATGCAGCCGAACCGGCAACCATGCACACGACGTGGACGACCCTTCAATGGACGATCGAGTAAACGAACAGACGCTCAAGTCGCATACCGACCGGCGTCAGCTGTATCAGATCATCGCGGGGCTCACCGAAGGCGTGATCCTCATCGAACCCGACCAGCGCATTGTGTGGGCGAACGAGGCCGCGCTCGCGATGCACGGCGTCACCGAGCTCGACGCGCTCGGCGCGGACGTGACCGAGTATCGCGAGCGCTTCCGGCTGCGCTACCGCAACAACAATCCTGTGAGCGACGGCCACTATCCGATGGATCGCGTGATCGCGGGCGAGGAGTTCAGCGACGTGACGGTCGAAGTCGAATCGGCCGCCGACGAGAACGTGAGCTGGGTCCACCGGATCCGCAGCCTCGTGCTGACGAACGCCGCCGGCGAGCCCGACTGCCTCGCGCTCGTGCTGCACGACGCGACCGAATGGGCGAGCGCCGAGGAGCGCTTCGAGCTCACGTTCAACGCGAACCCGGCGCCGGCCGTGATCTGCCGGCTCGACGACCTGCGCTACGTGAAGGTCAATCAAGGCTTCCTCGACATGACGGGCCACGCACGCGACGACGTGCTCGGCCGCTCCGTCTACGAAGTCGATGTGCTCGATCAGGCCGAGCAGCGCGAACTCGCGATCGAGCGGCTCGGCGAGGGCGCGACGATCCCGCAGATGGAGGCCGTGCTCAAGCGCGCGGACGGCGGCACGAAGGCGGTCGTCGTCGCAGGCCAGCCGATCGACATGAACGGCGAAGCGTGCATGCTGTTCACGTTCATGGATCTCGAGCCGCGCAAGCAGGCCGAACTCGCGCTGCGGCAGAGCGAGGAGTGCTTCGCGAAGGCGTTCCGGATGGCGCCGGTCGCGACCGCGATCGTCACGGCCGACCGCTTCGAACTGCTCGACGTGAACGATGCATTCGTCGCGATGGCCGGCCATGCGCGGGACGATCTGCTCGGCAAGTCCGCGGACGAGATCGGGCTGTGGGCCGAGCGCGGTGCGCGCCAGCAGATCGACAGCGCGCTTGCACGCGACGGCAACGTGCGCAACGCGGACGTGCAGATCCGCACGGGCGATGGCGACGTGCGCGATTGCGTGGTGTCGGCCGAACCGGTTGCGATTCACGGGCAGGATTGCCTGCTGATCGCGTTGCTCGACATCAGCGATCGCAAGCGTACCGAGATGGAGCTCGTTTACGCGATCGAGACCGCGATGCAGGATGCGTCGTGGTTCAGCCGCACGCTGATCGAGAAACTGGCGAACGTGCGGCGCGAGAATGCGCCGGACGCGGGCGCGCAGCTGTCGGATCTCACCGCGCGCGAGCGCGACGTGTTCGACCTGCTGTGTCACGGCCTCGCCGACAAGGAGATCGCCGGCCGCCTCGGGCTCGCGCCGAACACGGTCCGCAATCATGTCGCGACGATCTACGCGAAGCTCGACGTGCATAGCCGCGGCGAGGCGATCGTGTGGGCGCGCGAGCGGGGGATCGTCGGCGCGTCAGACGCGAACGGTGCGCGCGGCGAGAAGGGCGCCGAGAAGGGCGGTGCGAACGTCAAGGGTTGACGCCGGACGCGGGCCGGCTCCCGCATCGGTGCGAATGCACCATGCAGGCTGGTGCATCCGCATCTGCCGCGCGCGGCGCGCGGCTGCGATCCTGTCCACTCGGCGGTGCGACGCGGGCTGCGGCACCGTCGGCTCTCTCCCCAATTCGTTGCAGGAGACGACCATGGACAGGAATCGCATCGAAGGCAAGCTCAAACAACTGAAAGGTTCGGTCAAGGAAGCACTCGGCAAGGTGACGGGCGACCGCGAGACGGAGGCGGAAGGCGTGGCGGAACAGCAGGCCGGCAAGATCCAGGAGAAGGCGGGCGAAGCGGCCGACGAAGTGCGCCGTCATACGGGCAGCGACCGGCACTGAGCGCCGTTGACTCATCGCACGCTGTGCCCATGCCGCGTGACGTCGCGATGATTCTCCATCGGCATTACCCGTCGCAGCCTTAATTCGAAAGCATTTAGGCGCATCCCGCCCGATCTTTCTCCTTCCCGGCCCGCCATCGCGCGGGCCGGCGTCGTCCGTGCACACGGAACTTGATGACAATTCCTCACAACGTAGTTCCGATATTTCGTTTGCTGCACGCGTATTGGCTACCCACAATCGGTTCACCTCTTTCGCGCTGACAGGTTCTTCGGAGACGGAACCGCGGTGATCGCCCGGCAAGCCATGCGCCTTGGCGCAGCTCCGGCGACAGCAGAATTCACCAGCACGCGGGAGGTCGCCGCCGCGCGATGGTCGTGCGGCGCATCCGACCCATACAAGAAGGATTGGCCGATGACGTTCCGCATTCGTTCGCTTTCCGGCATTGCACTGACCGCCGCGATCCTCGCGTTCCAGACGGGCGCGGCCCACGCGCAGGAGACGGTCGTCAAGGTCGGCGTGGCCGTGCCGCTGACCGGCGGCGGCGCCGCCTACGGCAAGGACATCGAGAACGGCGTGCGCATGGCCGTCGACGAGGCGAACGCCGCGCATACGACGATCGGCGGCAAGCCGGTGAAGTTCGTCGTCGCGTCGCAGGACGACCAGAGCGACCCGCGCATCGGCGTACAGGCCGCGCAGCAGCTGACCGACGCGCAAGTGGCCGTCGTGATCGGCCACTTCAATTCGGGCACGACGCTGCCCGCGTCGAAGATCTACGCGAAGGCCGGCATTCCGATGATCACGCCGTCGGCGACCAATCCCGACATCACGCGTGCCGGCCTCGGCACCGTGTACCGCGTGATCGCCACCGACGCGCAGAACGCCGGCAACGCCGGCGCCTATGCGGCGAGCGTGACCAAGGCGAAGCGCATCGCGATCATCGACGACCGCACCGCGTTCGGCCAGGGCGAAGCCGACGAGTTCGAGAAGGCCGCGAAGGCGAACGGCGGCACGATCGTCGCGCGCGAATTCACGAACGACAAGGCCGTCGACTTCAGCGCGCAGCTCACGAAGATCAAGAGCACGAATGCCGACCTCGTATTCTTCGGCGGCCTCGATGCGCAGTCCGCGATGCTGGTCAAGCGCATGCGCCAGCTTGGCATCCGCGCGCAGTTCCTGGCGGGCGGCGGCGTGATGAACGCGAACTTCATCAAGCTCGCCGGCAACGCGGCCGAAGGCGCGTCCGTGTGGGAGTACGGTCAGCCGCTGTCGCGTCTCGCGAAGGGCAAGCAGTTCGAAACGAAATTCAAGCAGAAGTACGGCGTCGACATGCTCGCGTATGCGCCGTTCGCGTACGACGCGACGTGGATCGCGATCAACGCGATGCAGAAGGCGAACTCGACGAAGCCGGCCGACTTCAACGGCGCGCTGAAGGGCACGCGCTACGATGGCATTACCGGCACGATCGCGTTCACGAACACGGGCGACCTGAAGAACCCGAGCTCGACGCTGTATGAAGTGAAGAACGCCGCGTGGCAGCCCGTCACCACGCAAACGGCGGACTGAATACCCGAACGCGCGCGGACTTTCGCGGCGACGCCGGACGTGCTGAAATACCCAAGGCGATCGGATGCGATCGCCGCGCATGTCGGGGCGATTCGCCGGGTGGTCCGCATGCACGGCGCCGCGCGCGACGCGGCACGAACAACCTTCGGGCGCGGCCGGCTGGCCGCGCCTTTCACGTGCAACTGGAGTCAGTCGTGAGTTCTCAAGTCGTCATCGTCGGCGGTGGTGTGATCGGCAGCTCGATCGCCTATTTTTTGCGTGCTACCGATCCGACGGTGTCCGTGACCGTCATCGAACGCGATCCGACCTATGCGAGGTCGTCGTCGGCGCTGTCGGCCGCATCGATTCGCCAGCAGTTCTCGACGCCGCTGTCGATCGAGATGTCGCTGTTCGGGATCGACTTCCTGCGCACGATCGGCGAGCGGCTCGAGGTCGACGGCACGCGGCCGTCGATCGATCTGCACGAAGGCGGTTACCTGTTTCTCGCGACGCCGGCAGGCGATGCGACGCTGCGCGAGAACCATGCGCTGCAGACGAAGCTCGGCGCCGATATCCGCTTGATGGATCGCGATGCGCTGCGCGCGAAGTTTCCGTGGCTGAACGTCGACGATCTCGTGTCGGGCGCTTATGGCGCAAGCGGCGAAGGGTGGTTCGACGGCTACGGGCTCGTGCAGGCGCTGCGCAAGAAGGCGCAGGCACTGGGTGCGCGCTACGTGCCGGCCGACGTGACCGGCGTCGTTCGCGACGGTCGCAAGGTCACGCATGTGATGACGAGCGACGGCGAGCGCTACGCGTGCGACACGCTCGTCAACGCGGCGGGGGCGTGGACGCGCACGCTGTCGTCGATGATGGGCATCGACATTCCCGTGTATGCGCGGCGTCGCAGCATCTTCAACGTGTCGTCGCCGGCGCAGCTCACCGGTTGTCCGCTGCTGATCGATCCGACCGGCGTGTATTTCCGGCCGGAGGGGCGCACGTATATCTGCGGGACGTCCCCGAGCCCGGATCGCGATCCCGACGATCTGCCGCTCGACGAAGTCGATCACGACCTGTTCGACGAGGTGATCTGGCCGACGCTCGCGAATCGCGTGCCGGCGTTCGAAGCGCTGCGCGTGGAGAACTGCTGGTCCGGGTACTACGAGTACAACGTGTTCGATCACAACGCGATCATCGGGTATCACCCCGAGCTCGATAACGTCGTGTTCGCGAACGGCTATAGCGGGCACGGGCTGCAGCAGGGGCCCGCGACCGGGCGTGGAGTGAGTGAACTGATTCTGGGCGGGCGGTATGAATCGCTCGACCTGTCGTCGCTCGGCTGGGAGCGCGTGCTCGAAAACCGGCCGATCGTCGAAAAGAACGTCGTGTAGCGCGGCGTGACCGCCCGGTATGGGGTGGGCGGGATTCTCCTTGTGTCTCAATCTGATTGGCCCGGCTTTGCCGGGCTTTTTTTGTTCTTTGGGGATTACGAGTGGGGGGCCGGGAGGCGGTCGGCGTTCGGGCAGGAGCGAACGGTCGCTATTACGAATACTCGAAGAAGCTCAGTTGCACGCATGCGCTTCAGAGATGTGCACGGGCTCCGTTGTCACGCCTGCATTGTCGGCGAGCAAACGTCGCAGATGAATCTGCGCGGAGCCGGGGCCGCTTATCAAGACCTCATAATCCCGACCCGCTTGCGGAACAAAAGTGCCAGCACCTGGTGCATAGGTTACCCAGTAAGCTTGGGCGTTGATCATGGTCGTCTCAGTGATTTGAGCGCTAATTGTCAACGGTTGGCCGGCAGGAACAATCCATTCTTGATAATAGCGATAGGCATCAGAAGGTAAGGGCATCCCGACAGTTTTATTGACCATTGCGGAAAGTCCTGGCTTAGATACCAGGCGGCTGGGTTCAGGATACCCACCCCAAAGCCCTTGCTTCGGCGTACAAGCCGTGTTGTAGTGAAAATACACGGTTGCACCCCAATACACGCGAATTCGGGCTTCCCTATCAGGCTGCCAACCGGTTGGGTTCGATTGAGGGGACGCACAGGCGCCGAGCACGATAGGAGCGAAGAGCGCGCAAAAGAATGTAATACGACTGTTCATAGAGAAGAACGGTGGTTATCCATCGTAATTTTGAACAATTGGTCTGATGTGGTAATTGACGATAAATCAATATCGAGAAGGATTTTTGGATCGACTTGGCAAAGAATGGATTGGGAGAATGTCGGATCAATCACCGCATTTCCTGTATCGGGCGGCTTTGGTCATGTCGCGCGAGCATTCAATATTTTTCCAAAAACAAAACCAAGATTTCGGGTGTTGCCATCGGGGAAGATGGTTTTCAGTGACGAGCTCGAAAATGCAAGCAAGATGATCGACTTTCTTAATGATTACTCAGCGAAATGCTGTATTGAAATTAAGATTGCGAAGACAATAGGGGGGGAGTTGGTTTCATCCGATCATTTGTAGAGCGAGCATAGTCACCAAAAGTGCAGGCGGTGATCTGTCACTGCGCTTGAAACACCGCAGCATGCCAGTAGGCCCGTG
>Ga0207647_10001323_pt1 | contig 19020 bp, 16 predicted proteins | sample KBSCornC2_FD_184295 | JGI IMG/M metagenome (GOLD analysis project Ga0207647, IMG submission 184295) | Corn rhizosphere microbial communities from Kellogg Biological Station, Michigan, USA - C2 (SPAdes) (version 2) | ecosystem: Host-associated > Plants > Roots > Rhizosphere ... | reverse complement strand
TGACGCTCTCACCGCGCACGATCGACAACACGCTGCAACGCGTGTACGCGAAGCTGGGGATCACCAACCGGGCCGAGCTCCCCGACGCGTTGCGCCGCTGAGCCCGACCGCGGTCGGCCGCGGTCAGCCGGTCTTGTTCGACAGCGCCACGAGGACGCCGGCGAGGGCGAAGTACTTGTTGGTGCCGAGGTCGGCAATCGTCTTGATGCCGAAGGTGTCGGCCAGCACCTGGTCGTGCTTCTCGGTGAGGCCGGCCAGCGCCGACGGCGGCGCCTTGAGCAGGTCGTCCAACGAAGCGCTTTCGAACGCCTTGTCGAACGCCTTGTCGAGGTTGACGGAGATTGCCACGGCAGTTCCTTCCTGAACGTCGATCGACGGGCGGCGGTTCCGCCCCCCGGGTCATGTACCCGATCGCATACCCGAACGCGCGGTGAGTACCCGCGGGGGCCCGGGTACGAGTCTGGCAGAACCGACTTCCCAGGGAGACAGATGTCCAGCGACGCAATCGTGCTGTTGAAGGAAGACCACAAGGAGATCAAGAAGGTCTTCCGCGAGTTCGAGAAGGCGGGGGACGACGCCACCAAGCGCAAGGGTGAGCTGGTCAAGCGCATCATCGAACTGCTGACCGTGCACACCTACGTCGAGAACGAGGTGATGTACCCCGAGGTCCGCCGGCTCGTCCCCGATCTCGCGGACGACATCGACGAGTCCTACGAGGAGCACCACGTGGCCGACGTCCTGGTCATGGAGCTCGTCCCCCTCTCCCCCGACGCCGAACGCTTCGACGCGAAGGTGACGGTCCTCATCGAGAACGTGGAACACCACATCGAGGAGGAGGAGCAGGAGTGGTTCCCGAAGGTGCGCGAAGCACTCGGCCGCAAGCAGCTCGCGCAGATCGGTGAGCGCCTGCTCGAGGCGAAGCAGAAGGCACCGCACTCCCCCGCGCAGCCCAGCGCGTTGAAGAAGACGGTGGACGCGCTCATCAAGTAGCTGATCAGATCATCAATTTCAGGTTGCGATAGCTTGACACCATAGTCATCCGGCATCAACGGATGCGATTCATATGCAAAGCTCCGTAATTCGGCTTTGCGAAACAAATGAAATACGCCGTCCAAGGTCTGCATCTGCAGGGAGAAGTTGTCTTCATTTCGAACCATACCGCGATAAGTCTTTCCATCTCCTGCGGTCACAACCATGGCGGATTTTCGTGAATCGGTGATTTTGCTAGGAGTGGTAATCGCATCGCGGATCTCGGCCACATGACGCCCGGAGGCGAAACCTGACAAATCAGACGCGATGAACCCTCCTTCCCCCTTCACCATGTGACAACTCGAGCACTCTGCTTTTCCCAAGAAAAGTGCTCGACCGTTTTTCGGGTCGCCGGGCGGAGGTTCGCTTTTACCATGATTTTGCAATTCACGCAGATGCTGGATCACCGCATGGATCGCCGGCGTGCCCAAGGCCCGGAACGACGGCATGCCTGTGCCCGGAACTCCGTCGTGAACAATGCGGAACAATGCCTGGTCAGTTCGTCGTTGCATGTCGCGGCGGTTGACGATGTCCGGTCCACGTTCGCCTCCCTGTCCGTCTAATCCATGGCATGCCGCACAATTTCCGGTAAAAATACGCTGGCCTTCGACCGATACGCTTGAACTTTTTTGTTGTGCCACCAAAGCGGCGCACAATACAGCAATTGCCAGGAGAATTCTTACGAATCGAACTCGTTTCGCTAAATTCTTGGTGCTTAATCCTTGCAATCCCGGGCCTTTCATCAGATAATTCGCTTTTTCATTAAATCGTTTCAATGAAGGATACTACCGAATTCATTTCTAGTAATGCAAAATTCAATGTACATGGTAGTTTGGACGGTCGTCTTGCTGGCTTGCCTAGCTGGCAGTGCTGAACCAGCCGATAAAATTCAGGTCTCAGCCACAATGAATGTCCTTCCCGCGGATTTGACCACACGGCAACTGGGCGCAAACTGGGCTTCCTATAACGGAGATTATTCCGGCAAACGTTTCAGCAGTTTATCTCAGATTGACACCAGCAATGTCCGCCAACTGCAAGCCCAGTGGGTTTTTCATACCAATAATTCCGATCGCATGGAAGTTACGCCATTGGTGGTAAACGGGGTTATGTTCGTGACCGCGGGAAACGAAACTTACTCTCTGGATGCGACTACCGGTCGTGAAATCTGGCGCCACGTGCGGCCTCACACGGATGGGCTGATCGATGACGCCTCTCGCCACATCAGCCGTGGCGTTGCTTTATGGCACTCGCGGTTGTTTCGCCTAACCGACAATGCCCATTTGCTCTGTATCGATGCACGCTCTGGCAATTTGTTGTGGGACATAGCTTACGCAGATTGGAACAAGAACTATGGCGCGACTGGTGCGCCTCTGGTGGTAAACGACAAAGTGATCGTCGGGACCTCCGGCGGAGATGACGGGGTCCGTGGCTTTGTTGCAGCTTACCAGGCGGATTCGGGAAAACTGTTGTGGCGATTCTGGACAATTCCAGGTCCGGGAGAATTCGGCTCATCCAGCTGGCCTGGCGACTTGTATTTGCATGGTGGCGGAACGACGTGGATGCCGGGTACCTACGATGCCGAGACCAATACATTATTTTGGACAACCAGTAATCCGGGACCGGATTTTGATGGCGAGGTGCGGCCGGGTGATGACTTATATACGGATTGTGTACTTGCTCTCGATCCTGATACTGGCAAGCTGAAGTGGCATTTCCAATTCACCCCGCATGATCTATACGACTTTGACGCTACTGAGACGCCGATGCTGATCGATGCTGTATACGCAGGTGAGCCTCGCAAGTTATTAGTTCAAGCCAATCGCAATGGATTTATGTACATTCTCGACCGGAACAACGGCAAGTTCCTTGCCGCAATTCAATTTGCCAACAAGATCACTTGGGCAAAAAGCATTGATGCTCAAGGGCGGCCGGTATTGACAGGTTTAAAGCCCTCGCCCGAGGGAACAAAGATATGCCCAGGTTTCGCCGGCGCAACTAATTGGTTCGCGCCGTCATATAGCGAATCCACTCACTTTGTCTATTTCATCGCGACGGAAACGTGCGAAACATTCTTCACCAAGCCGCAGAAGTTTGAGGAAGGAAAAACTTTTTACTCAACCGGCGTGAAGCGTATTCCCGAAGAAATAGCGCAAAAGATTTTGCTAGCGTATGACCTGGATAAACAGTCGTTTGCCTGGCGCTACCCCCAAGTCGGGCGAGCCCGTTCATCCGGCGGAACCATGACGACTGCAGGCGGCCTGGTTTTCTTTGGTGACGACTCGCAGTCGTTTGAAGCCGTGGATGCCCAGACAGGAAAACCGCTATGGCATTTCAATACCGGCCAGGATTTTAGCGCCTCGCCCATGACCTACCTCGTGCAGGACAAGCAATACGTGGCGATCGCAGCCGGTAGCAACATTTTTACTTTTGCTTTACCAGATACGCATTAAAACTTAAGAGGAGACGATCATGACTTTTCCATCCACCCGCAGAAAATTGATGACTTCCCTGGCAACCACATTCTCTGCCATCGGCCTCGGCACTTTGTTAACCGGCTCTGCACTCGCCAAAAAAGATAAAGATACTGGCGTACACAAGTACAACCGCGACGGGAAACCGGCAGACAGCAAGTCATTTATTACTCCCTACATCATTCACAACGGTCTGATTTACATCGCGGGACAAGGTGCGAATTCCAACGGGCCGGTCGGCAAAGACGACATCGATAGCCACGTCACAAAAGTGATGGAAAACGTAAAAGGGCTGGTCGAAACTGGCGGCGGGACGATGGACAGCATTCTTCAGCTGACTGTCTACCTCACTAACCTGTCTGACTATGACGCAATGAACAAAATTTTCAAGACTTATTTCCCCAACGGCGGCCCGGCTCGTACCACTGTCGCGGTGGCTGGACTTCCCGGGCAATCACTGGTTGAGATCAATTGCATCGCTGCCATCGTCAAAAAATAAGGGAGAAATTTACATGCCATTCGGCTCGAAGTGGAATCGTCGCAGTTTTCTGGGAGGTCTGGGTGTTGTCGCCGGAGCAGTAATGGCTCCCCTGAAACTTTCCGCGGAAAAAGCAGCACCTACGATTACCGGCTTTGGCTCCTCAGGAAATCCTTACGACGAGCTTGGGGTAAAGACCGTTATCAACTGTGAAGGAACCATGACGGTGCTCGGCGGTTCCATTCTTCGGCCAGAGCTTGAAGCTGTCATGGCGCAGGCAGGCCGCCATTTTGTGCGGATCGCCGACTTGGAAGTTGCTGCCGGAAAGCGGATCGCGGAGATGCTGAAATTGCCTGAAGGCTACAGCGCCATTGTCACTTCAGGAGCGGCGGCCGCGATGCAGTCGGGACTCGCAGGCATCCTCACTGGCGACAACGAGCAGTTCATCAAACAGATTCCCGACCTCACCGGGATGAAGTCGGAAGTCATTATTCAGAAATCACATCGTAATCCTTTCGATCATCAGCTTCGCACCACCGGGATCAAGCTGGTGGTGATTGAGACACGGGATGAGCTGCTCGCTGCTATCAACGAAAAAACCGCAATGATGCATTTCTCCAACTTCGCCAACGCCGCTGGACAGATCAAAGTGGACGAGTGGATCAAGATCGGAAAGCAACACAATATTCCTTGCATGAACGATGCCGCCGCCGACACTCCGCCGGTTTCACATCTCTGGGACTACGCCAATATGGGTTATGACCTTATTACCTTCAGCGGCGGAAAAGCCATGCGGGGTCCACAATGTGCGGGAATGTTGATTGGTAAGAAACAACTGGTTGCAAATGCTCTCCTCAACAACAGCCCGCACGAGGACACGATCGGCCGCAGTCAGAAAGTCGGCAAAGAAGAAATCATCGGTATGGTCAAAGCCCTGGAGCTTTATCTCAACGAAGATCACGACGCACTCAACAAAGAATGGCAGGACCGGCTGGAATATATTTCGAGCCGCATCACTCGTGTGCCGGGTGTCAGCACTTCATATTTCACGCCCGATATCGCCAATCACGTGCCGCACATGTCGATTTCGTGGGATTCACGCATCAAGCTGACTCCCAAGGAAGCATCCGATTCACTGAAGAATTCTGACCCTTCGATCATCATCGGAGGCGGCGAAGGGCGTCCGGGGCTGTCGATGACAGCATTCATGCTGCAACCGGGAGAGCACAAGATCGTCGCCGAACAGATGGAAAAACTATTGAAGCAGCACGCCTAGCGCTGCGCAAGGTAGCGGACGGCACCAAATAGTGGCGTATTGTCGTTCAGGATCACACGCACGGGGATTTGCGAGAGCAAGGATGCTTGCCGGTCTTTGTTGATGAACCAGCGCATGAATGCGCCATCTTGCAGATTGCTGAGGATGCGGCGGGATATTCCACCTGATAAATAAATCCCGCCGACAGCCACCGTCCGCAATGCGAGGTTCCCCGCCTCGGCACCGTAGGCACAAACAAAGATTTCCAGCGTGCGCATGCACAGCTTGCAGCGCCCTTCAGACGCGGCCTGGGCAATGACCGCAGCCGGATCTTCCATGCGCATAGCCTGGATGACATCGGCGGATTCCACCATGCCGGTCGTGTCGCGCAGGAAGGAATAAATATTAACCAGCCCAGGGCCGGAAAGAATTTGCTCTATGTTGGTGAACAATCCTTTGTTGCGTAGATAACGAATCAATTCGGTGCTGAGATCATCGTAGGGAGCAAAATCAGAATGTCCCGCTTCTGATGGCACGGGAACGTGGTGTTTTCCATCCCAATACAGCGTGCATTCACCCAGTCCGGTACCAGCCGCAATGATGGCCGAATTGGCTGGCCCGAGATTCTTGCCCGGGTTCAGTACTAAGAAATCTTCGTCCTTAAGCGCTGCAACGCCGTAGCCGATGGCCACAATGTCATTGATCAGCGAGACTCGTTCCAGCTTCAGATCCGATGCTAGGGATTGCCCATCTTCAAACCAGGAGAGATTTGTCACCTCGGCCGTATTGTTGATGACCGGTCCGGCAACACCGAAGCAGGCGGATACAGCTCTGTTGCCGTCTGCCAAAAACTCGCGCACCATCGGTGCCAGTCCTTGATAGGACGCGCTGCGAAATGTCTTCTGTGAGACCAGAGAAGGCCGTCCGTTCCCGGAGGCAAACAATCCCAGTATCGTTTTGGTAGCGCCTACATCACCGGCAAGAATCATACTTTCCACGGCATCCTTCATTTTTGCGATTGGCCGTAGTTTGCCGGCAAAGCGCGTGCGAGGTCTTTCCATCCGACTAACACGAAACCTTGGTCTTTCAGGAATTGGCGAAACCCGGGATTTTTCACCATATCAAAATCAGCCTGACGCCACGCCGCTCCCCAGTCAGGATGGTCCCAGGCTGCCCCACGCATCTCTTCGTCGTCATAGGCAAGGTGCACGATCATTTGATACACACCGGGCTTGAGAGGGGTGAGCAGTTGTTCATAAGCCTTGATCCACTCTTTCTGATCCACACCTGGATTGATGGAGATCACCTGATCGATTAGGGCCGCGTCCTGCTCCGGCTCTCCTCCCTGAGGGTGATGTGCGCCCTCGGCGCGCTCCATCAGAATGGGCAGGTTGTATTCCCGTCCCATACGCCAGTACACATTGACCAACTCAGGTGTGCGCGTCAGCGCACCCATGTGGGTATCGAAGTGCGTGAGCGGGATTTTGAACGCTCGTGCGCGTTCGATCTGCGCACGAAGTTCCATCTCAACTTCTGCCGGCTTGGCTTGCTGTGCAACCGTGGTCTCCTGCAGAGGCATGTAGCCTTGTTCATCCAGCAGACTGGGAACTTTGTCTCGCGGACTCACCGGGCCCCATCGATAAGACGTCCACTCGCTGTTCAGAGCCAAATGAATACCCAGGTCGGCATTGGGGTGGGTTTGCGTCCAGTGAGCCACATCTGCCAACCATGGACACGGAACCAGAATGCTGGCCGACGTGACCCATCCTTTTTCCAAAGCTTCGAATATGGCTCTATTCACAGAACGGGCCATGCCGAGGTCATCGGCATGAATCACCAGCAGACGTGCAGTAGAGGGATACCCCAATCGCTCCTGTACGGTGCGTTTAGAGTCTTGCCCGAAGGCGGAGAGCGACAACAATAAGACCAGTAGACATATCCTTCGATCGACTCGCATTCGGCGATTCATTCTATCTTCTGACATCATGTACAAGCCTATTGTATCCGTTTATTAAAACGAATTAATACTGCAACCTGGAGAGGGTAAGCGTCAAGTTAAAACTGTCTGGCTAGGTAACCGGAGTCGTGGATTCGCGAACTACCAGGTCAGGCACGAGCTTACGGTGGACGGCTTGCACTTTGCGCTTGTCCTGCACGGCGCTAATGTTCTCCAGCAATATGTTGGCCGCGGCTTCTCCCATGGCTTGCATCGGCTGGCGAATGGTAGTGAGGGAGGGAGTGAAAAGATTGGAAGGAGCGACGTCGTCAAAACCGATGACCGCACACTGACCGGGCACGTTAATGCCGGCTTTGGCGAGAGCGCGAATCGCGCCGAATGCAGTCAGGTCATCAAAGGCCATCAGCGCCGTAAATGATCGCCTGTGCTTCAGCAATTCGCGGGTCAGATTTTGGCCAGCGTCAAACCCGGACATGGGATCCCCGGATTCCGGGAGGTCTACGATCAGCTTGCTGTCCAACTCCAACCCCTTGGATTGAGCGAAGGCGCGTATTCCCTTCCATCGCGGAGCACTGTCGGCAAGGGTCTTCGGGCCGCGGATAAACGCGATCTTACGATGGCCAAGAGCGTACAGATGCTCGATCGCCGCGTAGGCTCCAGCCTCGTTATCCACGATCACCGAACTAATGCTCTGTGTTTGCAACTCGCGCCCGATCATTACGGTTGGGATACTGTTTTTTTCCAGATCGGCCAATACATTGATATCCAGAAACAACCAGTTGGCGAGCACGATGAGTCCCTCGACTCTCCGATCCAATAACATTTCCAAGTAGCGCTCGAAACGGCCTCGTTCATTATGCGCATCCGTGAGAATCGGCACATAGGACGATTGGTACAGTGAGTTTTCGATCCCACGCAAAATCAACGTGCAGTAGGGATCGGTCATGTCAAAGACCATCAGGCCCACGGCATGACTGCGCTGGCTGCGCAGCGAGCGCGCAAATAAATTTGGCCGATAGCCTAGTTTCTTAGCTGCCTTTTGAATGCGACTTTTCGTGGTGGCCGGGATATAACGGGCCAGCGGAGCATCGTTCAGAACGATGGAAACTGTCGTCGAAGAGAAGCCGCTGGCGCGCGCGACGTCGCGAATCGTGATCATCAGAGTCACGATAGGATAGCAGCAGACGTGCTGCCATCCTAGTGCAGTTCTGGGGCGGAGGGCGGTTTATTCGTCTTCTGGCGGCAGATCGAAATTCACCAGATCCCCGCGGAAGCCACGGGTTTTCCATGCCCCGACCGCCAGGCCGACGGCCATCCAAATCGCTCCAAAGATCAATGCCTTCGTGCTCAGATGTAGCCATAAAATAAAGCAGATGACGAACCCGAACAACGGCGGGAAGAAGTTCAGCAGCGTCTTTTTTTCCTCGTGCAAAAAGTAGCGGACAAATGCCGCCACATTCACCCCCATAAAGGCAATCAGTGCTCCGAAGTTCAGCAGGTTCGCTCCCAGCTCAAAGCCAGTGGCTTCCCCGGCGATCGCCGGTAGCAGAAAAGCTCCTGCGAGCGCCAAAGCACCCACAAACACCACGTTGTTGCGCGGCACATGCCGCTTCGCATCCACGACCCCGAAGAAAGATTGCGGCAAAGCTTTGCTGCGTCCCATACCATAAAGCAGCCGGGCCGCACCGAGTTGCGCGCCCATGCCGGATCCAAAGTTCGCCACAACCAGCGTGAATCCAACGATGACGAACAGTGGTTGCCATGCGCGGCCGGCAACGTATGTAAAAGCCGTATCCAGGTTGGGAAAGGGCTCGGAGGCAGGCCATACTAACTGCGCTGCATAGACCTCCAAGGCAGAGAGCAGTCCTATCACCACGCAGGTAAGCACGGTTGCCAACAGGATGTTGCGGCGCGGATTTTCCGCTTCTTCGGACAGTGTGGAGATTCCATCAAACCCAATGTAGGTCAGCACTGCCACCGACGTCCCACCTAATACAGCTTTCGTGTTCCAGGATTGCGGATCATAAAAGGGCCGCGTGAGAAACCCCGCGGCTTGTGCGTGTCCGAAGATGTAGCGAGCGGCGACAACGAAGAAAATTGCAATGACAACTCCCATTCCCGCTGCCAAGGCGGAGTTCACGCGCGCCGAAGTTTTGACTCCCTGAATATTCAGCAAAGTAAAAATACCAACAAAGATGACCGCCCAGACGCCGTACGGCACGGCCGGCGCGAACACATGGGCTTGCTGACTGATCCAGATGGTACAGATCATCGGATTCAGCAAGTAATCCATCACCATGCTCCAGCCGGTGACGTAGCCGAGTGCAGGATTGATTTCCTGGCCCACGTATGTGAATGCCGAACCCGCGCTGGGATAGGCGCGCGCCATGCGTCCGTAGCTAATCGCAGTAAACAGCATGGCAACCATGGCGATGAGAATGGTTGTGACCACATGTCCATGACCACGCTCGCTGAGCACGCCAAACACCGACATTGGCGCGACCGGCTGAATTACCACGATGCCGTAGAGAATGAGGTCCCAGAGACTGAGAGTGCGCCGGAGTTTAGGCGTAGTCGAAGTAGTTGTACTCATGAAGGAGTTCTAGGTTACATGAAACGATGCATCGGACATAACGTTTTATGAACCTTTATTTACGATTTATTCCGTTTAGGTTTCGTTTGGCTGGCGAAACACCAATCGTAAAATACTGGGATCCGTAGACACGCTCTACTTCTCCACGTTCCAGCCTGTGACCTCGATACTGGGTTGGGCTGCTCCCAATTGCTCAGCCCGATAGGTGGCGCTTACTTCGCGCTTTTCCCCAGGCAATAAGGAGAAGTAGTTGTCCTGCCAAATCACCGGCAGGATTTCCTTTCCCTTGGCTCCCTGGTTCACTTTCAATCGAACAAAGAACGCCAACGCTTTGCTGGGATTCTCGACGGATACGGTGGTGATTGCATCAGCCCCCTTGTGCTCTGTCTTGCTGTTGATCTTGAGTCTCACTTTGGGGAGCGTTGCCAGTGCAGTGAAATCGGCGAAAGTGGCGGTCGGCGTCACATACCACTCCGATTTCGCCCAGTCCAAAGTTTCATGGGTGGTCGACAACCAATAAAAGTTTGAGCCCACCAGTGCGCCCTTTGAATCTTGCAGCCGCAAGACAAGGAAGTATGTCTCGCTCAGACCATCAGGCTCCGGCACAGTAAGAGCCCGACTACTGCTGTCCGCCGGCACCTCGACGCGTGCATCCTGCGACCACTTCTCTGTCATATCGAGGTTGAGAATTTTGGCAGTGAGTTTCAATCCGCTGGCATCCTGATAGCGGCTGTTCACCACGGAAACTGAACGGTCATCGTAGCCATACACCGGGTGGAGCGGTTCCAAGGCCTTCTTTGTCCCAAAGTATCCGCCGCCGGGACGCAGGTAGTAGTCATAGAGATGCCAGATCATCGACGGCCACGCGTTGTTCAACATCCACTGAATCACGCCAGTCGAAGTGTACTTATTGCGGCTGTATCCTTCGAACATGGCACGGACACCTTCATAGCTCATCACCTGAGACTTGAAGGCAAAATCTTCAGCATCCTGCGCCTGGCCGTAACGGCGATCCAAAGCTTCTGTGAACACCTTGATGTCTTTGAACTCGTTGCCGCCGGCGTGGAAATTCCACCAATCATCGATCGGCCAGAGATGCTCGGGTGGAAGCATCTGTTTCAAACTCTCGATAGGCGGAACGGCTGGCCCCATGCTGGTTTCGGTATTGAAGCCGTATGCGCCACCGCGTTCCTTGTCTTCCATCCAATAAGACGGCGCGATGTATTCGTACGGACCGGTCATCTTTACACCGCTCTCGCCAGTAAACTCCGCTGGTTTGGCACTGGCTGAAGAGACAACCGGATTCGGCCAGCGGCACTGCTTCTCCACATCCAGATACATCGACTCAACTTTTTGCGGAGGCGGATTGTCGCTGCCATTCATCCACATCACCAGACTGGGATGCGCCCGCAGGCGATAGATTTGAGAGCGCAGAGATTCCTTGGCAATGGGATAGTGTTCGTCTTGCCATTTGTCCCACTGCTCCCAGAAATCGCAACAGCACCATCCAGCCATGACTAGAATTCCCTGCTCGTCGGCCATATCGAAGAAGTGTTCGTTTTCCAGTTTGCCCTCGAGGCGGATGGTGTTCAGTCCCATGTCGAGCACATAACGAAATTCATCGGCGAGACGCTTCGGATCTTCTTTCAACATCATGTCCGAGCTCCAACCGCCGCCGCGAATCAGAATCTTTTTTCCATTGATCGAAAACACACGCTTACGATTGGCGTCGTACTCGGAATCAATTTGGCGAATGCCGAAACGGATGTGCGAATTGTCAGAAACTTTGCCATTGACCACAAATTGCATATCCATTGAGTAAAGATTCGGCGTGCCCATCTGCGTCGGCCACCACAGGCGCGGATGATCAAAATTCAACTGGTTATATTGCTCCGGCTCAAAAGCAACATCCTTCTGTTCTCCCGGCGCAAGTTCTACATCTTGGGAAAAGCTCACGCTCTCAATCTTCCCCTTCAGCGTACCTTTGACCGGTTGATCAGTTGAGTTTTTCAACAAGGCAGTCACACTGAGGTGAGCTTGGTCATTCGCCGGCGAATCGACCTTGGAAATTACCGTGGGATATCGCAAACTCACCGGGCCACTGGTAGTAAGGAACACATCGCGGAACAATCCCATGTTCTTATCCGGTGGCGAAGGGTTCCAGTCGACAAAGGTAATTGCGAGGTCTGTTTCGGTAGGAGCAAAAACTTCCACCGCGAGCACGTTGTTTCCCGTTTTGACAGAGTCGGTCACATTGAATTCGTAAGTCCGCCAAGCGCCGGCGACCTGCGTCTTGTCTGCGATTTGCTTCCCATTCAACCAAATGTTGGCGCGATAGTTGATGCCCTTGAAATTCAACCAGAGCGTCTTCCCTTTGTAAGTGGCCGGCAAAACAAATGTCTTTCTGTACCACCAGGAAACTGCAAATGGGCTATCCGCTGCCATGGGAAGCTCGGAAAAATTTGTTCCGATCGGATAGGTGACCCCGGGGAGCTTCCGCAAATTCATTCCGAAGTATGGCTCAGGAACAACCTTGTTCTGTACAAGCGCCCTCGCCACCGTTGTAGGCAAATTGACCGAGTACCACTTCTGGGCGTGATATTGCGAAGTGGAAATGGCGTCGCCCCCATCCTTCACTTGACTGGAAGATTGCAATAGCCACTCGGTGTTCAATGGAACCATGGAGGAAGGCGCAGGGAGCGGAGCAGCCCCAACGGAAGGTATATTCAGGAGCACAATCAGTCCAATAAAAATAAGTCTGTTCATCATTCTGCTTCCTTCGCGGCATACGCCCTCATTGCTTCATCCGTGCAATCAGGAGGCAATCCACAAGTTAATTGGTTCCAGCTTTAGTGAAACGTTTTAATACAGCCACCCGATTCAGGTCAATCAGATAAACTGGCCATACGCGAAAGCAACCATTTCGCCTATCAAAAATGGTTGACCTTTAACAACGGCTGGATGTCGCAACCGCCTGCTAAGCTTTCGTGCCAAACAATGTAAAGTTGATGATAGTTTGCTAGATTGAATTGGCTTGGAATCTTTCCCAAACAAATGAAACCTTCCCTACTGATCGCATTTTCCTGTTTTCTTACCGCCTTCGCCGCAGCGGCAGATGCTCCACCAGCTGAGGCTTTTCGCGTACACCCTGCAATCGCCGAAGGTCCGACCATCTCAGATTACCTGAAATACCAAACCGAAATGGCATGGGGGCAAGACGATCAACGCCGTAAATCGTGGGAAAACATCGGTACGGAGAAAGATCTCGTGCAGGTGCAAAGCGAAATCAGAAAACGCCTGTTGACAATGCTTGGTGGATTTCCCTCGGAGAAAACTCCGCTGCACGCGCGCGTCACCGGTCAGATTCCGATGGACGGATTTCATATTGAAAAGTTGATTTTCGAAAGTTTGCCCGGAATCTATGTGACGGCGTTGGTGTACGTGCCAGACGACGGCCCGAAAAAGCATCCCGGCATCCTCGTTCCAGCCGGACATTCTCCCAGCGGCAAGGCTTACTACCAGGCTCTCTGCCAACGCTTGGTGCAGCACGGATATGTGGTAATCGCTTGGGACCCCGTCGGACAAGGTGAACGCAGCCAGTTCTGGGATGCTAAAAATAGTAAGAGCCGCTACAACCTCATCTGCGCCGAGCATGCGATACTCGGAAACCTTGCGTATCTCGCCGGTACGAACCTTGCACGCTGGGAAATTTGGGACGGAATCCGAGCTGTCGATTATTTGTTGACTCGCCCCGAGGTTGATTCGGACCGCATCAACATCACAGGGACCAGCGGCGGCGGTTTTCAGGCGGCAAACATTGCTGCGCTAGAGCCTCGGATCAAAGTCGCGGCGCCTTCCTGTTACATCACTGCCCTGCCTATGCGAGTTTACAACCGCATCTTCAAAGATCCGGACAGCGATCCCGAGCAAGATCTCTATGGAATGATCTCGGAAGGAGTCGATCACCCGGGATTATTACTGATGATGTATCCGCGTCCCGTCTTCGTTGCTGCCGCAGTACTGGATTTTTTCCCGATTGAAGGAGTGCACAAATCCGTACGCGAGATAACGGAGCTGTACACCAAATTCGGCCACCATGACCGCATCGGTATGCGTGAGGGCTATCACGCGCATCAATTTTCGGTTGAGAACCAGCAGGCAGCCATCGATTTTCTTGATCACTTCAATGGACTGCCGGCGCGTCATGATCTGCCTCCGGTAAAACAACTCGATGACAAAACCTTGCAGTGCACACGTACCGGTCAAGTCATGCTCGACTTCCCTGATGCAAAATCCCTGATGGATGGCATCAAGGAATACTACGAGCAGCACAAAAGCACTCAGACTGGCAATCTCAAAACTCTTTATGGCTCGCCCCTTCATCCAAATATCAGTTCCTGGAATGTAGTGGAACATCAAGGCGCGACTCCAGCAGCGAACGAAATTAGATGGGAATTCGCCGGCACCTCACAATTCCAACTTACAACCATTGATCGTTACCTGCTGCATCACAGCCGCTATCTTCAAATCCCTTTGCTGTGGATTCATCGAGATGGGCAGCAACGCAAACCAGTTCTACTTTGGATGGGCAATGAAGCCAAGGCCACAGATCGTGATTGGACGGAAATCTCCAAGTACCTTGATCAGGGCTATGACATTGTTTCTATAGACCCGCGCGGACTGGGAGAGACTCGAATGCCTTACAAGGCCGTGTCGGAGGACGATCCCACACTAGCGCACCTCGATTTCGATCATGCTTACGTGAATCCTTTATCGGGAGTTTTGCCCGGCTACGTGTACAACTCAATCCTGACCGGCAGACCCTACTTTTTTCAGATGATCGAGGACATGGAGATCACGTCACGGTTCGTCCATGCAAAACTCAACTCTGATGCAGACTTAGTTGTGACTGGAAGTGGTGACGGATACATGCTGGCAACTGCCGCTTCTGAAATTCTCCCTCACACCGAACTTTTAAAACATCCCCACGCTCAAACTCTGAAATGGTCTGAATTGGTGGATCTAAAACGTGAACTATGGCCGATTCAGTTCTTGCTACCAGGTGGCGCATATATTCATTAGAGGGACTGTAGGCGACGACATGTTGCCGGATTATGTTCAAAGTTGCGAGTTGCAGGACCTGGCAACTACTTTTCATCCACCAGTTTCAGCAATCCAAAACGCTCGGGAATATGGAAAGTATTGCCCATCGGGGGCTGCCAGGTCACTTCATGATGGTTGGCGGGGGCACCCTCGCTCAAAAATAAATTCATCCGGAATGTGTTCCCTACCGCCGCCTTGCGTTTATCGATCGCGGTCAGAGGAATGCGCATAGCTGCATACCAACGGTGATTCGCTGCATCGATTCGAGCCTTTTTCTCGAATCCGGAATTCCACGTCCACCCTACTTCATGATGCGGCTTGTGGAGGTCGATATCCAGATCAACCCATTCGCCCTGCGGTGAAACTTCAAACTCCTGATATCGCTGAATGTCGTCAAAATTAGAGCTGATGAATACTTCCGCAACATCCCAGTTCCACAGTTCATTTGTTTCCTGTTCGGTGTTCGGCGAAGGCTTCAAATACAGCTCGAGGTAAGGGCAAATGAATAGAAAATACAGGTTATCCTTGGTCCAGCGGGTACGGACCTCGGTGCGAAACCCAGGAACCAGTTTTCCTTGAATATCCTTTTCCAGGTAGGCCGGTCGCGCGGCACTCCAAAAGCTGGACGACGGATCGTCCGCCAGAGCCACATCAGCGGACGCATGCACCGCTTCCACGACGGCACTGTTTTCTGCCCATGCCATTCCTGCCAAAACTAACAACAAGAACAAAATCTTAGTCAAGCCATTCATGCAGATGCTCCTTCACAAAGTCATCGTCAGGTAAATGCCGATACGCCTTGTACACTCGATCAATTTCCGCCGACTGCCCTGGGGAAAGATCTTCTTGCGGATCAAGACACCAGCGTCCTTCGAGCAGGCCCTGGCGGCGCAACACCTCATGAATTCCGGCGATGCATCCGTGGAACTGATGTGCCGGATCAAACAAGGCTGCGTTGGCATCAGTGATCTGCTGCGCCAGAGTTAAAAGCTGTGCTGGGATTTCATGATCGTGTGCTTTGGCTAGTGCCAGATGCGCAACCGCAGTCTTGGTCCAGACCGCCCAGTGCCCAAGCAGTCCGCCAACAATGCGCAGACGCTCTCCGCCGAAGTCGTATCGAGTTAAAAGATCGAGCAAAATGTTGTCGTCGTTGCCGGTATAAAGCGCAATATCTTTTGCGCGGCCGGATTCAGCTACGGCGCGAACTACATCGATTGTCTGATATCGATTGAACGGAGCGATTTTTATCGCCACAACGTTTTCGATGTCAACAAACCGCCGCCAGAAATCAAATGGCAAAATCCTTCCGCCGACCGACGGCTGAAGGTAAAAACCAATGATGGGAACCACTGCAGCAACTGCCCGTGCATGCTCCAGCAGCGTAGGGACATCTTCGTTCTTAAGATTAGCCAGGCTCAGCAGCGCCCCGTCATATCCCAAATCACTGGCGAGTTTTGCTTCTTGGAGCGCCTGCTCGCGTTTGCCGCATACGCCGGCGATTTTCACCACTTTCGTTCCAGCTTCCGCCGCTGCCAGCTTGAGCACGGGCTGAAGCAAATTTATGTTTGGATCGCGGATCGTGAATTGAGTGGTATGCACTCCGACCGCAATACCTCCCGCCCCGGCCGCCATGTAGTATCGCGTCAACGCACGCTGCCGCCGTTCATCCAGCTTGCGATCCTGATTGAGTGCCAGAGGATGCGCGGGAATTACCATTCCTGTAAGAAGTTTGTCACGAAGCGTCATCAGAATTTCCCATCACGTGTCTGAAAATGTGTTGGCTTGCCCAGCATCGCTCCGCCCTGCTGAATCCAATGCGCAACCCATCCGATCATCTCTGATGGTGTGACGCTTGGCTTTCCGAACAGTTGCTGCGCTTTATCTGCATTGTTCAACAATGCCGTCGAGCCTTCTTGGGTTTGAAATTGCGGCTCAGTTCCAAAGTAGCTTGCAAACTCCAAAGCAATTTCGCGAACAGACAACGTTTCCAGCCCAGTGATATTCAGAATGAAAGCGGGCGAGCTGCAATGAGCAAAAGACCGCAGACACCATGAGTTTGCATCTCCCTGCCAAATCACATTCACCCAAGGCATACGCAGGTCGACAGGTTTTCGTTGATACACATTCAGCCCGATATCAAGCAAAACTCCGTAGCGCAGATCGATGGCATAATTCAATCGCAGAATCGTGGCCAGAGTTCCCCACTTCGCCGATCCATACTCAAACATCCGCTCACGCCCTAGCGCGGATTGTGCATATTCACCTACCGGTGCTGTAGGTGTGAATTCAGTTGCTCCGCCTTCAGCTGAAGTTCGCAACGGATAAACATTTCCGGTGGAGAACGCGACAATACGCGAATTTCTGAAGCGACTGGCGACTAACCCCGGCAGATAAGTATTCATCGCCCAGGTGAGATATTCCGAGCCAGAGGTCCCAAACTTTCTCGCCGCCATGAAAATCACATTTGGGATATCCGGTAATTTTTCCAGTTCTCCCGGCTCAAGCAAGTCGCTGGTGATGGTTTCAATCCCCTGTGCTGACAATTCCGCAGCCAATTTCGTATCGCTGAATCGAGCAACCGCAATGATTCGCTTGTTCACGCCAGCTTTGTCGGCAGCTCGGCGCGCCAGCTTCCCTAGGCTCGGCCCCATCTTTCCGCCGGCACCCAGAATAAGCAGGTCTCCCTCCATCGCCGCGAGCGCTGCTGCGTCGGCATCAGTGGGCCGCGAAAGACGCTCTTCTAATTCTGCTTGGTTGTTAATCGTAGTCGTCATCCGAACTCAAATCCTGCTAGCGCATACACTGAACTTTCTTTGCCCCGCAAATCTTTGCCTCGCACCATGCGCGTGAGATGGCGCTGCGGTGCGAATCCAAAGTCCTTGGCGATGGCTACGGCATCCTGGTTTTGCGATAACAAGTCCCATGAAATTGCTGCTTTCGTGCTTTGCACAAAACGTTCAATCAGTAATCGTACCGAATGCGGAGCGTCACCTACGCACGGCCCCAAATAACCAGTTTTTGTTCCCGATCTGCCAAGCAAAAATGACCTTTCGGCAATCCATGGAGCATTTCGCTCGGCGAGTTTCTTCAACAACTCCGACCGATCAGCCCCCAATGCTGCACAATCAACCTCATACCACTTGGTTGGCGACACATTGGGGGAACGAATCTCATGACCGATTCCCGTGCGCGCCCATCGCTCCACCGGCTGCTCGGACCGAAAACCCGACTTCTCATACAAAGGCTTGCCCTGGTCAGTGGCATCCAGCTTCACAGTTTCAATCTTCTTCTCATCAGCCAGCTTGAGCACTTCCGACAACAAACGTCGAGCGAAGCCACGCCCTTGAAATTTTTCCTTGGTCAGCACCATGCCGACCCATGCAAGGCATGAACCGTAACACAACAATGTTGTAGTTGCCGCCAGTTCTCCTTCGACCTCGATCGCCAAACAACCATCCGGTGCTAGCTCGAACAACATGCGCCAATCGTCGAGAGTCTGGTTCCACCCAGCATGCGTCGACAATTGCAATGCGCCCTCTAAATCAGCGACGACCAATCGCCGCAACTTACCTTGGCTGGATGCCGTCACGAATAGAATTCCTGGCGAAACCAGTTCACAAAATGTGGCAACGCGATGTCGGCGTCCGGAATTTCCGGATGCCACTTCTTTTCCCACTCGAACGAAATAAACCGGTCATAACCCAATCGCCGAAGAGCAGTCACAAGCTGATGGAGGGGGAAATTTCCATCGCCGGTCAGGACGTGGTCCCATCCTCCATTGTTCTTTCGCAGATCCTTGATGTGCGTATGACGAATCGCCGAACCCAACTTCGAAGCTCCCTCGCTCGGAGATTCCTGCGCCTCGATCAAACAGTTCGCCGGATCCCAAACTACACCAGTTCGCGGAACAGATGCTTGCAAAAGGATCGCTAATGTTTCAGGCGCGCTGGAGAAATCCCCGTGGCTTTCGAGCCAGACTTCAACTCCTCTTGCCGATGCTTTCTCCGCAAGTTTGCTGATGCCTTCGGCAATCCAGCCTCGAGTCATCACGCGGTCTGCTCCAGGCTGGATGGTATCGCCAAACACTCGCAACCCCGGAGCGGCGAGAGCCGCAGCCAAATCCGCCATGCGTTC
>Ga0207647_10001322_pt1 | contig 19025 bp, 11 predicted proteins | sample KBSCornC2_FD_184295 | JGI IMG/M metagenome (GOLD analysis project Ga0207647, IMG submission 184295) | Corn rhizosphere microbial communities from Kellogg Biological Station, Michigan, USA - C2 (SPAdes) (version 2) | ecosystem: Host-associated > Plants > Roots > Rhizosphere ... | reverse complement strand
CGGCGCCACTGGCCGCCGCCACCAACAACGGCCGCCGGCCAGCCACGTTAGGCGCCGCGGACACCTGCCTGACCCCGCGCAGCGCAATCACGCGCACCCAATATGGTCCGGTCCGCGGCTACGTGGACGACGGCGTCTACATCTTCAAAGGCGTGCCCTACGGCGACACGACCGAAGGCGCGAACCGCTGGCTGCCGGCCAAGCCGCCCAAGCCCTGGACCGACGAATATAATGCCCTCGCTTACGGTGCTAACTGCCCGCAGACGCTCCATAATTTTCGCGCAAAGGAACATACCTTCCTCCAGCAATGGACGGACGGCTTCCTCGGCGAGGACATGCTCAAGCTGAACATCTGGACGCCGTCGCTCAGCGGCAACCGGCCGGTGATGGTCTATTTCCATGGCGGCGGTTTCAGCTTCGGCTCGTCCTATGAGCTGGCCTCGCACGACGGCGCACAAATGGCGCGCCACCACGACGTGGTGCAGGTCTCGGTCAATCACCGCCTCAACATCCTCGGTTTCTTCGACGTGGCCGAGATCGGCGGGTCAGCCTACGAGGACTCGGTCAACGTCGGCATGACCGACCTGGTCGCATCGCTGCGCTGGGTGCGCGAGAACATCGCGCGTTTCGGCGGCGATCCCGACCGGATCATGATCTACGGCCAGTCGGGCGGAGGCTCCAAGGTAACCACCCTCCTTGGCATGCCTTCGACACAGGGCCTGATCCATCGCGCCTCGATCCAGTCGGGCGGAGGCGGCAACATCCCGACGCGCGACCAGTCACGCGAGCTTGCGCGCCAGACGATGAAGGAATTGGGGCTAGCTCCCAACGACATCGAATCGCTGCAGAAGATGGACTGGGCGAAGCTGATGGCGGCCGGCAATGCCGCTGCCGCGAAGATCAACGGGCCGGTGCGCGGTCCCAGCGGGCTCGGCTTTCCGGCGGGCGGGACACCGCGCGTGGGCTGGCAGCCGACGCTCGACGGCAAGATCATCACGGTCCGCTCCTATCAGGAGGTCGCGCCCGAGACGTCGCGCAACGTGCCTGTTTTGATCGGCTCGGTGAGCGAGGAAGGCACGTCCTGGAGCCAGAATCCGACCGAAGCGCAATGGCGGGAGAATCTGACCAAGAGCTTCGGGGCCGAGAAGGCTGATCGGCTGATCGCGGCGATGAAGCATGCCCATCCGGAGAAGAGCATCCGCACCCTCTCCTACGGCGTCGGCGGCTATGGCCAGCGCAACAATGTCCAACGCATGGTCAAGCTGAAGTACGAGCAGCACGCCGCGCCGGTTTATCAATATTGGTTCACCTGGCAGTCGCCCCAGTTGGATGGCCAGGCCGGCGCCTGGCACACGGCCGAGCTCGCTTTCTGCTTCGACAATACCAAGCTGTGCGGTCAAGGCACCGGCAACACGCCCGAAGCGCAGGCGCTGGGGAAGAAGATGGCCACCGCCTGGGCGAATTTTGCCCGCACCGGAAACCCGAGCCAGCCTGGCCTCGCCTGGACGCCAAGTGACCCGGTTCGCTGTCAGACGATGGTGTTCGATAATCACTGCCGCATGGCCGATGACCCTGACGGCGAGGTGCGGCGTATCCTGCTCACCTGAGGGCAGGGCCATTCGATTGCGATTGGCGAATTAATGCGAAGCGTCCCGCAGAAGCCATTGCGGGCGAACAATGCTTGGAAGCGGAGCTCGACGAATGCTGCGAACGGGATTGCGGATGTTGCCGATGCTGGGCGCTTGCCTGGCCGTGCCGGCCTTCTCGGCGGATACGCCGGCCGCTACGGCACAGGGGCTCTCCCCCTTCTTCGAGCCGGCAGGTCCGACCCCCAAGGCGCCTGATGCCGACGGCTTTCTCCAGCGCTGGCTGCTGCTCGAGCCGATCCTCAAACCCAATCGCAGCAATGCGGGCTTCACCGGCACCTACGTCCGCGCTGCGCTGACCCAGGAATATTTCCCCGGCCAGTTCAAGGTCGTTCCGCGCGACGGCGACAAGACGAAGGGCAAGGATCCGCTCCAGTGGCATGCACTGGACGCCAAATTGTTCGACGTGAAGCTGTTCAACTTCGCGCAAGGGCTGGGCAAGCCGACCTATGGCGTGATCTTTTGGGCGGTTACGATCGTCAACAGCCCGCGTGAGATGGAGAATGTCCGCCTCGCGGTCGGCTCCAATTCGGCCTCGATGTGGTGGGTCAACGGCAAGGAGGCCGCGGGTCTGTTCGGCGATCGGCGCATGGTGATGGACGATGTCGTCTCGCGCCCGCTCACGCTTCACAAGGGCAAGAACATCATCCGCGGCGCGGTGATCAACGGCCCGGGCCTGAGCGATTTCTGCGTCCGCTTCCTCGACGCTGACGGGCAGCCGATCCGTGACGTCACGCTCAGCACCAAATGATGCAGATCCGGCCAGCCGGTTCCGACCCCTCGCCGAACCTTCTGGAGACTTTATGAAGTATCTAGCCGCAGCCATCCTCCTCTCCGGTCTATTGTCCGGCACGGCCAGTGCGCAGCTGGCGGGTGAGCCGTTCATCCACGATCCTTCGACGCTCGGCTACTCCGATGGCAAATATTATACGTTCGGCACCGGCCGTGGCGGACTCGTCTCGCAAGACGGCTGGACCTGGCATGCGGGCGGCGAGCGGCCGGGTGGAGGCGTCGCGCCGGACATCATAAAGATCGGCGATCGTTATTATGTGGCCTACGCCGTCGGCGGCGGCGGAATGAACGGCGGCCACGCCAGCAACGTCAAGGTGATGTGGACCAAGTCGCTCGATCCCAAGTCGCCCGACTTCGGCTACCATGATGTTGGTGTGGTCGCGTCGAGCAACGGCACCGAGGATTGCGATGCGATCGATCCCGCCTTCCTCTACGCCGACGGCCGGCTGTGGCTGAGCTACGGCACCTATTTCGGCTATATCCGTATGGTCGAGCTCGACCCCAAAACCGGCCAGCGCGTCGCGGGTAATGAACCGGTCGATGTCGCGATCGACATGGAAGCGACCGCGCTCCTGTATCGCGATGGCTGGTATTATCTGCTCGGCACGCACGGCACCTGCTGCGACGGCCCGAATTCGAGCTACAACATCCGCGTCGGGCGTTCGCGCAATCCGACCGGGCCGTTCACTGACCATATGGGCGTTCCCCTGCTCAAAGGCGGCGGAAAGCTCGTCATCGCCGGGCGCGGCCGCACGTTCGGGCCGGGCCATTTCGGTCTGGTCGACCTCGGCAACGATATGCAGAAATTCTCGATGCACTATGAATCGGACATGGATCGCGCCGGCCGTTCCGTACTCGCGATCGAGCCGTTGTTGTGGAAGGACGGCTGGCCTGTCGGCGGCGAGAATGTGAAGGCTGGAACCTACGAGATCCAGTCAGAGCGCAGCGGCGGGGCGCTCGAGCTCGACGTCGATTTCGTACGGATCGATTTCGATTTCCGACGCGCGTTCGGCCCGCCTCCTCCCGGCCCGCTCACACCTTTACCGGACCAGACTTTGGCGCAGGACATGGCCGTTTGGCCGAGCGGGCAAATCAAGGTCGATCTGGGCGACTATATGATCCGTCCACACCAGAAGTGGACGATCACGCCGGTTGCCGAAGCGGGCGGCTATATGGGCTCGCCTTATTACAAGATCATCATCGCCGGCACCGATCGCGCGCTCGCCGCTAATGCCGATGGCGAGGTGGTGACGGCCCCCACCTTCTCCGGCGCGCCAGAGCAATTGTGGCGGATCGACCAGCTGACCGACGGAACCTACCGGATCACTCCCAAGGGCGCCAAGGAGCCGCTCGCGCTCGTCGCGGTGGGCGCCAGCACGGTCTCCCTTACAAAGTTCGATCCCGCGAGTGACGCCGGGCGCTGGACGTTCAAGGCGCCGTAAGCGACTTCAATCCGCCGGCCAGCTGGGGGAAATGCGAGCTCGGCAACTCGCCGGCAATTCCCCAAGAGCAAGTCCCTAAGGACGGGGCCGACGAAGCCGTTCGCCAAGGCGGCGCATCTCACGTGCAATGTCATAAGGGATGCGCGCTTCGCCTCCTCCGGTAAGCCCCGTCCACAGGACAGGCCCGCCGACACGTTGGGCGGACATCATCACCGTAGGACGGCCCTTCCAGATGAAGAGCCAGGAATCGAGCCTGACTGCGTCTGACCTAGGACTGGTGCCGATAAAGACCTGCACGCCGCTGAGCCGCTCCGCCTCCGCCGCCAGCACGGCGCTGCTGGCGTTGACGAGCGGTTGATAGGCGCGGCTGCCGGTGGCGTTTTGCACGGGCCTGACGAGGAGCACGGGGTCATCCGCGCCGCGCCGGAGCACCGCCCAGGTGACTACTGCCGTTCCCACCAGAACCAGTGCGACGAGCGCAGCAAGTGCCGGACGAAGCCAGGGGCGGCGAGGCGCGGTGGGCACCTCGACCGGCCGCTCGATCATCAGGCGATAGCCACGCTTGGCGACGGTTTCGATATAACGGGGGCTGCGAGCGTCATCTTCCAGCGCTTGGCGCAGATCGCTGATCACCACCGGCACGCTGTTGGCGCTGATCGCGCGGCCGTTCCAGACCTGCGCCACGATCTCGTCCGGCGTAACCATTTCGCCCGCGCGGCTGAACAGGAGCTCTAGCGTGCGCGCCGAACGGTGCTCCAAGCGGCGACGCTCGTCCCCGCGACGTAATTCGTTGGCATCCGGATCGAACGCCCAGTCACCGATGCTGTGGCTCGCCATCTGAAACTCGCAAACGACCTCTCGCTACTTCTAGGCCTTCGCACTTCGGCGGCCAAAAAGGAAAGCGCATGCTGGGTCCTGACCGCATGGTTAGAAGAAATTGAGCACTTCCTTATTCGCATTCCCCGTCGCGATTGCCCTCATGCATGGCGGAAGCCGGACCATGGCTGGGCCGGCGCGGGAGAAGGATGGATTTCATGCAGGCGAGAACGACGCTGCGGCGGCCAGTCGATGCCGGATTTGGAGTGGCTTTCCTGGGGATAGCGGCCTTCCTCTACGGAATACCCTTTTTCCTGCAGGGCGATTTTACCGACTTTTGGCAGCCGGTCCCTAAAGGCCTGCCCTTCCGGGAAACATTTGCCTACCTCTCTGCGAGCGTGTTGGTGCTGGGCGGATTGGGTTTGTTGATGTCACGCACAATACGGCCCGCGGCGATGGCCCTGCTGTTATTGTTCGCCTTCTTTGACGCCTGTTACCTGCTGCGTCTGATCGGCCCGCCGCTCGATCCATTCTCGCTCATGGGGCTGGCGGAACAGTCGGCGGTGGTGGTCGGGGCCTGGATTATCTTGCGGCGGGATGCAGAGGGATCGGCCGGCGCGACGACAGCACGGATCGTGTTCGGGATTTGCTCGCTGATCTTTGGGCTTGCGCATTTTATCGGGCGCGTACCCACCGCGAATATGGTGCCGGAATGGATGCCGGGCGGGCAGATGTTCTGGGCGCTTGCAACCGGCGTGGGACATGTCGCCGTTGGCATTGCCCTCCTCGCCAATCGGCTGGCTGTGCTCGCGACGCGGCTTGGCGTGCTCATGTATTCCTGTTTCGTGCTCTTTTCTCACCTGCCAGGCGCTTTTACCCATCCGACGCAATGGTTGCGCTGGGAGGGTGCGGCGTTCAGCCTGTGTATGGGCGCAGGGCTGTGGCTGGTCGGTGACCTGTTGGCCGCGCGCAAGCAAGAGACCGAGCGGACCCGCCCAAGCACCGTGGACATGACGAGCGCGGTGCAATCAGCGTGAGGGAAAGTCGATAAGCGATGAGAGTGAGCGCGAAGCTGTCGATCGGCTTCGCGCTCGTCGCCTGTCGACTCCTGGGGACAGCCTGCCATACTACCTCATCACTGAAAGTTAGGGCGCCTTCAGCTCGAGCGTGGTGAGGTATTTTACCAGAGGCCGTCATGCGTCCGATGCGCGGACGTCAGGCCGTTTTGGAAGAACCGGTCATAATATTCCAGCTCAACCTTGTGGACCTGGAGCCAGATCCCCGGAACGTAAATCGTATCGACATGCGCCGGGAAGCGACCGTGCGTTTCGTAGATGTAGGTGCAGATATCGCGAGCGCATTCGATGACGTTGTTCGGATAATCGCTGGCATCGCGCAGATACGCTTCGGCATAGCCGTCTTTGTAGATCTTCTCGAACGTTGCGACGTCGCGATAGATGCCCTTGTCGCCGAATTTGGCGGCGATGACATCGTCGACGGCATCGCTCATCGTATCATAATAAGGCGGGCAGCTCCCCTTGATTAGATGCTCGCCCTTATGCCGCAGACCGACCGGGTGTGCGCGAAGATTGGCATATCGGGGCAAGGGCACATGCCAGCGGAACAGATCCGCGAGCTTCCACTTCGGTGTCACGAAATCGAAGCCGAGCATGGAGCCATATTTCTTGGTGAATTTGGGGTCGCCCAGGAGCACGGGGGGCGATAGCGACGCGTGGATCCATGCGCCCAGCCCCATCGCGTCGGCGGTGAGGAAGATGTTCTGCAGGATCAGATCAGCTTCGATCTGTGTGCGCATCTGCGCGATCGTGCCTAGCGGCACCTTGATATCGCCGTTGAGGAAGCCGTTCTTGACCCATTTTTTGACGCCGGCGAACCGATAGAAGTTGCGATCGTCCACCAATGCCGGCCGGGCGCCATCCGGCTGGGTGAGCAAATACATCAATCCGTTGATATATTGGTGGGACAAATCGACGACGGGAAACAGGATGGTGGTCCCCGGCAGATTCGACAGGAAGCGGTTGGAATCGAGATAGGCCGGAAAATCGCGCTTTCCTTCGGGCACGTCGATCCGGTGGTCGAACAGCTTCACCTTGGCCTGCGCGGCACGCTCGAGCAGCGTCGGCTCGTCGAAGCGCCCATCCGGCGACGGCGGCAGCTTGCGGAGGAAATAGGTCCCGCTGTCATTGATCAGAAAGAAGTGCGTGCCTTGCGCATTGTCGGGGCTTCCGGCGGTGCGGCCCATCATATTGACGTTGGGCTTGGCCATAATCGGCTTGTTGTCGCGCGGATCATTGAAGGGCCGGTCCGGCATGGTCAGGCCGGTGCAGCCGGTCATCGCGATCAGCACGGCTTCTTCGAGCTCGCCAAGCGGGGTGCGCGGATTGCTGCTCTGATAGCTCATCGAGCCGGCGGTCACGTTGCTGCCCCGGCTCACGCGGTGCGTGCGCCGATGCCAAATCGTCTCGATCAGCGGCCGCTCGAGCAGGGCGCGAAGGCCCGCGTGGCCGGGGGTCTCGGAAGCGCTCATTACAGCCTCACAGCTTCTGCGCCGGGACGGGGCGCCACGGCGCAAAGGCACTCGCGTCGCGCGGCATCATGCTTGCCAGCTCGGGGCAATGCCGCAGGATGACGCTGGTCATGTTGTTCTTCTCGATCCAATCCATTCCGAAATGGGAATAGATTTCGGGCCTGAAATCGACCGTCAGGAAGCGGTCGCTTTGCAGACGCCGCGACGCCATCAAGATGAAGATGCGGAACGCCGTATCGGAGAAACCGAAGCCGGCGGGCACGGGTTCGGCGAACAGCCCGACCATCGTGTCGACCTCGTCGATCGTGCGATACACGTCGCGCAGCTGGCGTACCGTTTCCGGATCCTCGTTCAGATCCTCCCACCGCTTGATGCGGGGCTTGTGCAGCCCGGCCCGGAAATCATTGTAACGCGGGACACCACGCCTGCGCGTGCGCACCAGATCGACCACCGCTAGGTCGATCCGTTCGCCGTCGCGAACGAACCCGCGCAACGAATTGGGGTAATTATGCAGCGTGATCGCGCCGGGATGCGCTATCCCGAACGAATAGAGCACGTCGGTGAGGCCGAGACGGCGCATCTGGTCATCGGTGGCCCGGCCCTGAATATCGGCGAAGCCGCAGGTCTCCAGCCGCGCGCCGTTGTCCGCGTCGTGGAACACATAATCGTCAGGGATAAGCGGGTGGAGCCGATAGACGGTCGCGAAATCCTCGGTCAGGCAATAAGGCGCGCCATTATGGTTCGGCTTGGTCTTGGGGATTCCGACTGCGGAATTGGTGTCCAGCAGCCATAGGCCCAGCCGCGTCGCCCAGTCGTTCGGCTTCGGTCCGTACCAGTTGTTCTTCAGCGCGATATCGATCGCCTGAGTGGCGAGAATAGCCGGCGTCCATTCCACGGTATGGATCTTGGCGATCAGCGCGGACACGATCAGGCGCGCGGTATTATAAACCTGATCGTCGCTCCATAGCGGGTTGTGGCGCCGCAATTCATCGCAGATCACATTGTGCTCGCGCGCAAATAATGTGTGCAGCGCGCTCAAGCCCAGCCACCAGCTCTGATTGAAGCCGGTCATATCCATGCCGTTGAGGTCGGTCGGCAGATAGCCGTTCGGAAGGCGGATATGCGCGCCCTCCCGCAGTGCGCTCGCCTGCGTTATGCTGGCGCCGTAAACCTCCGACCCATCCCACCAGTGCGATGCCTGGTTCCCAAACACCCGCTGCAGCCCGTCGGGCGTCTCCATCGAGGCGACATTGCCGGCGATGCGCATGGCCTCTTCCTCGGCGCCGTCGGGCGTATTGCGCCATTTGGGGAAGCCTTCGGGAAGCGGAACGATCACGTCCTTCTTGCCAAGCGCGAGACGCTCATGATCGACCCAGTCATGGACCTGGAACTGGATCCAGGCGGCCGCGAGGATGTTGAGAGAGCGCGCCGGAATGAAGGCGTTGCGCTTCAGCAAGGTCTCGCTGACGGTGATGGGATTCGGCTTGTCGAACAGATCGGGCTGATAATCCGGCTTGATGTTGCGGCCGAAGGGCTGCCCGACGGCGCCCATTTCGGGCGCTGACAGGTCATTACATCGTCCGTCGAAGCTCCGCGCGACCCGCTGCTGTTCGCTGAGCGGCGGCGGCACCGGGCGGGCCGTAGGCGGGGCGTCGGGCGTATTGGTGTCGATCAGATTGTCGCGCCGCAGCACATGACGGAACATGTCGAGGTTCATCAGGCCGAGGTGCAGCGGCAATTTATGCCATTCGACGAAACGGTTGATCACACCGAAGGCCCGCCTGCCGCACGCACTGAGGAAGCGGTTGCGCAACGGCGGATCGCTATGCCAGCGCGTCTGAAGCCGGTGCGCCGCGCTCGCGTCGTAGGCTGATTTGCGCGCGCGGTTGAGATTGCCAAGCGGCCGGAATTCGTCGGTCGTGTTCCACGGATTAAACGACAGCCCGTCCACCGCACGCGAGTTCGCCCGCGCCGCGGCGCAACCGACATCCGATTTAGCAATCCGAATTTCCGCCACCGCTATCGCGGGCGCGTCGCTCTCTTTCCAGGGGATCGAGGTGTCCTCGATCGGCGTGGTCCGTTCGTCAACGAAACGCTGTACGCAAAGCTCGAAGACGATGTCCCCTTCCGCCAGCCGAAGCGCCGCTTCCTTGGCAAGATATTCCGGATCCTTCACCGGATCCGGCGCCGCAGGAGCGCCGGGCGCGGGCCGGATCAGGTAGCGAACCGCCCCATCCCCCCAGCGAATGGCGCCACGGCTCCAATAATGTTCGAGCGCCACGCTACGGGCCTCGTGCCGGCGTGCGGTGGAAACGTTGCGGATCATCCGCAGGGTTTCGAAGGGCCCTTCCGAAAAGGCCAATCCGACGAGGCCCGCCAACCGGGACAGGCTTCCGCCAGCCGTCGCCACGGCGAAGCGCACGAATTGCCGGGCGTTGCGGGCGTGCGAGACCGGAAAATTGGTGGCGAGCAGATCATGGCTCTCTTTGTCCGATACCGCGATCCGAAGCGCGATTCCCCGGAGGTCGGGCCGATAGTCGGGGGCGGCATGGTTTGCAGCATTCGAGATGCGCACGATGGCATCGTAACGCGCGCCCGGCTTGGCAAAGCCTACGATCAGATCCGGGGGCAGCGTGTCGAGGAAAGTAACACTGGCCTGCTCGACCGCAAGCACGGCCTTGGCATGGAAAGCGCGATCGACGGCTGCCGCGCCGGCCGCTTTGCGCGCCTTCAGCTGCGCGCGCATGATGTCTACGGCAAGCCGATCGTTCTGCAGGCGCTCCGCCTCGGCGCTGCCTCCGGCGTAGGTTTCCGTCCAGCTCATCGCCTCCCCCCTACATTCAGCCCCGCAGGCGTTGTTCGATACGTTCTACTATTCCGGCGATGGTGCCGCGCGGCGATGTGGCGAAATGCGGAATCGCCCATCGCGTGATCTTCGCGTCGATGACCGACGGCTTGCCTGAGGCGAGTGCGTCGGCGAACGCCGCCTCGAACGCGTCTTCGCTATCGACGCTGTAACCATTGGCACCGCAGGCGCGGGCGTAAGCGGCGAAGTCCGGATTCTGGAACTCGACCAGCCCGCTCTCCGCATATTCGGTCATCTGGTAGATCTTGATCAGCTTGAATTCGGAATCATTGAAGATGATCCAGATCACCGGCAGGTCATGCTCGACCGCGGTCATCAACTCGAAGCCGGACAGCGAATAGCAGCCGTCGCCGCATCCCACGACGATCGTCCTGTCCGGATGCGCGGCCTTCAACCCGATCGCGCCGTTGGTGTGGCCGGCCATGGGCCCGAACCCGCCTGGCTTGCGGAAGTGCTGCCCCAGTTCCAGCTCCAGATAATAGCCGAGCCAAGCCAGATGGGCGCCCGCATCGGCGAGTACGATCGCGCGCGGCGGGAGCAGCCGACCCACGATCTGCGCCAACCGCCCAGGATGAATAGCACCCGGAAGGGGAAGGATCGCACGCGCCTCATAGTCGCGTCCGTCAATCGCCGGGGCCGCGCGCGGCCCGACCTTCTCGGCAAGCGCGCCGGTCAGCGCCTCGAGCGCAAGGCGGGCGTCGGCGACGATCGCCTTGTCTGCCTTGTAAGCCTTGTCGATCTCGCCTTCGGAAATATTGATGTGGATGAGCTTTCGGCCATCGAACAGCCCCTCCCAATAATTGAAGGTGGCGTGTTGATTGAACGCATTGCCGATCGCGAGGACGATGTCAGCCGCCATGAACGCCTTCCAGGCGCTGCTATGGCCACTGTCGCAGAATACGCCGATCGAGAGAGGATGATTCTCATCGACGATGCCCTTGCCGTCCAGCGTCGTCATTAGCGGGATTTGAAAACGCTCGATGAAGGTCCGGACTGCGCTGCCGGCGCCGCTGCGATGCGCACCGAAACCGACAAGGGCGACCACCGATTTACCCTTGGCAAGGGCATCGGCGAGCATGGTCGCCACATCCTCGACACGGGCTGGATCGGGAGGCGATGGCCGCCTGATTAGGCGGATCGGCCGGTGATTGCTCACCTCGTGCCCCGGCAGCCCGAATTCGCCTGGCACCGCGATATGAACCGGCCCCGGCCTGCCATCGAAGGCTCTGTTCACCGCCTCTTCGAGGATTTCGCAAGTCTGGTCGGGATGATCGATGATCGCGCTATACTTGGCGCAGGCGGCGAACATCGCGCCGGAGTCGGGCGTATTGTTCAGACCCGAGGTTTCGTTGAGCGAGCCCTTTCCCGCCCATTCGCGGTTGGCATAACCGGTGATCGCGAGCACGGGATACGAATCGGACATCGCCATCGCGAGACCCGAGAAGAGGTTGAATGCGCCGGGGCCGGCCGTCGCCCAGCAAACGCCCAGATGGTTCGAATACATGGCATAGCCGCAAGCCATGAAAGACGCCGCCTGTTCATGGCGGGTGACGATGCCCCGGATCTTTTCCGAATGCTTGAGCGCCAACATCATGCCGGTCGCCGTCTCACCGGCACCGCCGAAAGCAGCGCCGACGCCGATTTCCTCCAAACCGGCGACGATTGATTCGAAAACCCGCATATTTCCCCCCGAATTGGTTATAAATATCGAGGCAGCACTATTCTAAGCCCGGGATTGGCCCACATAGAAGATCAAATGATCTGTGACGTCAAGCCACCATTGACTCTAGAACTTAGTTGAATTTCACTGACTTCTGCATTTTCATTTGGCTTTCGGGATTATTTGCGGGGGCGAAGAATGGGGAGCGAGCAGAACGGCGACGCCCACATCGCCCAGGCTCCGGCGCAAGCCCAGCCGGGCTGCGATTTCCGATCGACCAACGGCGCTGCGGCGGACGCCGCTTCCCAAGTGGAGATGGTGGAAGCGGAGGCGCTGAAACGGCGGCGCGAGAGCTGGGGCCTACCCGGCGGCGATACAATCGGTCTTGCCCTATCGGGCGGCGGCATCCGTAGCGCGACCTTCAGCCTGGGCGTTCTGCGCGAACTATCCGCTTTAGGCCTCCTCACCCGGTTCGACTATCTCTCGACAGTGTCCGGCGGCACTTACATCGGCTCATTCTTTGGGGGCCTGTTCGTGCCACGCACCAAAGCGGATGGAACCAAAGAGGAAGCCGTCATTCAGGCGAAATCGCCAGCGGCGGGCAAGCTATCCGATCCTCTTGGCTGCGAGGAGGCTCGCAAGGCAATCGGCCTGCTGCGTCAGTCGGGCCGCTACCTCGCGCCGGCCGGGCCCACTGACTACTGGTTTGCCCTCGCGATATTGGCCCGCAACTGGCTGGGCCTGCACTTGGTGATCGGCTCGATCGTTTTCGGCGTAGCGCTGATCGGTATCTGGGTCCGGGCCCTTGATCGGCACCTCAGCCTCAGCAACGGATCGGCGTTTACAAGTTGGGTCGGGCCGATCGGAACAGCGGCGCTGCTCCTGCTCGCACTGTGCGTTACCCTTGGCTGGAGCTACTGGCTCACACGCCGCGACGTCGGTGGCAGCCGACAGAATGCCTTCGCCGCCATCGTGGCTTCAATCCTGTTGGTTGTGGCCTGCTGCGTCCTGCCAATCAGAGCCGTGATGATCGCGCGCGCGGTGGCTCTGATGGGAGGCGTGGCGGTGGTAATCTGGTTCATCTGCCTGCTTCGGACGCGAGATATCGAACGCTGGTTGAATGCGCTGCCCTCCGCTGAGCTCGAGCAGGCATGGGATGCCCAGCGGCTTTGGCTCACGCGGCTGCAAGCGGGGCTTTCGAAATGGACCGTTCTGATCGCAGCCTTCGCGATAACCGATGCCTTGGCGTTCGCGTTGGTGCGCGACGTCGTTGGGAAGCATGCATTGCTGCTCGGCGCGGGTGCACCATTGAGCGCCGCCGCGCTCGTCCCGGCCGCGCGCACTTTGCTCTCCCGGGCCGGTGCGCTGCAGCTGGACAAGCTGGGGCGGTTCACGAAAACCGCCTATAAGGCGGCGATCATCGCCGTGGCCGGCTTGCTCGTCGTGCTGACGGTGAGTTTCTGGTCCATGCTGGCTTATCTGGCGACGTGGAACTTCGGGCCAACGAGGGCTGATCCGCTGGCGAATCTCGGGGCAGCGTGGCCGCTTGTTATAGCGACGCTCATCATTCTCATCAGCGCCGTGGGAATCCGGCGAACCGCGAGCTTCCTCAATCTCTCGTCGCTTGCGACATTCTACGCCGGCAGGCTCCGTCGCGCTTATCTCGGCGCCGGCAACCCTGCACGCTTAAGATGTCCGATCGGCGTAGAGGTCGGCGATGCCGGCGACGATATCCAGCTGATCGATTATTTTGACAACGCGCCACCCGGTGCGCCGCTGCATCTGATAGGCGTGACACTCAACCAAACGCGCGGGCGCGGCTCCAACATCGTCCAGCGCGACCGCCACGGGCGTAACATCACGCTTGGTCCGGCCGGGATCAGTGTAATGCCGGATCTGGACGGAGAGTCCCTGCTCATAGGCTACGGCGATGAGCGAAAGGAGGAACGGCTGCCGCTTTCAACCTGGATCGGCATATCCGGCGCCTCCTTCTCTACCGGAATGGGGCAGCGCACGGGTTTCGGCTTCACCACATTGGCGGGCCTTGCGAATGTGAGGCTCGGTTATTGGTGGCGAGCCGGGCTGACCAGACCCGACCGGAGCGTTCAACGATATATATTGAACGAGCTGCTCGGGCGCTTCGCGGGGACAAGCGATCGTCGCTGGTACCTCTCCGACGGTGGTCATTTCGACAATACCGCCCTTTACCCGCTCATCCGCCGCAAACTTCCCTTCATCCTGGCGAGCGACAATGGCCAGGATCAAAGCTATGCCTATGAGGATCTGGCGAACCTCGTGCGTAAGGCGCGGATCGATTTCGGAGCCGAGATCCGCTTTCTGGACGCCGATGAGCTTGATGCCACCCTCGGCCGGGAAAGCGCCGTCCGGCACGCATTCGGCACCCTCAGCCAGATCGGCGGATGCGAACCGCCTGCCCCCGGAGCGGTCGCGGCGCTCGCCACGATCGCATATGGCTCCGATCGCTATGGCACCTTAGTGTTGATGAAGCCGCGTCTGACGGGGAACGGCCCCGCCGATCTGATCCGCTACAAGGCAGACAATGCCGCGTTTCCACAGCAGAGCACGTTCGATCAATTCTTCGATGAAGCGCAATGGGAGAGCTACTACACGCTTGGCCGATATATCACCCGGCTCGTGATGGAGCCGAAGGATGGCCGCTGGTCACCTGCCGAGCTCAAGCCACTGGCCGGCTGAGCCGCACGATTCTCAACGAAGTCATTGAAATCGCTGGTGACCCCTACGGGACTCGAACCCGTGTTTTCGCCGTACGATTCGGTTGTTCTGACAACAGGCGTCGTGGCGGGCGGAATGCAGCTGTCACGCGATAATAGCGTGCGCCTGCGAGGCGCGCGCGCCCCGTTGCCTAATGTAGAGCGTAGCATACCGGCGGAGCGGCGCGTCGACGCGGCGCTCGAACAGGGTCGCCAACCCGAGCAGAACCACCAGCAAGGTACATCCGCTCCATGGAGCGATCGCTTCGGGCGATTTACCGAGGAGCGCGAGTCCATGCGTCAAGAGTGCGTACAGCGGATAATGGATCGCGTAGAGGGGGTAGGACGCGGCCCCCAGCCAACTGAAGATGCCAGTATGGCGCGGTTCCAAGCGTACCGCCCAGAACATCAATGACGGCAAGGCAATCATCATGATCACTGTATCCAGCGAGTGCCGATCCTCCCAAGGTAAGAAAAGGAGCGGTACCAGCGCGAGGATCGGGATATATGCAAGCCGCGAAAGCCGGGCACTGGCGGGCGCCGTACGCGCAAGCAGCACGCCAACAAAAAAGCAGAAACTGACGCGAGGAAATCCCGCCCAGAAGGTAGGCCATCCCGTGCCGCCGAAGCTGAGATTATGGTAGGCGAGCCAGAGGAGGTCGCCCCCCGAAAAAAGCACGATCGCGACCAAGACCCGAACGCCAAGTCTTCGCCAGAAAACCGCGTAGACCAAATTGATCGCCAGCTCGAAAAGTAGCGACCATCCGACGGGATTGAGTGGCACGATCTCGGGCGTGGCGCGCGGAGTTGGCGACGGCAGCAGCAATAGGCCGGTGCCAATTGCGGTCGCCCTCTCGATCCCGGAAAAAGGCGACTCGCTGCTTAGGATCGCGAGGGCGTCTGCTGAAACGCCGATGGCGAGACCGATCGCGAACAACGGGTATAGGCGCACATAGCGCAGGAGCATGAACCGTTCGGCGGAAAGGCCCCTGCTGAACCGGTCTTCATAGGTGCGGCACAATACGAACCCGCTGATCATGAAAAACAGGTCCACTGCGAACCAATTGCGCAGCACCTGGAAGTGACCGATCATCGGCGCGATATGCGAGACGCACACAGCGAGCGCTGCAAAGCCGCGCAACCCGTCGAGAGTGTGGAAACGCGTGGGAACGATCCGTTCTGCTTTGAGACGGGGCGCCGCGATCTCGGACATGGCCGCAGAATAAACTTGTTCGGTTAAATTAGGCCTAAGGGATTGAGCGCCTACGATGGCCTCCGTCACGGTCAGCTAAGCAACCCAAGTTGCAACCGGGATCACGATGATATGACCTCTCGAAACCCTCGTTTGATATTAGATGAATTTTAGACCATTCCGGATCCGTAACGGACTTTTTTTCCGCTAAGTCATTGAAATCGCTGGTGACCCCTACGGGACTCGAACCCGTGTTTTCGCCGTGAGAGGGCGACGTCCTAGACCGCTAGACGAAGGGGCCGGTCTGACGCGAAGGCGCGCACATATGGGTGGCTGCCGGCGCCGTCAAGCCGAGTCTCAGGCGGCTTCGGCCTCGGCGGCTTCCTCCGCCTCGCGCTGCTCAGCCTGCTGGCGCGCCCACATTTCGGCGTACAGGCCATCGCATGCGACCAGGCTGGCATGCGTACCACGCTCGATGATGCGGCCTTTATCGAGCACGATGATCTCGTCCGCATGGACGATCGTCGACAGGCGATGCGCGACGATGATGGTGGTGCGTCGTTCGGCGAGGTGCCCGAGCGTCTCCTGAATCGCGGCCTCAGTGCGGCTGTCGAGCGCGCTGGTCGCTTCATCGAGGATCAGCAGTTGCGGATCCTTGAGCAGTGTCCGCGCGATCGCGACGCGTTGCTTCTCGCCACCCGAAAGCTTGAGGCCCCGCTCGCCGACCGGCGTGTCATAGCCCTGCGGCAGCGACGTGACGAAGTCGTGGATCGACGCGCCTTTGGCGGCTGCTTCCACCTCCTCCTGCGTCGCGCCCTCACGCCCGTAGGCGATATTGTAGCCGATCGTGTCGTTGAACAGCACCGTATCCTGCGGGACGATACCGATCGCGCGGCGCAGAGAGGCTTGGTTGACCTTCGCGATATCCTGGCCGTCGATCAGAATGCGTCCGCCAGTCACCTCGTAGAAACGGAATAGCAGCCGCGCGAGCGTGGACTTGCCCGCGCCGGACGGGCCGACCACGGCGAGCGTCCCGCCCGCGGGAACGTTGAAATCGACCCCCCTCAATATCTGCCGATCGGCCTCATAGGCAAAATCGACGTGATCAAAGCGTACCGCGCCGCCCTGCGTCACCAAGGCAGGCGCATCCGGCAGATCGACCACCTCCTCCGGCGTGTCGACCAGCTTGAACATCGCTTCCATGTCGATCAGCCCCTGGCGGATCTCGCGGTAGACCATTCCAAGGAAGTCGAGCGGGCGGAAAAGCTGGCTCAGCATAGTGTTGATGAACACGACGTCGCCTGTCGTGAACTGGCCCTTGCTCCAGCCCCACACGCTATAGGCCATCGCCCCCGCCATCATCGCGTTGGTGATGAAGCCCTGGCCAATATTGAGCCAGGCGAGGCTGGTTTCGAGCCGCGTGGTCGTGTCGATCAGCGTTTTGACGCTTTCGCCGTAGCGGCGCTGCTCGACGCCCTCGGCACCGAAATATTTGACCGTCTCGTAATTGAGTAGGGAATCCACCGCTTTCTGCGCGGCCTCGCCGTCTGATCGGGTCCATTCGCGCCGCAGCCCGATCCGCCATTCGGTCATGGTGCGTGTGAACCAGATGTAGAGTGCCACCATCACCCCGGTAGCGACCACCAGGCCCGGACCGAACTTGGCGAAGAAGATGATGCAGACCGCACCCAGCTCAAAGATGGTGGGGACGATATTAAACAGCAGGAAATAGAGCATCGTATCGATACTCTTGGTGCCGCGTTCGATCACTTTGGAGAGCGAGCCGGTACGCCGTTCAAGATGGAAGCGGAGTGAAAGGCGGTGGAGATGCGCGAAGACCTGCATCGCCAGCCGCCGCGCTGCCTCCTGCCCGACGCGCTCGAAAATAGCATTGCGCAAATTATCGAAAAACAATCCGCCGAACCGCGCAGCCGCATAGGCGACGACCAGTGCCATAGCGAGGCCGACCGCCTCGTGACCCGGGCTCATATGATCGATCGCCGCCTTATAGGCGAACGGCATCAGCAAAGTGATGCATTTGGCGCCTATCACCAACAGCATCGCCGCTACCACGCGCAGGCGCAGCCCCGGTCGGTCCTTGGGCCAGAGATAGGGGAGGAAGCGCCGCAGCGCGGCTAGGCCGTTTTCGGGGTTCGGCGTGGTTTCGGCTTGGGCAGGCGGCATCTCGTCCAAGATAGTATCTATCGGGAGGAGCGCCAGTGCGGACCGATCGTTGGGTGAGCGTACATAGGAGACGCGCATGGACACGCACGCCAAGGATCCAATGATCCACGAAGACGATCTGCCCGGCAGCGAAGCGACACTCGAGCCGAAACCCGACTACGAACCTCGCTATCCTGGATCGGGGCGGCTCAACGGCAAGGTCGCTCTGATCACGGGCGGCGACAGCGGAATTGGGCGCGCGGTCGCCGCGCTCTATGCGCGCGAGGGCGCGGATGTCGCCGTCCTCTATCTGTGCGAACATGAGGATGCCGAAGAAACCAAGCGCATCGTCGAGCGCGAGGGGCGCAAATGCCTCACGATCGCAGGAGATATCGGCGATCGCGCTTTCTGCTTCCGCGCGGTGGATCAGGTGATCGCCGAATTCGGCAAGCTCGACATCCTCGTCAACAATGCCGGCGAGCAGCATGCCGACAAGGACATCCGCGATATCACCGAAGAGCAGCTCCGCCGCACCTTTCAGACCAATATCTTCGGCATGTTCTTCATGGTCCAGGCTGCGCGCGATCACCTCAAGAAAGGCGCAACCATCATCAACTGCACCAGCATCACCAGCTATCAGGGCGAGCCTGAGATCGTCGATTATAGCTCCACGAAGGGTGCGATCACGGCCTTTAACCGCGCCTTGTCCGATCAGCTGATCAAAGAAGGCATTCGCGTCAACGGGGTCGCGCCGGGGCCGATCTGGACCCCACTCAACCCTTCCGGCGGCTCGACCAAGGAGAAGCTCGCCAACTTCGGCAAGAGCACGCCAATGGGCCGCCCAGGCCAGCCCAACGAGGTCGCGCCCGCCTTCCTCTTCCTCGCCTGCGAGGATTCAAGCTACATGGCGGGCCAGGTGCTGCACCCCAATGGCGGAACCGTCGTCAACGGCTGAACGCGCGGCGGTAATGTCCGATCATCCCGCCGCGGACCGGCTCGAATCGTCTGATCAGGCGCTGCTCGACCTCACCCGTCTGCTTCAGCGGACCGGCTATCATTTCGTAACGCCGACGCCGGCGACGCATTCACGTGTGCTGGCGCGCCGGGAGGAGCATGCCCGCGACCTTCGCGACGTGTTCGGCTGGAGCCTGCCATTCGCGCCGGACTT
>Ga0207647_10001321_pt1 | contig 19027 bp, 15 predicted proteins | sample KBSCornC2_FD_184295 | JGI IMG/M metagenome (GOLD analysis project Ga0207647, IMG submission 184295) | Corn rhizosphere microbial communities from Kellogg Biological Station, Michigan, USA - C2 (SPAdes) (version 2) | ecosystem: Host-associated > Plants > Roots > Rhizosphere ... | reverse complement strand
GAGAGGACCTAAATGTCGACATGTGACTAGTCTGTCAACTAGTCACCAAGCCATTCGGCTAAGGGGCGAGACTCCGCAGGACCAGATTTATGACTTCAGTCTGTGCATCGGGCGGCAGATCGATGCTGCGCTGGAAAAAAACCGGATCGTTGAAGAGAAGGAGCGCGTAATATATCGCCCTGCATGTCTCATCGATCGGGGTCTTCCGTTCGAATAGACCGCTCTCGCGGCCCTCTTTCAGAATCTCCTCGAGAAGATTCTGGAGGCGCTCGACATAGGCCTGCACCGGCGTCCAATTCTCCGACGACGCGTGGGTCGCGACCTCGTAGATTTTACGGTCGTTGAACGCGACGTCCATGGTCGCGGACGCCACAGTTTTGGCGAATTTCCGCAGTTTATCGTTTGCATCCCGGCCAGACTCCACCGCTTCACGAGTTTTGGTGAAGATCTCATCGAGGCACTCGCCGACGATCGCTTCGCCGATCGCCTGCTTCGATTCGAAGAAGCGGTAGATGTAGGCTTTGGAAAAGCCGATCTCGCGTGCCAGGTCGGCAACGGTGGTTTTCGCGTAACCGTAATGCGCGAAATATTCGTGTGCAGCTTCGACGATCTGGTCGCGCACGGCGTGCTCGGCGGGACCGCGCATCGGCGCGGACTTAGCGATACTCTGTTTAGCCATGAGGACCGTATAGCGCGCCGCGGGCTAATTGACAACGTGTGACCATTCCTGTCATAGGTCACTAGCAACAGTGATCGAGCAGTGAGTATCCGAACATGCAATTTCCGCGGACCATTGCGCTTGCCTCTGCAACGTCAGCGCTGCTGGCGGGCTGCGCGGTCGGCCCTGCTTATGTGCGGCCCGAAATGTCTCCCCCGCCGGCCTTCGTCGGCGCGTCCGCCGTGGAGGCAAATGTCGCGGTGGCCACCAAGGTGGACCTGGTCAACTGGTGGCGCGCGTTCGACGATCCGCTCCTCACAGGCCTGGTCGAACGCGCGCTGGCCCAGAACCTCGACCTTCAGCAGGCGAGTGCACGCGTGATTCAGGCGCGCGCAGCGCTGCGCCAAGCCAATGCCGAGCTGCTGCCGTCCGGTCAGATCAGCGGCCAGGCGAGCGAAAATTACCTGTCCAGCCAATCGCCGCAGGGGCGTATCGCGAGCGCCCTACCCGGTTTCGACCGCGAAGCGCAAAGCTACGAACTGAATGTCGGAGCGAGCTGGGAACTCGACCTGTTCGGCGGCAAGGATGCGGCGCGCGACGCCGCGCGCGCCGACTGGCAGGCATCGGCGGCGGCAGCCGTCGGCGCCAGGCTCACCGTCGCTGCTCAGACCGCCGACACCTATATCGCCATTCGCAGCTTGCAGGCGCGGCTCACCGTCGCGCGTGACCAGCTGAAGACCCAGCAGCAGCTGGTCGACCTTATCGGGCTGCAGTACCGCAAAGGGGTCGCGGCCGAGCTGCAATTGCGACAGGCCGAGGGTGCGCTCGCGCAAGTCAAAGCCGGCGTGCCCGAACTGGAGCAGAACCTCGACATCGCGATGAATGCGCTTGATGTGCTGCTCGGGCTGCAGCCGGGGTCGACCCGATCCGAGCTGGCTGCTGCCGCACCGATCCCCATACCGCCGCCCGTGTCGAGCGCCGGGGGGCCACCGACCCTGCTTCGCAGGCGTCCCGACATTATCGCCGCAGAACGCACGCTCGCCGCATCGAATGCGCGCGTCGGCGTCGCCGTTTCGGAATATTATCCTAAGTTATCGCTTGGCGGACTGATCGGCACCGCGACTATGAGCACCGGCGGATTGTTCCGCGGTGGCGCCACACAGGCCAGCGGCATCCTCGGTCTTCGCTGGCGACTGTTTGATTTCGGGCGTGTCGACGCCGAAGTCGCTGCCGCTCGTGGCCGCAACGCTGAGGCGCTGGCCGCCTACCGCCTCACCGTGCTTCGCGCTTCCGAAGACGTCGAGAACGCCTTTTCGAGCCTCGTCAAACAGCAAGCACGAGCGCAGATCTTCGCCGAGGGCGACCTATCTCTAACCAAAGCCCGAAAAACCTCGTTCGCGGCCTACAAGGGCGGGGTATCGAGCCTGATCGAGGTCCTCGATGCGGATCGGCGCCTGCTCGAAAACCGGGATGGCGAGATTCAGGCACGGGCCGCCGCTGCCCACGCCGCCGTTGCCTCATTCCGGGCGCTCGGCGGCGGCTGGGACGCTCCGAGAGCAACTGCCGGTCTCGAGCGCGCATCGGTGGACGATATTGCGCGCCAGGCCCAGCCCAGCCCCCTCAATCCACAACTCGGAGCGCATCACCATGGATGACGTCATCATCATCGGCGGCAGCTTTGCCGGTCTTGCCGCCGCGCTGCAGCTCGGCCGTGCCCGCCGCAAGGTCACCGTGCTCGATACCGGCCTACCGCGCAACCGCTTCGCTGCCCATTCGCACGGCGTGCTCGGCCACGATCACAAGCCACCGCTGGCCATCTTGTCAGAGGCGCGACAGCAGTTGGCGCGTTACCCCACGATCAGCCTGGTTAATGCCCGGGCGGACAGCATCTCTGGCGCCATTGACGATTTCTCCGTTCTCACGGCCGACGGGGAACGCTTTGGCGCGCGCCGCCTGATTCTTAGCTATGGCGTCGTCGACCAGATGCCTGAGGTTCCGGGCTTTGCCAAAGGCTGGGGCAGATCCATCGTGCCCTGTCCCTATTGCGACGGGTTTGAAGTCGCCGGCCAGCATTGGGGTCTCGTCTGGTCCGGCCCGCATTCGCACAACCAGGTCCGGCTGTTCCACGATTGGACCGACAGGTTGACGGTCTTGGCCGATGGCCACGACATTCCACCTGATATCCGGGCGGATCTAGCACGCCGCAAGATAGCTGTCGTCGATGGCCGGATCTCCGAAGTGGCCCATTACGGGGACCATAATGCCACCGTCAGGCTGGATACGGGATCCAAGGTTGCGGTCGACATCCTGTTCGCCCATCCGCGTAACAAGCCTTCGGCAAGCCTGCATGAATCACTGGGTCTCGCCACGGTCGATACCCTCCTGGGCATGATCCTCAAGGTCGACGAGCGCCGCGAAACCAGCGCGCCCGGCATCTACGCCGCTGGCGACCTCACCAACCCCCTCATTCCCTCCGTCACCACGGCATCGTGGCAGGGCGCAATTGCGGGTATCTCCGCGCAGCAGTCGATGCTCGTTTGAGAGCACAGATTCCCTTCCGGTTGCCGTGGGCCACTGTTGACGGGCCAGTGTCATGGAAAACCGATTGGCCGGCGAAGCGATTGCGCCGCCGGCCGGTACCGAGAACAGTCACGTTGCGGCGGCCGCGGCCGGGCCCAGCGCGCCGGCGAGATCAGCAAAGCTGCCGACGTTCTGTATCGTCAAAGCCAGGAGCGGATTTGGTAACCGCATTCCGCACAAATGGGCCCTAGGCGCACCGCGCGCCGATGTCTGCTTTCGAAAAACAGTAACTAAGAGCGGATAGACCGCTTCTGGCCCAACCGCGGTCACGTAGTCCCGCTCAGCGGCGTCATCTTCCCGGATTCAATAGTCAAACGATCAGGGGGCTCGGCGGGCGTAGCGTGTCGGCCACTACTAGTCGGCGCAAAATCTTGACATTCGTACGTACATAGCGTACAGAGGTCCAGCGATTTGTCGACGAATTGCTTACCTGACTTTGCGAGCAATGGCTCTTTCTCAAAACTGATGATTCCCCGCAGCCTGCCCAGGTTGATCTGGCGTTCAACCAATCAGCGCCACTGCATTCCATCGGTCGCGCCGCATCGCGCATCAAGCCACCGCTGCAGGCGCCAAATCATTAAGTTCGTTTCTGGTGTTTTTTTGTTTTTCCTTTCGCGAGGCCGGCCCTGAACGCGCCGGGAAGCCTGCGCACGCGGGGCTCTCGCGCGTCGCACTGAAAGACGGGTAGAGGAGGGGGGTACGGGCGGGAGAGCGAAGGCGGATCGCCCTCAGCGCTCAGCAATGAAACGCAATATCCCGATCTGCCGGTCCACGCCCACGTCGGACGGATGATTCATCCCGTCCATCACCGGCACCTCGGCGAAGTCGAACGGGCTGATGCCCAGGCAGGCAGCATTGACGCCATATTCGGATCCATTCGATCGGCGGCGATGATGGGTGTAGATGCCGCAGTTCGTGCAGAAATGATGTTCGGCCTTGCCCGTGTTGAAGCGGTAGGTGGCGAGCCGGTCTTCTCCGGCAATCAGCTCCAGGTCGTTCAGGTCCGCTGACAGGGCGACCGCGCCGCGCAGGCTGCAATAGGAACAATTGCAGCGGCGCGCCTCGGCCACGCCGCCCTTCAGTCGGACGCGGAACCGCACGGCGCCGCAATGGCAGGCGCCCTCCAGCATGTCCGTGGTCGCGTCAGTCATCTTCATCCTCATAATGCGCCAGTGCCAGCGCGCGGGCCTTGATCTGGCGGGTCATGCACCAGTGAACGAGCGCTTCCTCGCGGCCGTGCGTCACCCACACTTCGCTGGGTGCGAGTTCGGTGAGGGTCGCGGTCAGTTCGTCCCAGTCGGCATGGTCGGATATGATCAGCGGCAGTTCGACATTGCGCTGGCGCGCGCGCTGGCGGACCCCCATCCAGCCGCTCGCCATCGCGGTGATCGGATCGGGCAGGCGGCGCGACCAGCGGTCGTTGAGCGCGCCGGGCGGGCAGAGGATGATCTTGCCCCTGAGCTCGGCGGCCTTTGCGCCAGTGGCGGGGAGGAGCGGGCCGAGCTCGACGCCGAGCTGCTGGTACAGCTCGCACAGCCGCTGCAGGGCGCCGTGCAGGTAGATGGGGTCATGGTGGTTGCGGCCACGCAGCTCTGTGATCAGCCTTTGCGCCTTACCCAGCGCATAGGCCCCGACCAGCACGCATCGCTCCGGATTGGCGTGGAGCGCCTCCAATAGGCGGTCGATCTCGGACCCCGTGTCGGGATGGCGGAAGACGGGTAGGCCGAACGTAGCCTCGGTGATGAAGACATCACAGGGTACAGGCTCGAACGGGGCACAGGTCGGATCCGGTCGGCGCTTATAATCCCCCGATACGACGATGCGTTCGCCGCCATGCTCGAGCACGATCTGAGCCGACCCGAGCACATGCCCGGCCGGCACGAAAGTCGCCTCTATATCTCCAAGCCTTATGCTCTCTCCGTAAGCGACCGGCTGCCCATTTTGCGGTCCATAGCGACACTCCATGATCGCGATCGTCTCAGCGGTAGCGAGTACCGCGCCGTGACCTCCGCGCGCGTGATCCGCGTGGCCGTGCGTCACTAATGCGCGCTGCTGCGGCGTCGAAGGATCGATCCAGGCGTCTGCCGCCGGAAGGTAGAGCCCGTTCGGATGAGCTTCGATCCAGGAGCCGATACGCGCCATCGAAGGCTAATATGGCCGTGCTGCGGTTCCGGTTCCAGCCGGACTGCGGAAACTCGGATCGCCTGCTTCGTTGTTTTGGACGAAGGAGACGGAATATGGGCGGCAGTATCGGCCTTACGGCGGCGATCGGGGGCATCCTCCTCGCGGTCGTGATACTCTATGCGCTACTCAGGAATCAGCGGCGCACCGAAGCGGATCGCCGGCGGACCGAAGAGGCGACCAGGGATCTCTATGCCCGCACCGACCGGCAGGACAAAGCGACAGACCCCGATCCGGCGAAATTCTGATTGGATCGTGCTCCCTCTAAGAGGGAGGCAGACTGCGATGGCAGTACGTGTCGGGGCGGAGCGATGAGTTCTCTCCCCGTTCAAATTTCAGGCTGGTTCGAAAATCGTGGCTGGGCACCACGCCGATATCAGCTTGAAATGCTTGAGGTAGCTCGCACCGGTCGGCATGCGCTGCTGGTGGCGCCAACGGGCGCCGGAAAGACGCTAGCCGGCTTTCTGCCAAGCCTGGTCGACTTGATCGAGCATCCCATTACGGGTCTGCACACGATCTACGTCTCGCCGCTCAAGGCGCTCGCGATCGACGTGCAGCGTAACCTGATGGATCCGATTGCGGAGATGGGGCTCGACATCAAGGTCGAGAGCCGCACGGGCGACACGCCCTCCGATCGCAAGGCCCGGCAGCGCGTGAAACCGCCGCACATGCTGCTGACCACGCCCGAATCCTTGAGCCTGCTGCTCAGCCATCCCGACAGCGTGCTGCTGTTCGAAAACTTGAAAACGATTGTCGTCGATGAGGTCCACGCCTTTGCGACCGGCAAGCGAGGCGATCTGCTGGCCCTGTGCATGGCGCGGCTGCAAGCCTTCGCACCCGATCTGCGTCGCGTCGCCTTGTCTGCGACCGTAGCCGACCCCGACGCTTATCGTGCCTGGCTTGCTCCCGGCGGCGATATCGACGCGGTGGCGAAGGTGGATGGGGACCCCGGTGCCGAACCCAATCTGCATATCCTTTTGCCAGAAGATCGGATCCCCTGGGCCGGCCATTCCGGTCGCTACGCCGCGCAGCAAGTGATGGCGGAGATCGAAACACACCGCACCACGATCATTTTCTGCAACACGCGCAGCCTGGCCGAACTGATTTTTCAAGATCTGTGGGCGGTAAACGATCAAAGCCTGCCGATCGGCATCCACCATGGTTCGCTTTCGGTGGAGGCGCGGCGTAAGGTTGAAGCGGCAATGGCGGCGGGACGGCTGCGCGCTCTGGTCGCGACCGCCAGTCTCGACCTTGGTGTGGACTGGGGCGACGTCGATCTCGTCATCCAGATGGGCGCACCCAAGGGCGCCTCGCGGCTCACGCAGCGGATCGGCCGCGCCAACCACCGGCTCGAAGAGCCTTCCGAAGCGATCATCGTGCCCGGCAATCGCTTCGAATATCTTGAGGCGCGCGGTGCTATTGATGCGGTGGAGGAAGGAGAACTTGATCGCGATATCTTCCGCTCGGGCGCGTTGGACGTGCTCGCGCAGCACATCATGGCCTGCGCCTGTGCGGCGCCGTTCGAGCAGGCGGCGATGTTGCGCGAGATTCAGGATGCCTTGCCATACAGCGCGCTCAGTGCGGAGCTGTTCGGCCAGGTGCTCGATTATATCGCAACCGGCGGATACGCGCTGAAGGCCTATGACCGCTTCCGTCGGCTGACCAAAGGCGATGATGGACTCTGGCGCGTGAGCCATCCGCGCTTTGTCGAGCAGCATCGCCTCAATGCCGGAATCATCGTCGAAGCGGACATGCTCACGGTGCGCTTTCGCAATGGCCGCAGCCTCGGCAAGGTGGAGGAGGGGTTCGCCGCGAGTATGCGGCCAGGCGACACTTTCTTCTTCGCCGGCCTTAGCCTCGAGGTTGAGCGCATGGATACCGAGGATCTGATCGTCCATGCGACCCGAAAGCCCGCGCGCATTCCGACCTACGGCGGCGCGCGCATGCCGATCTCCACCAATCTCGCCGATCGCGTACGGCGCTATTTCGCCGACCCATCGCAATGGCCGCGCTTTCCTGATGACGTGCGCGATTGGCTCGAGATGCAGGCCCGCCGTTCGGCGCTGCCGCGGCCCGACCAACTGCTGATCGAGACATTTCCTCACGAGGGCCGCCATTACATGGTGGTCTACAGCTTCGAGGGTTGGAACGCACATCAATCGCTCGGCATGCTGATCACCCGCCGAATGGAAACGGCGGGCCTGAAACCGCTTGGCTTCGTAGCCAGTGATTACGCGATCGGCACCTACAGCCTGGAGCCTGTGACCGATCCGGGACCGCTGTTCAGTAAAGAGGTGCTGGAGGACGAGTTCGTCGATTGGGTCCAGCAATCGAGCTTGCTCAAACGCGCGTTCCGTGAAGTGGCAGTGATCGGAGGCCTGGTCGAACGCCAGCATCCCGGCAAGCGCAAGACCGGGCGCCAGGTCACATTCTCGACCGATCTGATCTACGACGTGCTGCGCAAATATGAGCCCGATCATCTCCTGATGCGCGCGGCCTGGGAGGATGCTCGCGCCAAGATGACGGACGTGGGCCGCCTTGCCGACCTGCTGGATCGCGCCGAGGGCACAATGCTGCATATGAACCTTGAGAAGGTCTCACCTTTGGCAGTGCCCGTTTTGGTACTAATTGGCCGTGAACGCGTCGCTCAAGGTGGTACGGAGGACGCTCTACTGATCGAGGCTGAGGCCTTGGCGGCGGAGGCGATGGTGGAGTAAGCTCGCGTAGACAAGGCTTCGGGGGACTTCTTGGCGAACATTCAGGGGACGCTTGGCAACGACACGATCATCGGGGACGATACCGATGCGCAGGGCAGTGGCGGCGACGACGTCATTCATGGTGGCGCCGGCAACGATATCATCGACGGCCGGGGCGGTAACAATTTCCTCTATGGTGACGATGGGGACGACCTGATCAAGCTGGGCAACCAAGCGGTTCAGGGCGGACACCTCCGCAGCGTGATCGACGGTGGTGCCGGATATGACACGCTCGATCTGCTTGGGTCTGGCTATTTCCACCTGACCACCAGCGATGGATCGATATTGTCGATCGACGAAAAGACGTCGCTCACGGGTCAGCTGCTCGGCACGCATCAGGCAACCAATATAGAGGCCATCCAGCTGGATGGATTTCGATCCAGTATCGATCTTCGCAATGCGGTGCAGAATTTCAAAGTCACCCTGAACGGCGACAATGCCGAAGTCTGGACCGGCCGCGGTGACGATATTGTCATCGGAACTGGTGATCAGAACGACAATCTCTTCATCCATTATTTAGGAGGAAATGATCAGTTCTTGCTGGGGGGAGATGACGGCGGGATAATGATCGATGCCATTTCAGGGGCGGCCGATCATCTCGTGGTGGACGGTCGTTCGGTCGATAGCGTCTATTTGACCTCGAATGCGATCTGGGGCCGAGGCGCTTATATCGATCTTTCGGTCCATTCGATCACGATCGGGGCGACTACGATCGACACTGGACACATGCTGAGAGTCGGAACAGCCACCTCAGACCATCCGGTCACCGCGCTGGGTAGCGGCGACGACGACGATCTCCTGCTTGGCAACGGGCCTGGGACGTCGACGGTCATCGTCGATGGCCGCGCCGGAAATGATGAGTTGTCGGCCTATGGAAATGTGCGGCTTTGGGGCGGTACCGGCAGCGACTACATCTACGCGGACCAGGGTAATGAATGGGTGAATGGCGATGGCGCCGTCACCGATAGCGCGCAAAGCCCGTCCCACGATCCTGGCGGCCCCGATACGATCACCTCAGGTTCCGGTAACGATCATGTCTATGGTTATAGCCAGTTCGCCGTCGCCGGCACGCCGGATGGCGCCGACCAAATCTACAGTGGGATGGGCGGCGATTATGCGAACGGCAATGCCGGGTCGGACTTCATTGAGGGCGGCCCGGGATCGGATAGGCTTTATGGTGGCTCTGGTGACGATCAGATTTACGGTGAAGACAGAGCGGATCCGAACAATTTTCTCGGCCCTCCGGGGAACGATCACATCAACGGCAACAAGGGCAACGACTCGCTCCACGGTAACGACGGGAATGATGCGGTGTATGGGGGTCAGGACGACGATGTCTGCTTCGGCGACGATGGCGACGATATCGTCTCGGGCGATGTGGGCAACGATTTCGTCAACGGGGGAGCGGGCCTCGATACATTGACCGGAGGAGCCGGCCATGATGTCTTCTTCTTCGAGGGGACCGATGCGGCTTTTGTCCTGAATGGCGGTAGCGGAGGCGCGGCTGACCTGATCACCGATTTCCATCATGGCGAGGACCGGATTTCGCTCGCCTTTGTCCCAGCGACGCTCCTGGATGGAACGGCGGCTAATTTCGCGAGCGCTCTGGCGGCAGCACAACAACTTCTGGACGACCACGCCGGCGATCATGAAGCCGCGGCGATGCAGGTCGGAGCGGATAGGTTTCTATTCTACGCTTCCGACGGGGGCGCCCATATCAATTCTGCCGTGCGGCTGTTGAACGTCGATTACATGGTCCTGACGCCAGCCGACTTTCAGTAAGGCGCATGTGGGTCGGTAAACCCGCCTATCTTGCTCCGCGCCAGCACGTAGGCGATATGCTACCCGCTTACGCTTATGCCCCTTCACCCTTTCCCTTGGATCGATGTCGTCGTCGTCCTCGCTTTGATGCTCGTGAACGCATTGTTCGCGATGTCGGAGTTGGCGATCGTCTCCGCGCGCAAACCGCGCTTGGAAGCGATGGCCCGCAGGGGCCGGCGCGGCGCACGCGTTGCGCTCGACCTTGCCGCCGACCCGGGCAAGTTCCTGTCGACCGTTCAAACCGGTATCACGCTGACTGCGGTTCTGACCGGCGCCTTCTCCGGTGAGGCGCTAGGCGGCCCGATCGGCGAGCGGTTGCAATTACTGGGCATGAGCCCGGAATCGGCGGCGCACTGGGGCTTCGGCCTAGTGATCGTCGCCACGACCTACCTCAGCCTAGTGATCGGCGAACTTGTCCCGAAGCAGCTCGCGCTCACCGCGCCGGAGCCGATCGCAGCGGTGGCGAGTGTGCCCATGCTCTGGCTATCGCGCATCGCCGCTCCGTTCGTTTGGCTGCTCGAGCACTCAAGCGGGCTGCTGATCCGGCTTATGGGCCTCCACCGCAAGCGGGAAAGCCAAGTCACGGCGGAGGAGCTCCACCTCGTCGTTGCCGAGGCCTCGACTGCGGGCGTGATCGAGGAGAGTGAACGCGCGATCATCTCGGGGGTGGTTCGCCTCGCGGACCGGCCTGTGCGGGAGGTGATGACGCCGCGAACTCAGGTTGAGTGGATCGACCTGGATGAGGAAAATCCGCTGGTGGACCTGCCGCACAGCCGGATGCCGGTGGGGCGCGGTTCGGTGGATCAGCTCATCGGTGCGGTGGAAACGCGGATCTTGCTGTCGGCCTGCATGTCCGGACAGCCGATCGACGTCGAAGCGATGATGCGCCCGGTTCAGGTGGTCTCGGACCAGATCGATGCGATGGACGCGCTGCAAGTGCTGCGTAGTGCCGACGTGCCGATGGCGTTCGTGCATGATGAGTATGGTCATTTCGAAGGGATTGTAACGCCCGTCGATCTTCTCTCCGCAATCGCAGGGGCGTTCGCCTCAGACCAGGATGACGATACCGATCCGCCGCTGGTGCAACGCGATGATGGGAGTTGGCTGATATCCGGCTCGGCGCCGGCCGATCAGGTGGCTGAGAGGCTCGGCTTGGAACTTCCGGAGGACCGCGATTATGCGACCGCCGCCGGATTCGCACTATCCGTGCTCAAACACCTGCCCAGGGTCGGCGAATCCTTCGAAGACCTCGGGTGGCGGTTCGAGGTGGTCGACATGGATGGCCGCAAGATCGACAAATTGCTCGCAATTTGCCTCGCGCGTTGATGGCTCGGGCGTGTCTGCGCCCGGGTGCACGATCTAAGCACGGATAGAGGGATTGCGCGCCTTCTTAGTTAACCAGCGCTTTAGTATTTGCCGATAGATCCCGTTCACTGCTGACCCGCGCGCGCCGATCGCTCGCTGGTATGGAGACACAGCGATGAACATGATGACGAGCGGCTTCGGTATACCAGGTTTCAAGACGCTCAACGCGAACGGCCATCTCATCCATTATTCCGAGCAAGGCGCGGGGTGGCGCTATGACACCCTGCTCGAGAAGGAGCCCGAAACGATCGAGTGGATCGATACGTTCGCGCCTGGCGAGACATTGTGGGACATCGGCGCCAATGTCGGCATCTATAGCATCTATGCGGGGGTGAAGGGGGTTAGGACGCTCGCGTTCGAGCCGCACTTCGCCAATTATCAGCAGCTCTGCGTCACCGTGGCCGTCAATAGTCTGCAGGATGTGGTGACGCCTTTGTGCCTCGCCTTTGCGGACAGGAAATCGGTCTCGGCGATGAACCTCGCCAGTCTTGAGATCGGCACGTCGATGAGCAATTTCGGCGCAGCGCTGGATTTCCGCGGCAATGCCTTCGACCCCGCCTTTCGTCAGGGCATGATCGGCTATGATCTGGACAGCTTCGTCGCTGACTTCGGGATCGACATCCCTGATCACATCAAAATCGACGTCGATGGGATCGAGCTGCCGATCGTCGAAGGCGCGCAAAAGACGCTGGCGAATCCGAAGCTACAGTCCGTGTCGATCGAGCTGATCGAGAGTGACACGGCACAGGTCGAGGCAGTCACGGAGATTATGGAGCGGGCCGGGCTGCAGTTCGTCCACAAGAAGCAGAATGCCGCCTTCGCGACGCCCCAAACCCGCGACGTGCTCAATTACCTCTTTCACCGGGACCCCGCCAACTTGGCAGCTCGCCTGGACGAGGTTCGTGGTGGGAACCCGCCCGCACTAATCGTCGAGGAAGCCGAGGACGTCCCCGTGACGACCGACGAACTCGTTGCCCGGATCGTGCGGCGGATCCGAGATGCCGAAGTGGATGATGTACCCAGCCCCAATATCTTCATGGAGGATATGCTGCCGGCGAACGTCTATCGCGAATTGCTCGCCAGGCTTCCGGGCGATGAGGTGCTGGACCCGATCGACCATCCGGATGCGATTGCAGAGGATGGCCGCCGCACACGCTATTTGCTCGACCTTACACCCGCATCGCTGGAACGGCTGAAGCCCGAGGACCGACCCTTTTGGGAAGCGATGATCGCCGTATTCACAGCGTCCGAAATTACCGATGCGATCGTCGAGAAATATAAGCCCACTTTGCGCGCGCGATTTGGCGACGCCATCCCCCAACTTGTCGCGGTTCCGATCCTTTATCGCGACTTGCCGGGCTATCGCATCGGCATCCACCCGGACACCGCGGCTAAGATCGCGACGATGCAATTCTACCTGCCCGACGACGATACTCAGCTACATCTTGGCACCGCCTTCCACTGCCGCACGGCGGATGGTTTTCGGCGGCACAAGACCAACGCCTTCAAGCCCAATTCGGCTTATTCCTTCGTGCGGAGTGAGGAGAGCTGGCATAGCGTCGACCAATTGGGTGCCCACGAGAAGGTTCGCAACACGATCGCCCTGACGTTCTACATCAAGGGCCAGGAATATCGCTCCGACCCGATGACCACTGCCGCACCGAGCGAACCGAAGGTCTTCTATGACGTGGAGAAGGCGGAGACGCTTCGCAAGCTGGCGAAGACGTTTACGCGGAGAGAGCATGTCGCGGCACTCTTCAAGCAGGATGGCGTCGGGGTCGAACTCGGGGTCGCAGCAGGCGACTTCTCCGAACGTATCCTGCAGTTCGATCATGTCGGCTATCTGTTCAGCATCGACATGTGGGGGGGCGATCGCGGCCACGGCACCGATCAATATCGTGAAGCTATCGTTCGGCTGAGCCCCTATCGCGACCGAAATGCCATCATGCGCATGCGCTTTGACGAGGCACTCCACCTCTTTGCCGACGAGTCCCTCGATTTCATCTATGTCGATGGCTACGCCCACGATGGCGAATTGAACGGCGCGACCTTCCGCGATTGGTTCCCCAAACTGAAGCGTGGCGGCATCATCGCCGGTGACGACTATGCGCCCGACTGGCCATTGGTCGTCCAAGCCGTCGATGCCTTCGCCGCTGAAAACGGCCTCGAGCTCCACGTCATCGACTGCCATGAGGATAAGTGGAACTCGATGTACCCGACCTGGTTCGCGATGAAGCCGTAGGGGCCGCACCATGTTGCACGACTTCAGACTGAAGGAAGGCACGAACCGGATCTCGCACGAGACGATCCTGGATCACGGCCGCGCCGTGCTGGACGTCGAGTCCGGTGCCCTGGCCGAATTGAGCCGGGCGCTGGACGAGGAATTCGCCCGCGCCGTTGAGCTGATCCTGGGTACCAAGGGCAGGGTCGTCGTGAGTGGCATGGGCAAGTCCGGGCACATCGCCCGTAAGCTGGCTGCGACCTTCGCCTCCACTGGAACGCCCGCGATCTTCGTCCATCCGGGCGAGGCGGCGCACGGGGATCTCGGCATGCTGCTCGCCGATGATCTGTTGGTGATGCTGTCCAATTCCGGTGCAACGCCCGAGTTGCGGCCGATCCAGCAATATGCCTGCCGCCTGGGTTGCTCGATTATCGCGATCACGTCTCAACGTCATTCGCCGATAGGTAAGGTGGCGAGTGCCTGCATCGCGCTGCCGAGGGTCCGCGAGACCTGCCCCCTCAACATCTCGCCGACCACGTCGACGACACTCATGCTCGCGTTGGGCGATGCGCTGGCGGTTGCCGCCATGAGCATGCGCGGTATTTCACGCGAGCAGCTTGAGCAATTTCATCCCGGCGGCGTGATCGGTTCCCGCCTGCTCCCGGTCAACGACATCATGCATGGTGGAGACGAGGTGCCGCTCGTGCGGCAGGATCTGCCAATGCGAGACGTGCTGGTCACGATGACGGAGAAAAGCCTGGGCCTTGCGGGAGTGATCGACCCCGCAGGTCGCCTGATCGGCACCATCACCGATGGTGATCTTCGCCGTGGCTTCGACAGATTGCCGACGAGCGTCGCGGCCGACATGATGACGGTTAATCCCAAGACCGTGCCGGATGGCACCTTCGCCGAAGATGCCATGGCGATCATGACGGTAAACAGGATCACGGCCTTGTTCGTGATGGATCACGACGAGCCGGAAAAGCCGATCGGCGTGGTGCATATTCACGATTTCAACCGGCTCGGCGTGCGCTGACGAGGCCTTAGCTCTCGTCCCTCGTAACCGGCTCAGCTGCCCAGTTTGCCGAATTCCGCTTCGAACCCGACTATGTCGCCCTTGGCGAGCAACCGGGCCTGTTCGACCCAGCGATCGCGCGCGATGCGGCCCTTGAATGCCCCCATTTGCGCATCGATCGCAGTGACGTCGGTCTCGTTCCACGAGGCGATTTGATCGAAGCGGGTCACGCCCAGTTCGTTGAGCCGGCTTGCCGCTTTAGGGCCGAGCCCCTTGAGCTGGGTGAGAGTATCACCCGGGCCTTGGACGGGCTCCATGCTCGGATGCGAATTGATACCCACGAATTGGTCGATCACGTCCTCGACCGCATCTGCAATCTCGGTGGTCAGGCCATGACCTTCACCGGCAGTGGAGGCGGGGGCCGCCGCGACAGCCGGTTGTGTAGCCCGCTCGACCGGGCGGAGCGGCGGCGCAGCGTCGAAGCTCACATGCTGTTTGCGGCCGCGGACCAGGAACAGGAGAGCGAGTGCGATCACCACGACGACGGCGATGATGATAATGATCGTAGTGCTGTCCATCGATCCTCCTTGGGTCGATCGCGCGTCTAGCCCCGGCCGCCCGGTTCAGGCAACCCGGCTCGCTTCGCGCTCGAGCTCGCGCCAGCCGATGTCGTGGCGGCAGAAGCCCGTCGGAAAGTCGATCAGGTCGACCGCGGCATAAGCGTTGGCCTGTGCCTCGCCGACATCGGGCCCTGTCGCTGTCACAGCGAGCACACGCCCGCCGGCCGCGACAAGCTCTCCGCCCGCCATCGCCGTACCCGCCTGAAACACTTGCGCGCCGAGCGCTTCGGCCTGCTCGATCCCGTGGATCGTGCCGCCCTTGACGGGTGGGCCGGGATAGCCGTTCGCCGCCATCACCACGGTAAGCGCAGCACGATCCGCCAGCGGCTGTACGGCTGCTTCGTCCAGACGTCCCTCCGCCACGTCTGCGAGCAAGGTGATCAGATCGCCGTCGAAGCGGCTCATCAGGACCTGCGCCTCAGGGTCGCCGAAGCGGCAATTATATTCGATCAGCTGCGGGCCCCGGGAGGTGAGCATCAGTCCGGCATAGAGGATGCCCGAATAAGGCGTACCTTCGGCGGCCATTGTCTCAACCGTCGGGCGCACAATCGTGTCGATGACCTGCTGCTCGAGTTCGGGCGTCAGGATCGAGGCGGGGCTATAGGCGCCCATGCCCCCTGTATTCGGGCCGGTATCGCCATCGCCGACGCGCTTATGATCCTGAGCCGAGCCGAACGGAACGATGGTTTTGCCGTCGGTCAGCGCGAAGAAGCTGACCTCCTCGCCCGTCAGGAACTCCTCGATCACCACCTCCGCACCGGCGCTGCCGAAGCTGCCGCCAAACATGTCATCGATCGCTGCTTCAGCCTCTTCGCGCGTTGTGGGGATCACCACGCCCTTCCCCGCGGCAAGGCCATCTGCCTTGATCACCACCGGCAGGCCAAAGCGCTCCAGCGCGGCCTTTGCTGCAGCCGAATCTCGAAAACGTTCATAATCGGCAGTCGGGATGTTGGCGCGGCGACAAAGATCCTTGGTGAAGCCCTTCGAACCTTCCAGCTGCGCCGCGGCAGCGGACGGGCCGAACACCAATATCCCTTCTGCGCGCAGACGATCGGCGAGCCCTTCGACCAAAGGCTGCTCAGGACCGATCACGACCAGCCCGATATTCTCCTCGCGCGCGAAGCCGACAATGTTATGAGGCTCGACATCGACCAGCTCGGCATGCTGCGCTATCCCCGGATTTCCGGGTGTTGCGTAGAGTTTGCTCAGCCGTGGCGATTGCGCGAGCCTCCATGCAAGCGCATGTTCGCGCCCGCCCGAACCGATGAGCAGGACCTTCATGGCGTCTTCATTTCCTCCGGAATCTGCCGCGCTGTTAGCCGAGGAGTCGCCCGGCGACAATTCACCCGCGCTTTCCGTGTCCGAGCTTTCCGGCGCCCTCAAGCGCTCAGTGGAGGACATGTTCAGTCACGTGCGTGTCCGTGGCGAGATTTCGGGGTTCAAACGGGTCGCGTCGGGGCATTCCTATCTCACACTCAAGGATGATCGTGCCTGCCTCGACGGAGTGATCTGGAAAGGAACACCAGTCGCCTTTCGGCCCGAAGATGGCGTCGAGGTGATCGCGACCGGCCGGCTCACCACATATCCCGGCCGCTCGCGCTATCAGATCGTGATCGAGCGGATGGAATTGGCGGGTCAAGGCGCATTAATGGCGCTGCTCGATCAGCGTCGCCGCGCGCTCGCCGCAGAAGGCTTGTTCGATCGCGAGCGCAAGCGGCCATTGCCCTTCCTGCCGCGCAGGATCGGGGTCATCACCTCGCCGACGGGCGCGGTGATCCGTGACATATTACATCGCCTTGAGGATCGCTGCTCCACGCATGTGCTGCTGTGGCCGGTGGCAGTGCAGGGGGAGGGTGCCGCTGCGCAGATCGCGGCGGCGCTGCGCGGCTTCGCCCAACTTCCCGAACCGCCCGATCTATTGATCGTCGCCCGCGGCGGAGGGTCGATCGAGGATCTCTGGGCCTTCAATGAGGAAGAGGTGGTGCGGGCGGTAGCCGCATCGCGGATTCCCGTCATCTCGGCCGTAGGCCACGAAACCGACGTCACCTTATGCGATTTTGCCGCCGACGTGCGCGCGCCCACCCCGACGGCGGCAGCGGAGATGGCGGTGCCGGTCCGCACCGAATTGCTCGCGACGGTGCGAGAGCTGGGGTTGCGCGCTGGCCGCTGTGCGCGCCGCTATCGAGATCATGCGGCCGAACGTCTGACCGCAATCGCACGGCATTTGCCACCACCCGACCGTCTGCTCGCGCCCCAGCGGCAGAAACTGGATGATCTCGGGGAGAGATTGCCGCGCGGTCTTTCCTCACGGCTCGCACATGCGCGGCGCGACCTTGCCGAGGCTGCGGGCGCATTGCGACCGAACCTGCTCTCCAGCAAAGTCTCGCGCGGTCGAGAGCGGCTGGCGGCGGTCAGGCTCCGGCCGGCGCTGATCAACGCGCGGATCGTCGAGGCGCGGGACCGGCTCGGGCGTTTGTGGCGGCTGGCGAAGCAGCTCCACCCTGACCGGCCGCTTGCTCGGGGCTATGCGCGGATTGAAGCCCGTGATCACAAGGTGATCGCGACAAGTACTGCGGCCAAAGCCGCTGGCGCCGTGACGCTCGTTTTTGCGGATGGACGGGTGGGCGCGCGGGTTGAGGGTGGCACGCGCGCTGCTATGGAGCGTTCCAAGCCCGAGCAGCCGACCCTGCTCTGAATTGGAAGGCGCGAACAACATGCTGATGGCCCAAGGGAAACCTGCCAAGCTTCACTACATGGCCAATGGCTTCCGCGTGCTCGTGCCAGGGGATCATGTCGTGTGCGCCCGGTCGGGTGAGCGCATCGCGCTTGAAGACCTCCGTTATTGGAGCGTCGCGCGTCAGGAGGCGTACGCTACGGCCGAACTCGCGACCGAGGCGGAGCGCTAGGCTTTGAGAATTGCCGGCGCGCTGACCGCGCTATTGTTGCTCGGCGGATGCATTCCTCGCCCGATCCCGCCAGGTCCTACCACTCCGCCGCCGCCGATAGGCCAGCCGGTAATGCCGCCGCCGCCACGCATAGTAGATGCGCAGATTTTTGCGCTTAGTGGCCCTGCTCAACAGGGAGCCCTGCTCAGCGGTACTGTGCCTGTTGGGACCGCTTTGCTCATGCTGGACGGCAAGTCCGTTCGCTTTGCTTCCGATGGGCGATTTATCATTGGCTTCGGTCGCGATGCGGGCCCCTCGTCGCTGCTTGAAGCCCGCCTGCAGGACGGACGGCTGCTGCGCCTGCCAATCACGGTTGCTCCCCGGCACTGGGATATTTCGAGCTTGCCGACGCTCTATCGCGGCACTTCGCCAAGCCCCGAATTCCTGAAGATCCGCGCGGCTGAGCAGACGCAGATCGAAGCGGCGCGCGCTGCCAATTCTGATAGCGAAGGCTGGCGGCAGAGTTTTCGTTGGCCAGCGATCGGCCGGATCAGCACATTGTTCGGATCGCAACGTATCTATGCGCGGGGTGTGGCGGGTGCTCCGCATAGTGGGCTCGACATTGCGCGCGCTGTTGGAGGGGCGGCGCTGGAAGGTACGCCCGCTTATGCACCCGCTGATGGCGTCGTCGTCCTCGCAACTGATCACCCCTTCAGTCTGGAGGGCAATCTCGTGATGATCGATCATGGAATGGGGTTAGTGAGCTCCCTGATGCACCTGCAGCGCATCGACGTTCGCCTGGGAGACAAGGTGACTCGGGGCCAGCCGATTGGGCTGATTGGCCGCACGGGCCGCGCGACCGGTCCGCACCTTCACTGGGGTGCCACCTGGCAGGATGTACGGATCGATCCAATTCTGCTCGTCG
>Ga0207647_10001318_pt1 | contig 19063 bp, 17 predicted proteins | sample KBSCornC2_FD_184295 | JGI IMG/M metagenome (GOLD analysis project Ga0207647, IMG submission 184295) | Corn rhizosphere microbial communities from Kellogg Biological Station, Michigan, USA - C2 (SPAdes) (version 2) | ecosystem: Host-associated > Plants > Roots > Rhizosphere ... | reverse complement strand
CCGACCATGGCGGGCATGCGTCGTCGCGGTGTGCCGCCGGCGGCGCTGCGTGAATTCGTCAAGCGTATTGGCGTCGCCAAGGCCAACAGCGTGGTCGATGTCGGCATGCTCGAATTCTGCATCCGCGAGGAGCTGAACCGCACATCGCAGCGGCGCATGGCGGTGCTGAAGCCGCTCAAGGTCGTGATCGAGAACTATCCGGAAGGGCAGACCGAGGAGCTCGACGCGATCAACCATCCCGACGATCCCTCCGCCGGGACGCGGAAGATCACGTTCGGCCGCGAGCTCTATATCGAGCAGGACGACTTCATGGAGAACCCGCCCAAGAAGTTCTTCCGCCTGTCGCCGGGCAACGAGGTCCGGCTGCGCTACGCCTATTTCGTCAAATGCACCGGCGTGATCAAGAACGATGCCGGTGAGGTGGTGGAGCTGCGCTGCACCTACGATCCCGCGACCAAGGGCGGCAACGCGCCCGACGGCCGCAAGGTCAAGGCGACCATGCACTGGCTGCCGGCGGCAGCTTCGAAGCCGGCCGAAATTCGCATCTACAACCAGCTGTTCGCGAACCCGAGCCCGGACGCCTCGAACTTCGCCGCCGATCTCAATCCGCAGTCGCTGGAGATCCTCAGCGATGCGCGGATCGAGGCATCGGTCGCGGAGAGCAATGCGACCGAGCCGATGCAGTTCGAGCGCCAGGGCTATTTCGTGCGCGACAAGGACTCGACGCCCGGCAAGCCCGTATTCTCGCGCACCATCGGCCTGCGCGACACGTTCGCGAAGGAAGTCGCGAAAGGTTGAGGTGCGCATGAGCAGTGAAGCCGACGCCATCGTTTCCGCCATCATCGCGAAATGGTGCGCCGGCTTCGCAACGCTCGATGCCGCCGCGCTGTCGTCGCTCTATGCCAAGAGAGCGTTCTTCTTCGGCTCCAACCCAAAACTCTATCGGGGTCGGGACGGCGTCGCCGATTACTTCAACGGCCTGCCGCGCTGGCGCAAGCCGAGTGCTGCGTTTTCCGAGGTGCAGGCCGCGCAGGCCGGTCCTGATGTCATCAACATGGCCGCGATCGTGTCGTTCGATTTCGCGGGCGAACGCCCGGAACTCGCCGTCAAGATGAGCTGGGTCATCACGCGCGAGGACGCCGACTGGAAGATCGTCAATCACCATGCCTCGTCGAGGGTCCCGATGATCTAGCAGTGGAGGGCTCTGCCCGTTCCGCCAGGTGCGCGGTCGCCGCCCGCTAGATGTCGTAGTAGAGATGGAACTCGTAAGGATGTGGTCGCAGGCGGATCGGGTCGACCTCCTTCTTGCGCTTGTAGTCGAGCCAGGTTTCGATCACGTCGGCGGTGAAGACATCGCCGCGTAGCAGGAATGCGTGATCGCGCTCGAGCGCGTCGAGCGCCTGGTCCAGCGATCCTGGCGTGGACTTCACCTCCTTCGCCTCCGCAGGCGGGAGGTCGTAGAGATTCTTGTCGATCGGGCCGCCGGGGTCGATCCGCTTGTCGATACCGTCGAGGCCGGCCATCAGCATTGCCGCGAAGGCCAGGTAGGGATTGCAGGACGGATCTGGCGAACGAAACTCGACGCGCTTGGCGCGCGGATTCGGCGAATACATCGGAATCCGGCAGCAGGCGGAGCGATTGCGCTGGGAGTAGACGAGGTTGATCGGCGCTTCATAGCCCGGCACCAGACGCCGATACGAATTCGTGGTGGGGGCGCAAAGCCCGCACAACGCCCAGGCGTGGCTCAATAGCCCGCCGATGTAGTAGCGGCCGAGCTGGCTCAACTCGGCGTAGTCACCTTTGTCGTAGAACAGATTGGTCTCACCCTTCCAGAGCGATTGGTGAACGTGCATGCCCGAAGCGTTGTCCTCGAACAGCGGCTTCGGCATGAATGTCGCGGTCTTGCCGTGCTGATGCGCGGTGTTCTTCACCACGTATTTGTAGATCATCAGGTTGTCGGCCATCCGGGTGAGGGTGGTGAAGCGCATGTCGATCTCGTTTTGGCCGCCGGTTGCGACTTCATGGTGATGGGCCTCGATCTGGATCCCCAGAGATTCCATCGTCAGCACCATTTCGGTGCGTAGCGCCTGCATGCTGTCGGTCGGGGGAACGGGAAAGTATCCCTCCTTCGGGCGCGGTTTGTGGCCGAGGTTCGGCCCTTCCTCAGAGCCGGTGTTCCAGCTGCCTTCGCTGGAGTCGACTGCGTGCATGGCGTAGTTGATGCCCTGTGCGTAGCGCACCTCGTCGAAGACGAAGAACTCCGCTTCCGGGCCGAAATAGCTCGTATCGGCGCGCCCGCTGCCCTTGAGGTAGATTTCGGCTTTCTGGGCGATGTAGCGGGCATCCCGGCTATAGGACTGGCCGGTCACGGGGTCGCGGATGTTGCAGATGAGAACCAGCGTTTTGGCCGGACTATAGGGGTCGACGAATGCCGTCGTCGGGTCGGCGACAACCAGCATGTCGCTTTCCTGGATCTCCTGGAAGCCTCGGATCGATGAGCCGTCGAATCCAAAGCCCTCATTGAGTGCATCGGCGTTCACCGCGCTCGGCGGGACGGAAAAATGTTGCCACATCCCCGGCAGGTCGGTGAACCGCAAATCGATCATCTGGACTTTCTCGTCCGTGATCGCCTTCACGAGGTCTTCGGCTGTCGTACATTTCGCAACCATGGCTTCGCTCCCAGGTCAGCGTCCCGAGATCGCGTAGCCGTTCGGCCGCAACCTGGCGGCTCGCGACGGACTGTGGTCCACGTTCGGCGTTGTCGCCGCAGTCAGGCAAGCTTCGCGCGACGGCAGTCAGCTTTGATGTGGCCCGCGCATCAGCTTCATCGCGTCTTCGATGTGCCGCCAGGTTTTAGCCAATTCGAGCTCGCCCTTCTGCTCGAGGTTGATGGCGTTTTGAGCGGCTTCCGCAATGGCCTTGGGGCCATGGGCTTCCAGCAACTGCCGCGCATAATCGTGGATTTCCATTTCTCGCATGGCGTCATCTCCCTCTTGTTCTGGGCGCGAACCGGGCGGGCCTAGAACGGCAGACATTGACACCTGTCAAGCGCCGATAGTCTGCATCCTGGTGCGCCGCACTTGCAAGGGCCCTTTCCGGGCGTGGGCGGCCGGATGGGGCGCCGGCTCCTGGTCGCGGCAACACAGCGCAGGTCGGAGGGATGCTTCTTCACCGGTGCGCCCCCATATCAATACGAGAAGGGAGGTGAGCATCATGCGCATCCAACATTGGCAAGACGCTGGTAGCCTGTTGGTGGGCGTGTGGCTGGTCCTGTCGTCCTTTGTCCTCGGCTTATCCGGGGCGGCTGTCTGGATCACCATCGCACTCGGGCTCGGCGTCATGCTGTTTGCCGTGGAAGCCTTTGTCATCCCGTCCTACCTGGAAGAGTGGGGCGAAATGCTGCTGGGCTTGGCTCTGGTGCTGGCGCCTTGGTCCATTGGCTATGAGCCCGTATCGGCCGCGGTCAGCAGCGTATTGTCGGGCCTATTGGTGATCTTGCTCGCTGCTTGGGAATTGATAACCGATCGCGACTTCAGTACCTGGTGGCACGATCACTGGCCTCACCGCGCCGGCTGAGACGAGAGGTTGCCGGCTTCTCTCCGACCGCCATCGGCTGGCGGCCGGAGGAGAGGTGGTTACGTTACAATGCGGCTCTGGGCTCGATCGGTTGCCAGATGCTGATCTTGCGCGTCTCCGGCATCAGGAAGACAGCGAGCACGAAGCACACCGCGGGGACCACGATCGGGTAGATCAGTGCGTAGCCGATGCTGCCGGTCGCGGCGAATGCCGCCGAGGTGATGAACGGCACCAATCCGCCACCCCAGCCGTTGCCGATGTGGTACGGCACCGATACCGACGTGTACCTGATCCTGGCCGGAAAGTATTCGGCCAGGAATGCGCCGACCGGCCCGTAGACCATCCCGACGTAGCAAACCAGGATGAAGATGATGAAGATCGCGGTCGGATAGTTGATGCTGCCGGGCTGCGTGACCGTTCCCAGCCACAGATAGAGCGGATAGTACGTGATCGCAGCGAGCAGCATGCCGCCAAGGATCACCGGCTTGCGGCCGATCTGGTCCGACAGCCAACCGAAGAAGATCAGGCTCGGTGTTGCGATCAGCAGCGCGGCTCCCACGATGTAGGCCGAGGTCACCGCATCCACCTTGGAGACCTGCTGCAGGAAGTACAGCGCCCAGAACTGGCCGCTGTACCAGACCACGCCCTGTCCGATCAGGACCACGATCGCGATCCCGATGTATTTGATGTTGGAGCTGAGGAAGGCCTCCTTCCACGGATTCGTCGTCATTTGGCCGCGGGCCCTGATCTCCTGGAAGATCGGCGTCTCCTGGAGCTGGAGCCGAATGTAGATCGCGATGGCCACCAGCAGGAAAGACACCAGGAACGGAACGCGCCAGGCCCATTCGTCGAAGACCTGATTGCCGAACCAGGTCCGTGTCAGGACGATCACGGCCAGCGACACCACGATGCCGAGAGTCGGAGAGGTCTGCAGCCAGCCGGTGTAGTAGCCGCGCTTGTCGTCCGGCACATGCTCTGCGACATAGGTGATGGCGCCGCCATATTCGCCGCCCAGGCACAGACCCTGGATCATGCGCAGGCCGAACAGAACGAACGCCGCCGTTAGACCGATGGACTGGTAGGTCGGGATCAACCCGATTGCCCCCGTACCCAGTCCCATTCCGCTCAGCGTGATGAGGAATGTATATTTTCGTCCGACCCTGTCACCCATCCATCCAAAGAGGAAGGCTCCCAGCGGGCGGATCAGGAAGCCCGCAGTGAACAGAGCGATCGTGCTGAGGAGGGCTGCAACCGGGTGGGATTGCTCGAAGAACTTGACCGACAGAACGGCGGCCAGGCTGCCAAAGATATAGAAATCATACCATTCGATGACGTTTCCCACCGATGCAGCAACGATCACGCGGCGGAAATCGTGCGGTACTTGAACTGCCATGTGCTGCTCCTATCAAATTCAAACGCCACTCCTCGCGCATTTCAGCGCCAGTTCGCTCGCGGAGTGCGTTTGGTGTGCGACGCTACAGGCGAGAATTGCGAGTTGCGTCCGCAACGCCTGGTCTCAGGGGAACCTTGAACCACCTGAGAAGAGCTTCGGCGGCCTTCGGTACCGCGAGCTGTCACGACCTGGCCCGTCTGTGCGGGGGAGGCGTGGAGAGCAGTTTAATCCTGCCAAGGCCGGCCCCTTATGCGACTTTCGGCTCAATCGACCCGAACCCAGGCTGCCTCCGTCCAGAGACAGAACGGTCGCCCATCGCGCCGGGCGGTCGTGTCACGAATGAACGGAAAGGACCTCTCGGGCGTTGTGTGGGTCCCCAACGAGGAGCCCGCCATGCAGAACATTGCAGAGCATATGGAAGTCATCGGTGCCGACGGCGTCCACATCGGCACGGTCGACAAGGTCGAGGGCCATCGGATCAAGCTGACCAAGAAGGACAGCGGCGAGGGCAGCCACAGGGGCCACCATCATTTCATCGACAAGGGGCTCGTCGCCGGCGTCGAGGGCAACAAGGTCCGGCTGTCGGCCAAGGCGGATGTCGCCGTCACGATGGAAGAGGAAAAGTAGGGTTCACTCGAGTTCGTTCCCGATCTGTGCCGCTATTCGCCGCCCTGCACGTTCCGGTAGCCTCCGCCTCCGTCGCGTATCGTAAGGTGCAGGGGAATGGCGGAGCCGGGCCGGCCAGTACGGTCCCAAGGTATTGCGGGGACCTGGCCCGTCGGCCGGGCTGCTCCGGCTGGTGGCTTTGTGCCGGCGGGCATTGGCGCCTGGCCCGCGCTCGTCGAGACACTGCGCGAATGGATGCGCGCCGAGGCCGGCGCCGGGCGGCTGTTGCCCTGGGTGCCTGTGGCCTTCGGCAGCGGCATAGCGCTCTACTTTGCCGCTGATCACGAGCCGGTGCTGTGGGTCGTTGCTGCGACGGCCATCGCGTTGATGCTGGGTGCGGTTCTGTTGCGGCGGAGCCGGCTGTTCGCGCCTGCGATCCTGATCGCGGCGGTCGCAGCCGGCTTTGCCACGGCGACCTGGAAGACGGCGCGCATCGGCCATGCCGTGCTCGCAAAACCGCTCTATTCGGTGTCGCTCTCGGGTTTCGTCGAGACGCGCGACATCCGCGAGCGCACCGACCGTTTCGTGCTGCGTGTCACCGCGATGGAGGCGCAGCGGAGCGAGGTGAAGCTGGAGCGAGTGCGCCTCTCGGTTCGCAAGGGGACTGCGCCGGAGGTCGGCAGCTTCGTGCAGTTGAAGGCGCGGCTGATGCCGCCGATCTCGCCGGTGCGCCCCGGCAGCTACGATTTCTCGCGCGACATGTTTTTCCAGGGCATCGGCGCCTCCGGCTTCGTGATGGGGGCGATCACGGCAGCAGTGCCGCCCGATGCCGGCGGCTTGCGGCTGCGCTATGCCGCCTTCATGCAGAGCCTGCGCGATGGGATCGACGCGCGCATCCGGGCAACACTCGAAGGTGACAATCGCGCGATCGCGACGGCGCTGCTGACGGGGCGGCGCGACGCGATCACCACGCCCGTCAACGACGCCATGTTCATTTCAGGGCTCGGCCATGTGCTCTCGATCTCCGGTTATCACATGGCGGTGGTCGCCGGCGTCGTGTTCTTCGCCGTCCGCGCGCTGCTCGCTCTGATTCCGGGACTGGCGGTCGGTTTTCCCATCAAGAAATGGTCCGCGGCCGCGGCGCTGGTTGCCGCCGCGTTCTATCTGCTGCTCTCGGGCGCGGAGGTCGCAACGCAACGCTCGTTCTTCATGACCGCCGTGGTGCTGATCGCCGTCATGGTCGACCGCCGCGCCATCACCTTCCGCACGCTGGCTGTGGCCGCGTTGATCGTGCTCGCGGTCGCGCCGGAAGCGCTGGTGCATCCGAGCTTCCAGATGTCGTTTGCGGCAACGCTGGGGCTCGTTGCGCTGGTGCAGATCGGAATGCCGAACCTGTTCGCGTCGCCCGATCATTCGGCGACCGCGCGCATTGCGATGTGGGGCGGCCGCGAGATCGCGATGCTGTTTCTGGCCTCGCTGATCGCGGGGCTTGCGACCACGCCCTATGCCGCCTTCCATTTCCATCGCGTCACGCCCTACGGCGTGCTCGCCAATCTCGGCGCGATGCCGGTTGTCTCTGCTCTGGTGATGCCTGCGGGACTGCTTGGATTGCTCGCGGCGCCGTTCGGGCTCGACGGCGTGTTCTGGTGGCTGATGGGGATCGGCATCGACTGGATGGTCGCGGTCTCGCGCTGGGTGGCCGCGCTGCCGGGTGCGGTCGGCCGCATCCCGGCTTTCGGCATTGCCCCGCTGATCGCGGCCAGCCTGGGGATCATCGCAATGGGCCTGCTGCGCACGCCCTTGCGCTGGTCCGGCGCGCTGGTGCTGCTGGTGGCGATCCTCTGGGGACTGTCGGGGCGGCAGCCGGATATCCTGATCGCCGGGGACGGCCAGAGCGTCGCGGTGCGGGGCAGGGACGGGCGCCTGCAAATGATCCGGGCCAGCAAGGACGGCTTTTCGCTGAAGGAGTGGCTCGCTGCCGACGCCGATCCGCGCGATGCTGCTAGTCCCTCGCTCGCCGCCGGCGTGTCGTGCGACGAGGCCGGCTGCGTGACGCCGCTCGCCGACGGGCGCCTGGTCGCGCTGGCCATGCGCATCGACGCGCTGGCGGACGATTGCAGCCGTGCCGCGCTGGTGGTGACGGCGCGGCCGGCGCCACCGGATTGTGCGGCGATGGTGGTCGACCGGCAGCGCCTCTCCGCGCAAGGCGCGCTCGCGCTGACACGGCGCGGCGACGGCTTTGCGGTTCAGGCGGTGAAAGCGAGAGGCACCGACCGTCCGTGGTCGCCGGCGACCGCCGGCGAGGGCGATTTCGGCGCGAGCCTCGCGCCACAGGCGCCGGCTCCCCGCAATCGGGACGCGACGCCGTCCGAGGCGGACATGCAGGCTGAGGATTGATCGGCGGGCTATAGGTACCAGGCCAGCACGGCGTCGAGCCCGGCGGCCCCGATCACCGGCAGGGCCACCATTTGGCTCAGTCCAGACGCGCGAGCCTCCGCGGCCGCGGCTGAGCCGTCATGCGCGAGATCGTCGTTGAGTGCGGGCATACCGGTGGCCCAGGCTCCGCCGATGCTGCCGTCGCCCCTGGCGATGGATTTGTCCGCGTAGAGCGCGGCAAGGTCGGTCTGCGCGCTGCAATCGGCGGCGCGAAAGACCAGTGCCGAACGGGCCTCGTTCGGCACCCAGATCTCGAAGCGTCGCGCAATGGGCGTCGCCTGCGCGGAGAGAAATGTCAGCACCCAGGTCTGGTCGATGCCGGTCCGATAGGGCACGCCGACGCCGAGATTGATGCCGACTTCGGCTGCATCTTCCCAGCGCAGAAAACTCCTGGCGTTGTGCAGGTCCTTGATGATCAGGGGCAGGCCCGCTTTCCAGGTGCGTCCGGGCAGGCCAAAGCCGCGGGGAAACCTGGTGTGGCGGGAGTTGAATTCGAACATGTCGGCGGTGCCATAGTAGCCGTCGACGAGCCCCATCTCGTGGGAGATATCGGGATCATTGTGCCACAGCTCGATCGCGCCGACATGCGCCTCGTCGTCGCCGCAGAACAGCACCATGACGGCCTGCAAGAATTCGCCTGAGAACACCGGCACCGCTACGCCGCAGGTGAGGCCGGCCGCGAGCGCCTGATCGGTCCGCTTGAAATAGGAGTTGGCGAATTTGGTGAGGATCACGGGATGGCCGCTGGCCCAGGCCTTGCCGGGAAGGCCCTCGTCGTATCCGAAGCGCAAGTTCTCGCTCACGGCCTTGAACGCGGACAGCCCTTCGCCATAGAGGCCGCCGCCGAATTCCAGCCGCATGCGCGTCCGGTCCGGCACCCAGAGTTCAACGACGCGAATGAAGGTTTTCATCGACCATGTCCGCCGCCTCAAGCCAATGACAGCATCGGCGATCTGGCCGCGGAGCGGACGTTCAAAATTCAGGCAGGGCCGCGCAAACTTCGTGCGACGGGGAGGCGCGGGGGGATCTCGGCGGATTGGATTCTCGGGACGCAAACCGCACCACGTCGCCGGCCACGGCCGGCGATGGCGATTTCGATCCTGGCCCCGACCCGTGAGCCGGGGGAGCTGCCTCAGCCGATCGGCAGGCGGGTGATGGTCGGCCGACCATCGGCGATGACCTGCGGCTTGTGCTCGCGCTCGCCGACGGGCTGGGTCACTGGCAACTGCAGCACGGTCGCGCGCTGGCCCTCGACGAGCTGCGTCACCAGTACATATTTGCCGTCGGGGAATTCGATCGCGTCGTGATGGCGATCGGGAATGTGCGGATCGATCTTGCCGAACTTGCCGACGCGGGAGTTGATGGTGCGCGTCCAGATCCAGCGATTGTCGTAGCGGACGTTGTCGGCGAAGGCGAGCTCCGTCCCCGGCAGCAGGCAGACCGCGACGGACATGTCGGCTTCAGAGGCGAAGCCGCGCGTCGAGGTGCCTCGGAAAGTGGTCGTGACGATCGTCTCGCCGACTTCTGCGGGACGCGTCGCGACGGCATGCAGGCTGTAGTCACACATCGGGTGCTCCTCATTCAGGGATAGCGACCCGCGCCTCCTTCGGAGGCACTAGCCCCTATCAGAGTGGAAGCATGTTAGCGTCTTCTCGGTTGTAGGCAAATCTGCGGCTTGGGTCCGCAGGCTGCCATCACAATATCTTTTTCAAATGCATGAGGAACAAAGTCCGCTCCTGTGCATTTGGCGTGCGTCCCCGTCAGCGACCAGCAGGTGCCGACCAGCCCGGATATTGCCAGGCGGGTTGCGACGGCTGCGCGACGGCGTTGCGGGCATTGCGCAATTGCTCGCTCGTCGTCGTCTGCGCTGCCTTGCGGACATGGTGTGACTGTGCGGCGAAGGCTTGCGACGCTGATGCTGCGATCAGCGCCATCGTGACGGTGCTCAAAACGATCTTGCGCATGATGGTCTCCTCGATCTCCAGCGCCGCGAAGCGATGAGGGCTTCGTGCGGCGTGGCCGAGGATGTACCGCCGGAGAGCGGCCGGATAATCTGTGCAAAACCAGAAAGACTATCCAGCCGGAGCGGACAATCGTCCGCTCCAATCGTCAACGCGCGGGGCGCCAACCGGCGGAGCGCGCTCAGTACTTGCGGTACAGGCCGATCAGCTTGCCCTGAATCTTCACCCGGTTGGGCGGCAGGATGCGGACCTCATAGGCCGCATTGGCGGGCTCGAGCGCGATCGAGGCACCGCGGCGGCGGAAGCGCTTCAGCGTCGCTTCCTCGTCGTCGATCAGCGCCACCACGATGTCCCCGGTATCGGCGCTCTCGTTGCGCTGGATCAGCGCCATGTCGCCGTCGAGGATGCCGGCTTCGACCATCGAGTCGCCGCGCACTTCGAGCGCATAGTGTTCGCCCGACCCGAGCATGTCGGGCGGTACGCTGATGGTGTGGCTGCGGGTCTGCAGCGCTTCGATCGGCGTGCCGGCCGCGATGCGGCCCATCACCGGCACCGCGACGGGGCGCTCGCCCTCGTCCGCGGACGCGCTGGAGCTCGCTCGCACCTTGCCGAGATTGCCCTCGATGACGCTCGGCGTGAAGCCACGCCGGTTGCCGGCGGCGGCCTGGAGCTCGGGCAGCTTGATCACCTCGATCGCGCGGGCCCGGTTGGGCAGACGCCGGATGAAGCCGCGCTCCTCCAGTGCGGTGATCAGGCGATGGATGCCTGACTTCGAGCGCAGGTCGAGCGCGTCCTTCATCTCGTCGAAGGAGGGCGGCACGCCGCTTTCCTTCAGACGCTCGCTGATGAATCGCAGAAGCTCGTATTGTTTGCGCGTTAACATCTCGACCAAATCCCCCGGTTGATGTCGTTCGATTCCGAGACGGTGAATTCAGCGGCGAGCCGCTAGATGCTCGAAACAAATCATGAACGGACACTATATGTTCGATATGTGTTCCGCAACTGCTTAATTTACCGTGAACGCGACAAAGTTCGCGGAACGCGCACGACCTGCGGGTTCAGGCGGGCAGTCGCAGCACCTCGCATTGCGTGCCGGCCTCAGCCTTGGGCGCGAACGGCGCGCGCACGAGAAGTGCCTGTGCCGCAGCGAGATTCGCAAGCAGCGAGGAATCCTGATGATTGACGGGAAGTGCGACAAGCGTGCCGTCGTCGCGCCGCTCCAGGCGTGCGCGCAGATAATCTTCGCGCTGGTCATTGGCACCGACGTCGCGGCCGAGCACGGCGCGCTCGCGATGATGATGAATCACCGCGCGGCCCGACAGAGCGCGAATCAACGGCACCATGAACAGGAAGGCGCACACATAGGACGACACGGGATTGCCGGGCAGGCCGATCACGCCCATCGCTCCTAACCGGCCGTGCATCATCGGCTTGCCCGGCCGCATCGCGATCTTCCAGAACGCCATCGCGATGCCTTCGTCCCTCAGCGCCTGCTGGACCAGATCGTGGTCGCCGACCGAGGCGCCGCCGGTCGTAATCAGGATATCGGCGCCGCTCTCGCGGGCCCGGCGGATGCCGGCGGTGGTGGCCTCCAGCGTATCAGCGGCAATACCGAGGTCGATGGTATCTGCGCCCTCCTGGCGGGCGAGCGCGTGCAGGGCGTAGCCGTTGGAATAGACGATCTGGCCGGGACCCGGGGTGGTGCCCGGCATCACCAGCTCGTCGCCGGTGGCGAGGATCGCGACCTTCGGACGGCGGCGGACGGGGAGGTGCGGGTGATTCATCCCGGCGGCGAGTGCGAGGTCGCGCTCGGTGAGCCGGGTTCCCATGCGCAGGAGCACGTCGCCCTCGCGGAAGTCGACGCCGGCGGGGCGGATGTGCCGACCGGCGATGGCGGCTTCCTTGATCGTGATGCGCTTGCCCTCGGCGACCGTGTCCTCCTGGATCACGACGGCGTCCGCGCCAGCGGGAACGACGCCGCCGGTGAAGATTCGCACCGCTTCGCCGGCGCCGACTACTCCCGCGAACGGCCGGCCCGCCGCGACCTCGCCGATCACGGTGAGCTGTGCGTCGACCTTGGCCGCATCAGCCGCGCGCACGGCGTAACCATCCATCGCCGACATCGCCTCCGGCGGCTGGGTACGCCGCGCCGCGACGTCGCGCGCGAGCACGTGGTGGTAGGCTTCGTCGAGTGGAATCATCTCTTCAGGCAGCGGCTTCACGCCGGCCAGCACCGCGGCGAGCGCGTCAGAAACCGGCATCAAGGCCACGGGGAAGACTCCTGCTGGGCACGTTCGGGCGAATGAACGCGGAACGTTCTATCCGAGTGCGGGCGCAGAGGCAAAACAGCGACGAAGCGGGATAATTCATCCTGTCGTCGGCCGCCCTTCTATGGAGAGCGCCAAGTGCGGCGTGGCATAGTCCGGACGATCAGAAAGACCGGTACGAGTGTGGCCATGGCAAAGACGACAATGACGAGAGCCACGGCCAGCATCGGTCAACGACCGGTTTGCTGGTCCGGACGGGCGTCCGGCGCCACGTCGGGAGCTTTGGGGCCTTGATCCTTGTCAGGCAGCGGATCGGCCTGGGATTTCAGGTCGGCGGCCTTGCTGATCAGCTTGGCGGAGAGGTCAGAATCCGACGTTGTTCTGGCGAATTCGAGCAGAAGAGAGGCTTGTTTGGTGAGGTAGCTCTTGCCCAACACGATGATGCGTCCGTCCGTAGAAGTCCCAACGGACTCAAGAGTCCGGAAGCGGGCATTCCGTTCCCGGAACTCTGTATAAAAATGTACAAAGCGATTTGGTTCCTGATCTCGGGCCAGATCGGTTCCGGGGAACTCCCCGGTTTCACCCGCCGGCCGATGCGCCTCGATCAGATTCCCAGCGCTTTGAGCGCATCGCCGACATCGCGGGGCGAGGTCACATGCACCGCCGTCAATCCGCGCGCCCGCGCCCCCTCGACGTTTTCGGCGAGGTCGTCGAAGAACACGATGCGCCTGGCGGGCACGCCGATGGCCGCCACGACATGGTCGAAAGCCGCCGCGTCCGGCTTGCGCAGGCCGATGCTGGACGACAGATAAAGCTCGCGGAAATGGCCGAGCAGGCCGGCATATTCCTTTGAGAAATGGTCGACATGCGGCCGGTTGGTGTTGGAGAAGGCGTAGAGCGGCATCCGCTTCGCCGCGCGCGGCAACAGCTCCGCGATATCAGGCATCTCGCCCGCGAAGATCGCGTTCCAGCCCTCGAGGAATTGCGCATCCGAGATGCCGATCCCGAGCGAGGCGCGCAGCGAGGCGAAATAGTCCTCGTCGCTGATCTTGCCGACCTCGTGCAGCCGATAGGCCTCGCTGTCACGCACAAAGCGGGCAACGATCGCCTCCGGCTTGCAGCCGGCATGTCCCGCCCAGCAGGCGATCGCCTTGGAGAAATCGATGTCGAGCACGACGCGCCCGAGATCGAACAAAAGCGCATCCGCGCTGCCGGGAGAGAGCGAGGTCATTGCATCCTTTCAGATCAGTATCGGTAAGGTTCGTGGTCGAACAGCGGGAACGCGCTGAACACGCTCGGCGCATTCGTTGCGGTTGCCTGATGCAGGCAGGACTTGTTGACCTCGGCGAACGAGGTGGCGCCCAACAGGCCGAGGCAGCGCAGCACCTCGTCCTCCAGAAGCTCCAGCATCCGCGTCACGCCGGCTTCGCCGGCCGCCGCCAGCGCCCAGCATTGCAACCGGCCGATGCCGACGAGGTCCGCGCCCGCCGCGATCGCCTTGACGATGTCGGTGCCGCGGCCGAAGCCGCCATCGACCATGATCTTGGCGCGGCCCTTCACGGCCTCGACGATTTCAGGCAGCACATGCATGGCGCCGCGGCCGTGATCGAGCTGGCGGCCGCCATGGTTGGAGACATAGATCCATTCGACGCCGTGATCGATCGCGATCAGCGCGTCCTCGGCGGTGGCGATACCCTTGAGGATCAGCGGAATCTTGAACTTGTCCTTGATCATCTTCACGGTCCGCCACTCCAGGCCCTTCTGGAATTCGCCGCCGGTGGCGCGCAGGCGGCTCTCGCGAACGTAGCGCTTGGCGATGTCACGTTCGCGACGGCTGTAATGGGCGGTGTCGACGGTCAGGCAGAAGGCGGCGTAGCCGTGCTTTTCGGCCCGGCTGACGACATCGGCGACGTAGGCGTCGTCGCCGCGCACATAGAGCTGGAACAGGCGCAGCGCATCGGGAGCGGCCTCGGCGGTCTTCTCCAGGCCGGGCTCGGACACCGAGCTCAGCATGTGCGCCGCACCGAAGGTGCCGGCGGCACGGGCGACGCTCGCGGCGCCATCCGGGTCGAAGATCTCGAGCGCGCCGACCGGCGCGAGCACCACCGGCAGGCGCATCCTGCGGCCGAACTGCTCGACGGAGCCATCGACCTTGCGCACGTCGCGCAGCACGCGCGGGCGGAAGGCGATCTCGTCCAGCGCCATCCGGTTGCGGCGCATCGTGGTCTCGGTCTCGGCGGCGCCGACGATATAGTCCCAGGCATTCTGGTTGAGGTTGGCGCGCGCCTTCCGGATGAATTCGTGCAGGTTCTGGAACGGCTCGCTGCTGGCGCCGAGTTCGACGTTCCTTTCCGGCCGGATGCGGGGTGCTTCGTTCATTATTATCCTCCCGAGAATTTGAAGCCTTGTTTCATCGCCTAACCCGTCCAGCTCTCCAAAACCATCCTAAAATCGCATAGCTGCGAGGCGTGGGTCGGTCGACCGGTTGCGGCATTGCGCGAAACGGTTTCGGAACGTTGCCAAAAGTTTAGGTCCGGGCGAAGGGATTTTTACGGTGTAGGCGCCGGCGTGGCCGCCCGGCCTTGAAGAAACCAGAATGGTATTGTGAGAAGCGAGCTGGATCGCCATCTGCATGGCGCCTCCCAAGCCCCAAGAGAACCGCCAAAGCAAAAAGGCCAGCCTATCCATGCGGAAATCCATGCTGTTCCCCCTGGGCGCGCTCACCGGAGCGTGTTTGACTCTTCTGGTAGCCAGTCCGCACGGCGGCGTGTGGGCGGCACGGGCGGCAGCGAGTGCGGATGATGCCTATTCCCAGCTCAACTTGTTCGGCGAAGTCTTCGAGCGCGTGAAGGCGAGCTATGTCGAGAAGCCCGACAATGCCAAGCTGATCGAAGGCGCGATCACCGGCATGGTGACCTCGCTCGATCCGCATTCGCGCTACATGAACGACAAGGCCTGGACCGAGATGCAGGAGACTACCTCCGGCGAGTTCGGCGGGCTCGGCATCGAGGTCACGATGGAGGAGGGCCTGGTCAAGGTTGTCTCGCCGATCGACGACACGCCGGCGTCCAAGGCCGGCATCATGTCCGGCGACCTCATCAGCAAGATCGATGGCGATGCCGTGCAGGGCATGACGCTCGAGCAGGCCGTCAACAAGATGAAGGGCCCGGTCGACACCAAGACCAAGCTCACCATCGTGCGCAAGGGCGCCGACGCGCCGCTCGACATTGCGATCACGCGCGAGATCATCCATGTGCGGCCCGTCCGCTTCCACGTCGAGAACGGCGACATCGGCTATATCCGCGTCACCTCGTTCAACGAGCAGACCACCGACGGCCTGAAGAAGGCGATCGCGGCAATCTCCAGGGAGATCCCGCAGGAGAAGCTCGCGGGCTATGTGATGGACCTGCGCAACAATCCGGGCGGCTTGCTCGACCAGGCCGTGTCGGTGTCGAGCGCGTTCCTTCAGCGCGGCGAGGTGGTCTCGACCCGCGGCCGCAATCCGGAGGAAACCCAGCGCTTCACCGCGCACGGCGGCGATCTCACCAAGGGCAAGCCGCTGGTGATCCTGGTCAACGGCGGCTCGGCTTCGGCCTCCGAGATCGTGGCCGGCGCACTGCATGACCACAAGCGGGCCACGATCATCGGCACGCGCTCGTTCGGCAAGGGCTCGGTGCAGACCATCATTCCGCTCGGCGCCGGCAATGGCGCGCTGGCGCTGACCACGGCGCGCTACTACACGCCGTCGGGCCGCTCGATCCAGGCCCAGGGCATTGCGCCCGATATCGAGATCCTCCAGGACGTGCCGCCCGAGCTGAAGGGCCGGATGGATACCATGGCGGAGTCCCAGATGCGCGGCCATCTGTCGGCCTCCGACGGCACCGAGCAGACGGGATCGCAGTCCTACGTCCCGCCGGAAGAGAAGGACGACAAGGCCCTGCATGCGGCCTACGACTTCCTGCACGGCGTCACCGCGAATGCGGTCGCCGCGAAGCCCGCGCCGAAGGCTGCGGTGCCGAACTAAATTCAATTGGTCCTTGCGACATCCAGCGATCGCCCGGGAGTGGATCTCCGCTCCCGGGCGAATTCGTTCTGGGGCGGCGATCTCAGCTCGGATTCACGCCATGGAAAGGCGGGCCACGGTTTAGTGATCTACAGACGCCAGCCGGCACGTAGCCAATCGAGCACTGCGCGGCCGGTAGAATTCCGTGAGTAATCGAGCCACGCGAAAGCGGGGTGATCACCGGGCATCAGTTGATCGACGATATCCGGCATGATCGCCATTCCATTGAGGCCGTTGGTGAAGACAACGAGGGCTGATCGATCCGATCGTGATCCAATCACAAATGCCTTGAACTGGTCGTTGTCGCCCCAATGGAAGAATGTGCCTCCATTGGGCTCAAGGCCCCAGCCCAAGCCCCACGCAACGTGCTGATCAGCGTCAGATCGATCGGTTGAGATGCATTGAATGCAGTGCTGTCGAAGCCTGACCTGTGGATCGAGCCATTGCTTCGCAGTTTCAGGTTTGAGACGCGCACCAGACAGTACGGCTTGCAGGAAGCGAGCGTAGTCCGCCGCTGTCGTATGCAGCGTGGAGGCACTGAGGGCCCTTGAAGGGGGCCGCTTGTTACCCGGCTCCGGCTTGGCATCGTGGGGAGCTGCGAAATCGGCTTCGAAATCCGCCCGCCAGACAAAACTGGAATGCTTCATGTCCAGCGGATCAAATACCAGACGCGTCACGACATCGTTCAGCGGCTGGCTCGTGATCTTCTCAACCACGCGCTGAAGCCAGACGAATCCCTCGCCCGAATAGCTAAAGCGCTCGCCCGGGGGGAAATAGGTCTTGAGAAGCGTGGTGATGTTGCGCCAGTTGGGCAAGCCGGATGATTGGCTGAGCACATTGCGCACGGTGATCGAAGCCGCGCGAGGATCGTCTTTGACGAAATCAGGCACATAGGTCGAGAGAGGTGTGTCCAACGACAGCGTCCCGGCATCGACCAGCTGGAGCACGGCATAGGCGAAAATCGGCTTGGACAGTGAAGCGGCTTCGAAGATCGTGGTCTCGTCGACCGGAAGATTCGTCGAGGTGTCTCGGACACCGAGTGCTTTCGTCTCGACAATCTTGCCGGCGCGGATCATCGCATAAGAAAGCCCGGGTACGCGACCGTTGCTAAGCAATTGCTCAAGATCCGCGGCTGGACTTGAGTTGGTTCCGATGGCCCATAGCCAGATGCAGACCGACGCTACAATGCTTCCCGGAAAACGCATTGATGACACCTGCCCGTAGCGACTTTGGGTAAGTGTAGCAGGCCGGGCCAGCGGCTGCCTAGCTTGCCTCGCGGCGATGGCCCAGGTTGCCGTCGCGCTGGGCGAGCCGGCTGCGATGCAGTGCGAACAGCTCCAGCACCTTGTCGGCCGGCTTAGCGGCGCTGAACAGATAGCCCTGCATCTCGGAGCAGCCGAGCGTGCGGAGCAGACGCCGCTGCTCCTCGGTCTCGACGCCCTCGGCGGTGGTGGTCATGCGGCGGGCGGCCGCAAGGTTGACGACGGCCTGGACGATGCTGGCGGAGCCGTCGGGGCCGGCGATATCGTTGACGAAGCAGCGGTCGATCTTGATCTTGTCGAACGGGAAGCGGTGCAGGTAGCTCAGCGAGGAGTAGCCGGTGCCGAAATCGTCGAGCGCGATGTGCACGCCGATGGCACGGAGCTGGTGCAGGATCGCCAGCGCGGTGTCGTCGTCGCGGATCAGCACCGCCTCGGTGATCTCGAGCTCGAGCCGGCTCGCCGGCAGGTTGGAGGCGGCGAGCGCCGCCATGATCTTCAGCGCCAGCGTGCCGCTCTTGAACTGCACCGGCGAGACGTTGACGGCGAGACGGATGTCGTCGGGCCATGTGGCCGCGTCGCGGCAGGCGGTCGCCAGCACCCATTCGCCGATCTCGTTGATCAGGCCGGTATCCTCCGCGATCGGGATGAACTCGGCCGGCGAGACCATGCCGCGCTCTGGGTGGCGCCAGCGCACCAGTGCCTCGCAGCCGGTGATGCGATCGTCCTTCAGGCCGAGGCAGGGCTGGTAATAGACCTCGAGGCCGTCATCGGCGATGGCGTGGCGCAGGTCGATCTCGAGCTGCCGCCGCTCGCGGACCTTGGCGTCCATCTCCGGCTCGAAGAAGCGATAGGTGCGGCGTCCGGCGGATTTGGCGGCGTACATCGCCATGTCCGCATTCTTCAGGAGCTGGTCCAGCGCGGTCCCGTGCCCCGGCGCCAGCGCGATGCCGATGCTGGCGTCGGTGGTGAGGTGGTGGCCCATGCAGTCGAAGGGTGCGCGGATGGACTCGAAAACCCGGGCGACGAGATCGTTGACCTGGTCCGGCGACGTCACTGCGCTCTGCACGATGGCAAATTCGTCGCCGCCGAGCCGCGCCACGAAATCCGCCGGGCCCGCGCAGCGGCTGAGGCTCGTTGCGACCGATTTCAGGAGCTCGTCGCCGACGAGGTGGCCGAGCGCGTCGTTGACGCCCTTGAACTCGTCGATGTCGATGTAATGCACCGCGATCTCTTCGCCGTCGGCGATGGCGGCCAGCTCCTGCCGCAGATGCTCGTGGAACATGGCGCGGTTGGGCAGGTCGGTCAGCGCGTCGTAATGGGCGAGGTGGGTGATGCGCTCCTCGATGCGCCGGCGCTCGGTGATGTCCTCGTGCGTCGCCACCCAGCCGCCGTCCGCGAGCGGTTCGTTGAGGATGTGGATCGAGCGCCCATCGGCGGTGTCGACCACCATGGAGCTGCGCGCGTGGACGTCGCCCAGCACGCGCGCGACATAGTTGTCG
>Ga0207647_10001317_pt1 | contig 19072 bp, 18 predicted proteins | sample KBSCornC2_FD_184295 | JGI IMG/M metagenome (GOLD analysis project Ga0207647, IMG submission 184295) | Corn rhizosphere microbial communities from Kellogg Biological Station, Michigan, USA - C2 (SPAdes) (version 2) | ecosystem: Host-associated > Plants > Roots > Rhizosphere ... | reverse complement strand
TGAACAGGGGCGCGTGCGAGGAGAAATGATCGAGCAGCAGCGACAGCACCTGCGGCTTGAGATCGCGCCAGTCCGCGCCCTCGCCCGCCGTCACCGCTATGAAATCACGCCCGAAGAAGACACCCGCAACATCGCCAAGCCCAAACAGTGCCTCCGCCAAAGGCGAAGCCTCGGCCTCCTCGGCATCGGTGAAATCGCGCGGCGGACCCGCCTCGATCACCGGACGGCCGGGAAGGAACTTGAGCGTCGCCGGATTCGGCGTTGTTTCGGTTTCGATCAGCATGGCTGCCATGTGGGCGGCTGGCCGGTCCAGATCAAGGCTCGATGACCTGCTGCGCTTCTCAGATTTAACCTTTTTGAAGACCGGCACCGCTCGCAAGTTCGGCCTCCCCTTACCTGTACCGCGGGAGCTCAGCGGCTGAAGCCAAGCGCAGTCCCTTCCGGCGGGCCGGCTGTCGGCGTTGATGCGTGGAACCGCCGATGGCTCGACGTTGATAGTGGTGGGGTTTGGGCGCATGGCTGTAGCGGTCCGTCGCAACAAGGTCGGCCGCTTTCGGCCAGGCCGAGCAAATATCCGCATGCGACCGCACAGAACGGGAGACAATTATGTCGACCATTTCGCTCCGGATATCCTTCCTAGCATCAGCTCTGGCGTTCACATTCCCAGCCCATGCCACCGGCACCGCAACCCATGCCATGGTGGTTGCAGGGCAGGCGTTCGGAGGCGTTGGGCCTTTTGGATGCGCCACCAGCGGGCCTCAGGCACGGGAAAGCGGCTTCTTCAATACGGGCGTCGGCCTTCCGACTGAAGGCTATGCTTCCTGCCATCTCGCCGGCGGTATCGCCAATGACAGCCACACCTTCGGCCCCAGCTTTTCCGACGAGGCGGTTACAAGTGCTTTCAACGGAGGGAGCGCTACCCTATCCGCCAAAGCACGGGCGGACTTTGGCTCGCTGGGCGTCGCTTCCGACGGCGCCTATACCGGGACCACCGATGGCTTTACCTATCATGGCGCCGAAGGAGCGGCTTATTTCACCGACTCGCTGACCATCAGCGGAACGGGCACTTACTTCATGCGCATGGGGTTCAGCGTCGATGGATCGGCGATAACGGCGGGCAGCAGCCAGACGCTCACCTATCTTAATTATCAGGTCGGGGCGGGACCGATATTTTCGGCATTTGTTGCCGGCGCGGGCGGCGGCAGTGATCGGGCGGTGAACCCGACCGGTACCGGAAGCGGCATAACCATGCCCGGCTTCACGGTTGCCCCCGACTCGGTCAGCGGCTCCGGCGTTGCCTACAGTTTCCTCACTCCGATCACGGCGGGGACGGCCTTCGACCTTACTGTTGGCTTCTATGCGGCGAGCTACCCGCACACGCTGGCCGACAATGACTGGTTCTCGACTGCAATGCTTAGCAGCATTCAGCTATTCGACGGATCGGGCAATCCGGTGGCTTTTTCCATCACATCGGCTTCCGGCACACTCTACGATGCCAACGGTGCCCACCCGGCGGTGTCGGGGGTTCCGGAGCCCGTTTCCTGGTCGATGATGCTTGGCGGCTTCGGCCTTGTTGGGGCATCGATGCGAACCCGGCGGAGAGCGGTGACCTGCCTCACCTGAAAGGCAGAACTCTTCTCGTTCGATCGACCTTCCGACATGGTCAGGAATAGGTGCGCCGAAGCCGTGCTTATGGTTTGGCGGACCGTTCCCGACTGAGCCGGGTCATCAGGATGGCAGCGCGTTTCTCCTGACGCGGAAAACTGGTGAGGTCGGCGGTTTCGCCAATCGCATGCGCGCCATCGCCCGCGGCACCCGTCCCGACCAGCCCGCTCGTGTAAGGAGCGACAAAGGCGATATCGCCGGCGCCCCGCTTCATCGGGTCGAGCTCGCCCATTGGGCTGAGGCCGAGATCGCGATTGACCTGGTTTAACTGCGCCAGCAACGCCCGGCTGCCCTCGGTCGGTGCCATCGCGGGATAACCCTCACTGAAGCTGACCCGGCCGCCGGTACCGGGCAGATGATTGGCGACGATCGCCCGCATTTTGGCCATCACCCGCTTGGCTTGCTTGTTAGACAGCGCGCGTATGTCCCCCGTGGCAAAACCCTGAGCGGCGATGATGTTCGCCTTGCCCTGAGCCGTGCCGCCCACCGCCTCCTCGGTCTTGCTAGAGGGCGTCGCGGTCACGCCACCCAGCATGATGCCGACGCTGTAGGTCAGGTGGGGCTCATGCAGTTCGCGGCGGAAGCGGTCGATGATGCGCGCGAGCTCATAATTGGCGCCAAACCCTTCATCCTTGTTGAAGATCCCGGCCGAATGACCGGTTCGCCCGGTGGTGGTGAGCGTCCACGTGATCGATCCGCGCCGCGCGATCGAACCAACATCCTTGCCATGATCCTGCGCCAGCCCTTCGAATTCGAGCGCGGCATCGGCCCATTTGCCCGCTTCGATCATGTCATGGCGGGCAAGCGCCACAGGACGGCCGGCGCTCTCCTCGTCGCCCGAAAGGACGATGCGGATGTCAGCACGGTCGAGCGTGCCCGCCTGCTTCATCGCGCGCAACGCGGAGACCATGACGACAAGGCCGCCCTTCATGTCCGAGACACCCGGTCCCTCGACCGTGTCGCCGCGGCGAACGAATTTCTGGAACGGGCTGTCCTTCTCGAACACCGTGTCCATGTGACCGATGAGCAGGATATGCTTGCCGCGCCCTGTATGCTCCGCGAGGAGGTGACCGGCACGGCCCGTCTCGGGCATCGGCACCCAGCGGACGGTGAAGCCGAGCGGCTTGAGCTCGGCCTGCATCATCGCCGCCACCGCGCGCACGCCTTCAAAATTGCGCGTGCCGCTATTCTGATCGACGAGCCTCTGGAGCAGCGCGATGTCGCGCGCCTGGGACGCGTCGATCGCGGCCGCCATCTTTCTCTCCGAAGGGGAGAGCGCGGCCTCAGCGAAGGAAGTAGCGAACAGAGCTAGGGCGCCCATCACGATCCGCTTCATCAAAGGCTCCTAAAAACGGGTCCCAAAAAGGAAGCGGATTAGTGCTTGAGCTGATTGTCCCCTGCCAAGGTATATTCGTATTTCACGTGACCGTTGGCCACGATCCAAACATCTCCCGCCGGAGGGGTCGCAACCATCAGCGGAAGGCCGCTGGCCAGCGAGACCCAAACATGGATCTCCGTCGGCTGTGGATCGAGCAAATGGGTCAGGTAAAACATGACCGGGTCGCCGGGGGAGCGCTTGCGATCCATAGTGATACAAGTTTTAGCGAATGCGCGTGAGCGGACAATTGAACCATCAGCTGCGACATCCACGCGATAATTCCCTCCAATGGGAAAGCTATCGACGCTTGCCTGAGGCGTCAGGATATAGACCGGCACGGTCCCTTCCGGCGTCGCGGGCGGCAGAACCACGCTATTGACGGAAGCATTGGCGCAGGGACGGAATCCGATCTTGCGAAGCGCATCAGCGTTCACCACGGCTTGGCGCGCGGCCACCATGCGGCGCTCGATTGGGGTCATGCTCCGATCTTCATTCGCCGCAACGATCTGCTGCGACAGAACCTTTTGGCCCTGCATATGTGCGACAAAGAGCTTGTAGGGCTGGTCTCCAGTCAGGCCATAGAAAATGGCGACGGTACCGCCTGGTTCGCGTTCGACAATCCAACCTCGAACACCTGCTGCCGCGGGATCCCGGATCGCTGCGATCATTGCGTCGGTAGAACCCCAGGCGGCCTGATCGAAATCATAGATATCGCGCCCGATCCGCTCGGCCTCGGCCGTAGCGGCCATTTGGGCAGCTGAACGCGGTATCATTTTTGTTCGGGTGTCAGGCGCGGCGGACGAAAGCCCGGCAAGCAGGAGCAGCGGCCACATGACGGCACGCTAACCGGCGTCTCGGCCTTTGTCCAACTGGTGGGTCTAAGCCTCTTGCCGCACCGCCACCCAGATGACGTGATGTGCGCCCTTTCGTCCGCCCGTGGCGCGAACCTTGGCCTCGTCGACCAGGAAGCGCGCCCTTCGCAGCCGATCGGTGAAGGCTTTGTCGGGATAAGCCGACCAGATCGCCAGCACGCCACCCGGCTTCAGCGCGGCATAAGCGGCGTCGAGCCCCTGCCTGCCGTAGAGTCGGTCGTTGGCCGCGTGGATCAGGCCGTCCGGGCCATTATCCACGTCGAGCAGGATCGCGTCATAGGCAGCGCGCCCGCCCGCAATCAGCTCATAGACATCGCGCATCGCAATCGTGACGCGGGGATCGTCCAGGCTGTCGCCGAACAGGTGCGCGAGCGGCCCTCTGGCCCAGGTCACGATCTCCGGCACCAGCTCGCCGACTGTGATGCGAGAACTGCCGGGCAAATGGGCGAGCGCGGCGCGCAAGGTGAAGCCCATGCCGAGACCGCCGATCAGGACGTGAGAACGCGAGGGGTCGCGCAGGCGCTCGCAGGCCAGCGTCGCCAAAGCCTCTTCGGAACCGCGCAGCCTGCTGCTCATCAGCTCGTTGCGACCGAACAGGATCGAATAATCCTGGCCGCGCCGCATGAGACGGAGCGTGCCACCGTCGGGCAGGTCGGCGCTGTCGATCAATTCGAGCGGGATCACCGGTCAGCGGCCAACACGGCTCTTTCGTGCGGCATAGCGCGCGTCGCGGGCGGCCTTCTTCTCTTCTTCGGTCGATACGGCAGGCGCGGCTGCGGCGGCGCGCGCGGCGGCCTGGGCTCGTTGCTCGGCCTTCTCGCTCTCGCGGGCGGCCTTCTTCTCTTCGCGCGCTTTTGCCTGCGCCTCTTCACGTGCAGCCTGAGCGGCCTTCCGTTCGGCCAAAATGGCGGGATCGATCGGGGGCTTGGCGAGAAGCTGATCCAAGGCGCGCTTCTTCGCCTGCGCGGCGCTGGCGACGCGGTCCTGGAAGCTCGGATTCTTGAACGAAGGCATGGAAAAAAGTCTTTCGATTGATGGCGGTGGGTAGCCGCATCGCCTGGCCCTCAGTCGTGGCCCAGGCGGAGCTGGGGATTACATATGCATGGCCGGGCGTCTGGGTAGGTGCCGCGGCCCGAACCGCCGCAGGGGAGCGATGGCTAGAGGCCCGGAGCTATAGCCAAGCGGCGTCAAATAGCAAAAATGCGAGGAGGCGCGACGATGTTCCATTGCCGCACCGCAGCATCGTCGCTTGATTTCGCCCGTGGAATAGACCATATCAGCCACAGCACCGACGCCTTGGCGTCCGGTCGGGCAGCGTGAACTTCCGCTCTTGCGGGTCGTGCTCACCTTGAGGTGCTGTTGCCAAGGGCTCCCCTTTCACGCGGGTCGTCTCGATGAACCCGCTTGCCGCTGCCCGGATTTCGCCGGACGGCTGTTGGCGCACACGAAAGTGCATGAATTGACTAAATTTTCCGACCTCGGCCTGGCCGCGCCGCTCCAGCAGGCGCTTGCCGCCAAGGGCTACGACAAGCCCACGCCGATCCAGGCGCAGGCCATTCCCGCGGTGCTCGAAGGCCGTGATCTGTGCGGTATCGCGCAGACCGGCACGGGCAAGACCGCAGCCTTCGCGCTGCCGTCGCTCCATCGCCTCGCCGCCGAATTCAAGCCGCGTCCTCCTAAGGGCTGCCGCATGCTGGTGCTTGCACCGACGCGCGAGCTTGCCAGCCAGATCGCCGAAAGCTTCACGGCCTATGGTAAGAATTTCCGCCTGTCGGTGATGACCGTGTTCGGCGGTGTGCCGATCAACCGCCAGATCCGCCAGCTCGCAGCGGGCGTGGACATCCTGGTCGCCACGCCGGGCCGGCTGCTTGACCTGATCGATCAACGGGCCATGACGCTGCGCGACGTCGAGATCCTGGTGCTCGACGAAGCCGACCAGATGCTCGATCTGGGTTTCATCCACGCGCTCAAGCGCATCCACCAGCTGGTGCCGAAGAAGCGCCAGACCTTGTTCTTCTCGGCAACGATGCCGAAGACGATCGCCGACCTTGGCGACAGTTTCCTGACCAATCCGGTCAAGGTCTCGGTCGCGCCGCCGTCGACCACCGCCGAGCGGGTCGAGCAGTTCGTCACCTACGTCAACCAGGCCGAAAAGCAGGCCTTGCTGACGCTGACCATCAAGCGCGAGACGATCGAACGCGCGCTCGTCTTCACGCGCACCAAGCATGGCGCCGATCGGGTCGTGAAGCATCTCGTCGCGGCTGGGATCGCGGCGAATGCGATCCACGGCAACAAGAGCCAGCCGCAGCGCGAGCGCGCGCTGGCCGAGTTCAAGTCGGGGAACGCCCCGGTGCTGGTTGCGACCGACATCGCCGCGCGCGGCATTGACGTGTCGGGCGTGAGCCACGTCTTCAATTTCGAGCTGCCCAACGTGCCCGAGCAATATGTCCACCGCATCGGCCGCACGGCGCGCGCAGGCGCCACGGGCATGGCGATTTCGTACGTGGCGGACGACGAGCGGGCTTATCTCCGCTCGATCGAGAAGCTCACGCGCGTTCGCCCGACGATCGTGCCTCTGCCGGAGAACTTCCTGGCCGAGCAGGCGCGCCTGCCCAAGCCGGCGAAGCAGGAGCTGCGTGCCGAGCAGCCGCATCGCGGGCCGCGCCAAGGCCAGGGCCAGCGCCGCCACGAGGGCGAGCGTCCGGCGGGTGCCGCCCCCAAACGCCGCTTCGGCCCGCGCAAGGGCGCACCGGGCGCGCACCGCAACGCCGTGAAGCGTACTGGCGGCGGCGGCCGCTAAGCCGAATAGCGTGACGGAATCCAGCTGAGAGCCGGCATTTCATTAAAGCGGACGTTTGCAAAACCGCTGACTGCGTAATCCGTCGTCGCGCAGGCGGGGATCCATAACCGAATCGTTTCCAATCGATTCGGGCCGTCATGGACTATGGATTCCCGCCTGCGCGGAGTGGGAAGCAGGTGGACGTCATCACCCTAGGTCCGCGTCCTACTGGCGTCCCTAGGCAAGCCGGAGCGGTCAGGCTAACCGCGATCGATGTCCATTGATCCGGTCGCTCTCACCCAAAAACTGATCGCCTGCCCCAGCGTCACGCCTGCCGACGCGGGTGCACAAGCTGTGCTTGCCAACGCTCTCGAGGCACAGGGTTTCGCCATCCACCGCTTCAAGAGCGGCGCTGCGCCCGATGGGCCGGTGGAAAATCTCGTCGCAATCCGTGGCGAAGGCGGGCCTTTCTTTGCGTTTGCCGGACATAGCGACGTCGTCCCCCCCGGCGAGGGCTGGACTGCAGATGCCTTTGCGCCGCGGATCGAGGGTGATCTGCTCTACGGGCGGGGCGCGGTCGACATGAAGGGCGCGCTCGCCGCTTTTGCGGCTGCTGCCGAGCGCACCGTGGGCCATAAGGGCACGCTTGCGCTCCTTATCACCGGCGACGAGGAAGGGCCTGCCACGCACGGCACGGTCGCAATCATCGAATGGATGCAGACGCGGGGGTACAAGCCCGACCTGATCTTGGTGGGGGAGCCGACCTCCTCCGCCCGCCTGGGCGATACGGTTAAGATCGGCCGGCGCGGATCGGTCAACATGTGGATCGAGGTACCGGGCGTGCAGGGCCACGTTGCCTATCCGCATCTAGCCGACAATCCGATTCCGACGCTGGCGCGGATCGTCAATCGATTGTCGGCACTGGAACTGGATCAGGGCAATGCCTGGTTCCAGCCTTCCAACCTCGAAGTGACCGATGTCGATACGGGCAACAGCGCCACCAATGTCATTCCCGGCGCAGCGCGGGCGCGGCTCAACATCCGCTTCAACGATCTTCAGCGAGGGCCAGATCTGGTCGAGCGGGTGAAGGCAATCGTCGCAGAGGAAGCGCCCCGCGGCGAGGTGATCGCGCGCATTTCGGGCGAGGCGTTCCTGACCCCACCGGGCGAATTCTCATCGCTGGTGAGCGATGCGATCGGCGAGGTGACCGGCGTCACCCCCGAATTTTCGACCACGGGCGGAACCTCCGACGCGCGTTTCCTCTCCAGGCTCGCCCCCACCGTGGAATTCGGTTTGATCAACGCCACCATGCATAAGCTGGACGAGGCGGTCGCCATCCCGGATCTGCACGCGCTGGCCGATATTTACGAAGCGATCATCCGCCGCGTTTTCGCCTGAGGATCAGGTAGAGCGCGCCCGTGCCGCCATGGCGCGGGTGCGCGTGACGGACTGCAGCGATGCGGTCGCGATAGCCCGACGAGCCGAGCCAGTCGCCGATATTGGCGCGGATCAGGCCGCGGCCCTTGGTTTCCGGCTTGGGCGGCTTTCCCGTTACGACGAGCAACACGCGTACATCGTCTGCGATCGCGCGGGCGAGTGCGTGCTCCAGGGCGTTGTGTGCACTTGTGAGCGTGTGGCCGTGCAGATCGATCGTGCGGTCGGGCATGACCGCGCCGCGTCGCAGACGGCGATCCCAACCGCCGTCGAGCGTGTCTGCGGGTGGTGGGGAGGGTTTGCCCGCTGTCGTTCCCCGGCCAAGGCCGGGATCTACTCGGGAGCGCGGGACTAGAACCCGGCTTTCGCTGGGGACCGAGGAGGGCGGGACCGGCTGCGGTGTTTCAGCGGATCGCCCCTCCAACGGCTTTACCGTCGCCGCGACGCGCTCCCAGAGCGCGCGTTCCTCAGCGCTGAGGTGTCGCCCCGACCGCATTGGGCTGTTGCTGGATGAACTGAAGCGGCTTTAATTTGTCGAGCGTGCCGCGCGGGACGAGGATCAACATCTGGCCATGCGCCGACATGCCGCCGGCAATAATCGCGGCGATCACGCCCGCGCCCCAATAGGTATCGACGCGATTCGCCCCTTTGATGGCGCCGCCTGTATCCTGTGCCACCCACAGCCCGGTCACCTCCGTGCGATCCGCTGACAGCCAGAGCGGGGCGCCGAGCGGGATGAAGGCGGGATCGGCGGCGGCGCTGACATGGCCCGTCACCGGCACGCCCATCGCGCCGAGCGGCGCACCTCCCGGCAATTCGCGAAAGAAGACGACGCTCTTATTTTCTTCGAGCAGCGCCGGCGTTTGATCGGGATGATCAGCGAGATAGGCCTTAATGCCCTGCATCGAGGTCGCGTAGGTCGTGCCCGGCCCGATCAGGCCACGGTCGCGCATGAGCTTGCCGATGCCCGTATAGTCATAGCCGTTCTGGGTATCGTAGCCGATCCACATGTAGGAACCGTCGGGCAAGTGAAGGCGGCCCGAACCCTGGATTTCCAGGAAGAAAAGCTCGACCGGATCTTTGACCCAGGCGAGCTCCAGCCCTTTGTCGGCAAGCGCGCCTGCGTCGATGGCGGCGCGATCGTAATATGGCGTGAACTGGCCGTCCTGCATGCGACCGCGCGCCTTTTTGCCGGTGGGTGCTCTGCCGGCCGCGACGCCGCTGTCCATTTCCACCAGGTCGGGAGGGCGCCTATAGACGGGCACGTCGTAGCCTGGCTCATGCGTGCGAGAGCCCTCGATTTCCGGCGCATAATAGCCAGTGGCGAACAGATTGCCGTTCCCGACGAGGAGCGTTTCGAATTGGCTCTGAAAGAATAAGACGGGGTCTGCGTCCGGCAGCGCCGCCGCCGCGCAGGCGGGCGCCCAGTCGATCCCCTGGGTGAGACCGCTCACGTCCTTGCGCTTCTGGAGGCTGCGGCATGATGCTTTGAAGGCGTCGCGTGCAGCGCTCGCCTGATCGGCCGACAGATCCAGCGACGAAATCGGCGGGCCTGCCGACACGCCGAGCTCGACTGCATTCCTTGGCGGCGGCGGCTTTGGCGGAGGGACGGGCTGGGACGGAGCTGCCGGCGGCGGCGCCGGCCTTTGAGGGTGGCTGCGAGGGCCGGTCGAACAAGCTGCTAGGGCCAACGGCGCGGCAAGCGCGCATGCAATGCGAAAGGAGCCTCCCCGCATGACGGGATCAGGCCGCTTCGTCGGTCTCGGTAAGCATCCAGTTCGGATTAGGCGACTTGATCGGCCGGCTGAAGGTCCAGACGTCATGCGTCGGCACCGCGTCAGTCAGCGAGCCGGCGATAACATTGCCATCGCGGTCGCGCGTAACCGCCGCAACATCCGCGTCGAAACGGATGCAGATATGCGCGACGCCATTCTCGACCCGGGCATCTTCGATCTGCGCCTGCTCAATCGAGACGAGCCGATTATCGAGCTTCTCGCCCGCTTCCTCACGTTCGTGAATCGCATGAGCGAAGGCCTGGGCGACGTCGTGATCGACCATCTTGTCGAGCGCGTCCTGGTCGCCGCGCCAATAAGCCTCGAGGACCATACCGTAAGCGGCTTTTGCGCCTTCGACGAAACGGCCGACGTCGAACTGGGGATCAGCCGCCGCGATGGCACGCAGGCCGGAGGCTGCAGCCGCAGAGGGCACCGGCTCCTGCCCGGCAGAAGGCGAACGATCCGTATCGGGGGCCTTCAGCGCGATTCCGCGTACGATCGGCACGCTTTCGGGCTTGGCGATCGGCTGCTCATGGCCCGTGCGACGTCCCAGCACGCTCCAGAGGCGGAGCGCGACGAACACGAAAACAAGCGCAAGAACGATCAGCGTGGTCACCGGACCTCCCATGTTGCGCCCTTACATAGGGTGCACGCGGCCAATCTGCAAACCGCCGCGCCATGGCTAGACGCTGCGCAACGGGGCCGGGTTCCGCATTGCCCTTGGCGAACGGTGCTGCTAGCGGCTTGCCGCCCGCGGACGGCATAAGGGCCGCCCCGCTCCAGACATTCAGGAATGACAGACGCCATGGCCGACGAGACCAACACCGCAATGCCCGAGGGCATCCAGCCTAATGGCGCTGACACCGCACCGCAGATCGGCATGATTGCACAATATGTGAAGGATTTGTCGTTCGAGAACCCGAACGCGCCCGGCGTCTATCAGCAGCAGGTTCAGCCGCAGATCGACGTTCAGTTCCACATCTCGGTCGCGCCGGTCGCCGACGACGTCCATGAAGTGTCGATGAAGATCGAAGTCCGCGCGCAGGGCGACAGCGGATCGACCATCTTCGCGGTCGAGCTAGTCTATGCCGGCCTGTTCGGCGCCCGCAACGTCGCGCCCGAACAGCTCTCGCCCTTCCTTTATGCCGAAGCGCCGCGCCTGCTCTTCCCGTTCGCGCGCCGCATCGTCGCCGACGTCACTCGCGATGGCAATTTCATGCCGCTGCTGCTCGACCCGATCGATTTCGGCGCGATGTATATGCAGCAGGCCCAGCAGGCCACCCAGCTCGCCGAGAACGAGCCCGCCGGCGAGGCCTGACCACGTGGAATTGCGTCGTCCTGGCGAAAGCCAGGATCTCGGGCGGCTGGGCAACCGCTTGTTGCCTGAGATCCCAGCTTTCGCTGGGATGACGGCCTAGCCATGGGGCTCATTCGGTCGCTTGGATCGGTGGGCGGTCTAACGCTCGCCAGCCGCGTGCTCGCACTGGTGCGCGATACGTTGCAGGCCACTTATGTTGGCGCGGGCTTCGCATCGGACGCCTTCTTCGTCGCCTTCCGGCTGCCGAACATGTTTCGGGCTCTGTTCGCGGAGGGTGCCTTCTCCGCCGCCTTCATCCCGATGTTCAACCGGAAGGTCGCGGAGGGGGGCGGCACTCCTGCCGGTGTCGACTTCGCCGAACGTGCGCTGGCAGTGCTGTTCCCTATCCTGATCGTCTTCACGGCGGCCATGCTGATTGCCGCCTGGCCGGTTACGCTGGCGCTAGCTGGCGGATTTCACAAGCAGCATCCGACTCATGCACAATTCGCTTTCGCGGTGCTGCTCTCGCGAATCACCATCCCCTATCTGATGCTAATCAGTCTGGCATCGCTGCTGGGCGGCATCCTCAACTCGCTCAACCGCTTTTGGGTCAATGCTGCGGCACCGATCCTGCTCAACGTCGCGATGGTCGGCGGGCTGCTCTTCTTCCACGGTCCCGACGCTTATGCGACCGCGCGAGCGCAGGCGATTTCGGTCACGGTCGGAGGTGCGCTGCAACTGGGTTGGCTGATGATCGCCTGCCGCCAGGCCGGGGTGAGCATGGGGTTGCGGCGCCCGATCTGGGACGACGACGTTAAGCAGCTGATGAAGCTGATCCTTCCCGCGGCAACCGGCGCCGGCGTATCGCAGATCAATCTTGCTATTTCGACCGCGCTTGCGGGCGGCCTGCTCTCTGCCGGCTCGATTTCCGCTCTATATTATGCGGATCGTCTCAACCAGCTTCCGCTAGGGATGATCGGAATCGGCCTCGGCACGGTGCTGCTTCCCACGGTTTCACGGCTTTTGAGCCTCGGTCGCGACACCGAGGCGATGGAGAGACAGAATCGCGGAATCGAGCTGGCCTTATTCCTGACGCTACCTGCTACCGCTGCCTTCATCTTCGCCGCAGAGCCGATCGTGCGCGGGCTATTCCAGCATGGCGCCTTCACGGCGAACGACACGATCCGGTGCGGCTATGCGCTCAGCGCCTTTTCGCTCGGCCTGCCCTCTTATGTGCTGGTCAAGGTGCTGACCCCCGGATTCTACGCGCGCGCCGACACCAAAACTCCAGTCCGCTACGCGATCATCTCGGTCGCAGTGAACATCGCGCTGAATATCGCCCTGATTCCGACGATCGGTGTGATGGGCCCGCCGCTCGCGACCGCTGTCTCGTCGTCGATCAATGTGGCGATGCTTTATGCGACGCTTCGCCGCCGCGGGCATTTCGCGCCCGACGCCCAGCTGCGCCGCCGTATTCCACGCCTGCTCCTGGCCTCATTGATGATGGGGGCAGCGCTCTACTTTCTCGCCCCGATCGCGGACCCCTACCTCACACGATCGCTGCTGATCCGCGCCGCGGCTTTGCTCATGCTCTGTGGCGGCGGCGCGTTGGTCTATTTCATTGCCTGTTTCGTCACCCGCGCATTCGCGCTGGATGATGTCAAGATGCTGCTCCGCCGCCGCGCAGCGGCCACCTGAACCCCAGATTAAGGCACCGATCGGCCCCCTTTTGCGTTCCAACTGTGAGCTGGGACTGCAAAGGAGAGAGATGATGCGTACCCTGATGATAGGTGCGGCCCTTGCCATCGTGCCGGCTGCACTCGCGGCGCAGACCGCTACAACTACCACCACCGCACACGACCCGGTGACCGGGCAAGCTACGACGTCGGTCTCGACGACCGCTACGCCGACCGCGCCGGTTCCGCCCACATCGACCACGGTGACCACCACCGCGGACCCGACCGTGCCGGCCACGACAACGACCGTCGCTACGGACTCGATGGCCGCATCCGTCCCCCCGGCCGCGGCGACCACCACCACGACGACGGGTGACGTTCCGGTTCCGGGCAAAACTGTGACGAAGCAGAAGACGGTGACGGATTCGGTCACGGGCGAGACCAAGACCAAAACCAAGACCAAGACCAAACCCTGGTAACGATAGAGGCGCCGCCGTTCCTTCGGGCGGCGGCGCTTGACCTCCTGCCTCCGCTGGCCGAAGGCGCAGCCATCATGCGCACCGTCTCCGGCATCCAGCCTACCGGCAACCTTCACCTCGGCAATTATCTCGGCGCGATCCGCAACTGGGTGCGGATGCAAGACGAGATGGAGTGCTTCTTCTTTCTCGCCGATCTGCACGCCATCAGCCAGTTTCAGGAGCCGGCCGAGCTTTCCCGCGCCATTCGCGAGATGGCGGCGGCGCTGATCGCTTGCGGCGTTGATCCGGCGCGCGCCACCCTGTTCCGCCAGCGTGACGTGCCCGCGCACAGCGAGCTCGCCTGGTTGCTAAACGGCGTGGCGCGGGTCGGCTGGCTCAACCGGATGACCCAATTCAAGGACAAAGCGGGCAAGAATCGCGAAGGATCGAGCGTCGCGCTCTATACCTATCCCGTTCTTCAGGCCGCGGACGTCCTGCTCTACCATGCGACGCATGTGCCGGTCGGCGACGATCAGAAGCAGCATCTGGAACTGGCGCGCGACATCGCGACCAAGTTCAACACCGACTATGGCGTCGAGCTGTTCACCTTGCCCGAGCCCACCATCCCGCCGGCCGCTGCGCGAATCATGAGCCTGCGCGACGGATCGGCCAAGATGTCCAAATCCGATCCTTCGGATATGAGCCGCGTCAATCTGAACGACGAACCCGATCTGATCGCGCAGAAGGTGCGCAAGGCCAAGACGGATCCCGAGCCCCTGCCCGCCGATCCGGCGGAACTGGACGGGCGGCCCGAGGCGAAGAATCTCGTCACCATCTATGCCGCGCTCGCGGATCACACTGTGGCGGATGTGCTGGCGCGCTTCGCCGGTCAGGGCTTCGGCGTGTTCAAGCCCGCGTTGGCGGAGCTGATGGTGGAAAGCCTGCGCCCGATCGGCACACGCCTCGCCGAGCTGCAGCGCGACCCAGCCGAGCTCGACCGCCTGCTAAAGATCGGCGCGGAAAAGGCAGCGAGCGTGGCCGCGCCAACGCTCGCCGCGGCCTATCGAGCGATGGGTCTCTGATCTGCCTAAGCGCACATGCAATTCGTCGCTTGTGCTGAACGTTCAATCGCGGTTCAGTGACAAAGGTTTAGCTCACCTCTGAGCTACCAAGGACAGTGATCAATGTCTCTTCGCCGCAAGATTATCACCTTCATGGCCCCCGCCGCGCTGTTGCTCGCCGGCGGTTGCGCCGAATCGTTCAGGGCCAATGTCTCGCGCTTTCAGATGATGCCGCCGCCTGAGGGACAGACCTTCACGGTCCAGGCATCCGATCCGCGCCTGCAAGGAGGCATCGAGTTCCAGACCTATGCGCAGCTGGTCAGCTCGCATCTGACGTCGCTCGGCTATCGGCCCGGCGAACCGGGGCACTCCACCCTGGTGGTGACGATGGATTACGGCATCGACAATGGTCATACCGAGATAGTGACGCGCCCCGCCATTGCGCCGGCCTGGGGCTGGGGTCCCTATCCGGCATGGGGCTACGGCTACGGCTACCGCCGCGGGCCGATCGGCTGGCGCGGCCCACGCTACGGCCGGCGCTTCTATTACGGCTGGGATGATCCGTTCTGGTACAGCCCGTTCAGCTATCCCGAGATCGATAGCTACACCTATTTCATCAGCCATCTCGAAATGAACATCCGCCGCGCTGCCGACGGCCAGATGCTGTTCGAAGGCAAGGCGCATGCGCGCTCGACCGACCAGTCGCTGCCGAAGGTCGTGCCGAACCTGGTGGAGGCGATGTTTGTAGGCTTCCCCGGCCGCTCGGGCGAGGACGTGCGGATCACCATCCCACCGCCACCCAAGCCGGGTCAGGCACCGCAGCCGCCGCTCATTCAGGAAAACAGGCGGCGCTGACCCTTCTCTCGCGGCGTGGGCGCGGTTAGACGCTGCCCATGCCGCGCGAGATTACCGCCTTTTCCAACCCGCTCGTGAAGCGGGTTCGTGCCCTGCGCGAGAAGCGCCACCGCCGGGAGGAAGGGCTGTTCCTGGCCGAGGGGCTGCGGATCCTGGCGGAGGCGGAAGAGACGGGGACGATCCCGGAATACCTCTTCTTCGCCGCCGACAGCGCGCAGCACCCGATCGTGCGCCGGCTGACCGCCGCGGTGGAGGCCGAAGGCGGCGAGGCGATCGAAACCAGCCGTGACATCCTCCACAAGCTGTCGGGCAAGGACAATCCCCAGGTCGTGCTCGGCGTGTACCGGCAGTTCGACACCAGCCTCACCCGCATAGACCGCAATACGTCCGGCATCTGGCTGGTGGCGCAGGCGATGCGCGATCCCGGCAATCTCGGCACGATGCTGCGCACTGGCGATGCGGTGGGCGCCGGCGGGCTGATCCTGATCGACGATACTGTCGACCCTTTCTCGGTCGAGGCGGTCCGCGCGAGCATGGGAGCGCTCTTCACCCAGCGTATCGCGCAGGCACGATGGGAGGAATTCGTGCTTTGGCTGCGTACGGGACCAGGCCAATTGGTGGGCCTCAGCCTTGAAGCCAGCGAGGATTATCGCCGCCCCCACTATGAAGCGCCCACCTTCCTGCTGGTCGGCAACGAGGCGCAGGGGCTGCCCGCCGATTACGCCGCGGCCTGCGATGTCCGCGTCAAAATTCCGATGCTGGGTAAGGCAGATAGCTTGAACGCCGCCATCTCCTGCGCGGTGATGGCCTATCAGGTGTTGGGACAGCGACTGCCGTAAGGACTGAATGCAGGCTGCACCCGCCGTTCCAAAATGGTTCAGCCAGCCACGGGCAAACCTCCACCGTCGCCGAGCTCGGGTCGGATCTGCCGACGCCTGGCTATGGATGAGAAGAAGCTGAGTACGGGAGGTATCTATGAAAAAGACTATCATGGCGCTGTTAACCGCAGCCGCGATGGCCGGACCAGTGGCGGCACAGAGCGCCGAGGATCAGCGGCGCTGGGATTATGCGCAGCAGCGCTATCGGGCCGAGCTGGCGCGGTATGAGGCTGAACGCGATCGTTATTATGCGACGGTGCGGGCGGATCGTTCGGGCCGCTATATGCCGCCTCCCCCGGGCGCAGACCCCTACGCGACCAATTATGATGCATCGCGCTATTATCGTGACGATCCCCGCTATGAGGAGCGCCGGTTGAGCGCGAGCGACGAGGTCTATCGCGGTTCGGACGGGCGTTATTATTGCAAGCGCAGCGATGGCACGACCGGCCTAGTCCTCGGCGCGGCCGGCGGGGGCATCCTTGGCAACATCATCGACGGCGGGCGCCACCGCACTGCGGGCACTCTTATAGGCGGTGCGCTCGGCGCGCTGGCCGGCAAGTCGATCGAACAGAGCGACGTGCGCTGCCGATAGGAGGCACAAGCGGGCCGGATTTATTCCGGCCCGTTCACTTTCCAGTCGCCGGATATTTCGCTTCGCATGCCGCAATCACTGCTGGCGGCTGACCCAGCTTGGCCACGGTAGCGAGCTCCTCAAGTTGCTTCTGGCGCAGTTCGGGCCCGTTCCTCAGACCTGCGGCCCGCCGCAGTGGCGCAATCTTCGTATCAAGCCGATCCTTCAGCGCGCCGTAAGCGTTCGCCGCGGTTCCGTAGCCGCCGCCCTGTTCGGTGAGCACCTTGCGTAGGAAATCGGCCAAGGCATAGCATTGCAGCATTGAATCGAACGGCCTGGAGGGAAGCACCGGGTGCTTCACCTGCGTCTCGGGAAAAGCCTGCGCGCAGGCCGGTCCCAGGGTTTCCCATTTCCCCTTGATCGTCTGTTCGAACAAGGCTGGCATCCGCGCCGAGACGCGGTTGACCTTGTCCAGGTCCAGCGCCTTCCCGTCGGAGGCGTAGAGCATCGCATATTGAAGAATGCGGCCCTGCGATTCAGCCGGCAGATCCCCCTTCGCACCCACTGCCTTGCGTTCAGTTGCCGCCGCTACGACGCCGCAGGTCGCCGCCCGGTCGAGCGGTTCGGTCGGGAGTTGCGGCGTCCTCTCACCGCAGCCGGCCAGCAAAAGCGCGGCCGCCAGCGGCACGATCAGGAGTTGGCGCGCCATATCTGATTCCTTTCGCTGCCGTGACTACGTGCCAGCAGCCGTTCGGTTGCGGGCGCGTGGAACACGATGACGGCCGCTCAGGACTGGCCATCACTCGTCATGCCTCAGACATGATCGACACGCTGACCAAGTGATCGGCACGTTTGATCGCGCGCGCAGTGCTGATCAGCGAAGGTGCGGCGATCGCCGAGAGCGGGCGGGGTCCGTCCGCGATCTTGGCGACGGCCGAAGGCGGCTCCTAAGGCAAACTGCGATCGCCAATACCGGCCCACTGAGCGGGCCGGCCGACCAATCAGATGTGGATCGGCTTACCCTGGACGGCCATCGCCGCTTCCTTGATCGCTTCGGAATGCGTCGGATGCGCGTGGCAGGTGTATGCGATATCTTCGCTGGTCGCGCCGAATTCCATCGCCTGCGCCGCCTGCGCAATCATCGTGCCCGCCACGCTGGCGATGCACCACACGCCGAGCACGCGATCGCTGTCCGCATCGGCGATGACCTTCACGAAGCCGTCGGGCTCATGATTGGTCTTGGCGCGGCTGTTGGCGAGCATTGGAAATTTGCCGACCTTGACGGGCCCGCGCTCTTTAGCCTGTTCTTCGGTCAAGCCCACACCGGCGATTTCAGGCGAGGTATAGACGACACTGGGGATCACATCGTGATTCACGATGCCGGTCAGGCCGGCGATATTTTCGGCAACCGCGATGCCCTCGTCCTCGGCCTTGTGCGCGAGCATCGGGCCGGGAACCACATCCCCGATCGCCCAGACGCCCGGGACCTTGGTGCCGAAATCATGATCGATCTCGATCTGTCCGCGCTGGTTGGTGGACAGGCCGGCCTTGTCGAGTGCTAGGCCTTCGGTGTTGGCGCGGCGGCCGATCGAGACCAGCACCACGTCGGCCTCGATCGTCTCGGACGCTCCGCCCGCGGCGGGTTCGATTGTCAACGTGGCGCCGCTGCCGGTGTGCTCGACCTTGGTGACCTTGGTCGAAAGCTTGAACTCCATCCCCTGCTTTTTGAGGATCTTGTTGGCTTCCTTACGGACCTCGCCGTCCATGCCGGGCAGGATCTGGTCGAGGAATTCGACCACTGTCACCTTAGCGCCAAGCCGGCGCCAGACCGAACCCAATTCGAGCCCGATCACGCCGCCGCCAATCACGACCATATGGCCAGGCACCGTCGCCAGCTCGAGCGCGCCGGTAGAATCCACCACGACCTGCTGGTCGATCTCGACGCCCGGCAGCGGGGTTACCGACGAACCGGTCGCAATCACGATATTCTTGGCACGGACGATCACGTCGCCGACCTTGACCGTGTCCGCGCTCTCGAAGCTGGCATGGCCCTTAAGCCAGGTTACCTTGTTCTTCTTGAACAGATATTCGATGCCGCCGGTCAGCTGCTTGACCGCATCCTTGCGCTGGCCATGCATGGTCTCGAGATCGAGGCTCATGCTGTCGATCTTGACGCCGAGCTTGGCGAGCGCACCGCCAGCCGCTTCCTCATAGAGTTCGGAGGCGTGCAGCATCGCCTTCGAGGGGATGCAGCCGACGTTGAGGCAGGTGCCACCGAGCGTCTCCCGGCTTTCCGCGCAGGCGGTGTTGAGGCCGAGCTGCGCGGCACGGATCGCGGCGACATAACCGCCGGGACCGGAGCCGATCACCAGG
>Ga0207647_10001312_pt1 | contig 19117 bp, 24 predicted proteins | sample KBSCornC2_FD_184295 | JGI IMG/M metagenome (GOLD analysis project Ga0207647, IMG submission 184295) | Corn rhizosphere microbial communities from Kellogg Biological Station, Michigan, USA - C2 (SPAdes) (version 2) | ecosystem: Host-associated > Plants > Roots > Rhizosphere ... | reverse complement strand
CTATCGGCCGCAACCCCCTGGCCGAAAAAGCTCTGCGCAAAGGCCTGGTCGATGTCGTCATCGCCGCTATCGGCCTGCTCATCGTTACGGCCGTCATCGTATACATTGTGCTGCTGACCTAAAAGCATATCTACACGATATCCTTGACGAAAAGCATAAACTATGCTAATGTTTAATTAATAGTCAAGCAGCCGCTTCTCTAAAATAAAAACCAAAAACAAACAATATGAACAACGGTCTCGAGCCCATCAATCAGAACCTGTCGATTCCAGCCGAAGAGTTAGCTGTTCAGAGTGATATAAACTCCGAGTCATCGCTTGAACAGACACCGCTAAATGGATCTGTTCAAATCCCTGAGCCTGAGATGCCGAAGCGCAAATCGTGGCGCCGCATCGCCGGGCTCGGCCTGTTAGGTGTCGGCGTCATCGCTATCACCGTACTCGTTCTCTTTTCGCTTACCAACAAAAAACCAGATGCTGGAGCACAGCTCAGTGCTAGTGCGCGCATCAAGCCGCAAACCATTGCGCTTACCAACCTCAGCAAACAACTTGAGGCGGCCTCCGCACCAGAACTCAACAGGCTCACTATCAACGGTGAAGCCAGTGTTAGCGACTCGCTCATCCTGCAGCCAACCGCCCAGCCAGGCAGCGCCACTACCGGCCAGATCTACTACGACCAGAACAAAGATCTTGTGCGTTACTTCAACGGCAAAAAATTCATCAACCTCCAGGGCGCCGTGAGCACACAAGTCATTAATGTTATCGGTGGCGACACCATCACCAACGTATTTGGCTCTACTGTTAATAACATTACCAACATTTCGGGTTCTGGAGGTGTAGGCATCACCAGCGGCACAGTTGGCACATTGGCCATGTTTACCGGCGCTAACAGCATCGGTGATTCGCTGGTATCCCAAAGCGGCTCTATCTTGAACCTTGGCAACAACGCCACTGACATCCAACTCGGCAATTCTGCCAGTAGCCATCAAATTCAAATTGGCACGGGCAATGCTGTCCAAACCGTGACTGTCGGCTCGGGCAGCACTACCAGCGCAACAACCATCCAGGCCGGTACGGGCAATCTCAATCTGCTCACTGGCAATGCGTCTGGCGTCAGCGGCAACCTCAACATTAGTACTGGCAACTCGTCCACTACTGCATCCGGCAATATTACCATCGACACCGGCAGCGGCGTAGTTTCAGGGCTGGTTATTGAAGATAAGACCTTTGAGGGTGGCCTGGAAAACATGAACCCATGGTTCAACAGCACCATTGCGCAATCTACCGCTCAAGCGCATGGCGGAACTAATAGCCTGGCAGCTACGGCTACGGCTGCCAACTGGGGCATTATTGAAACGTTGCCCGGTGTCAGCGTCACACCTGGTCACCAGTACTTCATCAGCGTCTGGGTACGGGCAGCCACTACTCCGCGCAACATTATCGGCAAAGTTGCCTGGGTAGGCGGCACCGGCACCGTCTCGCTCACCCCTATCAGCGACAACACTACCGGCTGGACCGAGATGACAGCGTTGGCGCCCGCCCCAGCCGGCTCTACCTCTGCCTACTTTGAGATTCAGGCTCTGGGCACCAACGGCGAAGTGCACTACTTCGATGACTTCACCGTCACTGACCTCAGTTCTTCAGCCGCCGCCTCTATCATCAATATCGGTAATACGAATGCCAAGATAATCACCCTCGGCAACCTAAATCAGCTCGGCGCTACTACTATCAACGGTGGTAGCGGCGTCGCCATCAACAGCGGCGCAGCCGGTATGACGCTCAATGGTGGCACCGTTGATATTACCGGTAACGCAGCGTCTAGCTTTACCACCACTGCTGGCGCGCTGACACTTACTTCTAATGCTACCGCCATCTGGGGAATCGGCACGCCGTCTTCTGGCGCGGGGGGCGACCTGACTTTGCGTGCTGGCCACGGTGGCACCGACAACAATAACAATGGCGGCAATCTTTACTTACAAGGTGGCCGACAAAACGGCACGGGCCTGCCAGGCAGCGTTATCGTACGCCCACAGACTGATGGACTGAACACGTTTGTTATTCAAAATAGTAGCAGCACTCCCCTCTTCATCGCCGACGCATCAACTCTGACCATTACAGTCGCTGGCACCGCCAGCAACTTTGGCAGCTTGGTGCTCGACAACGCTCACTTCAAATCAACACAAACTACCGCCCCGACTATTGGCACGCCTGGCAGCTGTGGCACTGGTCCGGTCGCCGTCGTGACCGCCGGTTCTACCGACACGGCCGGTTCGTTTACCATTACTACCGGTACGGGTGGCACTTCAGCCACCTGCGACACAACAATCACTTTTGCGAAGCCATATAGTGCAACGCCTAAGTCGATCATTATCGTCGGCAAAAACGACGCTGCGTCGGCTGCACGGCAAGTCTACGCGTCTGCCGCAAACGCCAACTCATTTACGGCAAGCTTCGGTGCTAGTGCCGCTGGTGCCGACAGCACTAGCTACAGCTTCAACTATTGGGTTGTAGAATAGCTTAAACAAAAGCTTCTGCAACTTGGCTAAGTAGGGTCATGCGTAGTGCAACCAGAACAGCGAAGCTGCCTGCGTGAAACGCCCTACTTAGCCAAGTTGCAGAAGCGGCAAGTAAACGCTCGAGGGCTACCAAAGTCGGGCTGCTCATGGTTAAATACATACATGTCACCGCAACAAGGTCCTTACAGCGCGCCCCAGCAATACCCGCCGGCGCCAGCGCCGCAGTCCTACCCGCCTCAAGCGCCAAATCCCAACGATCCGTCGCGCTACGAGTTTTTTATGAACCCGAGCAAACCAGCGCGACAGCCACTTTTTAAGGGCGGCAGCCTTGGTGTGCGTATTGCTATGTTGGTTGGCGGCGCTATCCTACTGATGGTGATTGTAGCCGTTGTCATGTCGTTTATCCCAAGTAACATGAACACACCCGACCTACTAAAAGTCGCCAAAACGCAAAATGCGCTCTTTGTCACCTGCAGCGACGGCACTACTAACACGAAGCTCCAAGATACTAAGAATTTTGCCGCCAACTGCGCCACTACACTCACTACTGCGCAGCAAGACTTTTTGGCGTACACCGGAAAGCACGGACTCAAAGTTAGCAGCAAGACACTCAAACTAGGCATAAACGCCAGCGACACTACCGCGCTCAAAGAGTCTATTGCCGCCAGCACGTACGATACGACATTCGCCAGAACTGCTCAGCGACAGCTAAGTTCGTATGCAGCCGCGCTCAAAAGCGCTTTCAAAACCGCCAAAAGCACTGAGCAAAAAGCGCTCCTAAAAAGCTGCTACGATGGCGTCCAAATGCTTTCCGCCCAGCTCAATGCCACAACCAGTGCGCCAACCGCGGCTAGCTAGCACCGCCAGTAACCAAGTTGTACGACAACCGGATAAGATCTTGGACTTCATCCCAGGTCAGTTGTCCGGTCAATAGCAGCGTGTTCCAGTGTTTTTTGTTCAGGTGGTAGCCAGGCATAATGCTCTCATATTTTTCGCGCAAAGTTTTACTCAGCAGCGGGTCGCACTTTAGACTCAGCTGAAGCGGATTTTTGCCTTCCGATATCAGCGCAAACATTTTGTCGCCAACCTTATAGACGGCCACACCTTCGCCAAACGGGTAGTCTAGCCGCGCGTCCGGCATACTCAAAATGTAGTCTTCAACTGTTTTGTGATCCATCATTTCCTTGCCAGTATAGCAAACTTGTAAATTTCGTTGTCAAATTGTTTACATTTATCCACAAATATGCTATGCTTCACCCAATATAAAAGTATCAAGCGAGGGGTTTCACGCACAAAAGTGCGTGAAACCCCTTTTTATTTTGGAAGGATTAAGATCGTGTACAACAAAGGAATGCGTTCAGTTATTACCAGCGGCACAGTGACCGCTACAGGCGCAGTAATACTGCCAAACACAGGCGGCAATACCCTAGGAACGTTCCTAGCCTATGCGGCGATTACTATTGGTAGTACAGCGCTTATAAGTCAACTTACGGTACGCATTGTACGTCGCGTATATCACGTTTGAGTGTTCACAATACGAAAATATTGGGATAAAGATGCAAAGATATAGCAAATCATCCCCTCCTTCGAAGTGGTCAATAGTTACACTTCTGGCCATTAGCCTGGTACTACTAGGTGGGCTATATATTGCCTGGGGTCCATTTCTGAGTGCATGGCAACGGCTTGACGGGGCTCGACACAATGCGACAAATTTTCGACAAGCAAAAGCCAGCATTACACAAGTAGCGGATTTACAGCTGGGCACACCACGTACCATTACACTGCCTAGGCTTAATATCGCTCTGCCAGTTACAAAAGGCACTTACAATAGTGCTACTCGAACATGGACCATCGACAGAGAACATGCTTTTTATATACCACCCCGCAGCGCCACCTCAACTCCAGTAATTTACGGACACGCTATCCCGACAGTATTCATGCGCCTATCCGGTGTTGCCCCAGATGAAATACTATATATAGCAAACTCTAAGGGACAGCTCCTGCTATTTCACTATGTAGACGACACCACTCTAAGCCCTAATGATGACAGCATCTTACATACTTACTACCCGAACACCATTGTCTTGCTAACATGCAGCGGCACGTATTTTCAATACCGGCACGCCCTGCGCTTCGTATATGCGGGCATGCAACAGAGCCTCTTAGCCTCCAGTGAGAGGATTTGATATGACATTGTCGCAGTATATGTACGATATTATCGCAGGGTTAAGCCTGCTAAACTTCTCTCGCCTGCTAATTATGCTTATTGGTTCGGATGCTTACGACATTGTGCAGATCGTGCGCAAAAAGCAAATGCGTGCAAAGTCCAGACGATATAACCCTAAAATAACCATTATTGTTCCTGCATACAACGAAGAGACAGGAGTCGTTCGAACTGTTCGGTCAATATTAAAAAACAACTATAAAAATAAAGAAATTGTTGTCGTAAACGATGGTTCACGCGACAAAACAGGTTCCGCCCTTCGCAACTACCAACGGAAATATCCAGGTCAATTTACTATTGTCACCCAGGCAAATAGCGGTAAAGCTGCTGCGATTAACCGCGCTGTGCGCTATTGGTCAAGTGGTCAACTGGTGATGGTAGTAGACGCAGACTCCCTACTTCATCCCGATGCAATTGCTAATATGGTGGCCCATTTCCGCAATCATCAAATTATCGCAGCAGCTGCTAATGTAAAAATTATACCGACTCGTACACTGCTAGGCATTGCACAGCGTTTTGAGTACTTGATATCTTACCGCATGAAACGTGCGCTTACCGTCTTCAATATGGAATACATTGTCGGAGGCGTAGGCTCCACCTTCCGCCGCTCGGTATTACTAAAGGCTGGGCTCTATGATACCGACACTATGACCGAAGATATAGATCTAACCGTTAAGTTAATCCGTGAGTACGGTAATAAAAAATATCGCATTCATTACGCCTCTGACGCCCTTGCCTATACTGAACATGTTTTGAGCTTCGGGGCGTTGATCAAGCAGCGGTTCCGTTGGAAGTACGGACGTTTTCAAACTTTACTAAAAAATACCGAGCTATTCTTTAGTGATGATCTTAAGTACGACAAACGTCTTACCTGGTACCAATTGCCGTATGCCTTGGTCGGTGAGTTTGTCTTGCTGCTCGAACCGATTCTAGTCGGCTATATTCTCTTCGTAGTAGTGCGCTACGCAGATATAACTTCTCTGCTAAGTGTGTATATTATTGTGACATCTTTCATATTTTTAATGCTACTCGGAGAAGAGACGGAAAAATTTCAGGTAAAGGCAGGTCTTGCGCTTCTCTTGCCACTTGCCTACGTTCTCATGTATATCTTAACGGCCGTGGAGTTCGCAGCACTCATCAAATCAATACGTCAAGCGCCTCAGCTTTTTCGACGCGAGTTGACAGAGGCCAGCTGGGAACATGTGGAACGTTCTAATCAAAATGTTTCAATTACATAATAGTAGCTACGTAAAACCTCTACACTTATAGACCTATAGGCAGTGAGTGGGCTTAACCCCTCGAAAAACGATTCATTTTGAACTATAACAATTAGACTTAGAAGTTTTAGGCGTGAGCTTTGAACCACTCAAGGTAATACTGAAGTTCAGCGATGCTGGCCTGTATGTCGTCGAAGGCGCGGTGCACTTCCTTTTTCTCGAATTGCACACCGTGATGGCCTTGCATGAAAACTTTCCAGGCGCTGACGTCGAGCATGCGGTAGTGCAACTTTAGGTCCAGCTCCGGCCACCAATATTTAATAAAATTGTGGTCGTTATAGATACTGTTGCCTGCCAGCACGGCTGGTTCGCGGCCGAATTGCGCTTCGACCAGCGCCATCAAATCTTGTTCAACCCGATTACTCGGCAGCGCTTCGTCAAGCTTCTGGACAAAATCGTCACGGTTTTCGGGGTAATCTTTCCACCAGATGTTTTTTTGCATGCGCTCAACCACGATTTTGCGTGGCTGCTGTACGCGCGCTTCGTAACTGGCGAGCGTCTTGAAGTTGAAGTCCGTAACTTCGGCGGCAACCTCTAAGATTACATCCCGACTGGCGTCGAGCCCGGTCATTTCCAGATCCACCCAGAGTAGTTTTGTCGGAATTGCGTGTTTGTCTATCATACGAGGCATTATACCGCACGTGCGGCAGCAAAATATCACTACTAGACAATCTTGGCGCAAAATATTGAAAAATATGGAGTAGTAACGTATGCTGCACCTACTATGACAAGGAGTAGCGCAGAGTTTCTAGGCCCCGATCAAGGAGCGAGGGTTTATGATGGTGTAATTGAAGATGGCCAAGTAAGCTACCTTGACTTGGCTGACGCCGAGCTTGGAAGCGCTAACCTTCCCGAGCCAACTTCCCCCGAATCTCCTACGTCATTATCTCTAGAGGAGCGGCTTCTTCGGGCACGCGCCATAGGTGGAATCAGTACCTCGAAAGCCGCACGCCAACACCTGGAAACAGCAAGCAAAGAGTTTTACCGGGGTAAGCTAAGAGCAATTGAGGCATGCCTTGCTCCACTTTACAGAGACTACCCGTACCTAGCACCTGATTTTCTGCACACTATTCAGCATGGCGATGATTTGTATCGACACCATACCGGTTTCATCGATCCAGCGCTCGACCATTCCGAGCCCGAAGGCCGACTGTGGCAAATGGTGCATGCCGACCCCCTGGCCCGATCTACCCATCAGCAGCGCGCTGAAATTGCCGCTCTAACCGCCGCCGCCAGCGTCCGAAAACACCGTGGCGTGAACAGCCACACGCAATTTCAGGGATTGCTAAAAACCAAGCTCGTCGATCGCGAGGCCGCCCTCTACGTCACGCATAACCTCGAGCTTTTCCGCCACTATGGTGTCCACAGCCTCGACGAAACCGAGCTGGCAGTCTACACGGGGCCGGACGGAAAACCTTTGAATAAAGCAACTTTTGCGCATCACGATCAGCTAGCCGACGCACTGCCCGGTAACGAAAGTGCTAAAAAATTCGTAGACCTACAGGGTCCGCCACTGGTTATCACCCAGTTGGCTACCGATGTCCGCAATCACAATGCCGATTCTGTTATGCCCAACGGATTTTTTACCAAACATCCCCGCCTCTCGGGCCGGCCGCAGCAATTTATGAACCAAACTGACATTATCGCCAAAGTTGTTGTAGCCCACGACGGCTATCTAATAGAGCGCTACCATCTTGATAAAAGTCCGAAGGCTCAAGTTTTGAGTGCGCTCGCCGAAATTGACCTGGCCGAACGCCAAGGCTTTTTAGACGCTAGGCCGGATGTGCAATATCGCACCGCCTATCGAGTACACAATGTATTTAAAAAGGTAAAGCGCGACCAGCTACCCGCCGACGCGCAAACAATTTTTGACCGCTGCCAGGCAATTAATACTATTCCCCGCTATTAATTTCCGTCCAAAACGTATTGTGTGGCAAACGGTACGCCTGCAACAAAGAAACTCCCGGCAACTATAGCCGGGAGTTTCACACCTAAGTCTCTCCTATTCGTTTTTACGCTTGGTTACGCGCAGCTTTGAGCGCGTCGCTGTACCACTTCAATTCCTTGAGCAGCGTTTCGAGCGCAGATTGTGGACCATATGGATTGGCCTTTTCAGATTCAACGAGATTACCATCTTCGTCAATCTTGTCACTCATACTCGTCATGGCAACCCCAGGAATAGTGGACATCGGCACCATGCGGCTTTCGGACAAGATTTCTTTTAGCGCAACTTCTGCGCGTGCGCCACCAGCCGAACCATGGGTCACGACCGCCGCCGGCTTGCGGCTGAGCTGCCAGTCTACATAGTCCAGTGCGTTCTTCAGCGCACCCGGTACCGAGTGGTTGTACTCTGGCGTCACAAAGACATACGCATCAAACTCGGCCAATTTGTCGAGCCATATTTGCGCCTCCGCACTCGGTTGGCGGCTGGGGTTGTAGCGCGGGCTGACCGGCTCGTTAAACAACGGCATTGGGTAATCCTTCAGATCCACTGCCTCGGCTTGCACATCTTCCATTGTTTCGAGCGTGTGTAGAACCCATTTTGCCTGGTTCGGTGTTTTGCGGCCTTCACGGATCGCCCCAATAATAACGGCAACTTTCATCGTTCTCTCCTTCTTGTGATATACTTTGTATAGTAAGAATAGCGCAAGTTACTATATTTTGTAAAGTATTAAAATGAACGACACTACCCTTTCTCTGGAACCTAAGGTTGGCTGTATCGCAGCGGCCATGGAAATCATTGGCAATAAATGGACTGCGCTAATTTTGCGCGACCTCTCGGCTGGCGCCAAGCGCTTTAGCGAGCTCGAAAAATCCGTTGGCAACATCAACCCTCGTACCCTCAGCCAACGTCTCGACGACCTCGAAACTCACCAGATCATCACCAAAGAATCATTCAGCGAAATGCCACCGCGCATCACCTACACACTCACTCAAAAAGGCCAAGACCTTATTCCAGTTTTGCAGCAAATGGCCGCCTGGGGTGACAAATACTACGATGCCGGTTGTTAAAACCAGCTAATCTACGACATTACTTGTCATAAAGTCAATGTTACGATTAGTACGCGGAACATGGTACAATCATGGCTTGCAACGTAAACGGAATGAGACATGAAAGAAACACTTACCCCACCCAACCAAGATGATTTTGATATTCGATTTCAGGAAATTACAGATAGACTAGCCGATCTTGACGTTATTGGAGAGCTTACCGTCATGGAGATGCTTGCCACCGACTTGACCCCCGAGGCTCAACCCCTGGCTGGCAAAGTCTCCAAATACGCGACTCGAAGAACAACCAAAGGTGCTGACGGGTTCAACATGCCCGACTTCGACCCAGACACTGACTAAACAACACACCGTGAAGAAATCCATACTTATAGCATCAAACTCCGATGACAGCGCAACATGTCAGCCCGTTGCGGACATGTTGACACGGCGTGGATACAATGTACTCACATACGAGGCCAACAAGGTCGCCACCGGAGCCGTAGATTTCTGCGCACGAGTTGGTCCAAGCGGGCTCGAGGTCACCTATGACAGCACCCCCATACGACCCGAGAGCATAGTCGCCGGCTGGTATCGGCGGCCGTCGAGCTTCTTTGCCGCCCTCTCGGATAAAGGTCGTCAATTGTGTCTCGACAAGGAACGTGTAGTGCTGCAATATGCTCTATGGGATCTCATACCAGCATCCCGCTGGCTGAATGCGCCTGCGGCTATCCGGCATGCCGAACACAAGCTAATCCAGCTGCCGCTAGCGCAACGCATTGGCTTCACGATTCCTGATACTATCGTGACGAACGGCTGGAATGTCGTTCAAGAAACGTTGCCCGAACAAATTTTGTTCAAAAGTACCTATTCGCACTTGTACACTAAAAACAAGATGCAATTTGTATGGGCAACCCCGCTCAAAAATTCGCCAGAAACTTTGCCGACCAAGGGCAACCCCTTCCCCGGCCTGTGGCAGCCATACCTACAAAAGACACGCGAATGGCGCATTACCATCGTCGGCGACCAGTCATTCGACGCGGTGATTTACACCGATAAAACGGCTAAAGATGACTGGGCACGATGCCAACACACCTCAAGTGTTCGTTTTGAACGTGGTGAATTTCCCGCCGCCGAAAAACAAAAATGCTTCAAGTTCTTGCGGGAGTTCGGGCTCAGGTTCGGCGCGTTTGATTTTATCGAAACACCCGACGGCCAAATTATCTTTTTGGAGTGCAACCCAAACGGCCAATACGGCTGGCTCGAAGACGAGCTAGAGCTGCCGATTTCCAAAGCGATTGCCGATGAGCTGGCAGCCATTGCCGATAAGTCATGACTTGACGCCGCTTCTGATCTTTTCCCTACGGCACCTCGGAAGCAGAAAATATGCTACTTCAGAGCATATTTTCTGACACGTAAGTGCCGTGGAAAAAGGTCAAAAGTGAACAGCTGAATTATTTTTCTTTGAAATCGAGCGCGGCAGAGTTAACGCAAAACCGCATGCCGGTCGGCTGGTCCGGTGCGTCGTTGAAGACATGGCCGAGGTGGCCGCCACAGTTCGCGCACATTACTTCTACACGCGGCTCAGCCAACGAGTTGTCCTGTTGTAGCTTCACTGCATTAGTGTTCGCCACATCATAAAAACTTGGCCAGCCACTGCCAGAGTCAAACTTCGTCTCAGAATTAAACACTACGTTACCGCACGCTGCACAGGTGTAGTCACCCATTTTTTCATTGTGCAGTAGCTTGCCTGAGCCAGGCACCTCAGTCGCCTTTTCGCGCAACACCGCGTACTGCTCCGGCGTTAGTTTTTTCTTCCATTCGTCATCGGTTGTCATGATTTTATTGTACCTTTTAGTTGCAAATAATGCTGGCGCGTTTCGGGCAAAAAGTGTTCAATAGCATAACGCAATGTGGTCCGTGGCATCGTCGCCGCATGGTGGTCCAGAAACTCGATAAGCAGACCGGCGTCGACACGTCTGCCAACCTCGCGCAGCATCCAGCCGACAGCTTTTTGGATCAGATCGTGCTGGTCATGCAGCAAATCTTCGGCAATAATCAGCGCCGTATCAGCACTGCCCTTTTTGATGTACGCAAACGTCGCAACCATAGCGACGCGTCTCTCCCACAGATTTTTCGAGCGCGCAAGCTTTTGCAAAACTTTCAGTTTTTGCGGTTGGTTTTCCAGATATGGACCAACTATTTTGTCCGCGCTCGTATCCACCAAATCCCAGTTGTTCACATGCATAATATTACGCATATAAAATTCATATATTTCCTGACGCTCAATATCGTCAGCTTTTTTGTAGCGCTCAACCAATATTATCAGCGCTAACAGCCGCGCATCATGCCATTCGCTATGGAGCAATTTTTCCACTTCAGGCAACGACAAATCTTTAAACGTCTTGGCGATTAGCCGCGTACCCGGCACCGACACACATAAAAATTTGTCACCTTCCGAATAGCCACCCTTATACGTTTTGAAAAATCGCTCAGTCGTCAGCACCCGTTCGGGCCGTCCAGCGTCTTTCAACGCTTGCAGAGCTTCAATTGCCGTTTGCACTACATCCGCTCCGGCGCGGTGATACCGAGCAGCTCCAAACCGTTCTTTATCGTGTCGGCATAGTATTCGACAAGAGTTAGGCGTACTGCCTGACGCTCATCGCCAATGACATGGTTGTGTTCATAAAAACGGTTGAATATCTGCGCCAACTCGTATAGGTATGTGCATATATGGTGCGGCATCAGCTCAAGCGTGGCGCGGTCTAGAACCTCCGAATATTCAGAAATTTTGCGCAACAAACTACGCTCATCATCCTGCAAATCCGTTAGCGTAGCTTTTTCTTGTTCAGAAACTTTCGCCAAAATGCTGCGGGCGCGCGCATGAGCATATTGGAGATACGGACCAGAGTTTCCCTCAAGGGCAATCGATTCTTTTGGATCATAAATAATGTCACCACCGATGCGATTACGCACAAACGCGTACTTTACTGCCGCCAAAATGGTATCTTCGTTAGGATTTGTGCCAGTTTCAGCCCCAGCCTCACGTGCCGCATCCAAAATATCTAGCGCCGACGGGCCATTGCCCTTGCGTGAACTGATCTTTACACCACCACGCAACTTGACCACGCCATGGGTTAGATGGCGCGTGCGTTCGGCTGGCTCCGGCGCAAATTGCCCAATAGCCGCCAACACCACTTGCATATACTGCATTTGCTCATTGGCTGTGATGATAATCGACTCATCAAAGTGGTAATCTTGCCATTTGGTCAAGCTCAGGCCCACATCTTTGGTTTCGTACGTCGGCAAACCTTCGGAGTTCACGAACACGCGGGTGTGCAAGCCAGCCTTAGTGCCGTCAAAGACAACTGCGCCATCACTGTGCTGGAATACACCTTTTTTTAGCTGCTCATTGACGGTTTGGACGCCGAGTGGCGTAACTTCACTTTCGGGAATAAATCGGTCAAAAGCTTTTACTTGTAGCTGCCTGTATAGCGTCGCGAAGTAGTCGTAACTCCACTGACGGCACGTCCAATATATTTGTGCAAATGGCGATTCGTGGTCACCAGACTCGTGCAAGCCGTACACTTTTTTGTTCGTTGCGATAATTTCGGCTTTGGCAGCATCATTGTTTTCATACGCCGTGTTGCCCTCGACATAGCGCGCACCCATCCACTGTGGTCGCTCCGCTTCGGAAATTTCTGTCAGCTTCTCTGGATGCTCGCCGCCAAGGTATTTGATAATTCCCCACATGCACCGGCCGACGTGCAGGCCGACATCACCCCCAAAATTCAGGCGAATAGTTTTAGCGCCAGCGTTTTCGACTAACCGGCTGATCGTGTCGCCAACCAGTGTCGTGTACAGATGTCCAGCATGCAGCGGCTTGAATGGATTGGGGTCAGAATACTCCATCACAACCGTCTTGCCAGCTAATGTTGCAGTTGGCTTTGCGCCCAAGCTTTCGACTAGTTTTTCGTCACTCAAACGAATATTCAAAAAGCCAGGCCCGGCCACCGATACTTCACCGAGCGTCAAGCTCAGCTTTTCCTGTAAAGCCGCAGCAATCTCACGCGGATTTTTATGCAGCTTACCGGCCAGCTGTAGCGACACATTAGTCGCAAAGTCACCAAATTGCTCATCCGGCCGCGTGAGCTCTACGCGCACATCAACACTGAACAAATTTTTACACACATCTGCAATTGCTGTCTCAATTTCTGATTTCATCTCTGTTAGTATACCAGAGAATCTACCATTGCTGGAATTCAGCGAGCAATAATCAGCGATGCAGCGCGCGGATAAGCGACCGCGTAAAGCTCCACACTACCCAGTACAAGCTGACCAAAAACACAAAAAACATCGCCGTAACCGTAAACGTGTCACTATGTGCGAGCGGGTGCAAAACGCGGTCCGACACGTCAAACAAAATGCCAGCTGGATTGACCAACACATCCCACGAATTCCAGCGCAAATCACGCCCCAGATATATCGCAAAACTACACAGCAGCAAAATCAATCCTACCCAGCCATCGCTAGCCAACCGCGAAAATCGTTTACGCAACTGCACGTGCACCAGATACAAACTAATGTATCCGAGAATCAGCGCGTTCAGAATAAACAACGTAAACATCAGCGCGTCATACAAAATACTGGAGGTCGGCGCTTCCTGCAAATGAATAAAATCACTGACCATATAAAAACTGTTGGGCAAAAACAACAGCCATATCAGCGTCCAAAAAATACCAGGCCAGCTGGACCATCGCTGATGTCCCAACGCGCGGATCAGAAAATACGAAGCTGCGACCGGAACCCATGCCAGAAATAAATTCCAGGCCAAGTACCAGTTCGCATGACTGTGGCTGTGCACCATACTGAAAATCAGAAATCCAACACTGACCAGGCTCAGCCCGAACAGCGACACCACAAACGCCCGGATCGGCCCCAGCCCTAGTTTTTTCAGCATAGGTTTTATTATATCAGTTTACGTTCACTTGCCAGCGAGCGGCAATTCCAGCGAAAAGACCGCTCCACCGTTTGCATGATTGTATGCCGTGATCTCAGCGTAGTTCGCCCGGGCAATCTCGCGCGCCAGCGCCAGACCGAGCCCATAACCACTGGTCTGGGTGCGCGTCCGTGCCGAATCACCACGATACAATCTATCAAAAATATGCGGCAGATCTTGCTCTGCAATACCCACACCTTCGTCGCGCACTGTCAAAATATACTGGCTGCCGCTACGCGCACCAGCGATGTAAATCGTACCTTTTTCCGGCCCGTATTTCACCGCGTTATCCAGCAAGATTATCAGCAATCGTGTCATGCTTTCCTGGTGGACATGAACTTTAGCCACGGCCAGTTTTTGCGCAATTTTTACCTGGCACGTCTGCAGTGTCTTTTCGCTTTGCCCAGCCGCGTCGTCCACTATATCCTGCACGTTGACATCGCCCATCGGCAGCTCGGTTTGGCCGTATTGTGTCAGCGCCAACAGATTGCTGGACAAACTTTCCAGCCGCCGCACTTCCTCGAGGTTACTCTCGATAAGTTCGCGCGCTTCAGCGTCGGAAAACTTCTTTTGACGCAAAAATACTTCGTTTTCTACACTCATATTGGCTAGCGGCGTCCGCAATTCGTGACTGGCGTCCGCTGCAAAGCGTGCCTGTGCTTCATGCGCCCGGCGAATCGGCGTAAGCGTCCGGCCAGCAAACCAATAGCTCAAGAATCCGCCCACTACCAACGCTGTCATATTGAGCAAAATCAAGTCACGGTTCAGGTGCTGCCGCGCCAAATCTGTCTGATTACGCTGAACGTCCGCAAAGTCACTTTCTGGATGCGGCAAGAGCAGCCCTAAACCACTGCGCGTAAAGTCGCGGATTTCCGTCCGTTGCACGTCATTACTGGCACGTAATTCACGTTCAGCAAATACTCGGATACCAGTGGTCAACGTCAGGCTGAACACCAGCAAAATCGCCAGGTAAAATACCGTCAGCTTCAGTCGAGCCGACCGGAACATATTTATCCGAAAGTTGCGCGCTACATTGTTCATACTTAGGTCACTTTATAGCCATAGCCTCGGACAGTCGTTATGATATCCGCATCACCCAGCTTTTTGCGCATATTGGCGATAAATGTTTCTACGGTGTTGTGCTGCACCCGCGCTTCGTCAGCCCAGACGTGGTCAAGCAGCCGATCTTTGCTCAGCACTTCACCCTTGTGGCGCAAGAGATACTCAAGCAATTGGAATTCTTTGGTTGTCAGATGCAACGATTTTTTATCAATTTCTGCCGTGCGAGCAGTTACATCTAGCTGCAATTTGCCCGCTTCCAGCACATTCCCCTGGTGTTCTTTTGGTCGACGCAAAAGTGCTCTTGCCCGCGCCAGCAGCTCATCAAAACTAAACGGCTTGGTCAAATAATCATCCGCGCCAGCATCCAACCCCTGCACACGGTCGCCAATAGTCGTCCGGGCTGTTAGCAACAATATCGGCGCCTGTTCATGCGCTTCGCGCCAGGCCTTTATGAGTCCCGGCCCGTCGTGACGGCCTGGAATCATCCAGTCCAGCAATATCAGGTCGTACCCATTAGCATCCACCAACGTTGCCGCCGTGTCGCTGTCATTAGCGACATCTACGACGTAACCTTCAGCGCCCAGTCCCTTTTCTAGGCTGCGCGCCAGCTTTTCTTCATCTTCAACAATCAATATTTTCATAATTCTCCTACGATTTTACCGTAATTGCAGGAATAAGTATGCATCATCTAACTGAGGTCCACCTGGAGAAGAGTGACTAGTTTAAAACGGTCAAACCGCAGGAACTACAGTGGAGATTGTAGTTGTTGTCATCCTTGTCTTTTTGGGCAGTTACGCGAACACGCCAGCCAATCGGCGGCTCTTCGGCGAATGCATCTTTGTCCACCTGAAATCGCGGTAGGCTTTTGACAGGACACATCTCACCCCCAGGGCCAAAGCCACAGTCAACCAACACCGTTTTGCCATCGACGACCACGCTGCAGCTGTCGTCCACGCCACAACCATCCGGGTTAAGGCCGCCAATATGTTTGGTAACTTTGCCTTCAAATGTCACCGGCTGCGCTGCGCGCCATTTACTATATCCAAACAAACCTCCGGCAACCAAGATAATTACTACCCCGGCTGCTATCCAGATGAATCTCTTATGAGTCTTGGAAAATTTCTTATTCATCGAGGGCAACTTTGAATTTTTCGACGAGATCTACCGGTGTTGGGTTGATGTTGTTGAGCAGCGCCAAGTAGACACTGACGAAATCACCCATAGCGATACCCCACAAAAGTTGCTGTAGCAAAGTTTCGCCCTTCGGCTCAACGACGATTGGCGCCGGGCGCTTGCCGGACAACAGTCGCTCACTCACCGTAAAGCGCTTTTGGACGCGCGGATGCTCGAGATTTGACCGAAGCTCCACCACGGCGAACGGTTTTTGCACTGGCTGGCCAGACCAGCCGATAAACTCGTTGTGGTTAAATTCCGGATAAAAGTCATCCCACGCCGTGTTTTTAGCATTTTCGTTCATACAGATTTTCCACTTGTGCGCTGCCGGGTACAGCAGCGGACCGCTATAGATAATGGCCGTTTTGCCCACCAATTCCAGAGCAATTTGCTTCGCCAAGTTCTGAGCGGTCGGCACGGTCGGCGCCAGCTGCTCCAGCTCGCCTTGCACCCATGCACTTGCCGCAGCCAGCTCACTCGGATCGTCGATAGTCAGGCCAGCCGCCGACAGGATACTCACGTACGCATTCAAAAAGTAAAATGTCGCCATACGCGGCTGAATGTTGTGCTCGACCTTGAACAGCGGCAGGCCTTTTGCCTGGGCTGCATCCAGTAGTTTGCCGCCTGATGCGACCACAGCAATCTGCGCACCGCGACGCTCAGCGTCTTCGAGGGCAGCCAGCGTCTCCTCGGTGTTACCAGAGTGACTCGAGGATATCACTAGTGTGTGTTCATTGACATAATCCGGTAACGTGTAAGTGCTTACTACTTCAAACGGTACCTTGAGTCGCGGCCAGGACTTTAGTATCAAGCCCGGCCAGCCCGAACCACCCATGCCGGCGACCACTACGTTGGCAATGTCGCCCTTCGGAGTAAACTGCGCGTCAAAAACGCTGGTCAAATATTGCCACTGCTTTCCGGCCACGCCAAGTGCGTCCTGTGGATCACGTTCATGAATCATTTTCAGGTCATCTAGCACTAAACTCATCAAAACTCCTTGCGTTACGTCATCTTATTTTATACTATAGTTTCAAAGTGCATAAGCTTTAGGGGGAATTATGTTCGGGCACCAAGATCACGAAGATCCAACCAATACAGATAATCAACACTCGCCGGCGACACCTGCTGACCCGCAGGCAGACGCAACATTGAGCGACAACAGCACGCCAGCGCCAGCTACAACCACATCCGCGCCAGCTATTGACGAAGATATTGCTAGCGATTACATTGCCACGCCACACACCGCGCCAACCGCTGGCACGCCTACTCCGGCACCAGATCCTATCAGCTCTGTTGGTGGCAATGACTCAACAGACACAACTTCAGCAGTCACTGATACCAACGGTCTGCTCGATCTTAAGCAAGACGCTTTGCAAAAGCTTTCTCCGCTCCTCGGCCACCTAGACCAGACACCAGAGGAGAAGTTCCGCACTACCATGATGATGATCCAGGCTTCTGATAACCAAGCGCTCCTCAAGGACGCCTACGAAGCAGCGCAAGGCATCGAAGACGAAAAAACTCGGGCCCAAGCATTACTCGACGTGGTGAATGAAATCAACTACTTCACCCAGAGCAACACTGACCAAAACTAAAACGCTCCTAAAAACTAAAAACCGTCCAGGATTTGGACGGTTTTTAGTTGCTATTAAATTGGTCAGTTAGGCGGCGCGACCGAGCCATCATTGGTTGAGTCACTGGCCGATGTGGGAACTGGCACGCCGGTAGAGTCTTTCTGTTGCGGTGGCTGCGTTACGTGCTCAGCGTTTGACTTCGGTACACTGTGCGGCTCATCAGTGTGGTGCACGTTGTTGTATAGGAACATCCCGGCCAAGAGTAGGCTTGTTACGACGACAAGCGATACAAGTACTTCAATAACCCAGCGCTTGCGACGTGCTTGTGGCTCATTGATAGTTGCGTACAGGTCGGCTGGAATCTGCGCTTCGGGGCTTTGCTTGCGCTTCTTCTTAAACATAATGCTTATTATACCACAAATGGTTACATTTGTAACCTTCATTTCACTTGTGGTAAAAGTCCTTGTATCATTAGGAGTAATGCCTAAGCTTTCTCGTATCAACTCGTGCCTGCTGGTGATCATAATTGTGATAAACGCGTATATTATCGCGGCGCCGTTTGCACCAACTACCTGGTTCTGGTGGCAGTCACACCACAGCCAACAGCGTACGCAATTGGATCAAAAAGCCCACCGGCAAAAAGTGGCAAAGCCTCAACCCAACAGCGTAATAATCCCATCTACGCTACTAGACCAGCCTATCCTGGAAGGCCGCGACACGTACACAATTCTCAACAAAGGCATTTGGCGCTGGCCCGGCAGCAGTACGCCCGATAAAAACGGCAATACCATACTGATTGGCCACCGTTTTACATACACCAATCCGCGTGGCGTGTTCTACTTCCTCAATAAAGTGAGTGTAGGCGACGAAATCGGCGTCACTTGGCAAAACATCAATTACCGCTACAAAGTTTCGAATATAAAAGTTGTACCGCCCTCTGACACAAGTATTCTCAATAACACACCCCGACCCACACTTACACTTTACACCTGCACGCCGCTTTGGTGGCCCAAAGATCGTCTGGTCGTCACCGCGCAACTGGAGAATAACCTATGAGTGACAAAACCAAATTTTGGGTACTACTCGTGCTGCTATTTGCTAGTCTGGCTCTACTGTGGTTCGTCAACTCAAACCTCAGCCATATCCTGACTGACCAATTTCATTAGCCCATCGGTACTATCGATGCTACAATCTGTCCACCATGAGTTTTATCGAACGAGTACTGCCGGGCGAGCTAGCCGGCGAGATTGATCCGCGCGACTACGGTCTTGGAGTCATCAGAGACAAGCGAACACTAGAGGAAGCACT
>Ga0207647_10001311_pt1 | contig 19121 bp, 11 predicted proteins | sample KBSCornC2_FD_184295 | JGI IMG/M metagenome (GOLD analysis project Ga0207647, IMG submission 184295) | Corn rhizosphere microbial communities from Kellogg Biological Station, Michigan, USA - C2 (SPAdes) (version 2) | ecosystem: Host-associated > Plants > Roots > Rhizosphere ... | reverse complement strand
ATGGCTATCATGCATATAGCACAGCGGGTACCTACACTGTACGACTGGTAATAAACGACGGAACCTGTGCCGATACCGCAAAAAAAACAATAACGATAAGCGATGGGCCTGTAGATAGCTTTTCCTTTTCGCCAAAGGAACCCTGCCCGGCACCAGTAACTGTTACTTTTACATCTAAAGGCACCGGAGCCAGCAGCTATTCATGGGATTTTGGCGATGGCGGAACGTCCAGCGCTACCAACCCAAGTCATACATATACTTCTAACGGCGTTTACTACGTAACAGTAACAACTACCGGACCTACGGGATGTGTATCGGTAGCTGAAGATTCAGTTTTTGTTAGAGATCTCACTGCAACCATATTGGAATACCCTTCTAATGAAGGATGTGCACCACTCACTATTTATTTCTCAGAAAACATAAGAACTACTATTCCTTTTCCTGCATTATATCCTTTTTCCATAGCCTCATATAAGTGGGAATGGGGGGACGGCACACCGGATGGCAGCGGCGCTTTCCCATCACACACCTATACAACCGCCGGCGTATATGCTGTTCATCTGACGGTAACGCATAACCCAGGCGGCTGTACTGCAACAACAGTAGATACAATAAGAGTAGGCATTGCTCCCTTCGCTAATTTTCATACAGATAAGGATACCTTTTGCGCAGGTACAGATATTGTTTTTCACAACACCACTACAGGCACGACGAATGCCTTTATATGGAACTTTGGGGATGGCAGCGCTCCTAATTTTGATGTGAATCCTGACCACGTATATCAGGACACTGGCCTCTTTAAAGTAAGGCTGATTGCTAAATTCAATGGTTGCCCTGATACCGTGTATCATTATGTATACATATTGCCTTCGGTGCCTGTTATAACAATTGTCAAGCCTGTAAATGTGTGCTATGGACCAGGGGACAGTGTATTGTTTAGCGACTCGTTAAGCATATTAATGACTTCTCATTTATGGTCATTTGGCGATGGCGATACATCTACATTAGATAAACCCTGGCATGTATTTGAAAGGGATAGCTCATATGAAATATATTTAGCCGGCTATAACAACATTACAGGTTGCCATGACACTACCAGGTATATTTTAGCTGTTGTTTCTGCCAGAGACAGCCTACGGGCAATGACAGATACCGCAATTTGCCTTGGTGGCTCGGTAACCATGAGAGATAGCCTGATAGGGCTTCGTGCTGTGCTGCACTCATGGACAGATGCATGGGCAGATACAAGCATGCCAATTCCACGAACTGGCAACGATACTGTTACTGAAACCTTTAAATATCCAGGGCTGCATACTATATATGTACGTGCCGGCATAAGCCCTGTATGCATGTGGAATGCAAAATTGCATATACTGGTAGGCGATCCGTCGCCAGGCTTTAAGGCTAATACAAATATATCCTGCGTATCATCTACTATAACATTTACAGACACCAGCACTGATGTACCCGGTCTTTCAATAAGTAAACGACTATGGAATTTTGGCAATGGAGATACGCTTACTGTGCTCGGAAACACAGTAAATGAAATTTACAATAAAAAGGGCGTGGATTCAGTAAAACTGATAGTGACTGATAATTTAGGCTGTAAAGATTCACTGACGAAGCCCAGGTATATACACATAATAAAACCTGTAGCGAACTTCTACGCGAGCAATACGCTGCCATGCAATCTTGAGCCGGTATTTTTCTATAACTATAGTAAAGCTGATACAAGTGTAACCGATACCTTAAAATCTTACTACTGGACCTTTGGTGATGGTGACACATCAACGATGCAAAGCCCGAACCACAGCTATAAAGATACCGGCGGCTATACTGTACGACTGATAGTAAGAGATAAATTCGGATGTAGTGATACAATGACCAGGGTGAACTTTATAATCCTAAATTCACCACATGCTGCATTTACAATGGATGACTCTACGGCCATATGTCCCCCACTGCACGTGCAGTTCACCAACACCTCTACGGGAGCTGTGGGTTCTTATTGGGATATGGGCGACAGCAATACTTATACCATAACCAATCCGGGGCATACATTTACATCATCGCGGTACTATACAGTAAAACTGGTGGTGACTAATGTAAATGGATGTAAAGATTCGGTGTATGAGCATGTAAACATCTATGGGTATGACGGTGCGCTTACCTATGGGCCACTATCGGGCTGCGCTCCACTTACAGTAAACTTTAAAGCCAGTATATCAAATGCACCTGTAGCCGTGTGGGATTTTAATGACGGCAATACGTTCAGCGATTCAGGAGTTACATCTACAACTTATACCTATGATCACCCGGGAGCTTATGTACCAAAGCTAATACTGGGAGATGGTAAGGGTTGCAAGAGTGGCAGCTCAGGACTTGACACGATAAAAGTGGATGGTGTGATAGCACGATACAAAGCCCATCAACCATGCATAGGAGACACTGTGGTCTTTAGAGATTCCTCTTATAGTTATTTCTCACCTGTAGTTGAATGGCACTGGACACTGAGTGGCGGGCTAACCAGCAATACTGACTATGCAGTAAACAGATATTTTGACACGGGTAGCTACCCGGTTACGCTAATTGTAATAAATGGGCATGGCTGTAAGGACACACTGACTGACAGCGTGCGGATTTATCCGTTGCCTACAATTGATGCCGGGCCAGATACTATCATATGCGCAGGAGATGCAGCTACACTGATGCCAAATGGCGGGGTAGGCTATATATGGCAGCCTGACCCGACATTAAGCTGTACCAACTGCAATAACCCAAAAGCTAGCCCTGCCGTACCTACTACCTACACTGTAATGGGCATAGATAGCAATGGCTGCAGAAATACAGATACGGTAAAAGTGAGCCTGCAGACCAAGACAACCAGCATACTGGACAATGGCGGTGATATATGCCAGGGCGATACTGCGCACCTGCATGCATCGGGTGCACAGATATATACATGGTCGCCGGCTGATTCACTAACCAACGCGCATATCGCGGACCCGCTGGCTTTCCCAATGAGCACCACTACCTATACCGTAATAGCAAAAGAAGGCAGTTGTGTACCAGACACAAACTCCACGGTAGTAACAGTACACCCTAAACCTGTAGTAAATGCAGGAAGTGATGTGACGATAGTAGGCGGCGAATCTACTACGCTGCAAGCCAATGGCTCTAACATAGTAAGCTTCCTTTGGGACTCTACGCAAACACTGAGCTGCTTGAACTGCTCAAACCCTGTAGCTACACCAACTGCTACCACAACTTATATAGTAGTAGGCGCTTCCGACTACGGGTGTAAGGATACTGACGATGTAGTAGTGAATGTAAAATGCGATAAGAGCCAGGTATTCATACCCAATGCCTTTACGCCAAATGGAGATGGGCAAAATGATATATTCTTCCCTCGAGGTGTGAGCATAACGAATATTAAATCGTTCCGTGTGTATAACCGCTGGGGAGAAGTGGTGTTTGAGAAAACAGGCATCAATATAAACGATGAAAAAAGCGGATGGGATGGTAACTATGGCGGGGCACAGCAGCCGCCGGCAGTGTATGTGTATGTAATAGATGCTATATGCGAATCGGGAGAGGAACTTATTTTGAAGGGTGATGTAACTATAATCCGTTAAAGCGATGAGGCGTATGAAAACAAATACATTTTACAAATTACTCTTAGGCTGCGCATTCGCATTGCCATATAATATGCAGGCACAGGATATACACTTTTCACAGTTCTATGAATCGTCTATACTGCGCAATCCTGCGCTTACTGGTGTCTTTAATGACAACTATAAAGCGGGCGTACTCTACCGCAACCAGTGGAGCAGCGTGAGCAACCCCTACCAAACAGGGCAAGTATCGTTTGAGGCACACAAAAACATAAATGACCAATCGAATGATTTTGTGAGCTTCGGGCTGCTTGCTTATTATGATAAAGCCGGCAGCATTGATATGCAGACAACCGCCGTATATCCCGCACTGAGCTATAATAAGTCTTTGGGTGATAAGAACAACTCCTTTCTATCGGTAGGCTTTACTGGTGGCTATGTACAATCCAGCTTTAACCCCACTAAAGCAACTTTCAATAATCAATATGTAAATAACAAATTCAGTGTAAATAACCCATCAGGAGAAACATTCCCTAATACCAGCATATATAACTGGGATGTAGGCGCTGGTATAAATTTCAATAGCAGCAGCGGCGATAAGCTAACCTATGTGCTGGGCGTATCCGGTTATCATTTCTCTCAGCCCAACTCTTCTTATTATAAGAATAGCGCGATTCGTGAGGAGATGAGATGGAATGTAAATGCAGGGTTTAACTACCTGGTAAGTGAAGTATATTCCTTCCAGGCGCAGGCTAACTATGCACAGCAGGGAACATATACCGAGATAATATTTGGCGCTATGGCCGGCTGGAACAAACAAGCTGTAAGCAATGATGCGGCATCACCTTTTGGTGTATATGGTGGCTTGTATTACCGTTACCAGGATGCCATAATACCTACTGTAAAGCTGAAATATCAAAGCTATTTTTTCGGGGTGAGCTATGATGTGAATGTGTCAACCCTAAAGGCTGCCAGCAATCTGCGGGGTGGCTACGAAATTTCGATATTTAAGACGGGCATGTTCAAGGACATGAACGGCGACAGAGGAAAGACCTTGTGCCCAAGTAACTTCTTCTAACAACAATATTCCGCCAAACAAAAGTGAAGCTCCGAAACAAATGTTTCGGAGCTTCTTGTATGTACAATCCTTATTGTATTAATAATCCATTCCGCCCATTCCCGGAGGCATGCCTGCAGGAGCAGCAGATTTTGGTTCCGGTTTGTCTGCTATTACACATTCGGTAGTAAGCAGCATACCAGCGATAGATGCAGCATTTTCAAGCGCTACACGGCTCACCTTAGTAGGGTCAATAACACCGGCAGCAAACATGTTTTCGTATGTTTCTGTACGGGCATTGAAACCGAAGTCAGCTTTGCCTTCGCGTATTTTCTGCACAATGATAGAACCTTCAAGACCAGCGTTAGCTACTATCTGGCGCAGTGGTTCTTCCAATGCACGGCGAACGATAACAAGGCCTGTTTTTTCATCATTGTTTTCAGTGCTGATGTTTTCGATTGACTCGATAGCACGGATGTAAGCAACGCCGCCACCAGGTACTATACCTTCTTCCACAGCAGCGCGGGTAGCATGCAGCGCATCGTCAACACGGTCTTTCTTTTCTTTCATTTCCACTTCTGTAGCAGCACCGATGTATAACACCGCAACACCACCGCTAAGCTTAGCAAGGCGTTCCTGCAGTTTTTCACGATCGTAATCGCTGGTAGTAGTTTCTATCTGAGATTTGATCTGATTTACACGACCTACTATTCCTTCTTTTTCACCTTTACCGTTTACTATCGTAGTGTTGTCTTTATCTATAGTGATGCTTTCAGCCTGGCCAAGAGATGCTATAGTAGCATTTTCCAGTTTGTAGCCCTGATCTTCGCTGATAACAGTACCACCTGTTAACACAGCTATATCCTGCAGCATTTCTTTACGACGGTCGCCGAAGCCAGGCGCTTTTACAGCAGCTATCTTCAGAGAACCACGCAACTTGTTCACCACCAGTGTAGCCAGTGCTTCACCATCTACATCTTCAGCAATGATCAACAGCGGGCGGCCGCTTTGTACCACGCTTTCCAGTATAGGAAGAATGTCTTTCAATGTGCTTACTTTCTTTTCGTAGATAAGAATGTAAGGGTTCTGCAACTCAACCTGCATTTTTTCCGTGTTGGTTACAAAGTACGGGCTCAGGTAACCGCGGTCGAACTGCATACCTTCTACCACTTCTACAGTAGTTTCAGTACCCTTAGCTTCTTCTACAGTTATAACGCCTTCGTTACCTACTTTAGCCATAGCCTGGGCTATAAGCTTACCAATAGCGCTATCGTTATTAGCAGAGATAGATGCAACCTGTTCTATCTTCTGGTTGTCATTACCTACTTTTTCCGATTGTTTCTTCAGGTTTTCAACAACAGCCAATACAGCTTTGTCTATACCACGCTTCAGGTCCATTGGGTTGGCACCTGCAGCTACGTTCTTCAAACCTTCGCTTATGATAGACTGTGCCAGAACGGTAGCAGTAGTAGTACCATCACCTGCTATATCAGCAGTTTTAGAGGCTACTTCTTTCACCATCTGGGCGCCCATGTTTTCTATGGCGTCTTCCAGTTCTATTTCTTTAGCTACGCTCACACCATCTTTAGTTACAGACGGAGCGCCAAATTTCTTTTCTATTACTACGTTGCGACCTTTAGGACCCAGTGTTACTTTCACCGCATCAGCTAAAGCATCAACGCCGCGCTTCATTTTGTTGCGAGCTTCTATATTGAAGAATAATTGCTTTGCCATAATATTGATTTGAATTGTTTTTAATGATTTAAAAAACTTTTAAAATACATACTGTCATACAGTACTATTTCTACTAAACGATAGCAAGAATGTCGCTTTCGCGCATGATGAGGTAATCAGTGCCCTCCAGCGCTATTTCCGTACCGGCATATTTGCCATACAGTACGCTATCACCTTTTTTTACGGTCATTGGTTCATCTTTCTTACCAGGACCGGCGGCTATTACTATGCCACGTTGTGGTTTTTCTTTAGCAGTGTCCGGGATAATGATGCCACCTGCTGTTTTCTCTTCTGCTGCAGCGGGTTGTACTATTACCCTGTCGTGCAGCGGGGTAATGTTTACGTTGTTAGCCATGATCGATTTCTATTTTTTATTAAGGTTATTGATTCAATTTGGTATTAGCTACCCATCATCTTTTATGCCAGCGGCAAAGGTCTGTCAATTTTGCAGCATTCGATGGTTTTCGCATAAACATTTTGTTAAATGTATCTCGAATTGTCATGACCTTCGGGAAAAACTGACATTAATCATAGTCCATGAACTGGAAACATCACTTATTTATTACATTTTTCCATCATTCGTTCTTTTTGCCCTTAGCTGCACCTTTCTATTAGGTATCGTTGCGTCGCACTCTTGTACGTTCGGTTCCCTATTGTGCATACTTTCGATTTTCCATCTAAGTGGTTGGTTGTTAATACTACGCATGGTACAAGCATTTCGTTCACTTTTCAGGTCTTATTGACGAAGTTCGTGAAAACAATAAAGTTGCTTATAAAGTAAAAAATGGTAAAAAGATTTAAATGCAGTTTGCGAAACGACATAACTTTAACCAAGGTTGTCCGCCACAACTTAAGAATCGGTTAAACAAAAAATGTTAACTACCACGCAATTAACAATTACACTGATAATCATACCCAAATGAATAGTCACGAAATAGAACATAACGTAAAAAAGATATTTGATAATTTCTCGAAGGAAAACTTCATTTTTGATTTATTACTAGCATATGGAATCTCCAAAGCCTCTGTTACCCGATTAAAAAGCGGAGATTTCAACTTGTCGAAAACTAACGGAGAAATTCTTTACAAGAAGAAAGTGTTCTTTAAAACTGAAAAAGGCGACAAATTACTGAGCAGTATTGAAAGTTTAGCCAATGACGAAAGAATAGTAAAACATCAACCAAGATTTGCTATTCTTACAGATTTCCAGCACATTGTGGCTAAAGATTTAAAGCTTGGCAAAAATTTAGATATTCTTATCAAAGATTTGCCGAAACACTACGCATTCTTCTTACCACTTGCCGGAAGTGAAATCTATCATGCCACAAATGATAATGAAGCCGACCGAAATGCTGCGTATAAAATGGCGACGCTGTATGATGAACTGGTAACAAAGAATAGCGGCATATACAATTCAAAAGAGAGCATCCACAACCTGAATATTTTTCTTTCACGTTTGCTTTTCTGCTTTTTTGCAGAAGACACAGAAATTTTTGATGGCGACAGCATTTTCACAAATACATTGTATCAGCATACCAACGAAAATGGAAGTGATACACATTTGTTTCTTGATCGATTATTCGAAAGATTGAATACCGAAAGCCCCAAAGGTTTCCCGGCTCATTTTGCTCAATTTCCTTATGTAAATGGCGGTTTATTCAAAGACCCCATTCCAGCACCTCATTTTAATGCCAGAGCTCGCAAAATTCTGGTTGAATTAGGCGAACTCAATTGGAGAGACATCAACCCGGATATTTTTGGCTCAATGATTCAGGCGGTAAGTGATCCTGAAGAGCGTTCAGATTTGGGCATGCACTATACCAGTGTGCCAAACATTTTAAAACTCATTAAGCCATTATTTTTAGATGAGTTATATGAAGAGTTTGAAAACAGCAAAACGATATCGCAACTGCGTAAGCTCATCAATCGCATGGCAAGAATAAAATTCTTTGATCCTGCATGTGGCAGCGGCAATTTTCTGATCATCACATATAAAGAAATCCGTCTTCTGGAAATAAAAATATTGCAACGGATTATTGATCTTTCTCCTCAGCCGGCTATGGAGTTTACCTCTATACAACTTTCACAATTTTATGGTATTGAAATAAAAGATTTTGCACATGAAATGGCTATACTCTCTTTGTGGCTTGCCGAACACCAAATGAATAAAGTATTTGAGGAGCAATTATTTGACTATGGACGCTCAAAACCGATTTTACCGTTAAAACAAGCCGGAAAAATCGTGCAGGGCAATGCCGCACGTGAAGATTGGAAAAGTGTTTGCCTAATTGAAAAGGAAGATGAAGTATATGTTTTGGGAAACCCACCATATGGTGGGGCAAGGAAGCAAAATGCTGACCAAAAGAAGGATATGGATATTGTTTTTCACAGGTTTGCTAAATATAGGGATTTAGATTATATCAATATTTGGTTTTTAAAAGGTGCGATGTATATCAAAGGCAAAAATTCTAAATGTGCTTTTGTAAGCACTAATTCAATCTGCCAAGGTCAACAAGTTCCTTTAATTTGGCCGATTATCTTCAATGAAGGAATAGAAATAGATTTTGCATATCCTTCATTTAAATGGACAAACAATGCTAAAGGGAATGCAGGCGTAACGGTGATTATTGTTGGATTGCGGAATTTATCTTTTACGCCGAAATATTTATTTAATTCTGGCTTTAAAAAAGAGGCAAAAAATATAAATCCGTATTTGATGGATTACGCCAATGTCATTGTTACAGGAAGAAGAAATCCTTTATCTAAATTTTCAGAAATGAAATTTGGAAATATGCCAAATGACGGCGGTGGATTAATACTTACGGAAGAAGAAAAGACGAAAATGTTAAGCGAGAATCCTGAAGCAATTAAATTTATAAGAGTATTGATGGGTTCTACTGAGTTCATCGACGGTAACAGAAGATATTGCCTATGGATTGAAGACACAATGCTAAAAGATGCAATCTTAATTCCCGAAATCAAAAGGCGTATCGCGCTGACGAGAAAGCACCGCTTGGAAAGTAAGGATGGTGGAACAAACGAATTATCTAAACGTTCGCATCAATTTCGAGATAGGAACATTGCGAAGGAAAATCAACTTTTGATTCCACGTGTTTCCTCTGAGGCAAGGCATTACATTCCATGCGGCTATTTTGGAAATGATACAATTGTTTCAGATGCTGCACAGGTAATTTATGATGCCGAGCCTTTTATGTTTGCTATTATCAACTCTCGCATGCATATGGTATGGGTTAGAGCAGTTGGTGGAAAACTTGAAACAAGATATAGGTACTCAAAAGATATTTGTTACAACACGTTTCCGTTTCCGGACATCACGCTCAAACAAAAGGAAAACCTGAACCTATATGTTTTTGCCATATTAGATGAACGAGCCAAACATCCAGAGAAAACGATGGCACAACTTTATGACCCGGACAAAATGCCCAAAGGTTTAAAACAAGCCCATGAAGAATTGGACCGTGCCGTAGAGCAATGTTACCGCTTGCAGCCGTTTACATCAGACACTGAGCGGCTGGAATATTTGTTCAAAATGTATGAGGAAATGAGTAAAAGCGGAACTTTGTTTAAAAAGCAGAGAAAGACAAAAAAAACAGTTACAAAGATCAAGAAATAGAAAATGCCTGATTTAATAAGAGTAGAATATAGCCAAACCGGTAAAAGCAAAAAAATAAATGCTTTAGGAATGCGTGAAATGCAGGAGAGGGTATATACTGCACGAACTGCACAATATCTTTTGATAAAAGCCCCACCGGCATCGGGCAAGTCAAGGGCATTGATGTTTATTGCCTTAGATAAATTGAAAAATCAAGGAATAAAAAAGGCTATTGTTGCAGTTCCAGAAAAATCAATAGGCGCATCTTTTAGTTCAACCAAGTTAACTGAACATGGATTTTTTGCCGATTGGACAGTGAACCCAAAATATAATTTATGTACGACTGGTTCAGATAAAAGCAAGGTAAAAGCGTTTTTTGAATTCCTGGATAGTAACGAGCAAATTTTGATTTGCACCCATGCCACACTGCGTTTTGCTTTTGACGGCCTTGAGGAAAAGAAATTGAATGATACCTTGATAGCGATTGATGAATTTCACCATGTATCAGCAGATGGCGATAATCGTTTAGGAGAAGTGATGAAAAATATCATGGCTAAATCAAATGCTCACATTGTAGCCATGACAGGTTCTTATTTCCGTGGCGACAATATTCCAGTTTTGTTACCTGAAGATGAGGCAAAATTTACAAAAGTTACTTACAACTACTATGAGCAGCTGAGCGGTTACGAGTTCTTGAAATCATTAGGTATCGGCTACCACTTTTATACGGGTCGTTATTTCAAAAAACAACCCGACAAAGAAATGTCGGCATTGGAAGAAATTCTAGACGAGAATAAAAAGACAATCATTCATATACCAAATGTAAACTCTGCTGAATCATCACGGGAAAAGTATGAAGAAGTCGGGCATATTATTGATGCTTTGGGTGATTTAGAATCTCAGGATGAGAAAACAGGTGTATTGTTTGTTAAAAGTAAACGTACAGGAAGGATTTTAAAGGTTGCCGATTTAGTAAATGATAATCCGAAAGAAAGGGATAAAATTTCGGCTTATTTGCGTGAAGTAAAATCCCCAGATGACATAGACATCATCATCGCTTTAGGTATGGCAAAGGAAGGCTTTGATTGGCCATATTGTGAACATGCCTTAACCATCGGATATAGAGGTTCGTTAACAGAAATAATCCAAATTATTGGGCGTGCAACAAGGGATAGCAATAACAAGACACACGCGCAGTTTACCAATTTAATTGCTCAACCTGAAGCGGAAACGGATGAAGTAAAAGTAGCTGTCAACAATATGCTAAAAGCCATTACAGCATCGCTCTTAATGGAACAAGTGCTTGCTCCAAATTTCCGTTTCAAACTAAAGGAAGATGATAATGAAGAAGACGAAAAAGATGATGATGAAAATACAATCAGAATAAGAGGTTTTAAACTTCCAACCTCTCAACGTGCAAAAGACATTATTGAAAGTGATTTGAATGATTTGAAAGCCCGGATTTTGCAGGACGACCAAATGCTAAAAGCGATGCCGGGCAATGTTGAACCTGAAGTTATCAATACAATTTTAATTCCTAAAATTATCCGAGAGGTTTATCCCGATTTGAATGAAGAAGATGTAGAAGCTGTTCGCCAGCATGTTGTGGTGGATTCTGTTATCAAAAACAGTGTTATCGAAGAACAAGGAGGAAAGAAATTTGTGAGAATGGCAAATAGTTTTGTAAACATAGATGACATTCATATTGATTTGATTGACCAGGTAAATCCATTTCAAAAGGCGTTTGAGATTTTGTCAAAGTCGGTAACCACACAAGTATTAAAGCTGATCGATGAGCATATACAGTCCATAAAAATTGAAATGACGGAGGATGAAGCGGTAATGTTGTGGCCCAAAATAAAAGAATGGATTGGACGAACAGGTGAGGCGCCAAATATTCAGTCGTATGATCCTAAAGAAAAAAGAATGGCGGAAGCTGTAATATTTCTACGAGAACTAAAAAGGCAAAGGGCATTGAATGAGCAATAAGAAAAAAATATCGTTAGACGACATCTTCAACGATGATGATTTTGGCTTGTTAAATGCAAAGCAAAATACATCAAATGTAAAAAGCGAAGATGCCAGGTTGATTGATTCGTTTGAGGAAATCAATACTTTTTTTGATAAAAACGGTAGGGAGCCGAATACAACAAGCATGTCTGAATACGGACTTTTAGCCCGGTTGAGAAATATCAGACAAAACGAGCAACAAAAGATTACTTTGAAACCATTTGACCGACACAATCTTTTGGGTAAAGTAGAAATACCGAAAACTTCAATTGACGATGTGTTGAATGATGATGAATTTGGATTGTTAGAAACAGACAGCGATTTGTCTATTTTCAAATACAAGCATATTTCAAAAGATGATGATAGAGCCGAAGCGGATTATATTGCTCAGCGAAAGCCTTTAAAGGAATCTGAGTTTAAGCCGTATGAAGCCAAGTTTCAAAAAGTACATCAGGAAATCAAAGAAGGCAAACGAAAGGTCTTGCCGTTTAGGAATATCGAAAAGAGCTTACACGTTGGCGATTTTTATTTGATTGACGGAGTAATGCTATATCTTAAAGAAGCTAATCTTGAAAAATCCATCCAAAAGTTAAAATCGGGTAACCGTGAACGCGTTGAAGGCCGCACCTTCACAATTTTTGAAAATGGAACTTATAGCAATATGCTTTTCCGCTCACTTGGAAAACAAATTCAAAAGAGTGGGAAGTTAATTACGAATACATACGAAGCAATTAATAATGAACTCTATGTTAAGTCAGGAATGCTTAAAGAAGAAGACATTCAAACCGGTTGGATTTATGTTTTAAGGTCAAAGTCTGCTCATCCTGAAATTTCTAAAATAGAAAATTTATACAAGATTGGTTTTTCTTCTTCCCCTCTTGACCAACGGATAAAAAATGCGAAGAATGAAGCGACTTATTTGTACGCTGATGTAATTAAGGTTTCAAGTTATACTTGCTTCAACAGAAATGCAGATAAATTGGAGCAGCTACTTCATAGATTTTTTGCAGAAGTATGCCTTAATATAGACATTGAAATTATTAAGGGAAAACGCATTACCCCAAGAGAATGGTTTGTTGTTCCTTTTGCTGAAATAGAAAAGGCAATCGAACTAATACTAAATGAACAAATAATGCATTACAAGTATGATAAAGATCTCGAAAAAATCATACACAAGTAAAAAGGCAATGAGTTAGTTAACCTTTTTGAGCATCGTTTGATTGTTCCTTAACTACATAACCTCGGCAATCAATCTCATAATTAGCGTTTCCTTCCCACTGCACCTTCAGTAGCTTTAGGGAACTTGCGACTTACGAAGGCCAAATGTGGATATCTTCTTTTGGAACCCCCTCCTTCCATTTCGTATCTTCACAATGCAGCAGTCCGGCTACCCGCTACACCCTGCTGCCCGCTCTTTGACATTCCTGTAAACCCACCCGCGCCTTTCTGCTAAGTACTTTTTACTTTACACTTTTTCAAATGCGACATTTTGTAACCTTTTGGGTAGTTTTTGCGTAGCAATGTTACTTTTACTAAAATCATCATAACTCAGCACCAGCAACATTCTTAGCCAATTCGCCACCCTCAAAACCTCCCAAAACAAAAAAAGTAGCAGAATGTAACATTCCCTATTCGCTCTCCGCTCTCTTTCTCCGCACTGCCCGCAGGGCATTGGGGCCTGAATGGGGCATGCGCATATTGGCAATCAATTACTTAGGCTATATCAAATGGGGTTGCGCTGTTGCTTCGCACTCAATTTATCCGTGTTGCAGTATTCCTTCTCCGTTGATGAATTTGTCGAGCTCCCGGCAACATATACCTGTGGCACAAGTGGTAATTACCATTACAGTATAATCGCCGCCATCGTAGAACGAAATTGCCTTGTCGGGGTTTCTATATATTTTATAGCGCTCTATAAATGTTGATTTGTTCTTTTTATCGAAGGGAACGATACATATAGCCTCAACTACCTCTACCCCATTGTCTTTAGTAAGATATAGTTTGCCAATAATGGGTTGATAGTTTTTACAAATATTTAGGGCTTCCTTTTTAGTTTGCTTTTGTTTCATTAGTCCAGGCTAATATTCTTTAAAGGCTTATATAAATATGTTATCTTGAATATATAATAAAACACATTCGAAATAACAGTATAAATATTATACCACTTAACGAAATGGAGCCGCCAAGAAAGTAAATGATGCTGAAATAAGCAAGGAGCAATAGTAATAAAAGGGGAGCGCGTATTACATGAGATTAATGCTGCCGTTGCCCTTATTCTTGTGGGAGATTTTGACTGAAAGCCAGTGAAACAGCAATTGCCCGCCCTTAATAAGCAATACAACAATTGTGATAGGCACTAAAAATACCAGCCAGTCGGGCACTGGGGAGCCGGGAAGATTTAAAAGTACCATACATCACATTTTTATGAAATGTAAGTTAGCTAAAGAAAATGATATGCGGAAATATAAGATGGGTTATTAACCCTAATTAACTGTTCTATTCCAGCACGCCTTCTTTTATCTCAGTCCAGAGGGCGCGGTAGCAAATGGCCGCGTAGCTGGAGGGTGCAAAGGCCTCGATAGGCGCATTGTGCAAGCCCATCTTTTCGACACCTGACGTGTATGGTATATAATACTCGAAGAAGCGCTTGTCTTTATATAGCTCCAGCATTACGTCGTTGTGCATGTTTTTACGCACATCTACCATGGTGAAGAAGCACATGAGCTTATCGAGCTCCACACCTTTGTCGGTAAAGTATTCTTTTACGAGGTCGTAGCTGCGTACGGATAAGGTGGTGGGTATGACAGGCATGAGAATAACATCGGAAACGTTGAATATATTATCAGCCAGCAGGGAAAAACCGGGAGGACAGTCGATGAAAACGAAATCGTATTCGCTTTCGATACTCTTCATGAGGTTCTTCAGGTATTTCTTTGAAGATTTTTGCTCATCTAAGAGGATGTCCATTTTGCGGCCGGAGATGTCAGCGGGAATGATATCGAGGTTATCGTAGCCGGTGCCCATTATAGCATCTTCCAGAGAAAGGGTATGCTCCATTATCTTCTTTATACTTCCCTTAGCTTTAGGCTGTGCATTGTAATAAAAGCTGGCAGCACCCTGGGGGTCGAGGTCCCAAAGCAGCGTACGATAGCCATCTTTGGCAGCCATATATGCGAAGTTGACACAGGATGAAGTTTTACCTACTCCCCCTTTAAGGTTGTAAAGAGAAATGACGAACATAGCTTTATTGCGTTTTTGCTGTTTATCTGTAATGTAACAGACGGAGAGATAAAGCTAAGATTTAATATTGTTTTTTACAATGTCATTTATCAGCCACTTCATCGGCCTGTGGATTTTTGGCACCTACATTGAACAGGCGATATGCGAGGGTGATGCCTGCATCCTGCGGAGCGACATAGGCGAATGACTGCCGGGGCACTATAATGCGGCCAGCTGCGTCCTGTACATAATACTCGACATCGTTGTGCTTATTGACATGCCTGAAGGTGATAAATGCCCGGGGGGCATTGCTGCCGGCAGACCAATTGATGTTGCAGCTTTTTAATCTATCAAGTACCTGCTGGTCTGCCAGACCGTTAATGTGCAGAGCCATATTCATTTGCAGACCGGTGAATGGTATTAGCTGGGGGTATAGCTGATACATTTTATACATCCAGTCGTTATAGACTACATCATCTTTTCTTTCCTTAGCACATTCTGCCTGGGCCTGCATAATGCGGGCAATGAATAACTTCTCATATTCGGCGTCGATGGTGGGGCCTTGCAATATACCGTCAAGCATTGTTCTGGCAAGTGTGTAGTTGCCTTGTTTCATCTCGAGGCGTGCTACAAAAAACTGAAAGTATTTGCGAATATATTTGCGCGTATCTGTTTCTGCTTCGTACTTAAACTTATCGAGGAAAAACTGGGTGCTGAAATCGCGTATGAGATACCATACTTCATCCCAGCTTACAGTGCTTTCGGTAGAGAATAATTTGTAGATAACCCTATCGCGCTCAGGATTTTGAGAGAACTGATTGATGATAAGGAATTGCTGCATGTACTTGTCACCTAATATCCTGCCCATGCGCGCGAGCACATAAGGGTTGTACCACCAATTGCTGTTTTCAAATTTCTGCATTTCCCATTGCGCTTCTTTATCCATTAGTTTCTGCAACTGTATGCTGAAATCATAATGACTCTGCCCAAGCGTGGTGCCTATGTGCACTTCTTTAAATTCGGCTGCTTTATTTATGTAGGTGATAGCATCATTAATATTCCCATTATAATACATGCTGCGCGCAAGACCAATATTATACCAGCCAAAGCCGGGGGTAGAGCCTGCTGCTTTTATCATATCACGCATCATATCTGTGCCTGCTGCAGGGTTGCCTTTGTAAATATCCAGTATGGAGGTATAGTATGCCCACTCCTGCAAACGCTTGTCTCCCGGGTCTTGCTGGGAAGCTTTTTTATATTCACTCTCTGCCGTTCTGAAATCGCCACATATAGCGCGGAAGGTTGCATAGTTATTATGCGAAAAAACCGGGCTATTGCGCATGAGGTCAAAATAGTGCTGGGCAGAATCTATTTTAAAAGCATAACTGTAAAGGATGTTCTTGTAGTGATATACGGACATCTTATCCATGTCATCGTAGCCAGGCTTGAAGACACGAGCATTCAATGCTTCATTGCGAGCCAACCTTCTTAGCTGGCTATCCAGGTAACTATTTGCGAGCTTTTCATTTTCATTAATTGAATTTTTAAGAAAAGGATATTTGTCGCTTGTGTAGAAACGATTGCGATGCACCGTCCATGCAAGGAAGTCGTAGGCATCCATATAGAAATCGCGCTGGAAATTCCAATGCAATACACGGCGCAATAATGCCATTACCTTATCGGGCTGCTCCATATTACTATAGCAGTTCATGAGGTAATAGGCAATCTGGGTATAATCGAGATGAAACCTGTATTCTCCTATATACTGTATTACATCGGGCGTGCGATTAGCGAGAAACTTCTTATAATCACGTTCCATTGAAATAAGTGCATGCTCCAGTGGAACAGAAGCATTCTTAAAGCCAAGATAGTCTGCAGCGTGGATATATTTAGAAACTCCTTCGTACATCCAACCCACATAATAACTGCTATCTACGCGCAAAAACTCGCGCGAACGAGGAAGGGCATCGTCGCCATTAATATCTGTTACTGCACGCTTGGCGTCAATCTCCATGCGCTGTGCCAGCTTTGCTGCAGGATGCGGCTGCACCATTTGGAAAGGCACGGGTTGCTGCTGTGCGGGCTGGGCCTGCGCATGTACATCCCAGCTATAAAAAACAGAGAGCAATACACAGCATACGAAAACACTGAAAACCCTGCTATGAAACCTAATCATGGATAAAGTACTGTTTGTACATTCAACACCTGCCTAAGCATACAATTTTAACCTTGCAAGCCTTTCTGCTTCTTTATTTATTATTCCCTCCAGCGCTTTTTGTCTGCCTTCTTTATTGCGATAAATAAGACGGTGATCGAGCACTGCATGGGCAATATCCTTTACATCATCTTCTATAACAAATGTGCGGCCCTTCACTAATGCGTAAGCACGCAAACATTTGAGAAAGGCAATGCCGCTACGGGTAGAGGCACCAAGTACCACGTCAGCGTGGCTGCGTGTGTTCCGCACTATATTGCTTACAGACTGCAGTATTTCATCATGCAGATATACTTGTGCAGCCTGTTGGCGGAGGTCAAGTATATCCTGCATACTAAGTACCTGGTGCAGCTCCACAAGGTTGTTTGCTATGTCAAGATATTCGCGATAAATATTCAATTCCGTTGCTTCATCTACATAACCGAAATATATTTTCATATAAAAACGGTCGAGCTGTGCGGCAGGCAATGGATATGTACCCTCCATCTCCACAGGATTTTGCGTGGCGATTGTGAAGAATAGTTTTTCCAGCAGTAATGTAGTATCACCTACGGTTATCTGCTGCTCTGCCATTGCCTCGAGCAGGGCGCTTTGCACTTTGGGTGAGGCGCGGTTTATTTCATCTGCAAGCAAGATATTACAGAAGAGCGGCCCTTTCTTAAATATAAACTCTTTATTTCTATCATCGAAAATGTGCGTGCCTATGAGATCCATCGGCAACAGATCAGGGGTGAACTGGATACGTTTAAAGATAACACTTTCACCTTCCTTTTCTCCACTAATGGCATGTGCCAGTGTGCGTGCTAATACCGTTTTGCCGGTACCTGGATTATCTTCCATAAGTATGTGCCCACCTGCCAGTAAGCAGGTAACCACTAATTCTATCTGATGCCGCTTGCCACGAATTACTTTTTCAACCTGTGTTATTAATTGCTGTATAGCTTCCGGTGCGTTAATTGTAATAGGTTCAGAGAATGATTCCATTCAATTTTACTTTTATACAAGTTTACTGATTTATACACGGCTTTTGAAGTGCTGCGTGGTAATTTTTTGTGAAAAGTAAAAAAAGAGGGCGACCAACAGATCGCCCTCTTTTACTGATTGGTGGCTTAAACTAAGGGAGATTGAATATATGTATCGATTGGTCTTTGTATTTCTGGTAATCAGGCTGGTCTGATTTTGCTTTATCAGAAACCACCACTATCTGGCTATCGCTAATAAACGAAATGCCTTCGATATTCGCATAGAGCACATCTGTACCTGCCCCTACCACTCCCGTGCTGCTACCTGTAGGGAACTCATATGCAGTGCCGCCTGTAATGCTCCATGAGGTATCACTTAAGGTACCGATCCACAACTGCGAATCTTCCTGGGATGTGATTGCTATTTTATTTCCATATACAGTTATATCCGAATAATCATCGAAAGTAACTGATGAAGGGAGCGTGATCTCTGTTACATAGGTCCAGTCGCCACTGGTTTTCTTCAGTACCACCACTTTGCCTGTACCTTCCACCATGCCCAGCAGGTAATCGTCACCACCTCTATAGACCCATGCAATGCCTTCAAATGCTTTGTTCTTATTAGCTGATGTAAAGTAGTAGTCTGCCCATTTGCTGTTCTGGTAGCTCATGCTGCTATTATATTCCCTGATCCTCG
>Ga0207647_10001309_pt1 | contig 19141 bp, 16 predicted proteins | sample KBSCornC2_FD_184295 | JGI IMG/M metagenome (GOLD analysis project Ga0207647, IMG submission 184295) | Corn rhizosphere microbial communities from Kellogg Biological Station, Michigan, USA - C2 (SPAdes) (version 2) | ecosystem: Host-associated > Plants > Roots > Rhizosphere ... | reverse complement strand
CCTCTGGCGGGGAAGTAAATATCCAGCCTTTAATGACAATGACAGGCAACGATATAGAATCTGTAAAGGCCGTACTGCAAAGCTGTATTACAGAAACTACTAACGATTTAGAAAAGATCGGGGTAAATATTACTCATGGCGATTATATTGCAATAGCAGACATCCTGCATCCCATGGCAAGCCGTTGTGCGCAGATTGGTGCAAGGCAACTAAGCCATCAGTTGCGCGACATAGAGATTTCTCTTCGCACTAATCAACTAATACATGACTGGGAGAAAAAATTAAATGATGTCTGCGATCGGGTTATAGACTTTATTGCCCAGATACAGCTGCTTATTCCTACACTTGGTGCTGCATCTGTTCCCACAGAGTGTTGAAAAATACAACACTTCTAAAATACATCCATAAAACCGATGCTTTATAAAATGTTGTTTCACAGGTAATTATTTTTTGGCTCATTGTCTGGCATATTGTTGGCTATTATCATAGTATTCAACACTGTAATCATTTTTAAAATAGTTTGTATGAAAAAAGTAATCTTATCAGCATTTGCGCTGATTGCATGTGCATCTGCATCTTATGCGCAAACTGCTGCTACTGCTCAACCTACAGCCCAGGTTGTTGCCACAACTGCTTCTACCCAGGGATCTCCGACTGCAGCACCTGAAGCTCAGGCCGAACAAAAAACAAAAATTGAGGCTGCTGCATTGCCTGATGCTGTAAAAGCAACGCTTGCAGGTGATGAATACAAAGACTGGACTGTATCTACAGCGTGGGATGTGAAAGCCGCTACTGAATATTATGTAGTTGAGCTGAAAAAGGCAGACCAGACAACTACTGTAAAGTTCGATAAAGATGGTAAAAAAATAGGATAACAACCATTATCACCGTGAGGCTAAGAGGGGGAATTTGGCGCAGGCCATTTCCCCTTTTTTTATTTTGCCCTCATTTATACTTAGTGTAGATTGCAAGCTATGGCGCGTATTCTTATCATCGAGGACGACGTAACATTTCTGCAGATACTCGAAAATTTTTTAAAACGAAATAATCATTCTGCCCACACTTGCTCCAGCGTTAAGGATGCTAATAAACTGTTGAGTGCAGAACGTTTCGATCTTGCGCTGCTTGATTACCGCCTGCCCGATGGCACCGGCATGGATATACTCAATGTCATTCAATCCAAAGGTTTACAATTGCCGGTTATCATAATGACCAGCTTCCACGATATCAGAACAGCGGTCAAATCAATCCGCTCTGGAGCTTACGATTATATCACCAAGCCTGTTAACCCCGATGAGCTCCTTATGCTTATTCATGACGCATTAACCAAAAGAGAAACCGGGGAAGAGCCTGTGCCTGTTGCGTCAGATTTTGTTGAAGGCACTAGCCCCATAGCCCGTCAACTGCATGAGCATATTAGTCTGGTTGCACCTACTAATATGACAGTGATAATAGAAGGCGAAAGTGGCACAGGAAAAGAACAGGTTGCACGGAAAATACATACGCTTAGCAAGCGCAGCAGTAAATCGTTTGTAGCAATAGATTGTGGAGCTCTTTCGCCGGATCTTGCATCAAGCGAATTGTTCGGTCATGCAAAGGGCGCATTTACGGGCGCCTTGCAGGACAAAATAGGCCAGTTTGAAATGGCAAATGGCGGTACGCTTTTTCTCGATGAGGTAGGAAATTTAAACTATGAGGTTCAGGTAAAATTATTACGTGCCTTACAGGAAAAAGAGATACAACCCGTAGGTGCAAACAGGTTAGTGAAAGTTGATGTCCGCATAATTACCGCTACAAATGAAGACCTGCAGAATGCTGTAAGAAAAGGTGATTTCAGGGAAGACCTTTATCACCGCTTGAATGAATTTAAATTCCGCCTGCCATCTCTTCATCAGCGTGGTGACGATATTGAGTTGTTCATTACATATTTCATAAAGCTGGCAAATAATGAGCTGAACAAGAATATCAAAGATATTTCTAAAGAAGTTCGTGCCATCTTCTATCGCTACGACTGGCCGGGCAATCTTAGGGAATTGAAGAATGTCATTAAGCGTGCAGTGCTATTGTCAAATACCGAACTGATAACTATTAATGCGCTGCCCGACGAAATGGTGCATGAAGTACAGCAGGGTAAAAAAACGGAAGGGCCTGACTTGAAAGTGGTGCAGGCAACAAATGAAAAAGAATTGATAATAAAAACACTGCAGGAGGTTAGATACAATAAATCCAAAGCAGCAAAGCTCCTGAATATAGACCGCACTACACTATATTACAAAATGTCTAAGTATGGCATAGAAGGTTAATGCCCACTATGTTTCTTTGCTTGCGTTTTTTAGACGAAATGCCCGAAATCTTATACCAAATACTTTTTATTCTTTAGATAGTTACTTCGTATAAAATTATTGATGTTTGGTATAATAAAGTTTCCCCTTGGCTGGCCATTATATTTCTTTGCGTCACATCATCACCAAAAGAAATATCATGAAAAAGTTTTTATTCGTTCTATTGCTGTTGCAGTTTGCAGTGCATATATCGAAGGCGCAACCGGCCGATACCACGATACAGAGAATAATGGCAAATGGTCACATACCCGGCACAGAAGCCGTATTAATAAAAGACGGCTATTGGGTGTACGATCATAGTTGGGGAGAAGCAAATATCGATAAGCATTTAGCGGTAAAACGCGAAACAATATTTATGATGGCTTCTATATCCAAAACCATTATTGCTACTGCGCTTATGCAGCTTTGGGAGCGCGGTGCGTTTAAGCTGGATGATAATATAAACAACTACCTCCCATTTAAAGTTCACAATCCCCACAATCCTGCTGATACTGTCACTTTCCGTATGCTCACCGATCATACTTCAGCTATACAGGATAACTATACAGTTCTCGACGGCACTTATGTATACGGCGACTCTCCTATTTCACTCGATACTTTTCTTCGCAATTATTTTGTACCTGGTGGTACCTATTATAGCGCCTCAAGTAATTTTTATTACTATCATTCAGGTACCCGAACAAATTATTCTAACATTGGCGCTACGCTGGCTGCATATCTCGTCCAGCGCATTTCCGGTGACGATTATAGCCACTATTGCGATACGGCGATCTTTGCAAAGTTATGCATGGATAATACGGCATTGAAGCTTGCTGGCTTAGCTGACACCACTCTTATTGCCCACCCCTATCGTTGGACAGGCACTTATTATTTAGATGAAGGTTTATATGGCTATGCAGATTATCCTGATGGTCAGCTACGTACCAATATTACAGCGCTTGCACGCTTTATGACTATGTATATGCAGCATGGCACCTACAATGGCGAAAAGATATTGAATGCTGCTACGGTTGACACTATGCTTACTTATCAGCATAGTATATTTGGACAAGGCATATTTTTCTATCAGTATCTGTCAAATGGCGATACCCTATGGGGCCATACTGGTGGCGATGCAGGTGTTTCCACAGCTATGTTTTTCAACATGCAGAAACAAATAGGAGGTATTGTTTTCTGCAATGGCGATGGTACAGCTACAAATAACATGCAGAAAATTTTCAACGAAGTTTATAAATATGGATTAACGGTTACGCCAGCCCCTACAGACACCTTTCCTGCTTGTCACTATGTATACACAGCAGTCCCAACGCTTGCTATGAATAATGTATTTGCATTGCATGTTTACCCTAATCCCGCAACAGATATATTGCATATTGATGTAAGCGGGCGAACAGTAAACAGGCCGCTTAAGCTCACCATTACAAATATGGTCGGTGCGCTTAGCCAGGTTCAAATTTTCAATAGCGACAATACCTCCATCAATACCTCCGGCCTTCCGGCAGGCATTTATATCTTGCGCGTCGAGGGGGATGGACAGTCGCAGGTAGTAAAATTTGTAAAAAACTAAATAGATGAACGAAACACATCGCTAATTTGTTGGTATAGTTTTAGATTGCATTGCAAATCAATCCAAAAGACTATATTAAAAAACCAACATTATGCGTGGCTTCTTAACCGTATTATTCTTATTCATCTCAAATACGTTTATGACATTTGCCTGGTACGGGCATCTTAAATTTAAAGATATGTCCTGGGGCAAAAACCTGGGACTTTTTTCTGTTATTCTCATTAGCTGGGGCCTTGCCTTTTTCGAATATTTATTTCAGGTGCCGGCTAACAGGATTGGTTTTAAGGAGGATGGTGGCCCCTTCAGCCTCGTGCAGTTGAAAACAATTCAGGAGGCGATCACCCTCATCGTATTTATGGTTTTTTCAATGCTTGTTTTCAAGCAAAAGTTCGAGTGGAACCACATCGTGGGTTTTTGTATGATAGTGGCTGCGGTGTTCATTATTTTCAAAAAATGGTAAGAACAAAAAAAGTCATAAATTACATACACAGATTACCACATTATTTAAGACTATTTATTACTAAAACACGAGTTTATGTCATTACTGTCAAATGCTAAGAAAAACAACAAGAAAGATAATAAGTCAGCTAAAGGCAATGCTGCTGCAGCCAATACTTCGGTAAGCAAAGCCGCTAAGGCAGCAGGCATTTCTAAAAAACCTATTAAGACAGGTGGTACAAGAGGAAGCTAATTCCATATTTTTCCGCATAAGCTATCAATCTTTTTTATTCAGGATACCGGGAATGGTATCCTTTTTTATTTCTATCAAGGTCCGCCATGTCGAATGAAATGAGACATCCCCCGAGCCCACGCAATCGGCTTTCCTCCCGTGTTGGTGTTCTTCACCAACGCGCTCGCGCCCAATAGACATTGACAAAAATTTGATCAAGGCCGTCATGTCGAGCAGCAGCGGACATCCCCCAAAGCTATACAATCACCTTCATAGGAAGATATCTAAGGTTCCTCCCGTGTTGGTGTTCTTCACCAACACGCTTGCGCAGAGTATATTTCTTCCAACCAGCCCTCTGATAACAAACCCATGAGCATTTTTACTTTTTAATAAAACATGTGGATATGTTTATTTGGGTTTCGCCTCTGCGCAATAGTATCTTGCAAAAGCAGCTTGCAAGCAATCTGCTCATTCAAAGTTCTTTGACATAAATTCTATCATATCAATTTTATATAAGCAACAGACCAAAAAAATGTGCTCCACCGGAAATTCCCCCATGTTTACCAATTACCCTGCTCATTATCAATAAGATAAGCTCCGGAATAAAATTACCGCCGCCGGAAAAAACCGGAAATTCCGGAAAAGTTGCAGGCAATACGGTTTGCGTTAATGCTATTTACTCCATGGGGCACAAATGGGGCATAATGTTACATTTTTATACTTTGTAATATTAGCCATGGTAAATGCTTCCGGCCTTACAACGCGTTTAGTTCGTCGCAAACTGTTTTTTCTCATAAATTGTTACATAATCTTCAAACACTATGCAAAAGATCACTACATTTCTCATGTTCGAGGGTCAAGCTGAAGAGGCCATGAACTTTTACATTTCCTTGTTTCCAGACTCGTCCATTGTTAGCATCAGCCGTTATGAAGAGGGAGATGAGCACATGAAAGGAAAAGTTATACACGCAGTTTTCTCACTGGGCGAACAAACCTATATGTGTATAGATAGCAATGTAAAACATGCCTTCACATTCACTCCTGCCATGTCACTTTTTGTAGACTGCAATACAGAAGCCGAGATTGATAAACTATTTCTAGCGCTGTCGCAGAACGGTAGTGTGCTTATGCCCTTAGGCGCATATCCTTTCAGCAAAAAGTTCGCTTGGCTTAGCGATAAGTTTGGCGTATCCTGGCAGTTAACCTTCAATAAATAGCATTTGGCTATTGTATCTGCTGGCACATCATGAACATGTAGCCTATTTCCTTTATATAACACATTAATTACAGATGAGGGCATTAAATACTATCTACGCTTTTCCGTACTTTTGCCACCTAATTAATAAGCAAATCTCAATCTGATGAAGATATTAGTTTGTATAAGCCAGGTTCCTGATACCACTACCAAAATAGCTTTCAGCGACAATAACACTCATTTTAGTACTCAAGGCGTTACATTTATCATCAATCCTTATGATGAATGGTATGCACTTGTACGTGCGCTGGAATTGAAAGAAAGCGGCGCAGCTACCGATGTACATCTTGTTACTGTTGGCAAGGCAGATGCTGAGCCTGTTATTCGCAAAGCATTAGCGCTGGGTGGCGATGAGGCTATACGTATAGATGTAGATAGCAGCGATCCTTATTTGGTAGCTGCGCAGATAGCTGAATATGCTAAAACAGGCAATTACGACCTCGTACTTTGTGGAAAGGAATCTATCGATTACAACAATGGTTCTGTAGGCGCATTGCTTGCAGGCTGCCTCGATATGAATTTTATTGGCTTCGCTACAAGCCTGCAGATAGAAAACGGTACAGCTACCGTTAAGCGCGAAATAGAAGGTGGCGAAGAAACTGATACATGTTCGCTTCCGCTCGTTGTTTCATGTCAGAAGGGTATAGCTGAAGCACGTATCCCTAATATGCGCGGTATTATGGCTGCTCGTACTAAGCCATTAAAAGTGGTAGCTCCTGCAGATATTCAGGCGCTCACAAATATTGTGTCTTATGAGCTTCCTCCTGCTAAAACTGGTGTGAAAATGATAAGCCCTGAAAACATGGATGAGCTTGTAGAGCTGTTGCACACTGAAGCTAAAGTGATATAAGCAGGTATTGATTTTTACTTTTAAATTTTGACTTTTTAATTAACTACAATGTCTATAATAGTTTTAGCAGAACATACACAAGGCGTTTTTAAGAAAAAAACATTTGAAGCTGTGCAGTACGCTGCTGCTATAGCTGAAAAGCTTGGCACTACCGTTACTGCGGTTGCAGTAGGCTCTGTTGCTGATAATGAATTGCAAACATTAGGTCAGGCTGGCGCTGCAAAGGTGCTACACGTAGCTGATACCCGTCTGGACAATCTTAATGCCCGCGCCTATGCTAAGGCCTTGGTTACTGCAGCGCAGAAAGAAGGAGCTAAAGTAATAGTAGCGCTGCATGATGTAACAGGTAAAGCAGTTGCACCACGTGTATCTGCGGCATTGAAGGCAGGCCTGGTTGCCGGTGCCGTATCTTATCCTGATACTGCTAATGGCTTTGTAATAAAGAAAACAGTATTCTCAGGCAAGGCCTTTGCTTACGTAAACATCACCAGTGATGTGAAAGTGGTAACGCTGATGCCTAATACTTTCCAGGTAAAGAAAGGCGAAGGCACAGCTGCTGTTGAGAAGCTGGATGTAGCTTTTGAAGATAAAGACTTTGGCATACAGGTAAAAGAAGTAAATAAAGTAACGGGTGCTGTGCCACTTAGCGAAGCTGAACTGGTAGTATCTGGTGGTCGTGGTATGAAGGGCCCTGAAAACTGGTATGTACTGGAAGACCTGGCAAAAGAGCTGGGTGCTGCATTAGCTTGCTCTCGTCCGGTAGCAGATGCGCACTGGCGTCCGCACCACGAGCACGTAGGCCAGACGGGCGGTACCATTCGCCCTAACCTATATATTGCTGTTGGTATTTCCGGCGCTATACAACACCTTGCCGGTGTGAATGGTTCTAAGACAATAGTGGTAATAAATAAAGACCCGGAAGCTCCATTCTTCAAAGCAGCAGACTATGGCGTGTTAGGCGATGCTATGGAAGTAGTACCAAGACTCACAGAAGCTGTTAAGAAATTCAAAGAGGCACATAGCTGATATTTAGCTGCACATAAATAGCAAAGCCTGTCATTGGACAGGCTTTGCTATTTATAAGATAAATGGTCAAATTATCGCACAACCTGCAGTTTTCTGGTAGCTATAAGCCCATTTGCATTAAACACAGAAACTTCATACATACCGCTTGCTACATTACCCAGTTGCAATGAAATAGTTTGATTGCCGTTATGTAAATTGTATTGCTGCTGTAATAAAGTCTTACCGCTAATATCATATACCGATACTGTTATCTTTTCGTCTCTGTCAGCATCTATTTCAATATTGGCCTTATCGCTTGCCGGATTTGGATAAACGGCATTTACTTGTATTGATGCACTTACTGCGCTAAGTTCAGTTACATTAGTAAGTGCACAATGACTGGTTCTTGCAAAGTACACTTTAGGGCCAAGGTTATTACGCCCATCTTCCCAAAGCGCATAGGTGTTGCATGTAGTACGTACTGAGCGATTATAATCTCCAAAGAAATAATCAGGTGAAGATGGCACATACTGCGGATAGTAAGTAGCAGATAAAGATAAAAGCGCAGGAGCATTAAAAGTTTTACCATTGTCTGTAGATACTAGCTGGTAGTAGCGCGCAGAATCGTCTGAAGTAACCGGGTCTATCATTGTGAACGAAATAGAAATGTTATTACCGGCAGCTGCTACAGTAGGCATAAATGCTTGTTTCCCATAAAAAGAAACACTCATTGAATCAAGTCTTTTAGGGGTAGACCAGCTGACACCATTATTAGTAGACCGGGAATAATATGCAAATGCACTGCTGCCGTCAAAATCTGTCCACACAAGGTGCAGGTTGCCGGCGCCATCTACAGCAAGATTGGGCGCAGCATTTTCACGGCTATGTACTATGCCCGTCTGCCCAAATAAGTTAAGGCCTGAATATACAAGATGGGGTGATGTAAAATGTATCCCATCAGTTGAAGATACATGGTAGATGCTATTGTCATTTAAATAAGCATAGCTTAGGTGCAATGTTCCTTTTTTATCCACTTCTACATTGCCAAATTGAGTTTGGCCACTTGCACTGGCAAGGTGTATAAGGCCAAAGGAGGCCGATCCAGGATCTTTATATTTTATGCATTCACCGCCAGCAGTAAAATTCACAAAGCTGCAATATACTCTGCCCTGATGCGGTCCTCCGGAATTGTCAATTGCCAACCATTCGCGATCACAAATTCCATCTTTTACGGGGTATTCTGTACCATTAGTAATATTCAGCAATCCTTGCCCGATAAAATGCGACTGGCCTGGTATTACTTTCCATGTTTTGCCATCATCATAAGAATATGCCCAATTGAGTGTGAAATAGGCTGTATCAGCTGCAGCGGAATTGCCGGATAAGTATATCCACGAGAAATAAACTGTATCTGCTTGTTTATTCCATACAAAAGCCGGGTCACCACCACCAAATACCGTATGGCCGGGAAAATCGCTGGAAAGGATTGTATTAGTATTGAAAGTGCTTTTCTTCCATGTAGTACCACCATCGCCGGAATAATACATAGGAAAAACAAGCCCGCTACCTTGCTGCATATAGCTTAATACAAGCTTGTTACTATCATTAGGGTTAACAGCTATAGATACTTCTCCTTCCTGGTAGCCTGAAATGGTACTTACCCGCTGATCTTTGCTGTTTGTAGTTTTAAGCAGGGGAGATCTATTCCCGCTATCAAGTACCTTATAAGAAGTCATCTTCTCCTTAAGGAGCTCACGTATTTGTTCTTCCTTCGAGTGGATTTCTTCCTTTTCCTGTGCAAAAGCATTTACAGTTCCTAACGTGCAAATGCTTAGGGTCAATAGGCAAATGATCTTAGATAGAGTACTCATGATATATGACAATATTGTTGTTTTATTTAGTAGCGCCTGAATCAATATGCCGGTTGTGAATCATTTTTTCGTCTAATATCCTTTTTATCTGCTTCTTCTTTTGTTCCGGAGTTAGTATATTCTTTTCTTGTAGCCTGTCAATTGTCCTTGCCTTGTGATGCTTTTTGTGGATAGGATGTTTTTGCAATGCCAATATTTGCAAAGGCATAATAACTAATAATGTAAAGAAACAATATTTTGAATATATCTTAACCATATGGATTGTAATATTATTATAATAAAAAAGTGCGTTTCAATAGTTGAAACGCACTTTTTACAATATTATGATAATTTACTTTGAAGCGTATTCCTTCACTTTAGCGAAAACTTCTTCTTCGCCACCTTCTTCATAGCCTGAGTGCGTGAATACAACTTTGCCTTCCTTATCTATAATAACAGTGAAAGGAACAGACTGGAAGTTTAAAGAACGCTTTAGGTCAGAATTAGGGTCGATGTAGTAGGGGAAATTCCAGCCCTGGGACTTGGCATAGCTCCTAACAAGGCCTTCAGCACGGGATTCGTCAATAGAAACAGTCATGTAATTGAAGTCTGCCTGTTTCTTCCAATCATTCATTTTCAGGGTCATGTTCTTTATTTCCTTCTTGCAGGGCACACACCAGGTAGCCCAAAAGCTGATAAGAGTAACTTTCCCTCTCTCTACAGTTTGATTAAATGCAACTTTCTTGCTAGAGTTTACATCCTTTATTTGTGTATCAGGCAGGCCTGACTGCGCATGGAGGGTTGTAAAAAGAAACAAACCTGCAACAACTGCGACTAACTTTCTCATAAGTATTTGTTTTTTAGAATAATAAACCAAAACTTTGCCAAACTTTGGCGAAGCGCCCAATTTCGGTAAATTTTTAAAAATTACAACATTTCGAATGAAAAAAACTGCCTTTTTAATGCTCCTGTCCTTAGTAACGGTAAAAGTTTTTGGTCAAGGCACGTTTTCGGGTGATTTCATGATGAACCTGAATTTCTTTCAAAAAGATTCTTCAATTAAGGCGTCAGGAAATCCGCTTTATGATAATTATTTGAGTGGTAACGAAGGCTGGCTGGATCTAAGATATAATTATGACGGCTGGACTTTCTTTGTGCGTGCAGATGGTTTTAATAACTCGAACCTCTACAATCCTACCCAGGCTATGACCGGTTTCGGCATAGGTGCATGGAGCGTAACAAAGGAAGTAAAGAAGCTAAGCCTTACTGCCGGGTACATATATGACCAGATAGGGAGTGGTATCCTGTTTCGTTCGTATGAAGACCGTGGATTACTTATAGATAATGCATTGGTGGGGTTTGAATTAAAGTATAAGCTTACGGATAATGTCTTGCTAAAGGGCTTTACAGGTCAGCAAAAGGCATTGTTCAATAAGTATGATCCTGTGATTAAAGGCTTTAACGCAGAAGGCGATTTTAGTGTAGGTAAAGCGCACATATTGCCGGGTGTTGGTGTGTTAAACCGTACGCTGGACCAAACATCGATGGATGCTGTGGTTACAACAATAGATAACCAGGATTCTGCTACACGTTTTGAGCCTATGTATAATATGTATGCATTTACTTTCTACAACACCCTTACCTGGGGTGACTTCTCATGGTATGTAGAAGGGGCCTATAAAACACATGAAGCAGTAGTTGAAAACAATACTTTAGTGGATAAGCCGGGGAATGTAGAATTCACTACCCTTGGTTATGCTAAAAAAGGTATAGCGATAAATCTTACAGGCAAGCGTACAGAAGACTTTGTAATGCGCACCTCGCCAAACCAGATACTGCTGAACGGTATGCTGAACTGGCAACCAATAGTAGCACGCCTTCGCCCGCAAAGACTTATGTCCCGTTATACACCGGCATCGCAGGATATATCTGAACAGGCTGCCAATGCAGATGTGCTGATAGCACCGAATGATTATTTTAACATTGCTACGAACTATACTCATATTAATACGCTGGATAATGTAGAGCTTTATCGCGAGGCTTATGCAGAGGCGAATTACCAGGGCTTTGATTCATGGCTGCTGGAATTGGGTGCACAGTATATGGAATACAACATGGCTATATATCAGGCTAAACCCGGCGTGCCTATTGTAAAAGCGTTTACCCCATTTGCTGAGGCTACTTACAGGATAACCAAAACGCAATCACTGCGTGCTGAAGTTGAATACCAGGATACTAAACAAGACTACGGATCATGGGTATTTGCACTGCTGGAATATGATATAGCTCCTAAATGGGCGTTTTCTGTATCTGACATGTACAATATAACACCTAATAAAGCAGTGGTACAAAAGGCAAACCATTATTACAACGTCTTTGTTGCTTACACGCAAGGCCCTCACCGCTTCTCACTCGCTTATGTAAAGCAGGTAGATGGTATAAACTGTACCGGAGGCGTGTGCCGCTACGAACCAGCTTTCAGTGGTGTGAAAGCGATGGTTACTACAAGCTTCTAGGTGTTTCACATAAAAGTCTTTACTTTGTTTACGGTTCCATTATTGGAACCGTTTTTCTTTGAAAGCATAAGTTATGTTGAAAACTGATTTTCTTGTCATTGGCTCCGGAATAGCAGGTCTCTCTTTTGCCTTAAAAACAGCTAAGATGTTTCCTGATAAGAGCATTACCATACTTACTAAAGTGAATACTGATGAGACCAATACCAAGTATGCACAAGGAGGTATAGCTGTGGTGAATGATATGGAGAATGACAGTTTTCAAAAGCATATAAAGGATACGCTGATAGCTGGAGATGGCTTGTGCAATGAGCATGTGGTAGAGATGGTGGTGAAGGAAGGACCAGAGCGGGTGAATGAGATAATAGAATGGGGTGCACAGTTTGATAAAGATAAGGAAGGTGAATACCTAAGAGGCAAAGAAGGCGGCCACTCGGAATACAGGATACTGCACTATAAGGACATAACAGGGTTTGAGATAGAGCGAGCGTTGGTAGAAGAGGTAAGCAAGTACAAGAACATTAAGATACATAACCATTGGTTTGTAGTTGATATCATTACACAGCATCACCTGGGATACCTGGTTACTAAGTCGACACCGGATATAGAATGTTACGGCGTGTACGCGCTGAACCTGCAAACCAATAAGATGGAGAAGATACTAGCTCGCATCACGCTTATGGCATCTGGTGGGGCGGGGCAGGTGTACCGCACAACTACTAATCCGCGAATAGCTACGGGTGATGGTATAGCTATGGCCTACAGGGCTAAAAGCCGTATAGAGAATATGGAGTTCATACAGTTCCATCCTACGGCATTGTATGAAGCGGGCGTGAGCCCTTCATTCCTTATAACTGAAGCCGTACGTGGCGATGGCGGTATACTGAGGAACAAAGACGGAGAAGCGTTTATGCCCCGCTATGATGAACGTAAAGACCTTGCGCCACGTGATGTGGTGGCACGCGCCATAGATAGTGAAATGAAACGCACAGGTACTGAACATGTATACCTTGACTGCCGGCATATGGATAAGGAGAAGTTTATGAACCACTTTCCAAACATATATGCGAGATGCCTGAGTGCCGGTATAGATGTGTTTGAAAAGATGATACCTGTGGCACCTGCTGCCCACTACTGCTGCGGCGGTATAAAGGTGGATGAAGTGGGGCGCTCTTCCATAAAGCATCTGTATGCATGCGGAGAATGCTCAAGCACGGGACTGCACGGGGCTAACCGCCTGGCATCGAACTCGCTGCTGGAAGCGCTGGTATTTGCACACCAATGTGCTATGGATGCTGCCGAGATCATTAATAATATTCCTTTTCATGATGAAGTGCCTGACTGGAATGCGTCCGGTACCTCTGAACCAAAGGAAATGATCCTTATTACCCAAAGCCTTAAGGAGCTACAACAGATACTAAGTGACTACGTGGGTATAGTGAGAAATGATGTGCGCCTGGAGCGCGCTATGCACAGGATAGACCTGCTGCATGAAGAGACGGAAGAACTATACAAAACAACAATAGTATCGCCACAGCTGGCGGAGCTGCGCAACCTGATAACGATAGGCTACCTGGTGATAAAAAGCGCGGCCTTCCGTAAAGAAAGCCGCGGTCTTCATTATAATACGGACTACCCGTATAAGAGTGAATTACTTCAGAACATTGTGTTGTAGTACAGCTGCCCCATTGGTTTTAACCGGTACATCTTTTCGCTCACCTATCTGCTGACGCCACATAGCATAGTACAATCCTTTCTCGGCAAGTAAGTCGTTGTGTGTACCTGTTTCTATAATGTGACCTTTTTCCAGCACGTATATGCGGTCTGCATGCATGATAGTAGATAGACGATGTGCGATCATGATAGTGATATGCTCACGTTGAGACGTAATGCTACGTATGGTTTGAGAAATATCTTCTTCTGTAAGTGAATCAAGTGCTGAAGTGGCCTCATCAAATATCATAAGCTTAGGGCGACGTAGTAATGCCCTGGCTATAGATAAGCGCTGACGCTCACCACCTGATAGTTTTAAGCCACCTTCGCCAATCATAGTATCAAGACCATTGTCTGCCCTTGCAAGAAGGTTTTGACAGGCTGCCTGCTGCAATGCCAGGTTTAAATCATCATCGGTAGCAGATGGATTAACAAACATCAGGTTCTCCTTTATAGTGCCGGAGAAAAGTTGGGTATCCTGTGTAACAAGGCCTATCTGTTTGCGCAGCTCTTCGAAATCTATATTAGCATCATTGTGGTTATTATAAAATACATGCCCCTTGTGCGGATGATATAAACCTACCAATAGCTTTACCATTGTGGTTTTACCGGAACCGCTTGGGCCAACCAACGCAATAGTTTCTCCCAGCTTTACATTGAATGAAATATGCTCCAGTGCAGGGCGTGATGCCGTATTGTGCTGGAAAGAAACATCTTCAAAACGCAGCGACTGTATCTTATTGATAGACTCAGGATATTCCGGTGTAAACTCTACAGGTTTTTGCATTAAATCCTGCAGATTGTTAAGCGATGCTTCAGCTTCACGATAAGTCATTATTACATTGCCTAATTCCTGCAAAGGACCAAAGATGAAGAAGGAATAGAACATGAGTGTGAGATACTGACCCGGTGTAATAGAACCCTTGAAAATAAAGAAGAGCAAAGAGAACACGATACACTGCCTGAGCAGGTTTACGAACGTACCCTGTACAAAGGAAATAGAACGCATGCTGCGCACTTTTTTCAGTTCGAGCTTAAGGATCTTTATAGTAGTGGTATTGAGGCGGCGAATTTCCTGATTGGTAAGGCCGAGGCTTTTTACCAATTCTATATTGCGTAAAGACTCGGTAGTAGAGCCGGCAAGTGCATTGGTTTCGCTTACTATGGTTTTCTGTATCACCTTAATCTTCTTGCTGAGCACACCTGTAAGCATTGCCAATAATATAGACCCGCCAAGGTAAATAGGCACCAGCAGCGGATTGAGACGAAACGCATAGACCATAACAAATACGAGGCCTATAAGTGTAGTGAACAGCACATTGACAAAGGACATGATGAACTTTTCGCTGTCTGCACGTACTTTGGTTAATACAGATAATGTTTCACCGCTACGCTGATCTTCAAAATCCTGGTAAGGGAGGCGTAATGCGTGTTTCAAACCGTCTGTGTATATCTGGGCACCGAATTTCTGTATTACAACATTTACTACATAGTCCTGAAAGGCCTTAGCAATACGTGACACCATAGCAACACCAATAAGCAGACCAATAAGACCTAATGAACCCATGAGGTAATCTGATATGGTACGCGTAATAGCGGGTGTAACACCCATTGGCGTAACTGTGTGTGGATGTGTAACAAAACGGTCCAGCAGTTTACCGCCGATCATAGGATCGAGCAGAGAAAAGATCTGGTTGATAGCAGCCAGAACAAGTCCCAGAAATATGAGAAGCTTATACTGACTTAAATACTTTAATAATAATTTCATAAATAGCCGATAGTAATTTGTAAAGGTAAAAGGATATTATGTGGGTGTATAAATAGGGACTTAACTTTTTTCTATATAAATAAATATCTAAGCACCATATGGGGCGGTATGATGCGTATTTGTAAAAAAAAGATGCTTTTTAAGGCCATCTTGGCTGAAAGTCTTTACAGTAAAGCCGTATGCAAAAAATAACTTAGGTATAAAAAGGTATAAACGGGTATAAAATGACTTAAAAGGTATATGGGAAGGTATAAAAAAGTAATAGGAGGGTATAAAAAGGTATAAGTGCTACTGCTCAAAAACAGTGATAATTGAGGGTTTTCGGTATGTCAAAGAACTTGTGCAGGCCCAGGGCCCTATGCAAGATACTATCGTGCTGAGGCGAAACCCAAATAAACATATCCACATGGTTAAGGAGCGAACGGCAAAAGGGACTACTATGAAGCTGTTGCATAGGCTCGCGGGATGTCTCATTTCATTCGACATGACGACCTTGATAGAATTGCTTTAGGAACTGAAAATGACTTGCAGCATTTCGCCGACTTTTTTGTCGATGGGTAGTGTGAATGTATCGGGTGTTAGTTCGTGCAAGGGCAGCCAAAAGGTACGTTCGGCCTCCACGTGATTTACAAAAGTTTCGGGTACCGGGGCAGTTATTAAATAATAGATGCTGATAACCTGTGATTGGTCGTAAGCTGAGGGCTGAAAAAAATCGGTGGTGTAAAAATGGTCGATGACCTCTATATCAAGTGCAAGCTCTTCTTTCCATTCCCTTTTCAGGCAATCGATAGTGCCTTCTCCCCAATCCATGCCACCGCCAGGTAGCTTTATTACTTTTTGGCCCCGGATCAATTCTTCGTTTACCAGCAATTTCCCTTCATGCATCCATATGCCATAGACCCTGATGTTGAAGCGTTTTTCCATACTAATTAAGATTAAGCCCTATTGAGAACCCTAAACTGAATTTGCCTTCGTATATCCAGTATTTCCTGTTTTGATCCAGCAAATGATCGATACCAAAGACAAGGCCAAAATTAAGATTTTGATAGGCTGTAATCAAAGCAAGGCCTGTAATAAGATCAACGCCTTCATATTCTATTTTTATAGGGGGTCTTGTGTTCCACTCGTTCACGGGAGTGGAGCCAAGGCCCAATACGATGCCTGTACCGAAAGCGAAGTGATCTATGTGCTGTTTGTAAGTGTTTAAAGGCGTTCTTTTATAAGTGATTTTATATAAGTCTGTGCGGTAGCCGCCGTATAAGGCACCATTGAAACTGGCGCTAAACTGATTAGGAAAGCCTACGGTGTATGGCCTGTATTTGAAGGGTATGGTAAGTACATCAACATCTAAAGAAGGTTTGTAAAACCTGCGGGTAAGTTCCTTGCCATTGAACTTTTTCGAAAAACCTGAACTGGTATAATAGGTCTTCTTAGCTACATCTAACACGATGCATTCTTTAGTTCCCGAGGCCGGGCAAACTTCAATGCTATCATCATTTATAACAGATACATATGCCTTATCCCCTGCAGGGAAATGAGTGTAGTAAATGCCATCGTTAAATTTATATTTAGCCGAATCTTTAAATGTGGCGCAGTTGCTCAAAAAACAGAGTAATAGTATGGTAATAATCCAGTTGATGATCTTCATAGAAATATTGTGGAAATACATTTAATAAAATCGTACCATATAGTTTATTGCCAGGGAATTATGGTCTTTAATAAAATGAAAACTGTATAAACCTGAAGGGCAGTTACTCCGTCTTTCAGAGGAGCATCTTTTTGATATTAAATATTTATTAGAATTACTATTTTTTTTCTATTTTGAGGTATATATTAGAACTTATCATTTCAAGTAACATGGTTATGCAGCATTATTACAATTTCTTCAGAAGAAGCATTTTGTTATTGTTGGTGATGTTGGGTATTCACACAGCTTATGCCCAAGCACCTTCTATTACCACACAACCCAGCAGTTCCACTATTTGTGCCGGTAGCAATACCAGTTTTTCGGTAGTGGCGAGCGGTACGGGGCTATCCTACCAATGGCAGGTGGACCAGGGATTTGGTTTTGCCAATGTCAGCGGCTCGGTATATAGTGGTATTACCTCCTCTTCTTTAGGGATAACCGGCGCTACGAGCGCGATGAATAACTATATGTATCGTGTGATAGTAAGTAATTCATCAGGCGCTGATACATCTACCGCTGCAGACCTTACCGTAGTATCGGCACCAACTATATTAATTCCACCATCGGATGTGATAATGTGTGCCGGGGGTAATACGACCTTTAGCGTATCTGCAAGCAGCACTGCCACAATAAATTACCAATGGCAGGTAGACCAGGGAAGCGGCTTTGCCAATGTGAGCGGTGCCGTATACAGCGGTGCTACAACAAATACGCTAACTATAACAGGCGCCGCCGCCGCTATGAACGGATATAACTATCGCGTAGTGGCAACCAGTGTGGGTGCCTGTAATCCTTCTGTCAGCTCAACTTCAGCACTACTTACTGTAAATTCTTTACCTGCTATAACTACGCAACCAGCTACCAGCTTATCGGTATGCGCGGGCAGCAGCACAAGCCTGAGCGTGAGTGCAACAGGTACCGGCATTAGCTACCAGTGGCAGCTGAACACCGGATCCGGCTTTAGCAATATACCTGGCGCTACCAGTGCAACGCTGTCGCTGACAAGCGTGAGCGCTACAATGAATGGCTATCAGTACCGTGTAATAATAAGCGGTGCATGTACGCCAAGCGTTACCTCCAATGTATCGACCCTTACTGTAAATACGCTACCCGTAATAATAACACAGCCGAGCGCTGCCAACACATGCGCAGGCAGCACAGCATCATTTAGCGTGGGTGCCACAGGCAGCGGGCTTACTTACCAATGGCAGGTAAACCCGGGATCGGGCTATGTAAACCTGACAAATGCAGGACCTTATTCTAACGTAACCACTGCAACACTGAATATTACCGGTGCTACTGCGACAATGGACGGATACCTTTTCAGATGCATTATTAGCGGTACCTGTCCGCCTATTGATACCACAATTGCAGTGGCATTAACTATTAACAGCGCGCCAAATATTACCACCCAGCCACCTACCACCTTCTCAGGTTGTGCAGGCAGCAGCGCTACAGTGGGTGTAGCAGCAACCGGTACAGGCCTTACTTATCAATGGCAGGTAAATACCGGCAGTGGTTTTACAAATATTACAGGCGTACCATATAGCGGCTTTAATACCAATACACTAACTATATCAGGCATTAGCACTGCGATGCTTGGCTATATATACAGGGTGCAGATATCAGGCACCTGTTTGCCAAATGTAACTTCTACAACGGCAACGCTGAACGTAGTAAATATCGCACCGGCAATAACAGCCAGCCCAACGGCAGTGACAATATGTGCAGGCGGCACTGCAAGCTTTAGCACTACGGCAAGCGGCAGCGGCCTTAGCTACCAATGGCAGGTGAATACAGGAAGCGGCTTTACTAACGTGACGAACGGAGGTGTATATAGCGGTGCTACAACAGCCACACTAACTATAACAGGTGTAACTGCCGCAATGAATGGATATGTGTACCAAGCAGTAGTAAGCGG
>Ga0207647_10001308_pt1 | contig 19149 bp, 9 predicted proteins | sample KBSCornC2_FD_184295 | JGI IMG/M metagenome (GOLD analysis project Ga0207647, IMG submission 184295) | Corn rhizosphere microbial communities from Kellogg Biological Station, Michigan, USA - C2 (SPAdes) (version 2) | ecosystem: Host-associated > Plants > Roots > Rhizosphere ... | reverse complement strand
CCCATACAGCCCGACTCCGAGGCCGTGCTCCTCCATGGAGTTGTTGTAAACCGACCGGATATACTGGGCGGTCGCCAGCCACCGGTGGTCGTCACTCCGCCACTGGGCAGCCGCGGCGATGCCGGTCCGCTTGCGGTCGAAGCGGTCATCGAGCATGTTCGCGCCTGAGGGGATCAAGATGTTCCCCTTGCCGAAGGGGCTGGCGACATTGGCGCTGCCGGGAATCATGCCCCCGGTAAAGATTTCGGAGCGATAGGACTGCAGACCCTGCGAGCCGCTCTTGAGCCGCGAGTAGGCAAGATTGCCCATCAGGCCGAACTCGCCGATGCCGGTCTGCCAGCGATTGCTGTAGATGACGTTGGCGTCGGGGGTTACCTTCTTGCCGATGTCGCCCCAGTTCGCCTTGACGCCGACCTGGAACATCTGTCCGTTCGAGTCGAACGGGACGCGCGTACGGAGGTTGACCAAACCCGCGATTCCGCCCTCGATCAGGTCGGCCGTCTGGTTCTTGTAGATGTCGACTCCGCCCAGCAATTCTGCCGGGACGTCGCCCCAGGAAAGAGCACGTCCGGCGTTCGCCGAGAACGCATCGCGGCCGTTAAATTCGTTCCGCACCTGCGGCAGGCCGCGGACGAGAACGCCCGAAGGCTCGGTCGTGAAGTGCGCCGGATCGGTGGGGATGGCAAAGCGCGTGACGCTGACGCCGGGAACCCGCTGAAGCGCCTCGGCGACGGACTTATCGGGGAAGGCGCCTATATCCGTGGCGCTGATCGAATCGATAACCGTATCGGCGTTCCTCTTGCGCTGCCGCGCGGATTCAAGGGCGCGGCGGACGCCGGTGATGACCACGTCCTTTGCGCCTGGCGCGTCTGCGGCTTCCTGAGGAGCAGCAGCGGCAGCGGCCGCGGTGGACACAGTTTGAGCCATAGCGGGCGCCGTTATGGCGCAGAGCGCGGTGATCGACACTCCCGCTCCCAGCATACGGCGCAAACGGTTCGAATTAGCCATTCTACTCCCCCTCCGACTTGGAATTTCCACCCTGATTTCAAATATAAAAAGTCTTTTTATAGCCTGAAAAGATACGAAAAACCTCACCGGCGAAGAGGGGGTGGTTCAAACGATCCGATGGGGAGCCTGACCGCTGGACGTTGATACGCCCCAGTCGATCTCCGAGCAGTCGATCAGCGTCCTTTCCGAGGCTTCTAAGCTCGAAAAGCGGACGGATCATGCCCAAGGCACCTCGTCTCCTTTAACCCCTTCACTCGCTGATTGAGGTTCAGCGTTATTTCTCAGACAATATCCAAGGCCATAAAATCGGAGTTTCGTCTACGGCTAAGTATATGGTAGCGTTACCGAAATATTGGATATTCGACGCAAAATCCGTGAAAATTTGCCGGTCCACAAATTTCAGAGCCGCTTCGCAAAGCTGGAGTCCGTTTTGGAACATCTTCGCAAAGGAGCGCGCCAGGCGGACTCGGTTGAGCATATCATCCGCCCAGAAAGCTGAGCACGATCTGGATATCCGTGCGGGCGAATCGGCGGGGGAAAGTATATCCATCAGCCGTCATGGAGAGGGCGGGAGTATGGTCATCGACGGTAGGATTCGGAGGCCATGCCGGCTGACCTGCCGCCGCGCGTCCCGCGCGCTGCTTGGTTGATTATTCAAGGATTTACAGGAATGGATACGTGCCTTCTCAGGACAGGGATTGGCGTCGATCACCATGAATAACAATCGGCGTGACTCGATCGTCGTGGGGGGCGATGGCCGGCTGGACGTACGCTCGCTGGAGTTCGGCACAGCTATGGGTGGACCGTGGCCGACTCTGTTTCAGCGGGCGAGCCTCGTCCTGCTGGCATGGACGATTGTCGGCATTATCCAAGCCATCCCGTTATTGCTTGCCCGGTTTGACAGCTTCAGCCTGGTCGACAAAGTCCTCGATGCATGGGCATGGGCGCTACTTACGCCGGTAATCCTGCTGGTCGATCGCAAACTCGCGTCCGCCGAACAAAATGTGGCACGCCTCGCCGCGCTGTGGTTCCTTGTCGCCATACCCTTCAGTATAGGCCACGCTTACCTTTCCGCCTTGGTCTCCTATCCTGTTACAGGGATCACCTGGAATCCCTTTCGGGACAAATCATACCTTGTCTTCTATGTTCTTGGGAGTTGGCAGACCTTCTTTGCGATCGTCGGCGTTCTGCTGGCGTCACGATATTATAATCGGCTTCTGAGCAGCGATCTCAAACTTGAGCGCGTCGAGAAGACACTGATCGAAGCCAGATTGAACGCGCTGCGGCTCCAACTCGAGCCACATTTCCTGTTCAATGCAATGAACGCCATTTCGTCCGAAGTCTCGGCCAATCCCAAATTGGCGCGGGATATGATCGAGGATCTCGGCGTCCTGTTGCGGCAGTCGCTCGATTGCAAGGACCGGAATGAAATCACCCTCGCCCAGGAACTGACCTTGCTCGAACGCTATCTTTCCATCCAGCGGGTCCGCTTCGGCGAGCGGCTGGAAATAAAGATGGAGATCGAGCCTGCGGCCTTGACCACGATGGTACCGCCAATGCTCCTGCAACCGCTTGTCGAGAATGCGATCCGCCATGGCATCGAGCGGCGCGTGTCAGGCGGCACCATAGCGGTTTCGGCGACCGCTGTCGGAGACCAGTTGCAGATTCATGTGCTGGACAATGGGGTAGGGGTGCCGCGTAATTGGCGGATGGAAAACGCCACGGGCCTCGGCCTTAGGGTGACCCGCGAAAGGCTCGAAGCGCTTTATCCCGAATGCAGTGAGGAGTGCTTCACAATCCGCCGCCGCGAGGCCGGAGGAACCGAGGTTGCAATTCGTATCCCGCTGCACGTCGACGAGAGCGAGCTCTCATGAACCCGGCGGCCGAACCCATTTGCGTGCTCGTGGTCGATGACGAGGCGCCTGCGCGCAAGCGCCTTGTGGAGCTTCTATCGAAGGATCGCGATATCGGTCGAATCCTTGAGGCTAAAAACGGCGTTGCCGCGGTCACCCTGATTCAGGACGAGCGCCCCGACATCCTTCTCCTCGATGTGCAGATGCCGGGCCTGGATGGCTTCGGCGTGATCGATGCGATCGGCGCTGAGGACATGCCGCTTACCGTGTTCGTGACGGCTTATGACCAGTTTGCGGTGCAGGCTTTCGAAGCCGACGCGATCGATTATCTGCTCAAACCATTTGGGGATACGCGCTACGAAAAGACGATGGAGCGCGCAAAGAAGCGCCTGCGCGATATCCGCACCGGCAATCCGGGTGAAACAAATTCCGTCGGACCGGAACTTCTCAAACTAGCCGCGAAACGCGCGCAGCCCGGCCAAATTTGGGATTGGATGGTGGTCAGAACCAGGACGAGCACGCGGCTCCTGATGACGCAGGATATCAGCTGGATCGAGGCCGCCGGGGTTTACGTGACGCTTCATGCGGACGAGGAAAACTTCCTCTACCGGGCCAGTCTTGGTGCGGTGCTCGAACGGTTAGATCCCTTCCAATTTGTCCGGATCCATAGATCCAGCATCGTGAATCTCAGGTCGGTCGCCCAGCTGGAGCGCCGTTCGCACGGCGAGTTCGAAATTACTCTGAAAGATGGGACACGCCTGATGCTCAGCCGTAATTACCGGGCTGACTTTGAAGCGAGATTAGGCCAATCGCTGTGAAAACGGCGAGGGGAAGGCTGGGTGCTAAGATCGTTATGGGCGTGGGGGATTGCGGCCCTTCTGGGCACGTTCGCAGGAACGGCTTGTATTGCCCAGTCTCCACTGGCCATTGGAGCAGCTGCACGCGCCCGCATCAACTTTAACGCGGATTGGCATTTCAAACTCGGCAGTGCCGACGGCGCCGAGCGGCCCGATTTCGACGATAGCAGTTGGCAGCCGGTCGGCTTACCCCACAGCTTCAGCATTCCCTATTTCCGCGCGGCGAGCTTCTACACCGGCGACGGCTGGTATCGAAAGGCGTTCACACTTCCCGCGCTTCCTCCTGATCGACGATTGTCGCTGGAGTTCGAGGGCGCCTTTCAGGATGCCCATGTCTTCGTGAATGGCGTTGAGGTTGCCCACCACCGCGGTGGATATACGGGCTTTCCGGTAGACGTTACCGCCGCAGTCCGCCCCGGCCGCAACCTCGTCGCGGTGCGGGTGAACAACAATTGGGATCCAACCCTGGCACCGCGAGCAGGGGAACATGTCTTCAGCGGCGGCCTATATCGCGACGTCTGGCTGGTCGCGACCGACGCGGTGCACGTTCCCTGGACCGGCACTCGGATAACCACGCCTGAGCTTTCGGCTGCATCGGGTAAGGTGGCGGCCGAGACGGAGGTCCGTAACGATCTGACCAAGGCAGTGGACGCTACCGTCCGTACGCGGGTCGTCGACCAACGGGGGGCGCAGATCGCGGCATTGCCGGATGCGTTCCTTCGGGTCGGGGCGGGTGCTACGATCATTGCCAAGCAACTCTCACAGCCCGTCCCCCGTCCGCGGCTGTGGAGTCCGGAAACGCCCAATCTTTACCGCGCCATAACAACAATTAGCGTGAATGGACGCGAGCGTGATCGGTTTGTGACTGAGTTCGGCTTCCGTTGGTTCACATGGACCGCGGACCGAGGTTTTTTCCTCAATGGCCAGCACCGTTATTTCCGGGGTGCGAACGTCCATCAGGATCAGGCGGGCTGGGGCGACGCCGTCACTAACGCTGCGATCGATCGCGACATCCGAATGATCAAGGAGGCCGGTTTCGATTTCATTCGCGGATCGCATTATCCGCACGATCCGCACTTTGCCGAGACGACCGACCGGCTGGGTTTGCTGTTCCTTCCCGAAGTGGCGTTCTGGGGCACCGGATCGTGGTTCAAGAACCCATGGGCCAGTTCTGCTTATCCGACAGACCCTTCCCACCGCGCGGCGTTCGATGTGAGCGTGAAGCAGCAGCTTGCCGAATTGATCCGCATCAATCGCAATCATCCCTCCATTCTCGCCTGGGGAATGGACAATGAAGTCTTCTTCACCGCCAAAGAGACGATGAACGACGTGCGGCGGCTATTGCAGGAAGAGGTCGCGCTGTCGCACCAGCTCGATCCCACCCGAGCTGCCTCGATAGATGGAGCCCAGCGCGGCGATATCGATAAACTGGGCGATATCGTCGGCTATAACGGCGACGGGGCGGCGCTGTTTCCCAATCCCGGCATTCCGAATTTCGTCGCCGAATATGGTTCGACGATGGTCGATCGGCCCGGTACCTATGAACCAGGTTGGGGGGATCTTCCGAATACGCCCGGTATCGATGCCAAGAAAGAAGGCTCCTGGCGGCTGCCCTGGCGTTCGGGCGAAGTGATCTGGGCGGGCTTCGATCATGGCTCGATCGCCGGCAAGCAGTTCGGCGGAATGGGAATGATCGACTATTTTCGCCTGCCGAAACGCCAGTGGTACTGGTACCGCAATGCGTATGCGCATGTGCCGCCTCCAGTGTGGCCGCAGGCCGGCAAACCCGCCGCATTGCAGATCATCACGAGCTCACCCACGATAGCTCGCGCCGACGGAACGGACGACGTGCAGGTGGTCGTCAGCGTGGTGGATAGCGCGGGCCGGCGGCTGAGCAATAGCCCGCCGGTTCATCTGGCGATTGTCTCCGGTCCGGGCGAGTTGCCAACGGGACGATCGATCGATTTTTCGCCCGACAGCGACATCGCCATTCGTGATGGCCAGGCCGCCATTGCAATGCGCAGTTGGCAGGCGGGAACCACGCGCCTGCGCGCGACCTCGCCGGGCATCCTAGCGGATGAGGTGCAGGTCCGTACACTTTTCGGCCCGCCTTTCGTTCCCGGCAAGACGCCGCTAGCACCGGCGCGCGCCTATGTGCCCTTCGATGCGGATCAGCAGGCAAAGCGTGAGGAAGGTACGTTCGGACTCAACAATCCGACTGAAGCAAGCTCGAGTGCACCGGGGCATAGTTCACGGCTGGTCAACGATGGCGATGCGCGCACCTACTGGGCCCCCGAACCCAGCGACACGGCGATGAGCGTGATTGTGGATACCGAAAGGGTGGTTGAAATTCATCGGCTGACGCTCACCTTCCCCCAGGAAGCGAGCTATGGTTTCGTAGCGGAAACCCAGGACAAGCAAGGCAAATGGCAAATGCTAGCCGAAGAGCCGCAAGGTGTGGATAACGGTCGCGAGCGGACTATCGCGACTGAGACCTTGAATGGTCGGCGTGTGCGCATCCGGCTTCGGGTTCCAGCCGGTGCTACTGCCGGCCTTTCGGAACTGAGAATCGCGGGCGTTCCGCCAAAGGATTAGGAGTCTGGCTGGAGCGAGCACACCTCGCCAGAGCAGAAATGAGATTGACCCGGCGATCTTTCCGAACGTCCGGCAACTCCACGGATCCAGATCCGAAAGCGATCAGGTCATGCCGATCAGCCGTTGCAAAGCGAGCTGGAAATGGGTGATGAGCGCCGCCTCGGCGGCGTCTGCGTCGCGAGCGACGCACGCGTTGATGATGTCCAGATGTTCGCGCAACGTGCGGATCGCGAGCGGGCGCGTGGTCAGCCAATCGAGCTTGACGAGCGTAACGTAATTCTTGAGCCGGCGCGCGGTCGTTTCGATCAGCGGGTTGCGCAAGGCCGAAATGAGCGCGCTGTGGAGCCGATCCTCCAGCCGGGCGAGCGATGCTTCCTCCTCCGGCCCCCAGGCTCCCGCCTCAAGGGCGGCCAGCAATGTCCTGTGATCAGCGGCGAGCGCATCGATTTCGGCGGCATCGCCCGTCTCGGCAAGCGCGCGCGCACCGGCCCGCTCGATCAATGACCGAAACTGATATGTTGAGCGGGACAGCTCTAGGTCCGCCCGCACGAAACGAATGCCGGACCGTGCATGAATGGTGACTAGGCCCTCGGTCTCGAGCGTTCGCAAAGCGTCGCGTAACGGTTGAGCGGTGATACCGAGAAGGCGAATGAGCTCCGCCTGGGAAAGATCGGCTCCCACGGGGATTGATCGATCGAACAGGGCCTTGAGAATTGCCTGATAAGCCCGGTCCGACAGGGTGGAATCATCGTCGGAGGTTTTCGACTTTGCGGGTGCCGGCGTGAGTCGCTCGTCCTTTGCTCGCTTGGTCGCTGCGCGCATAAATTCAACCCATCAACTGTGCTCCACGACGCGGCGGAACGCGCGGGGTGCTTGACCCTGGGAGATCAGCAGCCCGCTTATATTTCACATGCACCAACCACTTCGAAATGCAAGCTGCGCCAGCCCAGTGGTCCCGATAGACACATCAGATGCCGTTGACCAGCTATCAACTTCCCTGTACTGAAATATCAGATAACGATACTGATAGGGAGGATCTTGTGAAGCGATCCGCGAAGATTTGTGTCGGCACCGCAATTGGCGCGGTGGTCATGGCGCTGGCCTCCGCCGCCCAAGCACAGCAGCAGACGGGCGCTGATGACTCCACGGAGGTGGTGATCACCGGTATCCGCGCCAGCCAGCGACAGTCGATCGAGCTCAAGCGGGATGCCGTGAACGCGATCGATGCGGTTGCGAGCGAGGATCTGGGCAAGATGCCCGACCAGAATGTCGCGGAATCATTACAGCGTGTCCCCGGCATCACGATCGATCGCAATCGCGGCGTCGGCAACGGCGTCACCGTTCGCGGCCTGGGACCCCAGTTCAACACCGTCACCGTGAACGGCCGCGTCATCGCGACGGATGGAGCGGGTCGCGAATTCAATTTCGATATCCTGCCATCCGAACTGATCTCGGGCGCCAGCGTCTACAAAAGCCCGCAGGCCGATCTGAACGGTGCGAGCATCGGTGCGACGGTCGACGTGCATACGCTGCGTCCGCTGGAGCAGCGCGCGGGTCTGCGTGGCGGCGGATCTCTGCGCCTCAATTACGACGATCTCGGCAACAAGAAGACACCGTCGGGTGCCGCTTATCTGACGTGGAAGAGCGAGTCCGGTCGGCTGGGGGCCTCGCTCGTCGTGTCGTATGATGACAAGAATGAGCGGACCGACAACTTTTTTGTCGGGGCGAGCTCCTATCCGCGCAGTTTCGACGACGGCTATTACGGATCGGCCGCCAACAATGGCGGCTCACTCTGCGTCGGCGGCGTCAGCGGCGGGGCCTGCTCGCCCCGGATCGACACCAGCAAGGTCACCTTGTTCCGCAACGTCGACATGTACCACAATTTCGTCAACCAGGTGGAATTCTCGCGCCGCAAGCGGCTCGGTGTCGACGGTGCAATTCAGTTCAAGCCGACCGACGAATTGGTGCTGACGCTGGACGGCCTCGTCTCCCACGACAACGAGCATTATCACGGCTCGGGCATCGTCCCTGATTTCAGCGGCGGGACATTGGTCAATCAGGTCGTGTCTGGCGGCTCGGACACGACCGAGAATGTCGCCGGCCTGACCCGTACCGTCCATGTTGGCGGCACGGCCATTTCCGAAAGCTTCCATGACGGTACGGTCGACGAGATCGTCGAGAACCGGCCTGCCAAATCGACGACCAGCCTGTTCGGCTTCAATGCCAAATGGTCGCGCGGGCCGTTCAGCCTATCGTTGGATCTCGACGCCAGCAATGCGCGCTTCCGCGATTCCGGCGGGCTCTTCACGACCGTGCGTCTGAAGCACATGGATTACACCTACGACCGGAACACCGGCTCTCCGATCGCGAAATTCACCCTGTCAAATGCCGGCTATGCCAACGCGGCCACCGACGTGTCGCATCGCCTTGGCCACTACATGCAGTCTGAAGGTCAGAATTTTGACGATACCATCCATGAAGGCCGCCTCGACGGACAATGGGACGGAAGCGCCGTCAGCGCCTTCGCTGGCGGCGGTTATTCGGAGCGGAGGAAGAAGACGACCTCCTACACCGAGCCGAATGCCTGCGCATATTGCGGTAGCGACGTCGTCCTACCCTCAAATCTGTTCACGCCGACCCATTTCAACTTCTTCGGCGGCGCGGCGGGGGGCAACACCGCCGATTGGGTCGATTACGACACGGACAAGCTGTTCCAGGCGCTGGTCGGACTTAACGGCACCGCCGACCCGGCGCTGCACAATGGCAACCTCCTGCCGATCCAGAAGGATCCCGCAGGCAGCTCTTCGGTCAAGGAGAAGGTGGCGCTCGGCTACGTGATGCTCCAGTTCAAGGGCGATCTGGGCCAGCTCCCCCTCGCAGTGAATGCGGGTGTGCGTATCGAGGATACGAACTTCACCTCATCAGGGTTCGGCCAGACCGTGCTCAGCGCCAAGCCGAACGGGACCGGCCAGAACGTCATCGTCCTATCCGGGCTCACGCCGCTCAACTTCAAGGGCCACTATACGGACATACTGCCCTCGCTGAATGCGCGGTTGAACATCACTGACGAGTTGGTCTTGCGCGCGGCCGCCTCCCGCGTGATCTCCCGGCCGACATTGACCGATTTGTCGCCGGCGCAAAGCATCACCAGCAACCCCGGCAATGAACGGATCACCCGCGGCAACCCCAACTTGCTGCCCTTCCGCGCATCGCAGGCGGAAGCCGGGCTGGAATGGTATTACAACGCGGATTCGCTGGTCACCGCGACTTTCTTCTACAAGTCGATCGATTCCTTCATCACGCGCGGAGTCAGCTCGCAGAAGGTCGATCAAGTGACCTTCATCATCGACCAGCCGGTCAATGGGAACGGCGCCTCGGTGAAGGGGCTGGAACTGAGCTATCGTACCTTGTTCAAGTTCCTGCCCACACCATTCGATGGGTTCGGCACACAGCTGAGTTACACCTACACCAGCAGCAACGCGCATTATGTAAACACCGCCAAGAATGCGGAGAGCTATTCGCTTCAGGGTCTTTCGAAGAATTCCTACACGATCGTCGGTTTCTACGAGAAAGGCTTCCTGCAGGCGCGCGTGTCCTACACTTGGCGGGATCATTATCTCGTGGCGCCGCAAACACAGACCGGCGTGCCGGAGTTCAGCGACAATTATAATCAACTCGACGCCGGCATTCAGGTGTCGCTGACGAACAATTTCATCCTGACGGCTGATGCGACCAATCTGACCAACGCCAAGGAATTTCACTACGCTAACGTGATCGGCAACACGCAGGAATACCGCCGGGTCGGGCGCCGCTACAGCGCCGGCGTCCGGGTGAGGTTCTGACGGATCGGCCCGCGCGTGGGCGCTGCGTATGTCGGTGCTTCAGCGCCCCGTCCGGAGACCTCATCACGTGCTCGTGGAAAAGCGTAAAGGTTAGAGAATGTCGTTCTCCGCTCCCGTCGTAGAATATAGGCTGACGCGGCTTCAGTTCGCGCGCAACCGCATCATCGGGGATTCGCAGGTTCGAGCGGACCAGGCGCAGCTGGTTGCGGTCGAGCTGATCGATGCCGGGGGGACGACCGGGCTTGGGTTCGCACAGTCGCTGTTCGTGCCGCTGCCCGAACCGGCGGAGATCGACCGCATCTTCGCGGTGGAGGCATGGCCGCTGCTGGAGGGACAGCACCCCGCCGCGCTGGCGATCGGGGTCCAGAAGGTGAGGGGGGGTAATGTCCGGCGCATGACCCTGCCGTTCGAGGAATCGCTCCAGCACGCGATCTGGGACCTGTTTGCCAAGCAATCAGGTCTGCCCTTGTGGCAGATGTTGGGCGGCCAACGGAGGCCGGTTCCGGTCTATGCAAGCGGCCTCGACTTCCATCTTTCGGATCATGATTTCACCGAATTATTCGGCAATGCGCGCGAGCGCGGATTTAGAGGTTACAAGATCAAGGTCGGGCACCCGGAGATCGAGCGTGACCTCCACCGGCTCGATCTGTTGCGCAAGGTAACGGCGGGCGACCGCCCGGTGATGATCGACGCCAATGAAGCATGGACGGCACAGGAAGCGGCGCAGGCGCTGCGGACCTTCAAGCGAGCCGGCCATGACATCTATTGGATCGAGGACCCGATCCCACGCGATGATTTCGACGGGCTCCGGCTGCTCCGTTCGCTTGGGATCGCGCGCGTCAATGCGGGGGAATATCTCGACCTGTCGGGCAAAAGGCGGCTGCTGGAGGCGCGCGCCTGCGACATGCTCAACGTCCATGGCCAGGTGTCCGACGTGATGCGGGCGGGCTGGCTCGCCAACGAAGCAAATGTCGAGCTGACGTTCGGCAACACCTTCCTCGAACTCGGGGTCAATATGGCGCTCGCTTTGCCCGGGGTGCGCTGGGTGGAGTATAGTTTTCAGAATTTCGATCATTTGGTGGAGGAGCCGTTCTTGATCGCGGACGGCATGATCCAGCCGCGCGACATGCCGGGGCATGGACTGACGCTTAGCGCCCAGGCGCGTGCCATGGGGGCCGCCTGGCCTTCCCGTGCCAGCGGGGCGAGGATATCCGCATGAGCTCCCAGGCAGAGGCATATATCGAAATGGCTGATGCCCCCGTCCGAAACGCCGGCAAATGGGTGCTGGTGGCCAGCCTGGGTGTTACGTTCTTCGTTCTGCTGACCTTGTTCGTCGCAATTTTGGGTGTGCTGCTGCCCAATCAGATCGAGAATATCAACCCGGCGACCAAGACGGCCACGCTCGGCATCATCTTCGCGATCACATCGGTCTTCAGCACAACGATCATACCCGTGACAGGGGCCTTTTCCGATCGGACGCGAAGCCGCTTTGGCCGGCGCACGCCGTGGATTGTGTTCGGCGGCGTCGCGGGCGGCCTGTCGACCATGCTGATCCCTTATGGCGGCAATATCGTCGGCATCACCGTCTTCTGGTTGCTGGCGACGCTTACGCTCAATTCGATGCAGCCGGCGCTGACCGCCGTGGTTGCCGACCGCTTCCTGCCCAGCGAGCGCGGGATGGTGTCGGGCGTGGTCGGGGCCTGCATGACCGCGGGCGTGTCCGCCGGCACGATCTTCGGCGGTCTCATGGCCACGAACATGTTCCAGGCCTATGCGATCATTGGCATCGGCATCATGATCGCCTGCCTTTTGTTCGTGGTGATCAATCCGGAGCCGCCGCTCGCCCATTTGGGTCCGCCCGAGCCGTTCAGGCTCGGCGCCTTTCTGCGCGGCTTCTGGATAAGTCCGCGCGAGCACCCCGACTTCGCCTGGGCCTTTTTCGGGCGCTTCTCGATCTACATGGGCTACCAGGCGATCCTGACCTACCTGCTTTATATCCTCGAAGACTATATTGGGCTCGGACAGGCGGTGGCCAACACGACCATTGCGCGCATGTCTTCCGTTACCTTCGTCGCGCTGGTCTGCTCGGGTCTGCTTGCCGGTTGGCTTGCGGATCGGACGGGAAGGCTAAAGCCGCTCGTGTTCGTCGCGGGCCTGCTCATCGCCTGTGCCGAGATTGCGCCTTTGGTCTCCCCCAATTTGCGTGGCATGTTCGGCTATGCCGTGCTGATCGGGCTCGGATACGGGTCATTCATGTCGGTCGATCTTGCGCTGATGACGCATGTCCTGCCGCCGCGCGCGGCAGGGGAGGATACGACTGGTCGGGATCTCGGCATCCTGACAACCGCGATCAACGTCCCCCAGATCCTCAGCCCCGTCATGGCTGCGGCTTTGCTGAGCGCAACGGGGAACAATTACCCCTTGCTGTTCTGTGTCGCCGCGATTTTCGTCGTGGCGGGCGCAGGCTTCGTCCTGCCGATCCGATCGGTCCGTTGATCCGCCTTCCGCAAGGAATCTGGCTGATGCTCACCATGGCACGGGAGAGAATGGTGCCCAGAAGAGGACTCTTGATGGGCAATTAAGCGGCTGATCAACGCCATGATCGTCGCGTTGATCGAAGCTGCCACGAGCGACTAAGCATCCGTGTGCATCCACCGCGCGAACTACTCGCCTCCGCTTCATCCGAATGCTAGCTTCCATCACCTTTGTTCGCATGTGCCGGTACGACGTTTCCCTGATCGAGCGCCTCCGGGATCAGGGCGAGATTCTGAATTGCGGCGAGGGCCCATTGCGCCGCGGCATTGGTTGAAACGTTCGGCCATTCCAAGACGCCGGCCACTTCGTGCCGGGGATCGCCAGGCCAGGTTCCAAGACCGGCATCGCCCGAGAAGAATTCCGCCGCGGCGCGCGCGGCGAGCGCGGGATCCTTTTCCTGGTACGCGGCATAGGCGGTGAGCCGCGAATGGCCCTCGCGCAGGTTGCGCGGACCGAATGGCGGTCCGAATTTCGCCAGGAATTCGGCCTTGGGAGCGTTGTACCAGCGGCAATATTCGAGCCATGCGGCGCGATAGCCGGGGGCATCGAGCAGGCGGATCAGTTCCGAACTCACTTCAACCGCGCCGAAGACGGCATTTAGGTGCGACAGCCCGATCCCTCTCCCTTGGTCGACGAATCGTCCGCTTGCCAGATCGAACGGCGCGCTGCCGGTCATCCAGCGGTGCGGCAGGCGCGCGATGCTGTCGAGCCCCGCCAAAATGCGGTCGCGCCAGCGGACGTCGCCGGTCCGCTCCCATTCGGTGAGCCATGCCGCCGCCAGCGGGCACCAGGTTGTGCCGAAGGTCATCTCGATCGTGCCGGGGGGCAGCGGTGCTTTCTTCGGGCCTGGCACCTTGCGGCCGATTTCGACATGCCGGAGCGCCAGATCGGACGTCACCAGATCGTGCAGCAGATCGCCGACCCGCTCGTCGGCGGTCAGATAATAAAAGATGCGCCGGTAGCTAGCATTGCTGACGCGCGGTTGCTTCGAACTGTCGCTCCAATGTTGCACGCCATGGCGCGTACCCAGCCCCCTGAAGCGCCCGAGATGATAGACATCCACCTCGCTCGTGTGACGCGTCATCCCCTCGGCGAAGCGCCATGTCTTCGCATCGCCCGTGCGCAGCACCTGGTACCAAAGCCAGAGATCGGGGGAGAGCTCGCTATTGTCCCAGGCGAAGCCGCCTATGTCGTAGCGCCAGCGATGCCGGTCACTGTCATAGGTGTGCATGATGTCGCCATGGTTCCAAAGGCCGTACCAGGAACGGCGGTCGACCTCGCCCCGATAGAAGTCGATCAGGTTGCTCAACTGGTTTTCGATGATGGCGCGGTTGGGTGTCGAACGGTCCGGCAGGCCCCAGTCGCCGAACACGTCCGCGGTGTGGAGGTGCTCAGGAGTCGCCATCAATTGCGGCGGCTCGGCCTGCATCGCCGCCATCTTCACGAGCATCGCGGTCTCGGGCGTGGCGGGCAGCGCCCAAAGCATGAGTTCGCTGGTCCGCGCGATGCCGGATGCATCGTCCCATCCGGGCTCGTAATCCTCATAGGTGGTGTCGAGGCCCTGATTTTGGGCGTCGTAGCTCTCCATGCCCATCGTGCCGTGGTAGGGACGCAGATCCATCGCCGGCGCCTCCGGCGACCATAGCCAGGCGGTCAACGCGGCTTCGTCGCCCGTCGCGTTCTCGATATGCAGTGCGGTGGGATGGCGCTGCCAGAAATAGCGAACGCCGATCGCTACACCGCCCTGTGCGCTGCCGACATAAGCAAGGCCGGGCGCGCGCCGCCCCTCCATTGCATCGATCCAGCCCTGATCGGGCGAGGTGCGCTTGGTGATCGTGAAGCCGTTGGCGCTCAGTTGCTCAAGCCGGAACTCGCCCCAGGCCGGAATGCGTTCCAATGCGTTGCGGACGGCCGGCGCCATCTGGTCGAGCGGCGGCACCGTGCGGCCGGCGACCTGCGCCTCGCGAAACGCCCGGCCAGGATCGCGGCGTAGGCCTGTAAGGGGTCGTACGCCCTCGACGAGCATCTGGCCGTCCGTCGCGATCCGTACGTGACGATCGTGCAGCGCACCCCGCATCGGCACGGCAGCGCGCACGCCCAGGGAGGAAACAAAATCGCGTTGGGGGTCGCCATCATGGATGAAGCTGTGAACTATCCGTAATGCCGGAGTACCCGCATAGGCATAAAGCCTTACCGTAAAGGGCAGCCAGCGACGCGCATTCGCCATATGGGCGCCGTCGATGCGGATCACGGCACGCACAGGCCCGCGCTGCTCCACCGCGACCGTTTCAATGCGCCCCACGAAGCCTGTGGACTCGCCATGGACGGGATCGGAACGGACCGAGCCCAACAAGGTCAGCGGCCCCAGCACGCGCTTGCTTCCGTGCAAGGTATTGCGGATTAGCGCGTCGCCGGATCGGCCGATCTCCCACTTTACGGCGCCGCATTCGATCAGGATCGCGTCGGCAGTCTCGCTCACCCGCACCGCTTGAGCTGGAGCCGCTTCGTGTCCCTGCACTACGGTCAGCTCCGCCGGCAACGCGTCGGCGGGAATCGCGTGTGCGCTCCACTTAACCGAGCCGTCCGGCCAGGTCGCACTGACCCAGCTTTGCGACGGCACCGGCTCGCCCGTACCGGTGCGAACGGCGAATCTGGTGCGTCGCTTCACCGCACCCCGCGGCCATGCCACGCCGAAGGTTTGGCCCGCGTGCAGCGGCGGCGGAGAGCCGTCGATCCAGCGCACGGGCGCAACAAGCGCCTGGGCTGCCGGTCGGGTGGCGCCGGCGAGGTCCGAGACGAACATTCCGCTGCCGGCGAGCAGAGTGGCCTTCAGCACGTCTCGGCGACTGGACTGCATGATGAGCTCCCCTGACGATATGTGAACCAGTGATGGTGACGGGCCTTCCGCGAGGGCGATTCAGGGACCGAGCGTCTGCAGCGTCCCTTACGCCTCACGCTCTATAGCGGCGCGCAGCCGATCTCACAATTTGCGATTGCATTTCGAATGTTGGACAATATACCTCAGCAGGCGTCGATTCATCATACGAATGGATTTGCGCGCCAAGGGTCGCCGGCGACGACAAGGGTCGCGCCGAAACGGAGGGGATCCTCATGAACGGAAGCAGCACGCGTTCGTACCGTACGAAGTTGGCAGTCCTCGAAACCACCTCATTGATCGCCGTCGCGCTGGCAATCGCAGCACCGGCCGCCGCACAAAATGCTCCAGCCAGCACCACCACGCCCGTGGCCGCGCCGCTATCGTCGCCGGATCCGCAAGACATCGTCGTGGTCGGCACGCGTGCGTCGCTTCAGTCAGCCATCTCGCGCAAGCGCAATGCAAACACGATCGTGGACTCGATCGTAGCGGACGACATAGCGAGCTTCCCGGACAAGAATGTCGGGGACGCGCTATCCCGCGTTACGGGCGTCCAGTTGAGCCGCGACTTTGGCGAGGGTGTCAAAGTTTCCATCCGGGGCGTGGAGCCCGACCTCAACCGCGTTGAAATCAACGGCGTCAGTCAAGCTTCCGCGCTGGGTGAGCGATCGGGGGACTTCCGCGAACTTGCATCCGAGCTCGTGAAGTCGATCGACGTCTACAAGGGCTATGCGGCCAACCTGACAGAGGGTGGCCTGGGCGGCACGGTGCTGATCGAGACGCGCAAGCCGCTCGAGCTCAGCAAGCCGCTCGCGAGCCTCGTCTTCTCCGAGCAACATCTGGACACGGCGAGGGACTGGCGGCCGCGCGGCACGTTATTGTTCGGCACGCCGCATCTGTTCAGCGACAAGCTCGGCGTGCTCGTCAACGTGACCTACGACGACGTGACCACGCGGCAGGATTATGCCAGCAATACCAACTACGGCCGCTTCGCCGATTTCGATCATTCCGATCAGAAGACAGTCGCGAGCGCGGACTATGCCGCGTTCAACAGCTATGCGAGCTGCGCTAACGTCGGCTCGACGCCAAGCGCATCCTTCGCGACGCGGCGTCTGGCGTGCGAGACGCAGTTCTTCGACTGGGTGCCGACGGTGCCGCGCTATCGCAATCTGGTGCGGCGCGACAAGCGCGTGTCAGGCGACGTCACGCTGCAATATGAGCTGGCGCACAATTTTCGCGCGTTCGGCGAGGTGCAGATCAACAACCGCAACCAGCGGCTGATGGACGTAAACTACTCGCTCGACATGGGCCGTTACGAGCGCTTCAACTTCGATCCCTCGCTCGGCACGAGCTCACGTCCGCAGATCCAGCTCGGTACGTCGACCGTCGATACGAACCATGTGGTAACGAGCTTCACGACCGCGCTGAATTCGCTCAACATCGGCACCGCCGCCGCGCCAGTTTATAACGGGTCGAGCAACATCCTCAGCGTGCAACGGCGCAATTTCCGCTATGATCAAAAGTCCCAATACTTCATCGGCGGCTTCGACTGGGTCCTCGATCGATTGCGCGTCAAGGGATTTGGATCTCACTCCCACGCCAACACCTACGGCGACACCAACCTGATCCAGATCGCCACCGGCGTACCTGGGATCAAAGTGGATCGCCGTAATGACCTCGGCATACCGGTGTTCAGCTATCCGACGACCATAAACCCGGCGGACCCCGCGATCTACACCGACCTCGCTCGGGCTGGAAACATCGGCGCGGCTGGGCCGACAGTTCAATATCGTCCCAACGAGTGGAGTAACGGGGAAAACCAGGTAAAGCTGGATGCAACCTGGGATGTGAAACTGGGCCCGATCAGCGCGATAGAGTTTGGCGGGCAGGGGCGCTGGCAGACTTATCTACGCTATGACGGCGGGGGTTCCCGCCTGCTCTCCGCCCCCAACGCTACCCCGGCGGTTTTCCAGACCAGCGCCAACGTTTCCTACACGACGCAGATCAGCACGACGTCCACGGTACGCAACAACGGGAACACCTATTTCCTGACGCCGGCGGAGTATAGTTCGCTGATCACCTCAAGCGCGATCCTGACTGCGGGCGCACCCTTGTTCACCGGTCTGAAAGGCGCGCCTTCGAGCATTCCGAGCCGGATCGCGCTGGCAGAGTTCAAACCCGACTTGCTGTCGAAATATTATGATCTGTCGGGCTTCGATCACGATCTCGTGCGGGAAGCGAACGGGCAGCCGCAGATCCCGACGCTGAAGATCGCCGAAACGATCGCGGCTGGCTATCTGATGGCCGATGTCGACACCCGGCTGCTGGGTATGCGGCTGACCGGCAATGGGGGCGTCCGCTATACCTTCACCAAGGATGTGGGTACCGGCACGAATATCGTCCGCGTCACGCGCCGGAACGCCACCGGCGGCACGGAAACGGTGACGCTCGCCGCGCAGCAGCTTTCGCTCGATCACACGTACGGGGATATATTGCCCGCGTTCAACGCCGCGCTGGAAATCACGCCGAAGCTGGTGCTGCGGGCGAACTGGGCGAAGAATCTCGCGCGACCGAAGCCAACGGACCTGGTGCCGAACATCAATTGCCTCGACGATCAGACGATCACCGCGGCGGACGACGTCTGCACCGCAGGCAACCCGGACCTGAAACCCTATCGGGCGGACCAGTGGGAATTGAACCTGGCCTGGTACCCCAACAAGGACACTTTGGTCAGCATCGGCTATTACAAAAAGGCCGAGAAGAGCTTCGTGATCAGCAACGTGCTGCGATCCGGTGTGGACCTGTTCCACGACGGCATCACCTATACGGTGCGTCAGCCGGTCAATGGCTTCGGCGCGTTGCTCGATGGGCTCGAAGGGAGCGCGCAGACCGCCTTCACCTTCCTGCCACGGCCGTTCGACGGGCTTGGCGTGCAAGGCAATCTCACCTGGGCACGCGCGATCCGCACCAACCTGACCAATGTCGCCACCGGGCTTCCGCTCAACGAATATCCGGGCCTGTCCAAATGGACCTACAACGCCAGCATCTATTATGACAGAGGTTGGCTGAACGCCCGCCTCAGCTACAATTATCGTTCGGACTGGCTCGATACGGTCGCCAGCGCAACCAACGCCAATCTGCCGATTTATCGCCAGGCGGAGGGCTATCTGGACGGCAAGATCACGCTGCGCTTCCCGAAGTGGCACACCAGCCTGTTCGTCGAGATGCAGAACATCAACAAGGAATATTCAAGGACCTTCATCAAGAATATCGGCACGTCCGAAGTCTATTATCCGGGCCAGCGTTTCTTCGCCGGCGTACAGTTGAAGTTCTGACGAAGGGCGGGATCATGGACGCTGGACCGGCTATCACGACTGGCGGTGAAAGGCCGACCCAGCGTCGCCGCGGCCTCCCCAAAGCGATGTTCTATCCCATGCTCCCGCTGCTGCTTGCCGGTGCGTCGCTCGCCGCGTCGGCAACAGCGCAGGTGCCGCGCCCTACGCAAAACTTGTCGGCGCCGGTCAAGACCTTCGGCCGCGTGTCCTACGATGCCCGGTCTCTGATGATCGACGGCAAGCGTCGCC